>Ga0315912_10000223_pt1 | contig 121400 bp, 105 predicted proteins | sample VfabasoilMG_FD_204469 | JGI IMG/M metagenome (GOLD analysis project Ga0315912, IMG submission 204469) | Garden soil microbial communities collected in Santa Monica, California, United States - V. faba soil | ecosystem: Environmental > Terrestrial > Soil > Garden | place: USA: California... | reverse complement strand
TAGCCGTGGCTTATTCACCAGGTACCTTCAATTTTCCTCGCAAGGAAATTTTATCCCCTGGCAAAAGCAGTTTACAACCCAGAAGGCCTTCTTCCTGCACGCGGCATGGCTGGTTCAGACTTCCATCCATTGACCAATATTCCCTACTGCTGCCTCCCGTAGGAGTCTGGCCCGTATCTCAGTGCCAGTGTGGGGGATCAACCTCTCAGTTCCCCTACTGATCATCGTCTTGGTGGGCCATTACCCCGCCAACTAACTAATCAGACGCATGCCCAGCTTGTACCACCAAAGTTTTAATGATAATGTGATGCCACATCACCATACTATGGAGGGTTAATTCGAGTTTCCCCGAGCTATCCTCCTGTACAAGGTAGGTTGCATACGTGTTACGCACCCGTACGACACTCTAGGCTTGATATTGCTACCAAGCTTGCCGTTCGTCTTGCATGTATTAGGCCTGCCGCTAGCGTTCATCCTGAGCCAGGATCAAACTCTCCATTGTAATAATCCTTATGTCTCTAACTCTCGTCAGAAACCGGCACCTGTTGTCCACCCCGTCTAGCAGGGTCGGATTCATGTGCCCAATAGTTGTTCGCCTTAACTCTTATTCAATCCGTTTTAAAAGAATTGCAATGAATGATTCCTCATTCATTTCTCCTGTGATTACTCCCCTCTATCGAGTCGTAATCCAGGGTCCGCTATCAATCTCCATTCATTCAAAGAACGTTTTAGTTTGCTGATCGCATCACTGCGCTTGAAACTAATTGAGGTCTTTCAACCTTCTGAAATCCTTCCGATTTCAGCCCTGATTTTCATTTTGGGAGTGCAAAGGTAACAGAGCTTCGTTCACTTTGCAATAGGCCTTTAAAAAAATTTCCTTTTGTCGGCCTTCTGGCAAAAGGGCTTCAAAGGTAATACTCTTATCACGTCTGACAAATGGATTCCGGAAAAGATTTGAAGAGAAATATCGACGAGGATATTAATGAACTGAATCTAAATCAGTTACCCATCACCACTAAACCTTCTGTTTTTTGAAAAGCGGAACGGTGCTGCACGCTTCACCAAACATTAAGCTCGATACAACAGGTTTTAGGCGGTTTGTTGCGTCCACATATACAGCAATTGGGACTTCAACTTTGCTGCATCCTTTCACCACTACCTTCGCGTCTTTGTATTTTTTCCAATCAACTTGATCAAGTTGGTCGGCGTAAATCGCCGTCTCTAAATCACTCAACGATCCGTACACAACCTTGCGCGCATATGGTTGCAATGCGATTCCCAACAACATATACGCCCACGTCGGAATAATCGCATCCGTTGAACAGGTTACCGCGACAAATTTATTTTCGTAATTCTTCCAATCGTGTGACCGAATGAATTCGCGGAAATCCTTTTCCTTCAGAATCAATCCTTGGTAAAGCCTGTCCTTGATGTCCAGCAAAACCCTTTCACCCGGCTGAAAAAATTCTTCCAGGTCAAACGTTATCAACGCGCTGTTCGCTACCCGGTTAACAATTTGATCTTGCTGATCCATATCTTCGCTAACAATATCAGACATTGATTTTGTTCATTGTTGGTTCTCCGCTCAATGGTTTTTTAATCATAAACTCCTTGAGGTACAGGGGTTCAAAATGTACCAGGTCCACGGTCTCCTGCCGAAGAAAATGATTGTACGCAATCATTCCCATGTGCGCCGCCAGGGGATCAATACCTTCCAAAAAAATTGCATTCTTACTCGTGATGAAGGGCTTGCATTTTGGCGCGCCGTTACCAAAAAAAAGAATCCGTCCTGTCTCCAACCGCTCGGCAAAACTTGACTCGTCAATGATCTTTGCTTCTACCGGATGAAGGGCTTTCGCGTCGCCTGAAAAAATCTGGCAAAACACTTCCATTCTCCGCGCATCGATCATGGGACAAAGCCAGTCGGTCGCCACCTCTGGCGGAAGAACTTGCACCGCCATCACCTGCAAAGTACTGACGGAGATCAATGGAATGTTTAGCGAAAAACAAAGTCCTTTCGCGGTAGACACGCCAATGCGCAATCCGGTGTAAGACCCGGGACCCGACGAAACTGCAATCGCGTTGACTTTTTGCCAGTCGATGCCGGCTACGCTTCGTACTTTTTCGATTAAAGGTGCGAGTTGGGTGGCGTGAACTTGTTCCTGACGGAGTTCTTCCACAGCGACTAACTTGCCACGATCGTGCAGTGCTACCGAGCAAACGGAAGTTGAGGTTTCAATACTTAAGATCAGGGCCATTTATTTATTCGGCGAAAGGCTTTTAGTGTAGACCGCGTCATCGGACAATACCTGGCGCGCGCGCAGCACATCGTTATCGCGGGGAAGAGAGATTTCAGCTTGACCTTCGTTCTGAGCATAGTGAAAACCAATTTGCTCTTCCAAAGCCATCATGATTTCAGCCTTAAATTTTACCAGGTCGTTGGCTTTGCTTTGATCAACTTTATTCTTCAAGGTTGTTAACTGGCTTTCCATTTCCCCATAATAGCGTTCCTTTTTCGCTGTTTCCACCAGTTGCTTGATATTTCGTTCGAGGGGAGTTGAATAGGTAAATTTCTGTTCCTTCAATAACGTCAGGAATTTTTCATACTCGCGATCGCTGATGTGAAATGATTTCAAATCCGGCGGCTGCGGGTTTTCAGAACAATACCGGGTCGCAAATTCGAATACTAAACCCGAACTGACCAGTGCTGAGGTTACCGTCCCCAAATACTCGTCTTCGACACTAACATCAGGATCCAGTCCACCGCCATCAAAAACTCTGCGGCCAGCTTTTGTTTTGAATTCCGACTTCAAAGAATCCGCCACACGGTTCACCGTTCCATCATCCTGGCGATGCGTATAATCCAGCGCCTGAATACAGCGGCCACTGGGGATGTAGTACTTCGCGGTCGTTACTTTCAATTGTGAATTGTAGGCCAACGGCCGCGTAGTTTGAACCAATCCCTTCCCAAATGTTTTTCTACCGACCAGCACGGCGCGGTCATAGTCCTGAAGAGAACCTGCAACAATTTCAGACGCCGATGCGCTGCCTTCGCTCACCAACACGACCATGGGAATTTCCGTATCGAGTGGCGCATTAAGTGTAGTGTATGACTTGTTCCATTCGTCTACCTTTCCTTTTGTAGACACAACCTCTTCTCCCCTGGGAATGAACAGATTGACAATATTCACCGCCTCGTGAAGAAGTCCGCCCGGATTTTCGCGAAGATCCAGAATCAACTTCTTCGCGCCCTTCGCTTTCAACTGCGTCAGTGCATTCGAAACTTCGTGTGACGCGCCCGGCGTAAAATCGTCCAATCGGATATAACCAATTTCATTATCCAACATTCCGAAGTAGGCAAGATTGGTAAGGCTGATTTTCTCGCGTTTGATTTTTAAGGTGAGGTCATTCTTCAAGCCATAGCGTCTGACTTTTAGCTCGACCTCCGTTTTAGGTTGACCTTTCAGCAACGCGCTCGTTTCTGATGTGGATTTCCCTTGAATATTTTTTCCATCCACCGCGATCAATTCGTCACCAACTTTGATTCCTGATTTATAGGCAGGGAAGTCTTTGTACGGGTTAGTGACCACCATTTTGTTATTTACGACGCCGATCAAAGCGCCGATGCCACCATACTGGCCGGTCGTTGAAATGCGGAACGATTCAATCTCGTCTTCCGGAATGTAGTCAGTATAAGGATCAAGCGACTCGAGCATCGCGTCAATCCCTTTCCGAATCAACTTCTGAGGCTCGACGTCATCGACGTAGTAAGCATTGACTTCCTTAAAAAGCGTGGCAAAAATATCCAGGCTCTTGGCGATGTCGAAGTATTTCTCGGAGGGCCTTTTGAAAGCAACGACTGCAATCATCATCACGAGCAGCACCAAAACTATTTTTCGTCCCTTCAGCATATCCTTGATTTCAGAGTATAAATATAGTGATGAATGGCCTTTTGTTGGCTCCAGGGAATTCACTTCAGGCTCTTGGGGATTTTAGAAAGGCACTGGGCCATTTTCTTCTTTATTTCCTCAAAAAGCAGGATTTCCTTGTGGGTATAAACGAAGCCAATGTTGAATTTCGGGCCCTCCGGAAGAAGATTTTTTTGCTGCCGGTAGCTCTCGCGAATCCGCCGCTTGATCAGGTTTCTGTCGACAGCACGTTTGAACAGCTTGCGGGATACGGAAATCAATACCTGGTGAACCGGATAAGAATCCTCCGGATTTGGAAGCACTGTGATCTTGAAAGGGAATAAATAAAAAGAGGAACCCTTGTCGAAGAGTTCCTGTATCTGCTTTTCTTTCGAAAGCCTTTCTTCCTTACGGAATTCGAATTTTCCCATGGGAGATCAAATTATTCAATCTCTTTCAGGGAACAATCCCGAAAGAATTATTTGTGTTTCAGTGTTTTTTCGTCAGAAACAGTAAGTTTCTTACGGCCTTTCTTGCGGCGAGAAGACAATACGCGACGACCATTAGCCGTAGCCATTCGTTCACGGAAACCGTGCTTATTCTTTCTCTTTTTGCGGGAAGGTTGAAATGTGCGCTTCATAATTCTGTCCGTTTACCCTTCTTTATAAAGGGCTGCAAAGATGATCAGGATTTGTGGATTTTACAATAACCGTCACATTGATTTCTGGGAATCAGAGCCAAATCCAGCCAAAATCCGCAAAACGACTCAAAATCAATGTAGATCAGCCAGAACCTTTTTGGCCTGCTCCGGACTCAGTCTCGGGCCCCATTGCGTCACCACCCGCGATGACGCCAGCGACGCCAGTTTGCCGGCCTCCGCATAACTGTGGTGATGATTGATGGCATACATGAAAGCGCCGGCGAACATATCACCTGCACCATTGGTATCGACGGCCATTACTTTGTACGGCTCAATTTGAATGAAGGTATCGCCATCGAAAATCAAGGCGCCGTTTGCACCCAGCGTAATGACGAAATGCTTGGCCACTTGCTTTAACTTTTCACGTGCCTCCTGAACGGAATCTGTTCCCGTAAAAATCATCGCCTCCTCATCATTACAGAACAGCAGGTCCACGCTGGCACCAACGATCTCTTCCATTTGCTTCGAGAAGTATTTCACCATGCTCGGATCTGAAAATGTAAGCGCAACGGCAACATTATTTTTTTGAGCCAAACGCTTAGCTTCTTTCATCGCTTCAAGGCCTTTGGGACTCGCCACGAGGTAACCTTCCAAATAAACAAAGGATGAATCTTTGATCGCCGCCTCGTCGAGATGCTCGGGAGAAAGGAAAGAACTCACGCCCAAAAAAGTATTCATGGTACGGTGCGCATCGGGTGAAGTCATGACCAGGCAGCGACCGGTAAGACCTTCGTGAAGGGCGTCATACTGAAGATTCGTGTCAACACCATTGCGCTTGAGATCTTCCAGGAAAAATTTTCCCAGCTCATCGTGCGCCACCAGGCAGTTGTAAAAACTCTTTCCACCGAATTGATTTACCGCTACCACGGTATTCCCTGCTGAACCTCCACCTGACATTTTACTCTTCTTCATATCGATTGCTGTCATCAGGTGGTGCTGACGCTTGTCGTCAACCAGGGTCATGACTCCTTTTTCAATTCCATTCTTTTCAAAGAAATCATGTTCTACTTCCGTTACGATATCGACGATTGCATTGCCAATGCCATAAACATCATACTTTTTCATTCGGTAAAATTTTCCGCAAGATTACTGAATTTAAAATAGAATAAAGAATGCGCGGAAAAGAAGCTCTTACTTACGTCCGCTGGAGGCGGGTTGGATGTTCAATGTCATCTTGTACTTGCGGGCACGATCAGGATAGTCGGTAATGAATCCGTCCACACCCATTCCCTTCAAGTTCAGCATATCCGATTCCTCGTCGACGGTCCAGGGAATGACACGAATCTTCTTCCTGTGAAGGGAATTCACCTTGTCCTTGTTTAGTAATTTATAATGCGGGCTGTAAATCGATGGGTTGAATCCCAGGTCCGCGAGGTTGGTGTCAATAGACTTCAGGTTGTCAATGAGGACCGCCAGACGCACCTCCGGATGTTTCTTGTGCCAGTACTTCAGCACGCGAAAATCGAATGACTGAATAACAACTCTATCCATTGGCAAATAATCGTTCAGCAGCGCGTAGACCATGTCAGAAAATTCTTCGACGCCAGGATGAAAAATTCCATCGCCATCGGGCGAACTTTTGATCTCTATATTATAGTCCACTTCGTATTGTGTGAAATTCTTGATGTGATTTTCCACCGCAATGATTACATCTCTCAGCAACGGCTTAACCGCGGCCATCTTTACTTGCTGCGGATATTTCGGATTTACCTTCAAGCCGCAATCAAACTTCGCCACTTCGCCATAAGTCATCTGGTAGATGTTGAACTTTTTCTCTTCCTTCTCTGAAAATGTATTTCCGGAAGGGTCGAGGCAAATTGCCGCCGACATCCACGGCTCGTGAGAAACCACGATTTGTTTGTCTTTCGTGATCGCGACGTCCATCTCCAACGTCATCACCCCGGAATCCAGGCCCAGCATAAAAGCAGGAATTGTATTTTCCGGTCTCAAGCCCGAGGCTCCGCGGTGTCCCTGAACATCAAACCTGGGAATGTATTGTGCCATAACCGTCTGCGCCATGAACAGCAATAGAAGAATGCCGAAAAATTTGTTCATGGGCGAAGATAGGTTAATGTGAAAATTAGTCAATGTGAAAACGTGCAAATTGTATAAGGACCCAATTTGCACATTGATCAGTTGACTATGGGTAATGGACTATCGGATCATCTTGATCATCATTCCTCCCCCGCGTCGGCCGCCGCCCATCGGGTTGAGTTGTTTATTTAACGCATAGATAAATGTCACCATATAATAACGGCCAAGAGAATTTGCAGTCACTCGCTCGAAATAGTTGACATTGGCGTTTTGCGATATGCCGAGGTTTTTGTCGAGCAGGTTATTAACCGAGAATCTTAGCTCACCACTCTTGGCTTTCAACAGGAATCGCGATACGGAAAGGTTCAACAGGGGAATAGATTGCTTATAGTTATAGGTTTTACTCTCGTAGATCAGGTATTCGAGATTGGAAGAAAATTGATAGTTCTTCAAGAATGTCAGGTTAGCCTCGGCCGAAAAGGTCTTGTTAAAGAATAATTGATCCGCCTGTTCATTGAACTCGTAAGCCGTCGCCTGACGTCGAACATTGGCCATGAGACTGGCATCGAAGATTTCCTTGTAGCGATATTCGTAACGCAATCTTGCGCCGAGCGTATTCTGCGCGATATCACTCTCCGTGCCTTCTACGACATTCACTCCGTTTTGCCGAACAACATTCGCGGAAATACTGATCCGGCTTCCGATCTTCTGAATGGGAAATCCGAAGCTGGCGTCTCCCATCAACCGCATGTTGTGATCTACATTCACCGGCATCGAAAGTCGAATCTGGTCCTCCGTATAACTTTGCGAGGTGACAATCGAATTGGTCGTGTAGGTTGCTTCAAGAAAAGCGAAGAAACTAATAAACGTCATCGGGTCGAACGTGGTGAAGTTCAATCTACCATTGTGCGCGTACGCTGGCCTGAGGTTCGGATTGCCGACGTACCAGTTTAGCTGATCGCTGTTGTCAATTACCGGTTGCAGCTCCTGCACGGTGGGCTCTTGCACGGAAGTTTCATACTCCAGACTGACATGACGCGTATTGGAGAAGTCATAGTTAAAGCGCGCTGTGGGCAAGAAATTCTGATACGACTTAGATATATCTTGATTCAACAACCGAAGATCACCTTCGAGATACGTCTGTTGAATGCTGCTTCCGACGGACAGGTTGTACTTCGAGCGGTTCATTCTGAAATTCATTCCAGCCCGATGGTACTGATAGTCGCTGGTGTATTGATTGCTGAGCTGGGGGTTGAAGGTTTGATCTTCGTTGACAACATCGAATACCTGGCGATCCACATCATTCAGGTTTTGCCGAAAGGTATAGTTCGCCTCGAGGTATTTCCTTTTCCCAAGCGGTTCCGTATAAGAGACCGTTCCGCTGTAGGTCAGATTTTGCGTTGACTGATCATTCACCTGCAACACATTGTTTGTTTCGGTTACATCATCATAAAATGTATTAACTGCATCCTGACTTCCTTCGCGTTCGGCGTCGTTTAACATGAATTGCCCCGTCACTGCCAAGGTCCTCCCTTTCCTGGCAAACCTGTGACGCCACAACAAGGAGGTATTCAGATTGATTGCGTTGCCAAAGGCGGTCGTATGACCATCGCTTTCGTTGAGCAGGGTACCATTAGGATCAAAGTTTTCGCTGTGGGTTTTCTGGTCGGTATCTGTCTCATTGTAGGAAAAGTTTGTTGTCCACTTCAGGGAATTCATGGAATCCAACTTGTGCTCCAAGGTCGTGTTCACCCGGTGGTTGGCGTTGGTATTCAATTGATGGCTCTGTTGATTGAATTTCAAATCACCATTTGGCAAATAGTTGACACGCTCGGTGTTCTGAGAGAGATCATGGTCCAGGAAATTATAGAAGTAACTCGCATTCAATTCTGTCTTCTTTCCGAACTCCTGGTTGAAGTTGGCGCCGCCGGCATAGTTATTCATCAACCCATTGTTGCGCCCGCCAAAGTTGAGCGGGATACCGTTCGAATTGTTTCCATTTAACTCAAAGCGCATCTGACCGCCGCGCATCATCTGTTGCGCGCCTCCCGTGAAGGTCATGTACTCTTCGATCGAAAATCCCTGTTCGTTAATATTGTTCCCCATCCCCAGGATCGAGAGCTGCTGCCCTTTCCTAAACCTGTTCAAATTGAGTTTTGCAGAATATCGGTCATCGGTTCCAACGCCTCCCTGAAGATTTCCGAACATGCCCTTTCGTTTCTCTTCCTTCAACTCCAGGTTGATAGTTTTCTCCCGTTGCCCGTCTTCGATTCCTGAAAACACGGCCTGATCGGATTTCTTATCGAACATTTGCACTTTATCTATCGCATCTGCAGGAAGATTCCGCGTGGCGAGTTTCGGATCGTTTCCGAAGAAATTTTTCCCGTCAACTGTTACGCGTCTTACTTGTTCACCTTGTGAGCGAATGGTACCGTCATTATCGACTTCCACACCGGGCAATTTTTTCAGAAGATCTTCTACTGTTGCGTTGGGATTTACTTTGAAAGAACCGGCGTTGAATTCAATGGTATCTTTCTTAATGACCACCGGTGCTTTCTTCGCTTCGATCACCAGCTCGTCCAATTTGGTTAGCGCTACTTCCATTTTCAGCTGACCGAGGTCAAGCACATCGCCATTTTCTGGCGGAGACACCACGCCGGAATATGTTTTATATCCTACAAAGGTGATCTTCAAAATGTGCGGTGTCCGACTTACGCCTTTGATCTCGAAAATTCCCTGCGCATTGGTCGCCCCGAAATTAACCAGCGACGAGTCCTTTGGATTCAACAACATCACTGTAGCCGACGGGAGGACAGTGGAAGTAGTATCCATGACCTGGCCTTTGACAATAATTTTTTGTGCAAAGAGAAGTTGCGAAGTGCTTAATAAAAGTAGGAAGTAGAGAAGTCTGCTCATCTTCGGATCGTGTGATGCTAGGTAATCGGTAATCGGTGGTCGGTAATCGGTCGGTAACAGACCGATTACTGATTACCATTTTAGTTTCTGATAATAATCCCGCCATTCGCGCCCATGCGCTTCATTTGCTCGTCCATCATTTTGCGGAATTCTTTTTCCGTGGTCTTGGTACCACCGGTTGGCGCTTTCAGTTCTCCTTTTTTCAAAGGCCTTGCCTCGATCTTTTGGGCGGTGATGACTCTTTCCCCATCGTTGATGTCGACTTGCAAAACTGTTCCCGGCAGGGTATTAAAACCTTCTGGGCCCAGGAATGGTCGAAGCTTATCCGTATACCACGCAACAACGTTTTGTTTTTGCTCTTCATTGAAAAATGTCGCCTGACGGCATTCGTAGCCAGCAACGGTTTTGATTTCGCTTCCAAACTTCCAAGGTTGAATTTTCAACGTGTCTTCAATCCGATAATCCTTACCCATGAATTCCTGCAGACGTACGCGCCTCGAAGTCGCTTGCTCAACGTAGTGCTCCGTCTTCGGTCTTTTAAATTTCATACGCATGCCACCATCGCTGCTGGCGAACTCATCGTCTTCCTCGTCTTCTTCCACGGGTTTATAAAGAGACTCCGTCGCGGAGAACAGCAATTGATCCTTGTGTGTGTTAAACTCAGGGATCATGTTCTTCATCTCCTGCCGGTCGGGAGGAAGACGCTTGTGCATGTTCACTTTCACTTCGTAGCTAATAACGCCTTCGGTAGTTTGGCCGAAAACATATTGGGCAGCAGTCAGCGACACCAGCACGCCCAGGATGAGTAAAATTCGTTTCATGGTATTTGAAATTTGCATGTTATGTTCGCTGTAAATGTACGGCTGAGGATGAGTGGCCACGGTTAAAGGTTCTGAAAGGAATGTTAATTAAGGTTAATGGTGCATCGGCACAGGCGGGAGTTGCGCTACCTTTGCCGGAACAGATCACCGTGAACTGTGAACCGACAACCGTGAACAAATAAGGAATGTCAAAAAATACAACCACATTATTTCTGATGATCAGCAGCCTGATTCTCCTGGTAATTCTCCAGGTGTTCTGGCTACGCAGTTCATACGAAAAAGCATTCTATGATTTTCGGAGAGAATCAAATATGTTATTTCGGGCGACGGTGTTGGAAATGCAAGACTCCTTGCTCGCCAAAAACATCGAGCCCATACCCGCAGAATTTACTTCTACAGATTCAGCACGTGCAATTTTTACTGTTCGCACCGACTCCGTCAATTGGGATTCCCTTCCTATCGACTCCACGCGACGCATGAAAAAAGAAAATGCCCGCGTTCAGATCATTGTCGAACGCGGTGACACCGTGACCAGGGATCTATTAAGAGTGGCATCTAAAGTTCAGCACCTTTCTGCCGGCGACGGCGGTGCAAAGGGCTTCTTTATCAAGATCGATCATCGCACGCTCAACACGGATACCATAGGTCTGAAACTGAGGGCTGCATTGGATAAGGCCGACATCCGAATCCCCTTCGTCGTTTGCGTCAAGATCGAACCCGAAGAGGAGCCGTTCATCGGACTTCCTTCGCCGCGATTTAAAGTTTTCGAGCGTCGTTCGTTTTCACCAGAAGGCCTCGTGAAAATATTTAGTGATTCGCTGGAAACTGAACCCGTACGCTTGAATCCTCTCCAGCATTACACCGCTTCGTTCTTTCACGTCCGGCGTGCCATCATTTCCGAGATCGCACCGCAGATCCTGTTCTCGGCATTTATTACCATCGTGATTACGGGCGCCTTCTTTCTCATGTTTCGCAATCTAAGAGCTCAACAGCGATTGATGGAATTAAAGAATGATTTCATCAGCAATGTTACCCACGAACTCAAAACGCCCATTGCTACCGTCAGCGTTGCGCTGGAGGCGCTAAAGAATTTCAAAGCTATGGACGATTCGAAACTCACCGAGGAGTATCTTGAGATCGCGCAACGAGAACTTGATCGCCTCAGTGTGATGACCGAAAAAGTTTTGAAAGCGTCGGTGTTTGAAAGTAAGGGCATTGAGTTTACGCCTGAGAAAATAGACTTTGATGAACTTCTACAGCAGGTATTGGAGTCAAGCAAAGCACTCCTTGAAAAACGCGACGCCAAGGTTAACGTCACTCGAAACGGCACAAACTTCAACGTTTTCGGAAGCGCCACACACCTGACGAGCGTCATTCATAACTTGTTGGACAATGCGCTAAAGTACAGTCCCGACAAACCAGTCATTAACATCGAACTCAAAGAGAACGATCAAGCGTTTACCTTTACCATTGCGGATCAAGGAATGGGTATACCCGAAGAATATCAGAAAAAGATATTTGAAAAATTCTTTCGCGTTCCCACCGGCGACGTTCACAACATTAAAGGATATGGGCTTGGACTAAGTCACGTGGCCAGCATTGTAAAAAGTCATAATGGTAGGATTGACGTTACGAGTGAACCGGGGAAGGGGAGCCAGTTCACAGTGACGTTACGGAAACCGACATATGAGTTTAAAATTTCAGTGCCATAAGGGACCGAAAGTCCGGATCCCGATAGCTATCGGGACGGAAAGTCGGAAAGATGTGTGGGTGGGGGTGTGCGCATGTTTGATCCCATTGCACAAAGGGCACAAAGGTTCACGAAGTTGCACAAAGAGAGCATTGAATGAGAATCTAACTTTCGGACTTTCGGTCCCGATAGCTATCGGGATTCCGACTTCCGGACTAACTTATGAAAGCAAAAATACTATACGTCGAAGATGAGCCATCGCTAGGAAGGATCGTGAAAGAGAGCCTGGAGAGCCGCGACTTCGAAGTGGTCATGGTGACGGACGGTAAGGATGCTGTTCGCGAGTTTCAGTCGTCGCATCCTGACATTTGTGTTCTCGATATTATGCTTCCATCGAAGGACGGATACTCCATCGCCCGCGAGATTCGTGCTACGCACACTGACATGCCCATTATTTTTGTCACTGCGAAAACACAAACCGACGATTTGATCAAAGGATTCGAATCGGGTGGTAATGACTATATCCGCAAACCGTTCAGCATGGAGGAATTGATTGTAAGGGTGAACAACCTGTTGCAGTTGAAAAAAGGTGTGAAGAATTCAGCGACCACAGACGTAGTCGCGTTGGGTAGTTTTGAATTCATTCCGTTAAAATATGAACTGAGAAATGGTAGCAGTGTTCGAAAGCTATCGCACAGGGAATCCACTTTACTTCAGATGTTGGCGGAAAACAAAAACGCAACAACCCAGCGAAAGGATATTTTATTAAAGCTCTGGGGCGATGATTCCTTCTTCAACTCCCGAAACCTTGATGTGTACATCACGAAGTTGCGTGACTATTTGAAAGAAGACGCTTCGATTGAGATTATTACGATTAAGGGGATTGGGTATCACTTTTCGGTCGGATGAGGAGGGTCGGAAAGTCAAAATACAAATGCAAACCGCTTTGTGATCCTTAGTGCCCTGGTGCCTTTGTGGCAAGAAATGGTTTACGCCAATTTCCTTTCGCCACGAAGGCACAAAGACACAAAGTACCACGAAGCAATCTTCCGGACTTTCAGACTTCCCGTCCCGATAGCTATCGGGATTCGGACTTCTCCTCAAACTCCCCGCTGACTTCTCATCGACGCCACCACCATTCTGATCTCGTTATAAGAAAACTCCTCTCCAAGAATTTCTTTTATCGGTGCTAATCTTTGGTCGGGTTGCTCTTCAATAACTTGCCGGATGCGCTTTGCTTTGTCGTAGGGAACGAAATCGTCGATGGGGAGTGTGCCGTCTTCAATGTAAAAGGTAAGATGCGTTTCGATGGTCGTCAGGCTAAACCCGCGTTGTGCGGCAATTTCAGGAAGAGATTTTCCGGAACGATACAGTTCCAACGTTTGATGCTTCGTGTCTGATACCCGTTCTGTTTTTGTTGACCTTTCCTTCCGCTGAAGCTTGACTTTCTTCAAATGCATTCTGGACTGAAGACCTTTCTCGCGAGCGTACTGTACCACCGCTTCACAAAACTGTCGCCCGTATTTTTCTACTTTGACCTCTCCGAATCCAGAAATCATTTCTACCTCCGCCGTATTGTGCGGAAGGTATGTTGCCATTTCAACCAGTGAAGTATCTGATAGCACAATGTAAGCCGGAACATTTTCCTCCTCGGCAAGTGAACGGCGCAAGGTTCTTAATTGCTCGAACAGGTCCACTTCATACTCCTGGCTTACGCGCGTCGATGCAATAGTTTGTTTTTGCTGTGTGAGCATCACCTTCTCGACACCTTTTAGCACAGCGCTGGCTTTTTGTCCGAGTTGCAAGAGGGGATATTGTCCCTCCGATTTTCGGAGATAGTCGCGCGCAATAAGTTCGTTAATATATCGCTGCCAATCTTCCTTTCGAATGTCGGCGCCGACACCAAAGGTCTTCAGCTGCCGGTGCTCTTCGCGTATTTTTTCAGAACCCGATCCGCGCAACAGGTCAATGATATAACCGGCGCCAAATCTTTCCTGGACGCGCACGACGGCCGACAGCGCTTTTTGTGCAATGGTCGTCGCGTCGAACATATCTGCTTGTGTCATGCAGATGTCGCAGTTGCCACAATTTTCGGCCGCCTGCTCATCAAAGTAATTGAGCAAGTATTTTCTGCGACAAATCACGCCGTCGCCGTATCGCGCCATCTTGTCGAGCTTCATGTAGTTGATGCGCGTCTGTTCGTCGTTGCCTTCGACGGTTGCCAGCTTCTTCAACTTCATCACATCGCCAGCGCTGAAAAATAAAACTGCTTCGCTATCCAGGCCGTCGCGTCCTGCACGGCCGGTCTCCTGATAATATCCTTCAACACTTTTCGGCAGATCCATGTGAATCACAAACCGCACATTCGATTTGTCGATGCCCATTCCAAAAGCAATGGTTGCTACAACGATCTTCACTTCATCCTTGACGAACAAATCCTGGTGCCTCGCACGGACTTCGCGTTCGAGCCCCGCATGATACGGTACTGCGTTGAATCCGTGGTGTTGAAGATCCGCCGCCAGTGATTCCGTCGAAGCTCTGGACAAACAATAAATGATGCCGGAGTCGTTGGAGTGCTCGCTAAGGAATTCAACCAATCGCTCAAAGTTTCCCTTTTTTGGCTCGACGGTATACCGAATGTTCGGACGATTAAAACTGGAAACAAATACACCGGGGTTTTTCAGCTCCAGTTTTTCAAGAATGTCTTTTCTGGTCAGCTTGTCGGCAGTAGCCGTTAACGCAATGATGGGAACACCCGGTAGATCTTGCTTCAGCCGCGATAACATCAGGTACTCCGGTCTGAAATCATGACCCCATTGCGAGATACAGTGCGCTTCATCGATAGCGACCAAAGAAATTCGAAGTTGTCTCAGAAATGAAATGAATTCATTTTCAGTCCTCAACAGCCTTTCGGGCGCGAGGTACAGCAGCTTGAGTTTATTTTCGGAAAGCTGACGTTTGATCGACTCTTGCTCAGCAAAGGACAGGGTAGAGTTCAGGTAGGCGGCGGGAACACCATTCAACCTCAGCGCATCGACCTGATCTTTCATGAGGGCGATGAGTGGCGAGATCACCACGGTTAATCCTTCGAATATTAACGCGGGTATCTGATAGCACAGGGATTTCCCTCCGCCGGTCGGCATCAGGACAAAGGTGTCGCGCTGTTGAAGCACGCTGGTAATTACTTCTTTCTGATTTAATCGAAAGTTTTCAAAGCCAAAGCGGGCCCGGAGAATGTCTAAGGGAGTTTTCATTCGTGCTAACGGTTACAAATATCTTAAACTAACGAAACAACGTGCTATTGAATTTGCATTCAGGAAAACAAAATCAACGCATTTAACTACAGGGTGACCTCGGAGAGATTCGAACTCTCGACCCATTGATTAAGAGTCAATTGCTCTACCAGCTGAGCTACGAAGTCAAATAATTCTGTGGGACCTGTGAGATTCGAACTCACGACCCCTACCCTGTCAAGGTAGTGCTCTAAACCAGCTGAGCTAAGGCCCCAAAATCTTAGGGGTGCTAATGTAAAAGAAAAAGGAATTTGAAGCTTTAAAACGAAAAAAGATTTTCCGAACATCCGGCCTTTTTGGTTTTCAACTCAATTGCACGACCTTAAGTTGTCAAAATGAAACGCGAACAAGTCGTTTTTGTCACGATCGTCTTTGCCCAGTTCTGCGGAACCTCGCTGTGGTTTGCAGGGAACGCCGCCTTCGGTACCATGATCCATGAATGGCCCGCTGGCTCTTTAGCCTATCTCATCGCCGCCGTTCAGCTTGGATTCATTTCCGGAACGCTGTTCTTCGCGATCCAGGGAATTGCTGATCGCTATTCGCCTTCAAAGATTTTTTTCGCCTCGTGCATTGCCGGAGCGATATCCAATGTTTTAGTGCTGATTCAACCTCATTCACTTGCGTTAGCCTTCGGTAGCAGGGCGCTGACGGGATTTTGGTTGGCTGGAATTTATCCGGTCGGAATGAAGATTGCGGCCGACTGGCAGGAAAAAGGATTGGGCAATTGGCTGGGTGCGTTGGTTGGAGCGCTCGTGTTAGGAACCGCCTTACCCTACGGACTAAAATTACTTCCCGGCTTCCTCGACGCTCAACGTTTGCTGTTGGGCGTGTCTGCGCTTGCCATCATCGGCGGACTTTTCATGGTGCTGATTGTCAGTGATGGTCCTTATCGAAAACAAAGTCAGTCGTTTCGATTTTCCGCGCTGAAAGAAGTTTTCAAGATCCCGGATTTCCGGAAGCCGGCTTTCGGATACTTTGGACACATGTGGGAGTTGTATGCCTTGTATGCATTTCTTCCCTTCATCATCGATCGATACAAGCAATACCATCCCGAGTTTACCGCGAATGGTTCGTTGCTGGCATTTTGTTTCATTGCCGCCGGCGGTGTGGGATGCTGGGCTGGTGGTCAGCTGTCCATTAAACTTAGCAGCGAACGCATTGCATTTTTCGCGCTGCTCATCTCTGGCCTTTGCTGTCTCTTCTCTCCGATTGTTTTCTTTCTGCCGCCCTGGGCATTTATTTCTATGATGACCCTCTGGGGATTCATGGTCACGGCCGACTCGCCGCAGTTCTCCACCCTTGTCGCGCGTCAGGCGCCGGAACGTATTCGCGGCTCAGCGATTACCTTGGTCACATCGATTGGGTTCAGCATTACGATCATCAGCATTCAAGTGCTTAGTTTGTTACACACGCGCATTCCTGATCTGCTGTTTCTGGTGTTGGTACCCGGGCCGCTTATTGGGCTCGCGAGCATGTACGGCTTGTTGAAGAAGCGATGAAAAAATTCCCGTAGACTGAATGCAAGTTGACAGTTGACAATACTTTGAGTAAACGAATAAGTTTTCTTCCCGTCCTATTTCTCCCGCAGATCTCGCGGATTTGCGCAGATGAATTCAATCTGCGCTTATCTGCGAAATCTGCGGGACACAAGATGTTCACTAATCCTTTCACATTCGATTGAACATTGTCAACTGCTTATTGTCAACTGTCAACTGATCCCTATCGCTGCAACTTGAATCTTGCTTTCTGATCGCCCACCGTCAAAGTAAAGTATCCATCCTCCAAAACCTGCTCACCCTTCTTATTTGGAAAGCCTAAATGTTCCGTTGGTTTGATGGTGAATGAAAACGTCTTTGACTCCCCTGGCTTGATCAAATCCTTCTCGTAATATTTCAAATCACGAATCGGACGTGAGATGCTGGCCACTTCGTCGTACAAGAACCACAGCACGGCTTCCTTGCCGTCGCGGGCGCCTGTATTCTTAACCGTAACGCTGGCTTTAATCTCGCTGGCATCAGTCGTTAAAACAGAATCGCTTAGCGTAAGATTGCTGTATTCAAAAGTCGTGTAGCTGAGACCCGTCCCGAAAGGCATGAGCGCTACAGGATTTGGAATCTCATGAGCCAACGATGTTTCGCTGTACTTATGGTTGTGCGGTACGAGTCTGTTGACCGAGTGCGGATAATTGAAACTCAACTTCGCGCTTGGATTCACTTTGCCACTGAGTACTTCGGCAATGGCTTGTCCACCTTCGAAACCAGGGAGACCGGCAAACAACACGGCCTTGCATCCAGGATACACTTTTGTAATCACGCGAGGTCGTCCACTGATCATCACCAGGATTACAGGTTTGCCTGTCGCTTGCGCTGTCTTTATTAACTCGATCTGATCGTCCGGAAGATTGATATCCAAAATACTTCCGAAGCCTTCGGAGTACGGCATCTCGCCTACTGCCAATACGATCGCATCAGCCTTCGAAGCTTTTGCTTTTACTTCGCCAGCAGTGGCGGCCAATGCTACGCTGCTGAATTCTTTTTGCAGCGCCGTGTAAACCGTGTACATGTCTTTGGGATAGATCGCTTCGTCGTTGGGAATCCAGCGGAGCGTCCATCCGCCGGCGAGAACTTGTTTGAGGTTCGCGTTCGGTCCGGCTAACAATACTTTTGCTGACGCATTCAGCGGCAATACATTTTCATTCTTCATCAACACGATGGATTCACGCGCAGCTTCCAAGGCCTTCGCGCGATTTTCAGGAGATCCAACGCGATTGAAGCGATCATTTCTTGGATATGGATTTTCGAACAACCCGATCTCGAACTTCAGTCGAAGGATGCGGCTTACAGAAAGATCAATTCGCTCTTCGGAAATCTTTCCTTCTTTCACCAGTGCGACTAGATGGTCATGGAAGTTCGTCGTGTAAGGTGTCATCGCCATGTCTACCCCAGCGGAAATGGCGCGGTAGGTTGCATCTTTTTCATCGACTGCTACGTGATGGTTGCGATAGAGACGGATGATATCTTCCCAATCCGTCACCGCTACACCCTTGAATTTCAGTTGAGCGCGAAGTATTTCCGTAAGCGCCCAGTACGAAGCATGCACGGGTTCACCATTGATTTCTCCGCTGTTGATCATCACCGTCTTGATTCCTGCGTTGATGGCCGACTTGAATGACGGCAAATGAAACTCCTGCAACGCCTGGTCGGAAACATCGGTGGCGCCGCGATCCCATCCGTACTTCGGATCCGAATAAGCAAAGAAGTGTTTAGCGGTAGCCGCAATCTTGTAGGGTGCGATAGAAGAATCATTCTGAACGGTCGTCATGAAAATTGTTCCCATCGTTGCCGCTACATACGGCGACTCGCCCAACGTCTCATAGAATCTTCCCCACAATGGCGTTCTAGCCAGATCGAGTACAGGTGCGAATAGCCATTGATGCCCGATGTCGGCGGTTTCAATGGCGGTAACGTGCGCCATGTCAGCGGGGAATTGATTGTTATAGGTAGCTGCGGTGTTGATGGCGTGTGGAAAGATCGTTCCACCTTCGAGGTAATTCGGACCGTGCATGTGATCGACACCATAGATAATGGGAATCTTCACGCGCGACACGCGCAGGTTGGTTTCCTGCAAGTCTTTGTAGAACTGGTACCACGTCTCCGGCGATACGGCGATACCATTCAGGAAAGAACCAACGTGATACTTGCGGATCATCGCACCGATCTTGGCCGTATCGGCTTTGATCACAATTTTCAAATCAGAACCGGCACCCCATTGCGACTCGGTAACGATCTGCGAATTGTTGATTTGGGTCATCTGACCGACCTTCTCTTCCAGCGTCATCTCCGCCAACAGGTCGTCGATTTTCTTTTCTATTTCAGCGTTGTCGCTTTTCTCAAAACTTCTGAGGTCGGCCACCGATAGGGAGGTTGATTCCGGGCCATTGGTTTTGTTACAGCTACCCACAGCGAAGAATACCGCAAGGAGTAGCAGGACTTTGAATACTTTCATACAATTGGGCATGGTTTGGCCGGCTAAAATAACACGACCGTTTAGCCCGCCTTCTTTGCTTGACTCAATTTCAAATAATTGATGTCGCAATCGTTTTCGAAATGGAAAAAGTTTAGAGACTGTTCCTAATAATTTCAACTTCACAATCCCTTACCTTGCCGCCTCGAAGAATGAAAACGGCGGAATACTGGATCAAGCACCTCAATCTGAAAACTCACCCGGAAGGTGGCTTTTTCGCCGAAACGTATCGATCGACGGAACAAATTCCGCGTGATGGTTTGCCCTCACGATTTGCAGGTGACCGATCCTTCTCAACCGCCATCTATTTCCTTCTCCGATCCCAGGATCGCTCGATGTTCCATCGGATAAAATCCGACGAGCTCTGGCATTATCATGCGGGAAGCGCGCTGAATATTTACATTGTCGCGAAACAATTGCAGGTACTCACACTCGGGCCTGATCTGGAAAAAGGCGAATCGCTACAATTGGTGGTGCCTGCTAACTGTTGGTTCGGCGCACGCGTTGTCCAGCCGGATTCGTACACCCTTGCCGGTTGTACCGTTGCGCCCGGGTTCGACTTCACCGACTTTGAACTGGCTCAGCGGGAATCATTGCTTCAAACTTTTCCAGGTCATTCCGACATCATACAGGAACTTACTCCGTGACGATTCATGCGCCTGAGGCTACTATCTATATTTCTGTTCTTATCTTTTTATTGCGCTGCCCAGCAGGAAGTATTTCAAGGTATTGTCGTAGACTCCGCAACGTTCAGTCCGCTGCCGTATGTGAGCATCCGCGTGCAAGGAACGCTTCGCGGAACATCGTCGGACGGCCAGGGAAACTTCAGCATCAAGGCAGAACGCAAGGACTCACTGACCTTCTCCTTGGTGGGATATTCTCCCGTTACGATCGCTTTATGGGATTGGGAACCGGGGGTAGTTCGCATGAGCGAACAAAGCATCTTGCTTAAATCCGTTACCATTCAGGAACGACGGGTTGATCCCTATGCAAACATGTTTGATGAAGAGAATGCGCGAATAGCGGCACGGCGAATTCCATTTTATTTTTCGAGGGTGAAAAAAGAAAAGCGACGACTGGTCTGGCTTCGAGAGGACAATGTCAGGGCCAAAACGTATGTCTCGGTTGTTATCACAAATCCCGACACGAAAGATAACCTCATGACCAAGTATGGCTTAACAGAGGAAGAGTACTACAAAATCCTCGGCGACTTCAATCAAAAGCATTACACTATGATGTACTATCTCACGGCGGGTGAGTTGCTCTCGCTGCTGAATAATTTTTATGAGGCGGCGGCGAGGAACGGGGAATTTAAATGACGAATGACGAATTCCGAATGACAAAGTACGAATGGAATACCTGGCAGACAGGAGACAGAAGCAAGGTGTAATAATTTAATGGTATAAAATTCACCAATACTAATTGAAGCCCACGGTTTCAACCGTGGGTTTAGAGGACAGAAGAACAGGACGAGAATTGATTCTCTCAACAAAAACTAATCGAGGCTCGCGGTTTCACCAGGGGACGCAGGTGCAAACGTATTCCATTCATACCACATCATTCGTAATTCGTCATTTGCATTACTTACTGATCACCAATTTTTTTGAAACGTTGGCTCCGCCTGACTGCAATAAGATTGTATACATGCCCGGAGGAACATGCTCAAGCATCATCGTGACGTTGTTCTCGCCAGGATGGAGACTAACATTTTGCTGATGTACGTTTCGGGACAAAATGTCTTTCAATGCAAGTCCCGCTTGTTGGTCACGAGGTGAATTGATGCCCACTGTAATTTGATTTCCTTTAGATGGATTGGGAAATACCGACATGTCCTGATCCGAAAACAAACTCTCCTCCACGCCGACAACCAGCGAGAAGTTCGCCGTATAAGTAACATCATCTGCCGGCGTGGTGATGGTCTGTGTCGACGCGCCACCATGAGCCCACGAAACAAAGTCGTAGGATTCGTCACCAAGTTCCTGTGGCGTTACGATGCCAATGGTTCGATGCATACCTTCAACACTTACAATACTGAAGGGTGTGTTGAGCGGTTGGCCGTCGAGGGTTACCTGGAGGCCTGCGGGAATGGTCGCGAGATTGATGGTAGACTTGCGCGGATGGATGTCGACAGAATCTTTCGCTTTAAGTCCTTCAGAATCGGTGACGGTGACGATGATCCGATACCAAACATTATCAGACGTTTCGCCTTCATTTGGAATATCGAATGTCCCACTCTTGACACCGACGATCGCCGGCTGATCATGAACATGCGTGTCGTGATGGAAATTAATATTCCAGCTGAAAGCGCTTGCCGGTAAAGTACCATCCTCCGCGTCGGTGCCGGTTGCTGAATACGGAATCGCCGTTCCTGCCACATAAAGCGTTCCGGCAGCGGGCGTAGTCAAATCAACCTGAGGTTTTGCATTGACCGCCGTCACGGTCAACACAGCGACATTGCTGGTTACGTTTCCGGCTACATTAGAAACGACCACGCGATAATTTCCAGCGTCCGCAGGAACTGCGCTGTTGATCGTATAGGTTGCGCTCGTTGCACCCGGAATGTTAGAAGTATTTTTTTGCCATTGATAAGAAAGTGGTGTACTACCGACAGCGCTCACCGTAAACGAGGCGGGTTCACCCTGCATCACACTGACATTGTCAGGTTGATCAGTGATCAACGGCGCAGAGGTATCGACATAGATGATTTTATAAAGCGCACCACTCGACCGACTCAGGAAATAAAGATTCCCATCGGGGCCCGTCATTAGGCTCAGCGCGTTGCCTGGAATTTCTGTGGCATAGGACGAACGCGTTGCTGGATCATCGAGGGTTAATTCATTAATCCATCGGCTGCAGAGATCCTGAAAAAAATATTTCCCATAGTATCGACTCGGGTAGTTCGTGGTCGTCGGATTGAAAAATGTTCCGCCCGTAATCGCGCAGCCCAACCCGTCGACTGATCCATGACCGTAGGCGTAAACTGGATTGGTGAACGCGGGATTCGAACTGTTGCCTTCCGCCTGCGGCCATCCGAAATTTTTTCCTCCGGTTGTGGCATCATTGATTTCCTCCCAGGTACCCTGACCAACATCGTTCACAAAAAATCTTCCCGTGCCCGGTTGGAAGGCGATGGTGTAAGGATTCCGCAGGCCATAGGCCCAGACGCGTTTGCGTTGTTCTGTAGCGCCGGCGATGAATGGATTATCCGCGGGTGCGCTCCCATCGCGGTTGATGCGAAGAATTTTTCCGTGATAGGTGTCCAGATTTTGCGCATGTGCTGAATTGGCATTTTCACCCACCGCGACATATAGTTTGCCATCAGGCCCAAACGCCAGGGCGCCACCATTGTGGTTGGTCGCCGCGCTCAGATCGTCTAACTCGAGAATGATAAATTCACTCCCCGTCACGGCAACATCGCCATCGGCGGTGAACCGGGAAATTCTGTTGTGCGGTGCAGCAGGAGGCGAACCGGGAACAGTGTAGTATAAGTAGATGTAGTGATTGGTAGAAAAATCCGGATCGAACGCCATCCCGATAAGACCGCGCTCACCGGAAGAGCTCACCGTGAGCGTCACAAAAGGTGTCGGCAAGAGAACATTTTCTTTGATGACCATCAGCCGTCCGCCTTGTTCAGCGACGAAAATTCTTCCGTCTGGCGCGAAGGCCATAACGGTAGGATTGCTGATTGAGCCTGTCACCAAAACCTGGCTGAATCCCGGAGGATATAGCTGTGCCGTGATCTCCGGGCTGATCAACAGGCAAATGAAGAGGATGCTATTTTTAAACATATCGAAAACGGTAGGAGAAGATTCAGTTTTTTTTCTTCTGCGCAAAGGAAGGACCGAATGAGACGCTGATTAACAAGGCAGCCGGACAATCCCTGCGATTAATGGTTTACTCCAACACAAAGAACCGAACATCGGGAATGTACAGGTTGAAGTACCCTTTCCCATTCACAATGTTGCTGGGGTAGTTCACCGGCTCGCTGAGGTACTCAATAAAACTGTAACGGTTATCCTGCCGCAGTTTCATAAACTGGTAGTATTCTTCACTGATGTTTGACAGGGAGACCGCGACCGTATCGCCTGGCGCATAGTCGCGGGGAAAAACACGGAAGGACTCACCAAAAGATTCACCGTCAAATTCAGTGTCTTCAACGAGACGGGTAAAGGCACGTGGGTTCAACAAATTCTCAACGACGTCTTCGCGTTCCACTTCCTGTACATTGAGCATGTAGCGATTCGGCCCCGCAGGATCCTTCAATTCATACGTGATTTGTGCTAAGGTGTCGCCGTAACCATTTAAGAAAAGGTCGGCTTGAATTTCGGCAAAGGAAACCCGAGGCTTCACCATGGTGGTGGCTGTCACTTCTCCCAACGACGCACTGTTCACAAAAAGATGATATTCTTCTCCCGCCACGAAGGGAATCGTCACGCCACCGTAAAAACCATTGTCGAGAAGTTGCAATGTGTCCGATCCGAACGGGCCAGTGACTACGACCAGCGCGTCATTCAACGTGATCGACGCCAGTAACTCCTCGGGATCGCTATCACCGCTGGCGTCAAGCGCGCCAAAAGATTTTGTCAGTAAAACAACCAACGACTGATCAGGTATTATTTGAGAGGACACGACGATCTGAGGTTTCACTTCTGGAATACCTTTCACCTCAAGCGGATCAGGCAAGCAAGCCGCGAGCAGCGCAAGTAATGGAATCAATAGGTATGTCACGTTCCGTTTCACTAAATCAGAATTTAAATCCGTAACTGATGAATGGAAGCAGTCCGAACAATCCGGGCTGCTCATAGCGCAGTGTTCCATCTTCGTCCTGTTCAATAGTAATTCCAATCGGGTTAGCCCGGTTGTATCCGTTGTACACGCCCGCGAACCAATGCCATTGAAATTTTTTATCAGGTCTGCTGCGGAATTTTATGCCCACGTCGAGTCGATGCGTGTTAGCCAACTTAACCTGATTAATTCCAGAATAGATCGGAACCAAATCAACACCTGTCAAAGTAGGCGCGAAGATGGCGTACTGGCCAATGACTGGCGTAAAGCGCGCGCCGGAAATAAATTCCCAAACGGCAGACACCGCCAACCGTTTTGACAACGCATACTGTGCGACAATCGCTCCATTGTGTCGGCGGTCATATCTCGACGGAAACCACTCGCCACGGTTTACTTCATCAAACTGGCGGTTCGACCACGACAGCGTGTAGCTGATCCATCCCGTAAGCTTTCCACTTTCTTTGCGCAGCAAGAATTCAAGACCATACGCGGTGCCCTTCCCTTGAATGAGACGTGATTCAAAATCGTTGTTTAGAAAAAGATTTGTTCCTTCTTCATAGCCGATGAGATGATTCATCGACTTGTAGTATCCTTCAAGGCTTAAAAATAAATTATGACGTTCGTCTGAACGCTGCCAGGCCAACGCCACTTGATTGGACGTCTGAGGAGCAATCGTCTCCGTCACCGGATACCAGATATCGGCGGGTGATGTCACTGCTGAATTGGCAATGCGATGCAGGTACTGAACCATGCGCGAGTAACTGAATTTCAGCGCTTGCTGATCCGTTAGTTTGTACCGGACAAAAATGCGCGGCTCAGGATTAACATAAGTCCGGTTCGAAACCGACGCCATCGACATTCGAATGCCAGTATTCATTCTGAATCGGTTTGACAAGGACCATTCGTACTGACCATGCAGGGAAAACTCCTGCGCTATTCTCCGGGACGTTGAGCTGCTTTCCAACAGCTCCGAAATTGTTCCTTCCGTGTTGATCACATTGGGGCTGATCCGATGCTGTGTCCACTCCATTCCTGATTTGAAAACGCCATTTTTTCCACCAATCGAATCGCGTTGTACATTCCAGCGTGCACCAATATCCTCGATGTCAGACAGGGCCAACAGTTCATTTTCTTCAAACGCATTCAGGATGTTGTACTGATACTGCGAACGTATGATGGAAAGTTGTGAAGTCCACCGCATGGAAAGTTTGTGTTGCCATTGTAGCGACTGACTGTTGTTGCCGGATTCGTACCGGGTAAGAAATCCGTTACCATCGCCATTCCGATCGCGAAAAAGATTAAGCACATCTTCGCCGGAATAGTAGCTCAAAGAAATTCTATCGTTCTCACTGGGTTGAAAAGTAAGCTTGCCATTGAGATCGTAGAAAAAATATGGAAGCTCTTCCCCGATCGTTTTAACAACCTGGTCAATGTAGGTGCGCCGCCCAGCCAACCAAACACTCGCCTTGTTCTTGACGAGCGGCTGCTCGATAAAAAGTCTGGAGGCAATAATTCCGACATCACCAGACATGTGCGTTTGATCGGGGATCGCATCGCGCGTTTGGACTTTCAGGATGGACGAAAGCCGCCCACCGTATTCCGCGGGGAATCCACCATTGATCGCTTCTACTTTACTAAGAATATCCGGATTGAAAACGGAAAGAAATCCCAGCATATGACTGGTGTTGTAGATCGGTACCTCATCCAACAACACGAGATTTTGATCGGCCGCGCCACCCCGCACGAACAGATCAGAACTTCCTTCAACGCCACGCACGGTGCCGGGAAGCAACTGAATCACTTTGATCACATCAGCTTCTCCGCCCAACACCGGCAGCGCGGTGATATCATCCTGTGAGAGTACATAGGTTGACGTTCGATTGGAGTTAAATACTTCCTCCTGTAGATTTTTTTTCGCGGTAATCACCACTTCCTGAAGTTGAGAAGTCTTGGCGATGAGTAGAACCTGGATAGTCGTGTCGCCATTCACATTGATTTTCCGTTCGAAATCTTCCAGGCCGACAAACGAAACGCGAACGAGTTTTTGTCCGGGTTTAATCGCCGCTGAAAACCGTCCCTCGCTATCCGAAGGAATTGTTATCGAATCGGGAGAAATGAAAACGTGCGCAGAAACGAGGGCTTCTCCGTTTCTGTCCAGCACGATGCCATTGAGCACAACAGCTTGCGCCAACAAAAAGCCGGGGAAAAGAGAGATCAGAAGTAAAACAACCGCACGCACCACCACAAGATTTTGACTGAAAAACAAGTTAAGAAACAATAAGGTGGCGGCAGAAACCGACTAAGGAATAAGGCTGCAATTTTGTCGTCGTCAATACGACAACCGGCCTTCGGAAAATCCCGTTTTAACTGTGCCGATTTGGCAGAAAAAGCGATTTGGCGCAAAGCTTGTACATTGCGCGTCGAGAAATAACTTTTGAAACAACCTTAATAAATAACTATGGCTTTAATCATTGGTCTTATTTTCATGGTCATCGGATTGATTGTGAGTTCGCGGCTGAAAAGCAAATTCCGTGAATACGCTCAGATCCACCTCACCCGCGATTTGACGGGTGCGGAAATCGCCCGCCTGATGCTGGCCGACCACGGCATTCACGATGTGAAAGTGGTGAGTGTAGAGGGTGAACTTTCCGACCATTACAATCCTGCCACAAAAACTGTCAACCTGAGTCAGGGCGTATTTCAAGGTAGAAATGCCGCCGCCGCTGCTGTCGCTGCCCACGAATGTGGTCACGCCGTTCAGCATGCCAAAGCTTATAGCATGCTTGAGTTCCGCTCAGCGATGGTGCCGGTTCAGAATATCAGTGCCAAGGTGATCAACTTCATGTTTATGGCGATGGTCTTCGGATCATTCTTCGCGTCGCACATCATACCCTGGCAAACGGCCTTGTTGGTGATCATCGCGTGCTATGGTGTGTTCACACTCTTTGCTTTTGTGACCCTTCCGGTCGAATTTGATGCGAGCAAACGCGCGTTGGCCTGGGTACAATCCCGCAATATTGTAACGCCGGGCGAATACGATATGGCGAAAGACGCTCTAAAATGGGCTGCTATGACGTACGTTGTTGCCGCCATCGGTGCCCTTACCATGTTGCTGTACTACGTGATGTTGCTGATGGGAAGTCGGAACGATTAGAAAGGAAAAAATACAAGCCAGATACAAATAAGTATCTCCGGGAACTATAATTTTGCAAGCCTGAGTTGACCGCTCAGGCTTGTTTGTTTTTATACTCATTAACCGCATATGAATTTCCTACTTACCGAAGAGCATCTGGCCGTCCAACAGGCGGCGCGTGATTTCGCTCAAACCGAACTGTTGCCGGGCGTTATCGAACGGGATACCGAACAAAAATTTCCAAAAGAACAAATTAAAAAAATGGGCGAACTCGGCTTCCTCGGCATGATGGTCGACCCAAAATACAATGGTGGCGGAATGGATACCATTTCCTACGTGCTGGCCATGGAAGAAATCTCCAAAGTCGATGCCTCGGCATCCGTGTGCATGTCGGTGAACAACTCGCTGGTTTGCTGGGGAATTGAGAAGTATGGCAACGAGGAACAGAAAATTAAGTACCTCACCAAGCTGTCAACCGGCGAAGCGATCGGCGCTTTTTGCTTGTCGGAACCTGAAGCCGGATCTGATGCCACCAGCCAACGCACCACGGCAGAAGACAAAGGGGATTACTATCTGTTAAACGGAACCAAGAACTGGATCACCAACGGAAACAGCGCCAGCGTTTACCTGGTCATTGCCCAGACTGACGCTGAGAAAAAGCACAAAGGCATCAACGCGCTCATCGTAGAAAAAGGAATGCCTGGATTTGTTGTCGGAAAGAAAGAAGACAAAATGGGTATCCGTGGTTCCGATACGCACTCGCTGATGTTCACCGACGTGAAAGTTCCGAAGGCCAATCGCATCGGCGATGACGGCTTTGGATTTTCTTTCGCGATGAACACACTCAACGGCGGACGTATTGGCATCGCCTCTCAGGCGCTGGGCATCGCATCAGGAGCGTATGAGTTAGCGTTGAAGTATGCGCAAGAACGCAAAGCTTTTGGAAAGACATTGTCGCAACACCAGGCGATCCAATTCAAACTTGCCGACATGGTCACGAAGATCGATGCAGCACGTCTGCTCGTTCACCAGGCAGCCTGGCTAAAGGATCAGAAAAAAGATTTTGTGAAAGCCGCTGCGATGGCGAAGTTGTTCGCCTCACAAATTGCGCAGGAGGTCACTACCGAAGCTGTGCAAATTCATGGCGGCTACGGATATGTAAAAGAATTTCACGTTGAGCGTTTAATGCGCGACGCGAAAATCACCCAGATCTACGAGGGAACCACTGAAATTCAGAAGTTGGTGATTTCCCGCGAGCTGCTGAAATAAGGTTCACAGATCACGGTTCACGGTCCACAGTGGTGTGGGTGTGGGTTAGGGCGTGTGAGGATTGAGCAGACCTTGCGTTTCGAAACTCCGCTCGACTGTGAACAGTGAACCGTGAACTGTGAACCTTTTTTAAATTTCTTTCGAACCGAAGGGCAACTCAGGTGTACAGCACCAAAACGATTTGCCATGAAAATAACCGTCTTCATTTTATCGCTTCTGGTTTGCCTTTCGGCGCTGGGCGCAGAACCAGAAGTCATCTATCCCAAAATCAAGATCATCCGGTCGGCGGAGTGGTACGGTGAGCAAGCCTCACTGTGGAAAGAAAAAATCGATCACAAGAAAACGGACCAGTTTTCCTGGCTGAACTACTACCTGGCAAGCCGCTTTGCGCGGGTAGATCAGCACACGTTGGATGCCATGGTAAAATCCATGGAAGCGGCGATTCCTAATTCATATGAGTTGCTCATTGTGAAGGGATTTCAACAGGAGTATTCAGCGCAATCCATCGGCGCCTTTCAATCCGCATTTCAGATGAACCCTCATCAAACCGCATCCTACGCGCCATTGGTATTGGGCTATGAAATCCTGGGAGATCTCAATAAAAGAAAAGAGTTCAGCGAAAGGCTCTTGAAGTCTGATCTACTATCATCATCACTCCTTAACTATAGCTACAATGTGCTGATGTCGTTGGAAAGCGGCGCTGTGTTGATTACGGAAGGCGAAAATACAACCATCCCCCTTTTCGTGCTGCAAGATGTGATGAACGTTCGGCAGGACATCAGCATTCTATCGATCGATTTAATGACCAACGAGGATTATCGGTTAAGAAAGCTGGCAGAAAACAAACTCAACGACGCTGCGGTTGCCGGGAAATCAATCGAGGAAATTGTCGCGCAATTCCCTTCTCAAAATCCTGCTGCCACGATATACTACACGCTCACGATGCCGGGCGAAGATATTCGTTCAATCAAAGATCAGTTATTTGTCGTAGGCCTCGCATCTCAATTCAGCAATAAGCGGATCGACAACCTGTCACGCATTCGCGAAAACCTCGAAAAGAAATTTCTGCTGGACTACCTCACGGTCGACTTCAACGGGGAAAGTGAATTTGCTACCGGGAAGATCCTTAGCGCCAATTACCTCGTGCCCATGCTGATGCTCCATGAGTATTACTTGGAAAGCAATCAGACCGAGAAAGCGAAAGACCTCGAAGTGTTGATCAACAAAATTGCCGCTGAAAGTGGAAAGAGTTTGTGGGTTCAGAATTTCCTGAATCGTTCGGTGGCCGACCTGGTTCCTTACATCCCCTCGAATACATTAAACATTAAAGCGCTGGAAGGCGGCCAGAAAAAAATATCGGCCACCCTGTATGGCGGAGCCTATGAAATTACCAATCAAGACTATAATGTTTTCCTAAACTACCTGGTTGAAAATAAACTCAACGAACAGTATGAGCGCTTCAAGTTCGATCTGTCGCGATACGACGAACCCGCACTGTCATTCATGAAGAGTTATTCCGCCGCCTGGATACCCAGCAAAAAAGAAAAATACTATACCAATTTTCCCGCCGTTAATGTTTCGCATGAAGCCGCTACGGCTTTTTGCGAATGGCTCACCGAACAATACAACGGCGCTGCGGATCGAAAGCACAAGAAGGTTAAATTCAGATTGCCTACCTTAAAGGAATGGCAAATCGCGGCGCTCGGATATCCGAAGTTCACATCCTGGGAGCTCGACGAAAATATGGTCGAAGTGGGCGTACCTAAAAATTCCACGGACGAGTTAACCAAGGACAGCAGAATGGTTTTGGTAAAAGACAACGACATTCAATATCCATGGTTCAAGTCGTACAACTATCGCAACAAGGTGCTGAACAGCCATGGATGTGCTTTGGGCAATTTCAAATTTCCGGACAGCGTCAAACCCTGTGTGCCCCGGCAAAAAACCGGACCTGATGGGTTTGCGCTCATGGCACCGGTAGGAGCCTACTTCCCCAATGGAATGGGTTTGTCTGATGTCGTGGGGAATGTCGCGGAAATGATTGACGAAAAAGGGAAAGCTTGTGGCGGAAGTTGGAACCAGGCTCCCGAAGAATCAACGATACACAGCGTACAAACTTATAGCAATCCGGAGTCATTCATCGGCTTCCGGGTGTTCATGGAAGTAATCGAACCCTAGCAGCTGAATGTTTTTTAACCGGCTCACTAAAAAGCGTGACGAAGAACTCATGCACCTGGTATCGCAGGGGAACGAGCGTGCTATGACGGAACTGTACCACCGTCATAGCCGCAACCTGCTCCGTTACTTTTACAGGATGCTATGGAAAGAGGAAGCGCTTGCCCAGGATTTCCTTCAAGACCTGTTTATAAAAATTATCGAAAGCGCTGAACGGTTTGATACCAACAAGAAATTTTCGACCTGGATATATTCTATCGCTCACAACATGTGCAAGAATGAATATCGGAAACGCGCGTTTCGTCAGGCATTGCGTGATGTAACCTGGGTCGAAGGAACAGAGGATATGACCCATCGGCGATTTGAAGAAAAAGAATTTCAGCGCGCGCTGGACGAAGCGCTGGAAACACTGGAAGAAGAAGACAAGCACCTGTTCCTGCTTCGACATGAGACGGAAATGCCCCTGGAAGAGATCGCTCAAATCCTGGATTGTCCCGTGGGGACAGTGAAGTCAAGATTATTTTATATCCGCAAGAAACTCGCACTGAAACTGCACAGCTACCACCCGGTAAAAGAATAAGCGTATGAAACCTACAGAAAAAATCGAAGAACTGCTGTCGACCAAATCCTTTGATTCGCTCACGCCCGAAGAGCAAGCTTTCGTGATACACGAACTTGGCTCGCCTTCGGAGTATGAAGCCCTGAGAAAGGTTGGCGCCGGTTTGAGCGCAAAGGTTGACAGTCCAACGCCGAATCCACGGATTCTGAAAAACCTTCAGCATCTCATGCAGGAAAAGAAGCCAAGCGCCTTTCCGGTTTTTCAATTGAAGGTACCCGCTTATGTCTCCGCTATGCTGATCATTTTCTTCAGTTCCATCGCGTGGATTGCTGCGAAGACAACTTCAACGGAAACTGAACCGCTTGCCGTTGTCAAAACAGATACGATATTCCTTACACAAAAAGCCGATACCATTTACCGGGAGAAAGTTGTTTATCGATATCGGTATGCGGCGATGAAAAAATACTTTCCGGAAGAGATCACCACCCGGACCTCACCTGTTGCCGAACAGCCGGTTGAAAGTGGTAGCATCAACATGAAAGAACAGGAAGAGCTGGAAGCGTTGTTGGTATCGGGATCGAAATAGGCAGGCTACTTGTTGACGTCGATTCCAAACTGCTTCTTGATCGCGTAAAACAGCTTCGCGAACATGTCCTTGTATTGATAGACCTGGTTTGCATAAATCGTGTCAATACGGTAAGATTTATCCGCCGTTAAATCCACGAAACCCAATTCACCAGATGTGTCATACTTGATGTACATCATGTTGCCGGGGGATTGCCGCGTATAGGTGTACGAAAAGCCAATGGTGGTGAAGGCATCGAATCCATTCATATAGAACAAATACTTGGCGCCGTAGGCCCGATAACTTTTGATATCTGACATCGACACTATTTCGTACTTGAACGGATACTTGACCGCGTACTCGTACAACTCACGGTTGGCTTTAATCACCATGTCATTGTGATTTGTCAGCTTTGCGTAATAGTGCTTATCCATTCCCCTCGGCCTTTCAGCCGGCACATCGACGGAATCGAACTTGAGGAACAGAACAGTTTCGGTGCTCAAATCATCGGGTAATTTCTGAGGTGCATCACCCCAGACCTGGATTAGATTCTGCGCCGTACGCTGACCGTACACACTCGCCGTTAGCGCAAGCAATAAAACAAAGACAACATTTTTCATACACAACAGATTAACAAAGACAACCAGAAACGAATTAACAGCGTAGCCTACTACCTTTTAACGCTTCATAAACATGTAATCCAGTGTTACATCCAGCATCGCCCTCAAACCGGTTTCCATACCGCGCTCATCCATCATAAAATCAGGCGTGTGATGTGACGCCGCTTTTGCTGGATCGATTTCCGGCGGACAAGCGCCCACAAAAAAGAAGAATCCCGGAACCTTCTGCTGATAGTAAGCGAAATCTTCCGCGCCGGTTACCGGAGGGATTCGGAAAACGTTTTGTTCGCCAGCGGCTTTATTTAGGCTGGCCACCATTTTCTCCGTGAGTGCCGGATCGTTGTACGTGACTGGAGTCATACTGGTAATCTTAAGCTCTGCCGTGGCACCTGCACTTTCTGCAATGTTGGTTACTGTTCGAAGCAGGCGTTCATGAATTTCCTTTTGCATTTCCTTATCGAATGTCCGGATCGTACCCGTCATCTCGGTGGATTCGGGGATGATGTTTTGGCGGATGCCACTGTGAATCGTGCCTACCGAAATAACGGCGGCTTCTTTGGTCAATTCTGTTTGTCGCGAGATGATGGTTTGAATCCCATTGATGATTTGTGCCGATACCACAATCGGATCGATGCCCAACCAGGGCGAGGAGCCATGCGATTGCTTTCCTTTCACGTTAATAGTGAACCAATCGGAGGCGGCCATCATGCCCGCAGGCTTATAAGCGATCTGACCCAACTTGCGAATACCTTGGATGTGCATGCCGAAAATCACATCGACCTTTGGGTTTTCAAGGACGCCTTCCTTCACCATCAAACCAGCGCCACCTTCTTCATCGAGTGGCGCGCCTTCTTCGGCGGGTTGAAAGATAAACTTGATTGTGCCACGCAACTCATTTTTGTGCTTCGAAAGAATTTCAGCGACACCCATCAGGATGGCCACGTGCGAATCGTGACCGCACGCATGCATCACACCCGTTTCCTGTCCGTTGAAAATCGCTTTTTCCTTCGATGCAAAAGGAAGAGAATTTCTTTCTGTAACCGGCAACGCGTCCATGTCTGCACGAAGCGCGATCACCGGGCCGGGTTTTCCGGTCTTGAGAAGTCCGACCACGCCGGTATGCGCAACGCCCGTCTGAATTTCAATCCCTAAAGATTTTAGATGATCCGCTACATACGCGCCGGTCTTAACCTCGCGGTTGGAAAGCTCCGGATATTGATGGAGGTGCCTGCGCCACTCGATCACTTTGTTTCCTATCTCTTTGGCTTGCTGATCGACCTGGCTTTGTAACTTCGAATTGACCTGTGCCTGGCTTTGAAAAGCAAACAGCACAGCGACAATGACCCATATTTTCTTCATAGTTTTGGATGCCATGGCGACAAGTTATCGAATATCCGGTACGGGCCAAATCTTCTGATGATGGAATGGATCAAAATTTTTTCAAGCGCGCAGGAAGCGCAGTCACGCGTGCCACCCGGAAAACTTCAGCTTCTGGTGATCGGCGATAAACGCGTATGTCTGGCAAACCATCAGGGAAATTTTCTGGCGGTGCAGGACAGCTGCTCGCATAATGGTGAATCGCTAAGCAAAGGACAAATCAACTATCTCGGAGAAGTCATTTGTCCGTGGCACAACTACCGTTTTGATTTGCAATCGGGAAGGGCGGCGGATTCCTCGTCTCCCGATTTGACGACGTATCCTGTGAAGATTGATGATGACGGGTTCTTTATTGGCTTGTAGCGTTATCCGTTAATCGTTATCCGTGGGCGCAGGTGTGACGCCTCAAACTTGCCCGCACCCACGGATAACGGACAACGATTAACGGATAACAGATACTACGTAAGATCAATTTTCGTTTCTTTACACAAATCTATGCATACCCGAGTAGCCCTAATCTTTCTCCTTTGCGCCGTTAACTTCGTCCATGCCCAATCATCTGCAAACCCATGGCTCGACCAACTTGATATGAGCGGCGGGTTACCGGCTAAGCTGTTGAGCACGCGCACGGCTGTTTTCTACAGTTACACTTTTACGCCCAAGGAACTCACGGACGCGCAAGAATACTTTCAGCGCTCCGGTGTCGATGCGATCATGCATTTTGAAATCGACCTGCTGATGTCCGGCAGAGATATCACGAAGGCGTTCTCAGAGTATTTAATCAAGCGTGAAATCACCAACCTGGTGTTCCTTGAAAAGCGGGAGTCTGACTTCCGCATGGTGATCACACTATTTAATGAAAAGGAAACGGTCATTGATCCGAAACAACCTGCCTGGTCGGCGACCGATAAAGTGCTGACTGAAATCTTAAAGAACTTGTACCGGAAGTCTGCCAATGAATTGAAAAGACAAAACATGCTGATCAATGATCAGCCAGAAACCGACCTGACCATAAATCCAATTCTAGGAAAGCGCAATGAATTTTTTGCTGTCGATTTGAAAGTCGACCAGCTGGCCGTTCCAAAGACCGGCAATGAAGCGGAGGACAAAGAATTGGAGGAACTTTTCAAGGCAAACTATTCGCTGAAGTATAAAATGACCGAACCCGGTTTAAGTGAAAAAGATCTTCGCAAGCAGGGAAACCTGTATGTGCTTTGTGTTGTGCAAACCCGCAACGTGATGGCTAAAAAATTCCTGGGGTATGACATGTCAAAATCGGAAAGCGCGCACGTGTCGGTCACTTATCCCAACGGACAATCCGTACTAAAAAATATTCCATCGAATACACCGGTGTACAAATACTACTTCAAGCACATCGAATCTGGAAACGTGTTTTTGGGACCCAAATGGGATGCCGATCTAACCTGGCAAAGTGCGCTGCTGAACCAACTGAAAGGCATGAAGGCAGAACTCCGCCTTAACTAGCTTTGGCTACTCTTTGACTTAAATAAAATTGCATTCTGCAACCGTTTGATCTATCTTCAAATCAATAAAGCCCGTCTCCTTTTTTTAACCCTGTAAGTTTTGCGGCCTATGAAAAAAGCTATTGAATTCCTAAAAAGAAATTCGGTTTATGTCGCCATTGTAGTCGTCACGTCACTCATCCTCGTGAGTGCCGGATACGCCATCTACAACCGGTCGGTCATGGATAAAACGAACACGGTGATAAAGGATGCTGAAATCGGCGCGACGGATGTCCGCTCGCTATTAAACAATCTCCAAACCATGGACCTGGGTGTGCGGGGATATGCCATCGGTAAGACCCAAGGCCTGCTCAACCCTTTCCAGGACGCCGACTCCGCTAATGATGACAGGCTGAACAGAGTTCTGAAAATTATCAAGGCGAATAATATGCCGGAAGACAATTTTAATGAATACAAGAAAGCCATTAACGAATACATTGCTTTTTGTCACCAACTCATTGAACTCGCACGCATAGACAGCATGCGGGAATTCAAGGCATTGATGATTGAAGACAGGGGATACAAGGTGTGGCAAACGTACATGAAAGTCGAAAACCAGGTATTACCCACGCTGGATGCACAAAAGGCAGAAGCGCTCCAGCAATATGAAACCGCCGTCTCCTTAAATTCAATTTTCAACGCCCTGCTGGTCCTTATCGGCGTACCCGCGCTGATCGTCATCTACATCAGAATACGCCGCGAAGCAAAACACCGGAAGGCATTGCTGTTGAACCTGGAGACGAACAACCGGCAATATGTGTTTGATCCTGGAAATGAAATTTCAAGTGAGGCTACGGAGATCATGAATTCGTCGATCAACAACATTAAGAATGCCTCAGGCTTTATCAAGAAAATAACCTCTGGAGATTTCTCCGCCTCCTGGCCTGGTATGGATGCCAAAAACGCATCGCTTAACCAGGAGAACCTTTCGGGTATTCTTGTCGACATGCGCGATCAAATGAAACGGTTGCAGGAAGAAGACAAGAAACGAATCTGGACGACAGAAGGGATCACAAAATTCACCGAGATCATTCGTCAACACCAGGACGATGTGCAGACGCTCAGCGACCAGGCCACGCGTTTCATTGTAAAGTATCTCGAAGCACAGCAAGGCGGTTCATTCGTTCTTCAGGAAGACCTGGAGGAGAATCAATATCTCGAACTCACCGCCTGCTACGCATTCGATAAAAAGAAATTCGTGGAAAAGAGAATTGATATCGGACAAGGACTTATCGGCCAGGCATTCCTGGAGGGTTCTACCATTGTATTGAAAGATGTTCCTGCCGGATACACGCAGATCACATCAGGCCTCGGCGAGGCTACTCCTACCCACGTGTTGATTGTTCCCATGAAGTACAATGAAAAGATCGAAGGTGTATTTGAAGTGGCGGGATTCGTCGACTGGCAGGAGTATCAAAAGGACTTCGCAGAAAAAGCGACGGAGTACATGGCCGCCGCGATCTCCACGGTTCGCTCAACACAGAAGATGAAGACGCTCGTCGAACAAATGCAGTCGCAGACACAACAACTGCACGCGCAGGAAGAAGAGATGCGACAAAACATGGAAGAACTCGCCGCTACCAACGAAGAAATGAAGCGCAAAGAAGCAGAGTATATCGGCAAGCTGCGTACCGCGGGGATGGCTGAAAATTAAGCAGAAAGTTTAAAGCAGAAAGCAGAAAGCAGTAAGGTAAAACGCTCAAGCTTTCTGCCTTCTGCTTTTTGCATTAAGCTTTTAAAAGATCAGAAGCTTTTTCAGCAATCATAATCACCGGTGCGTTTGTATTACCGCTTGTAATGGTCGGCATGACGGACGCGTCTGCTACCCGGAGGTTCCCAATTCCCCTCACCCGAAGATCCGGATCAACCACGGCCATTTCATCCACACCCATCTTGCATGTGCCCACGGGGTGATAGACACACTCGGCACTTCGTTGGATGTGTTCCAACATATCATCATCGGATGCTTGCTTGGCAGGGCAGTGGTTCCTGATACGAAATTCGTCGAACGCGTGTGCCGCTAAAACTTCCAGTGCGCGGCGTCCAGCTTTTACCAGTACGGTTCGATCTTCTTCGGCGGATAAATATTTTGGATCGATGGTGGGTGGCGTCATCGGATTGGCCGAAGCCAACGTGATGTAACCCCGACTCTTCGGGCGCACCTGTGTTGGAAGAATAGTATATCCATCCGTGTGCGGAAAAGTATCCAGTTGGAAAATGTTCGTAGTATAATCAGCGCCAGGATGCGTAGGGGTGAATTGATACTGGATGTCAGGATACTTTACCTCGGGCGCTGACCGCAGGAAGGCGCAAGCCTCTAATGGTCCAATGCTCAACGGACCAGACTTCGTCATCCAATATTTCATCAACGCCTGGATCTGTTTGTGCCACGGCATCCATCGGTTATTTGAAACCGGTTTCGAACAAAGGCTACTGACCGGATAGAAAAGATGGTCCTGAAGATTTTGTCCCACACCATTCAATTCTTTTTTCAGCTCGATCGAATATTTTTTCAAAGTATCCGCTGGCCCAATTCCCGAAAGCATTAACAAGTGCGGCGATGAAAAAGCGCCGGCAGACAAGATGACCTCGCGCTGACAAAAAACTTTTTCCGACGCGTCGCTGCGCCCGACAGAAAACTCCACGCCTTTGGCTTCGTCCTTCTCAATTATAAGCCGCCTAACCTGTACACCCGATTTCACGGTGAGGTTTTTTCGAGCCAACGCCGGATACAAAAAGGCACGCGCTGTACTTTGTCTCCGGGCATCCTTCATACTGTATTGAAAGTACCCAACACCTTCCTGGTGCGCGCCATTGAAATCAACATTGTGCGGAATACCTTTTTCAACGCAGGCTTTTATGAAAGCGTCACCCAACGGATTATGATACCAGTACGACTCCGTGATATTCATCAGCCCACCGCGACCGTGGAACTCGTCATCGAACTGCTCGTTGTGTTCAGATTTCTTAAAATAGGGAAGCACCTCCTGGGAACTCCACCCCTTGCAACCTAGCGCTGACCAATGATCAAAGTCGCCATCATTGCCGCGAATGTACGCCATGGCGTTCGTGGAACTGCAACCGCCCCATACTTTGCCACGGGGATGATAGAGTTTTCTGTTTTGTAAGAAAGGCTGCGGTTCAGTCCAGTAGCAATTCCAATCAACCGAACTGTTGTGGAGTTTCATGTAACCACCAGGAATGTGGACCTCCAGTTTGCTGTCTTTGCCGCCAGCCTCCAAGAGGAGAACTGATACACCTGGATCTTCTGACAATCGATTCGCCAACACACAACCTGCCGATCCGGCGCCGACAATGATGTAGTCATATCGCATACCGGAAGTTACACACTGCTCAGGAAAAATCTCGGCTTTCGCCTTCTTTCAATGCAATGAAATCTCCCGGGGGAATTCCCTGCGCCGCCTTTGCTTTCTCCAGATCATCCGTCGGATCGAGCATGCCATCGTCCGCCAACGGAAAAGTACCGAAGTGCGTAGCGATGCTCGTCTTTGCTTTGATGTCGCGGTGAATCTGAACGGCCTCCTCCGGCGAGCAGTGAATGACCGACATAAACCACTGCGGTTTATACGCGCCAATCGGAATCAGCGCCACCTGGATGGGTGCGCATCGTTCGCCGATTTCTTTAAACGTAACGGCATTGTATCCTGTGTCCCCGACAAAGTAAAGGGAACCTCCTTCCCAGCGAAGAATGTATCCACACCAAAGCGTTGCATCACGATCGAACATACCTCGTCCTGAAAAATGTTGTGCCGGCACTGCCTGAACTTTGGTGGACTGCGTAAGTGGAACTTCTTCCCACCAATCCATATCCCTTGAGCCCAATACATTCTCCTTGTCAAGAAATTCCTTCACGCCGAGTGGGGTGATAATTTTCGGGCTGAACACGTTGAAAATTTTTTTCATCGTAACGATGTCCAGGTGATCGTAATGGTTGTGGCTGAGCAACACGACATCGATGGGAGGAAGATCCTCAAACCGAATTCCAGGAGGCCGCATGCGTGTCGGTCCGATCCAACTAAACGGACTCGTCCGGTTGCTCCACACCGGATCGGTGAGGATGTTCAATCCGTTGACCTGAATCAAAAATGTAGAGTGGTTCACAAACGTTACGCGCAACCCCTTTTCGATTCTCTCGACTGGCTTCTCCGTCGCTATAGCAGACCCAATTTTCCACGGCCCGCGCTCGCGATTGCGTGCCCACTTCAGCACATCGCGGAAGCCTTTTGCCTTAACGCCGCCCGGATTAATGAATGTTCTCCCATTAAAGTGCGACCGGACCGCACCCCGGTAACGCGGCGCAGAAATGAAATACCCGGTCCCGAACATAATTCCGATGAAGAAACCGACTACGACGATGAATGCTATCATGAACAAAGTTTATCGTTTGGAGCCCTTTCCTTGCAGTCGGATAAGGGCGTATATTATTTTATGTGCATTACCGCGGAATAAATAGATGCGCGATTGTAAAGTGATGGAATTGTTTCCAGCCTACGCGGGACCCCAAAGCCCGTTGGCCCAACCAATTTCCTGAGTGAATCGAAACTCACCGGGTAAGGAACCCAGTTGTTCGGCACGTCTGTGTCATATTCCACGATGAGCAACGACCCTTCGGGTTTCAGCGCACGAAACAGTTTTTCAAAGAACAATTGCTTATCCGATACGAAATGAAGTGAATTCGCCATCAGCAGCCCGTCAAAAGGTGCAGGCTGTAACGCATCGCGAACGAAATCGCCCTTCATGCTCTGAATTGTTACGGAGTCGTTGGCTGTCGCGATTGACGAAATTTTTTTGTCGACTGCATAAATCAAACTCCCATCGCCAAGCAGCGTGGACAAAGCCTGAGAAAAGAGACCGGATCCTGCGCCCAGGTCCGCCCAGCGCTGTTCGGTTCTTTTTTCGGGCAGCGCCTTCACCAAAAGTCTAATCGCTGTACTGAGTTCCATGGCGTTTTAAAACATGATCAATAAAAAAAGGAGTCTTAAAACAGACTCCTTTTGATTCTTAAGGATATCATGCTACTGCACGAGCTTGGCAATCTCCGTCACTGGAATAGTACCAGCCAATCGCTGAGCATCGGCCTCGTTGCTGTCATTGATCGTAAGGGTGAGCAACGTAGAATTCAGCGGTACCTGAACCGTGAAGTTCTCCTTGTTCGTCTCTGTGTTGACAGATTTTTGCATCACTCCCTTGTAGCCTTGAACTTTGATGACCTTCTGTGTTCCATCACTGGAATTTCCAATGAAAGGAATGGACAGGATTGCATTGATGGAAGCCACGAGCGGAGAGTTGCCCATGATATCAATCTGCGCCGTCTTCTCACCTGTTCCATAAGTTCTGTGAATGAGCACCCCGGCAAGACCCGTGTTTGCCGTTACATTATCTTCCTTCGTATTGGCGCTCAACGCATCCATTTTAGTCGGAAGTAGATTCAAGATCTCTTTGCCCACCAGGAGGTCGATATCGTTCATCATTTGTTGCATGGCGAATCTTGCATCTTCGAGATTGCCGGCTGAATACGCCGTGCGCGCAGAAGCGAGGTTCTTGTTGAAATCCTGCGCTTGCAGTGCAACGGTAGCGAAGGAAAATATCAGAATGAATAATTTTTTCATGATTTCAAGGGATTACTTCTCTCCAAGTGTTTTAATCAGTCCATCAATGTCAAAGGCATTCGCCGCGGTCATTACTTCCTGTTCGGAAGCAAAGTTTACAGCTTCCCACACGATCAAAGAAGTTTGTCCCAGCGGAACACTTAGTTTATACCCACTTGACTCGTTGTATTCGATCACCGCTTTATGACCCTTTACTTTTGTCTGTTTCCAGTTTTGCTGACCGCCGGTTGATTGTGAATATCCACCATTGGCGAGATACATGTTCACGGCCGACATCCACGCGGAGTTGTTCGCGATCATGGTGCGCAGTTGCTTGTCGTCTTTTTGATATTCGCGTTGAATGGTGAGTCCGACCCAACCCCAACCGGTTGACGTTACCTGGTCTCTTTCCTTTTCATAAGGCAAACCGCTTACGGTTTCGGGAAGTGACTTCAATACCTTGTTTCCGATTTCCATTTCAACACCCAACATCGCTTGCTGTACGGCGTAGCGGGCGTCACCGTAGCTGTGAGATTTAAAGGATGTTTCCGCGTCGGCGAGATTAGCATTTACATCAGGCGGGGTTGTGACCAGTCCGCCGCCTCCTTTGTTAGACGGATTTCCTGAACCGGAATTGCCGTTGCCACCGGAATTCGTTTGGTTGCCGCCTGTATTGACGCCGGTTTTATCTTGTACTTTCTTGTCGAGGGCTTTTTCGGCGGCCTGTTCCGCTTTTTGCTTCAGTTTGTTCATGAGCCCCTGCGCGTTCAGTGAAAATGACATCACCAGCAGTGCAGTGCCCACCAACAGAATTTTCGATTTCATATAATGTAATGGGTTGTTAAGGAGGATAAAATTACGAATAAAACGGAAAAATGGTCCGCAAGTTTCGCTCCACAATGGTTTGGGTTGCAACAGGAAAGAAGGCCAACTCCTTAAAAACAAAAGAGGGCCGAAACGGCCCTCTTTCGCAAATATGTTTAACTCGGTTTAGTTCAGGTTCACTGAAACACCGGCAGAATAAACCGCCCCGATTTTGTCGGTACCGAAAAACTCACGTGAGTTGTTGTTGAAAACGTTACGTCCATTGACATACACGTTGAACTTTCCAATCGCATAGGACGCTTTCGCGTTGAACAGGAATTTCCCTGCGATGTCACCGGTTTCACCGGTGTTGGCCAGATCATGCTGGTCGTACTGGCGGTGTGAACCGAAGTAGTAACCATTCAGGTTGACGTTGAAAGATTTCGTGACTTTGTAGTTCAGGTAATATCCACCATAAACGCTGGGTGTATTCTTGTGCTCGTAGTCCTGATACTCAACAGGGGCGCCAAGCGCAGTCGCCAATGCCGGATCCAGGAAAGATGAAGGAAGGTTTTCTGTCTCCGTTTTCTGAACCGTTACGAAGGGCTTGAACTGAATCTTGTCGTTCGGAACAAAGTTTAAGGAAAGTGTCGCACCCTTCTGTGTTGCTGACGTGGGGATGTTCTGAAACTGATCTAAGGTGGGCATGAACACACCGGGGCCCAACACAACACCATTCATGGTTAACAGGGTCGCAAAGTCTTCTGCTTTCTGCTGGAACACGTCGATGTCCAACTGGAACGACTTAGTAATCTGCGCGCGGTAACCGATTTCCACCATGTTCACGGTGAACAATTTTAAATTTTCGTTACCGACACGGGAGTAGTTCATACCGGTACCCATGAAGTTCGGTACTGTGAAGTTCAGATAGTTGTTCGCAATGAATGAACCACTGTTCGAGCGGGTGATCGCAGCACGCACCAGGTGCGCGTCATTTACTTTATAGGTAGTAGCGAATTCGTAGGCCAGGTAGGCGTCATCGGGCGCGGTGAACTTGTCAACGCGAACGGCGGCGATCACCCTGAAGTTTTTGATCGGCTTAAGATCGGTGCGTACGAATCCGGAAGTTGTCGTCATATCAGCAGAAGTGCCACCGAGGAAAGTAAGGCCTTCGTTAGCATAGGCTTCGTCGCCGTACACCGCTTCCTGATAGCTCACGCCGGGTACAAGCGTTCCAACCTTGCCCAGGTGAATGGTGTATTCGGCAGTAGCGTCATAAATATTATAGTCGTACTGATTCGGGCTTGATTCCAACGCCAGGTTATCGCTGCCGGGGAGATACGAAGCACGGAAATTCAATCCGTGAATTTTCCCGGAAAGGTTAAAGTAGCTGGTCTCTGATTGGTTAACAGTGATCGGAAGTGCGCCATTGAAAATGTTGGCCAGAAATACCTTCTGTACTTCTGAAGCCTGAGTGCCCACGCTGAGGTCAAAGTTAATCTTGTCGGAGACATTGTAGGTAAGGAATGCATTCACGCCAAACTTCTCCATGGCTAAAGAAGGATCGGGATACTGCTGGTACATGCCATTCCCAGCAGGAACCATGGTGGCCAACTGGTCGATCGTAAAATATGCTGCAGCGTCGGGTAGATAGTAGTTATCTTCAAAGCGATCACGCTTCTGATAATTTCCTGATACCTGGAGGCTGAACTTTCCAAAACTCTTGCCAGCCGAAACATTAGCAAGCGTCGCAGCTTGTGTTCCATACTGAACCGTCGCGTTCACCGAGGTCTTGTCTGCTGCCACACGCCTGGTGATAATGTTGATTACACCGGTAACAGCATTCGGTCCAAACAGTGGAGCGGAGGGTCCGCGAACAATTTCAATGCGTTCTACATCATTGATATCGATCGGTAGTGCTTCCCAAAACGTTCCACCCAGGTTGTGATTGAACACCGGACGGTTATCAATCATCACCAGCACAGTGGTGTTGGTTTTCGTGTACGTCTCGCTGTACGCCATCACGTTGTCAAACCCGCGAATGTGGATGTCATAGGCACCATTGGTTTGCTCGCGAACAATTACTCCCGGCGCTAAACGCAAAGCTTCCATAATGCTGTTGGAACCAGCCTTGTCGATGTCAGCACGGGTGATGGTATAACTGGATAATGGTGCGTCGAATAGGGTCTCGTCTTTTTTGGAAGCTGAGTTGATCGGTACATTCATCAACTCTTCCAGTGAGAGGGTGAATAAGTCGGTCTCCTGCACGTCTACTTCTTGGGCCATGACCTGGCCCGCGGTCATCATCACTGCGATGAACAGTAATGGTCTAAAGTTAAATCTCATAATGCTCTTTTTTCTTGGTCCGCAAAGGTACCGCAACGGGTTGTGCATTACATTCTGACAAATTCCGAATACCTTTGAAAACCCTACATCCGAAATGTGGCGTATGAAAAAGGCTAAATCAATTCCTTTCGAATTCGTTATCGACCAACTTTATTCCATCAACCCGCGGGTTCGACCAATGTTCGGCTGCCATGCGATCTATCACCAGAACAAAATGGTGTTGATACTCCGCGACAAGGAAGATCTGACACACGACAACGGCGTTTGGGTCGCCACAACGCCTGAGCACCACGACAGTTTGAAGAAAGAATTCCCCTGCCTGCGACCGGTCCGGTTGCTCGGAACAAACGTTACCGCATGGCAAAATATACCCAGTGATCTCGACGACTTTGAGGAGGTGGTCTTGAACATCTGCGACCTCATCCGCAAGGGCGACAAGCGAATTGGAAAGATCCCAAAGCCACGAAAGAAAAAACCAAAATCTTGACTTCTTGAAAATATCCTACACCTATGACGCACCATGACATACTTGAAAAAGTAAAACGACGCAATCCCAACGAACCGGAATTTCTGCAGGCTGCCGAAGAAGTGATCGAGTCGGTACTGCCGGTTTTGGATCGCCACCCTGAGTTTAACAAGCTCAAAATCCTGGAACGCATGCTTGAACCGGAGCGGCAAATCTCTTTTCGTGTAACCTGGATCGACGACAAAGGCGAAGTTCAGGTAAACCGCGGCTATCGCATTCAAATGAACAGCGCGATCGGGCCATACAAAGGAGGTCTTCGATTCCATCCGACAGTGAATCCCAGCGTTTTGAAATTTCTCGCCTTCGAACAAATATTTAAGAACGCGTTAACCGGCATACCCATGGGCGGCGGAAAAGGCGGCAGTGATTTCGATCCGAAAGGAAAGTCGGATGGCGAAGTGATGCGATTCTGCCAGGCGTTCATGAGTGAGCTTGCGCGGCACATCTCTCATCGACTGGATGTACCCGCGGGCGATATTGGTGTCGGTGGCCGTGAGATCGGCTACCTGTTCGGCGCCTACAAAAAAATCAAAAACGAATTTACCGGCGTGCTCACAGGAAAAGGTATCGGCTGGGGCGGAAGTTTAATTCGCACCGAAGCCACGGGGTATGGACTCGTCTACTTTGCTGAGAACATGCTGCAGGAAAAAAAGGATTCCATCAAAGGAAAGATCTGTCTGGTGTCGGGATCCGGAAACGTTGCTCAATACGCCATTGAAAAAATTATTCACCTGGGCGGAAAAGTTGTGACCGCTTCGGATTCGGATGGCTTTGTTCACGACGAAGCTGGATTCACGATGGAAAAACTGGAGTTCCTGAAGGACCTGAAAAACAATCGGCGCGGAAGGATACAGGAATATGCGCAGCGATTTAAAGCCACCTATCACGCGGATGCAAAAGCCGATCACAACGCACTATGGTCCATCAAAGCGGATTGCGCTTTCCCTTGCGCAACACAAAACGAAGTGAACGAAAAGGATGCACAGAACCTGGTAAAAAATGGTGTGAAACTCCTGGGCGAAGGCGCTAACATGCCCACGACCATTGGCGGCATCAATGTTCTGATTAATAATAATGTTCTCTATTCTCCTGGAAAAGCTTCCAACGCCGGCGGTGTGGCGACATCAGGATTAGAGATGACGCAAAACTACATGGGCCAGAACTGGACGAGTGAAGAAGTAGATCAAAAACTCAAGGGTATCATGAAAGAAATCCACGATACATGCTTAGCCGCCGCAAAAGAATACGGAAAACCTGGAAACTATATGGCTGGTGCGAACATTGCCGGCTTCCTGAAAGTGGCGCGCGCGATGCAAGCACAAGGAGTTATTTGATAACTGAGTAATAAAAAAAAGAACCGTCATCAAAGGCGGGAGATGACGGTTCTGTAGCAGAGCGACTACGTTACTTGGATTCAGAATCGAGCAGATCCGCGATCCTGTTTCCCAGCTCCGTAAAATCCGATTTCACTTCCTGGAAGGTTTTGCGTGTACCTTCCCGCACGTCACTCCACGTTTCTTCTGTGGCGTTCTTTACTTCGTCCAGCGAACGGTCCACTTTAATACGTTCTTCTTGCAACTCCTGGTTCGCTTCCGTCAGGCGACGGCGCGTTTCATCCGATGCATCTTTCATCTTTTCTTCGATCGATTTTATTTTCTGGTCGATGGATCGTCCCAGTTCTTCCAGTTCGGCTTTTACTTCGTCGCGTTGCTTATCGAATTTTTCCTTGATTTCCTGTTGTTCGTTGGCTGCTGTCTGGCTGTCCTTCTTGGATTCGCACGCGCTCAGCGAAAGCAAAGCATAAGTGAGTAGGAGAAAAGTAGCGATCCTGAGTACCGCTGTCATTGCTTTTATCATGGCTGCATAGTTTTGGTTGGTCTTCCCAAAACATCAGGAAAGAATAATGCCAAAATGGTCAAGGTCTTTCATGCCCTGCAACTCCGGCCATACTGGCCTTTTGTGTGAAAAAATTCCACACTCTGTTGACCGCCATGAGGCTCTCAAGCCCCCAAAAACCTGCTTTAACGGGGTGAATTCGCCTTTTTACAAGGAATGGCATAAGGCTTTCTGTTAGGCTCGGTATGTTTCACAAAAATCAAAAAAGTATGAGACGCGAAATCACCAAAAGGTACCTGGTGATAAGCTCGGTAGCCACGCTTATCATCATGCTCCTAATCCTATTCACGACAGACGCTCAAGCCCAGCAAGTGAGGCCACGAGCAGGGATAAAAGGCGGTTTAAACGTAAGTAACTTTTACAGTGAAGATATCACCGACAAAGACGCCCGCCTTGGTTTCCATGTGGGTCTCTATGGACAGCTCTTCTCATCTGAAGCTTTTGCGCTGCAACCAGAGTTACACTACTCTACACGCGGCATGGAAGTAATCAGGGACGGTGCCATCGATCAGAAAACGAGATTCAATCTCAACTATCTTGATGTGCCGGTTGTAGCAGTCTTTAAACTCGGTAGGGCAGTTGAATTGCATGCAGGTGCTTACGGTTCTTACCTGCTTGCTGCGAACATAAAGTCAGAGGGCGATCTGGGAGATACCTTTGATCAGTTGGATCGCGACAACTTCAACAACTTTGATTACGGTTTAACGGGTGGCCTCGGATTCAATTTCGGCGCAGTCCAACTGGGTGCGCGATACAATTTAGGACTCCAGGAAATTGCCAAGAGCAACGGCGCCAAGAATGCACTGGGCGATTCGAAAAACTCGGCAGGTCAGATTTATCTGGCCATCCCGCTGAATAAGTAAGCGGTAAAAACTGATGGTCTAGGGCTTCGGGTTTCAAGGTTGATGTTACGCAACGCTCCGGTCGTAACGCAGCACTTGAAGCCTGGAGCCTGAAACCAGATGTCACAGGTCGACAATTCAGAATGTTCATCTGAAAATATGTAAAGACTTTTAACTCTTGTCTTCTTAGTGAATAACTTGTTAGAGGTTAACCGTGTCCCGGAATATGCAACAATACCTTCGAGACAAGTTTCACCCATCGTCGGTGAAAAGGAAAGTTTTGGTAGGGTTCTTCCTTGCCTTCATGGCGATTGGTGTGGCCTTCGGCATCAGCCACTTTTCTTTTCAGCAACTCTTGCAAACCGTTAACCAACTTTCAGTTCCTAATGAAAAGCTTGCGTTGCTCAATCGTGTCTTCGAAGAGATCACCACGCTGGATCAACTACAACGCGTCGAAGCCATTCGAAAGCCAACCAAGTCGTACAGCACCTTTCTCAATCAATCACAATCCGTTCGCGATCTGATCGATTCTCTGCAGGCCTTGCCCTGGGATAGTTCACAGCAGCAGAAGCTTGCTTTCATGCGCGTTATTCTCAATCAGCGCGACCTCCTTTTCTTTCGCTACCTGAAATTAAAATCACGGTTGTCCGAGGATGCCAAACTTACCGGTCGCCTGGATACCATCGCGCAAATCATCGAACTCAGCCAGGTCGACACCAGCGTGGTGTCCACGCAAAAAAGAACCGTGACAACGTACATGGCAGACACAGTTACCGGAAGCCAGCCGGTGGACGACCGCAGCGCCCTGGAGAAATTGTTTGGAAAGAAAAAAACAGCGCCGCCCGCGCAGAAACACGTCAAGGTACAGGAAGAATTCAGCGTGATGTCGGATACACTCGCGATTGCCCGGCACAACAATGCGCTGGAGGAAATTGAGCGCATCATGCAACAGCTGGAAAGGGATCAGAAGAACCGAAACATCAACCTTCAGCGCAGCGAGCTGGAATTGATTCACGCCAACAGCCTCTTCATCAATCAACTTCTCACCATCCTCCACGATGTTGAAAACGAAGAACTCCATCAAATGCGCGTCAACAATTCAAAGGCGGGTGAGCTATTCAATGAAAGCATTTCGAACATCAGCTGGCTGATCCTGGTGTTCTCCCTGGGCGCGGCGTTTATGGTGTATTTGATCTGGGCTGATATCGCGAGAAGCAACTACTACAAGGAGCAGCTGGAGAAAGCAAAAAATGAGGCCGAAGAACTTTCTCAAATCAAGCAGCGCTTTCTCGCCAACATGAGTCATGAAATCAGAACGCCGCTGCAGTCGATCCTCGGTTTCGCTGAACAACTCAAAGACAATCCCCGAAGCACCTTCGAAGCGGCCGAGGCCATCCACAGTTCTTCAGAACATCTGCTCCACATTGTGAACGAGGTACTGGATTACAGCAGAATATCATCCGGAAACTTTACGCTAAGCAAGGAGTCATTCGACCTGTCGGAATCACTGGACGATGTCGTGTCGGCGATGCGACTACAAGCCGACAAGAAAGGATTGTCGTTCCTTCTTGAAAGTCCGGTGCCCAAAGACTACTACTTGCTCGGCGATCCATTCCGCCTGCAGCAAATCCTTTACAACCTCCTCGGCAATGCGATCAAATTTACAGCCCGCGGATTCGTCAAGTTGCTCGTCAGGATTCAAGAAGAACCTGTCATCAGCCGGATCACCTTTGAAGTTTCAGACACCGGCATCGGCATCAAGCCTGAAGACCTTGAAAAGATCTTTAACCAATTCGAACAAGCCAGCGCCTTGATCGCGCGACACTATGGCGGCGGCGCAGGCCTGGGATTGACAATTGTAAAATCGCTGGTGGAAGCCCAGCACGGAGAACTGCAGGTACACAGTGAGCCTGGCATCGGCTCTACCTTTATGGTGACGCTCACCTTTGAAAGGACAGTAAAAAGAGAAGAGGAACTTCCTGTCGAAACTAAAATCCTCGGCACAGCGCATGCCGTCGGGAAAGTGGTCGTCGTCGATGATGATCCTTTGATCCTCCGACTTTGCAGCCTGATCCTTTCGAAGCACAACCTCAAACATAGTGTTTACCAAGAGGCCGAGAAATTGTTGAGCCAGTCGCTCGATGGAGATGTTACCCATGGCTTACTCGACATTCGCATGCCTCGAATCAATGGTATAGAACTTTGTCACGCGCTTCGCGCCAAGCATCCAACGATAACGCTCGTTGCGCTCACCGCTCATGTCTTTCCGCAAGAGAAAAAAGAGTTGCTGGAAGAAGGCTTTGATCTGGTTGTATCCAAACCTTTCCGGGAACACGAACTATTGAATGCGCTCGGATTTACAGTCGAGAAATCTGCTCCGGAAAAACCTGAAGTCTTACCGATTGATTTTTCTGCCGTTAAGAAAATGACCTTGGGAGATGACGAACTCTTCCATTCTGTTGTAAATCAATTCGTGGTGGAAACGGAACAAGACCTGCTGCAACTGCAGGTAGACCTTCAGCACATGAATGCCGCGGCACTTCGTGAAAACATCCACAAGCTCGCCGGTCGCGTGGGACAAATCGGAGCGCATTCTATTTCAGTAAAATTGCGGAAAATGGAAAGCGAATTGGACAAAGGTGATGACTTGCTGACGCTTACAGAGAGAATTATCGGCCTGCGCGATGAAATCAGCTCGCTGATCGCCTCGATTCGCGCATCCGCCGCTTAACTACTGGATACCATACTTCTCCATCTTCAGGTAGAGCGTCTTTCGATCGATGTTCAACAAGCGCGCCGCTTTTGATTTGTTGTATCGTACTTCGTGCAACGTTCGCACAATCATCTCCCGCTCTTGTGTTTCATGAATAGCTTTCAAATCGTAAACACCATTTGAAACAACGGCAGCAACCATGTCCGATTTCCGCTCGGCGGCCAACATCTCCGGGGGGAGTGTGTCGAGCGTTACGGTGTCGCCGGTACTTAACAGCACGGCGCGCTTAACGGTGTTCTTTAATTCCCTGAGATTTCCCGGCCAATCATAGGACCGGAAAAATTGAATCACTTCGTCGCTAAATCCCTTCACTTCGCGTTTGAGTTCTTCGTTCGCGAGACGACGAAAGAAATTCAAAAACTCATCCAGGTCTTCCCTTCTTTCGCGAAGAGAAGGTACACGTACTTTGAATTCGTTCAGGCGATGATACAGGTCTTCACGGAAGCTGCCATTCTTCACAGCTTCTTTCAAATCATCGTTCGTGGCCGTGATGATCCGCACATCGATTTTGATTTCCTTGTTTGTGCCCACGGGCTGAATCACGCGTTCCTGAATGGCGCGTAATAACTTCACCTGGACTTCATAGGAAAGATTCCCCACTTCATCCAGCAGCAATGTTCCACCCTGGGCAACTTCAAACTGTCCCGTTTTATCCGCGACGGCGCTGGTGAAAGCACCTTTCGTATGTCCAAACAATTCACTTGCCGCGAGTTCTTTCGAAAGCGCGCCACAATCCACGGCCACAAAAGGTGCCTGCGCGCGTTGGCTTTCGCGGTGAATGCGCCGGGCAACATATTCTTTTCCTGTTCCACTTTCTCCTTCAATGATCACCGACATGTTCGTTGGCGCCACGAGACGAACGTATTCATACAACTGCCGCGACGCGTGACTTACACCTTCAACCAACGTCTGATGCTGTTCGTCCCTGAATGGAAATGAATCGGTTGGTTTCACTTTCTTCAATGCCTGTTGAACGATCATCAACAGTTCGTCAGGATTGACGGGCTTGGTGATGTATTCGTAAGCGCCGGTTTTTATCGCGCGCACCGCCGTTCGAATATCAGAGAAACTGGTCATGATGATGACCGGAACATTGGAAGAAGAACTTTTTATCTGTTCCAGGATTTCCATGCCGTTCATATCCGGGAGTCGGTAGTCCAACAATACCAGATCGAACGTAGTTGAAAAAAATGCTTTCAATCCGTCGCCACCGCTGTAACGCGCCTGAACGGAATAGCCGCTTTTGTCCAGAAAACCTTCCAGTATCCGGGAAAACGTGCGGTCGTCTTCAATTAATAGGATGCTCGCCATTGAAAGGTTTAAAATAAAAAAAGAAAGCGGGATTTGATTTCCTGCTTTCTTTCAACTACCGATATGAATGTTGAAGGGCTATTTCTCAAGTTTCTTGCCTTCTTTGTCAAAAAGGACAGTCAACGTTTCAGCCCCATTTTTCAACTCCACTTCGTACTGGTTTTTTGCTTTGTAATGGTATGCGGCGTTGACCAGCCATCCGCGGTAATCAGGTCCCTCCAGCGCTTTCTTTACCGTGGCCGGCAATTCTTCCGCCTTGATCTTCACCTTCTCATCCTGCCATGCAACGGACACACTGTTAACGTCCATCACTTTCCCCACTGATCGCGCCTCCATAGCAATGCCTGCCAGGAGACATCCCGCTACTAACAATACTTTCTTCATGATTGAATGATTTTAGTTGAACATTTTTTAGTTGTCCATCGGGGACGCTATCAACGTGCCAAAAATGAAAATGAAGAAGAACACGCGACTGACCAGTCGGTTAGGAAATTTTGATATGGTAAGAAGGAAGGATTCGTGCGGAAGAATTCTACAATCTGCTGAATTCTTCCTGATGAAGAACTACACTTGCCTGTGAGACTTCACCGTTTCAATAAAGCATTTCACCCTGTCTACCTCAATGTCTGGATACAATCCATGACCGAGATTGGCAATATGCTTATGCGGACCAAATGCATCGAGCATCCGGCGGGTCTCGCGCTTCACGTCGTCGAGTGATCCGTACAAAGCGCAGGGATCTAAATTACCTTGAAGCACTTTGCCTGGCATCAGGCGGCGGGATTCTTCTATTCCCATGTTCCAATCCAGACCAACAACCTCGCATTTCAGCTTGTTCATCCCGGCACGCGCGAAGAAAGCACCTTTCGCAAAAACGATTTTAGGAACTTCCGAAATCGCATCGCAGATCTGTGAAATATATTTCAAGGAGAATTCTTCGTATTGGTCAGGACTCAGGACACCAGCCCAGGAATCAAATATTTGTACGATGTCCGCGCCGGCTGCGATTTGCCCTTTGAGATAGTGAATGGTGCTTTGCGTAATCATCGACAACAGCTTGTGCGCCGTCTCGGGTTGGGTGTACAACACCTTCTTCGCCGCGCTAAATGTTTTGCTGCCGCGGCCCTCTACCATATAGGAAAAAATTGTCCACGGTGCGCCGGCGAAACCGATCAACGGTACCCGGCCATTCAGTTCGCGTTTGGTTAACCGGATAGCGTCGAGCACGTATTGAAGTTCGTTCGCCTCGGCGACGTGTAGCAGCGACAAATCTTTGGCAGATTCAATTCGTTTCGGAAAAACAGGGCCCTTGGTTTCCTCCATCTCGTAATTCAATCCCATCGCTTCCGGAATCACGAGGATGTCGGAAAAAATAATCGCGGCATCTACGCCCAGAATATCCACCGGTTGAATAGTCACTTCGGTGGCGAACTCCGGTGATTTCACCAGGGCCTTAAAATCCTTGATGGTCGACCGCACCTTCCTGTACTCCGGCAACACTCTTCCCGCCTGACGCATCAGCCACACTGGCGTTCTTTCGGTGTTCTCTCCCCGGGCCATTCGGACAATCAAATCGTTCTGAAGTTTCATACGGTTATTCTAATAGGCAAAGGTAAACGCGCCCCAATGGGCTTCCCTAAAACCGGCGCAAAACTAATAATGTTTGGCTTGAAGCGGGCAATAAATCCATTGTTAAAGCAGTTATTTTTATTCTCAGCGGGCTGTAACGTTTTCGCTGGTTTATCTACTACTTTCATATCCCCTAACGTTAATAAAATCCTTATGAAAAAACTTCTATTCCTGTTCATGGCCCTAAGCATGGTCCTGAACGTTACCCTAGCACAAAAGAAAAAAGAAAGTAAATCGACGTCGAAGGAACCGGTGCTGATTGACCGGGAGCTCTTCTTCGACAACCCTGAAATTGCCGGAGGTCAACTTTCGCCGGACGGAAACATGATCAGCTTTCAGAAAGTTTATAAAGGGAAGATGAATGTGTGGGTCAAGAAATTTGACGAACCATTCGAAAAAGCAAAACCGGTAACCGCCGACACGATCCGACCCATCGCCGGTTATTTCTGGACGAGAGACAGCAAGTTCATCTTGTATGTTCAGGACAAAGGTGGCAATGAAAACTTCAATGTGTTTGCCGTTAATCCGGCAGCTGCCGCCGAAGGTCCGCTCAGTGTTCCTCCTTCAAGAAACCTGACGCCCATGGAGAACGTCCGCGCTTTTATTTACAATGTATCGCAGAGCAATCCCGACCTCATGTGGGTTGGATTGAATAACCGCGATCAAGCCTGGCATGATCTCTATCAACTGGAAATTTCTACCGGCAAACTCACGCTGCTCCGCGAGAACAAAGATCGCATCACCGGCTTCTACTTTGACTGGGATGAAAAAATCCGCCTGGCCACACGCTCTGCTGATGATGGTTCAACCGAAATTCTTCGCGCGGATGCCGATGCTTTTACCAAGATCTACGACTGCACACCCTTGGAGAGCTGCGGCCCTGCCGGCTTCTTCGATAAAGACAACAAGAGTTTCTATTTACAATCCAATAAAGGTGACGCCGAAAACCTGACGAAACTTTATCTCATGAACCCCGACAGCAAGGAGGTAAAGTTGGTGGAAGGCGATCCCCTGAACAAAGTTGACTTCGGAGGCGTATCGGTATCCGACAAAAGGCGCGAAATCATCTTCACTTCCTACACGGATGCCAAGCCTCGATATTATTTCAGGGACAAGAAATTTGAAGAGCACTATAATTTCCTGAAGAAGTCTTTTCCTGGCAAAGAGCTGGGCTTCCCTTCTATCACGGAAGATGAAACGAAAGCACTCGTGTCGGTTTATAGCGATAACGATCCGGGGTCAGTCTATTTCTATGACTTGACCAGCAAGAAAGTTATCAAACAATACACGCCGCGTCCGAAGCTGCAGACTATGCCGCTGGCTAACATGCAAGTGATCACCTACAAGTCTTCTGACGGCCTGGAGATTCCCGCATACCTGGTGCTGCCGTTGGGCAAGGAACCTAAAAATCTTCCGACAGTAGTTGTTCCTCACGGCGGTCCCTGGGCGCGCGACAATTGGGGCTTTAACGGACTCGCCCAGTTCCTGGCGAACCGTGGCTATGCTGTGCTCCTTCCCAACTTCCGCGGCTCAACAGGTTACGGCAAGAAATTCCTGAACGCTGGTAATGGCGAGTGGGGACAAAAAATGCAGGACGACATCACCTGGGGTGTGAAGCATTTGATCGCCACCGGAGTAGCAGATCCCAAGCGCGTTGGTATCATGGGCGGATCGTACGGCGGTTATGCGACACTTGCTGGCCTTACGTTCACACCGGATGTTTACGCAGCAGGCGTCGACATCGTCGGTCCTTCCAACTTGCTTACGTTGCTCAACTCAATTCCTCCATACTGGGAAGCCATTCGCAAGACATTTTACATTCGCATGGGCGATCCCAGCACCGCCGAAGGAAAAGCAAAACTGGAAAAACAATCACCATTATTCTCCGCAAACAAAATCAAAACGCCGCTGTTGGTGATTCAAGGTGCCAATGATCCCCGCGTGAAGAAAGCAGAAGCTGACCAGATCGTTTCGGCACTGCGCGATCTTAAAATTCCCGTAGAATACATGTGTGCGCCGGATGAAGGACACGGATTCCGCAATCCGGAAAACAACATGGCCATGATGGCGTACGCTGAAAAGTTTTTGGCAAAACACCTCGGGGGTCGTTTCCAGGAATCTATGGAACCAGAAATCGCAGCCAAGCAGAAAGCGATCATGGTAGACATTGCTACTGTGAAAGTAGTTACCGCTCCAACAACACGCACCGCATTACCGAAACCAGTGGCTGACTTGAGCGAAGGCACATACAATTACGCTTTCACCATGTCGGCCGGCGGCCAGAACATTGCCATGGATATGAAACGTGAGATCAAAAAGGAGAATGGCAAATGGGCCGTCACCGACGTGGTGAAATCACCAATGGGTGAGATGATGGAACAAAGCACTATTGAACCTACTTCACTGCAATGCCTTGGTCGCAAAATCAAGCAAGGTCCCGCGCTAATCGAACTCACTTACACGCCGACTGAAGTGAACGGCTCAGCGGATTTGGGAACCGGACAGAAAAAACCCGTAACCATAAAATTAGAGAGCCCCATCATGATCGATGGCGCTGGATCTGATCTGGTGATCGGCCGCCTGCCGCTACAAGAAAATTTCACCGCGGTGATTGAGATGGTGGACGTAATGTCCGCTCAAGTGAAGAAGTACGAAATAAAATATTTGGGAACCGAAAACATCACCGTGCCCGCTGGCTCTTTTGAAACCTTTAAGGTATCGCAAAACCAAATCGACGGTGGCGAAAAGAGTACCTACTGGATTTCTTCAAAAGACCGGAACATGATCAAGTTCGAAGCAATCGTCCCGCAGATGGGAAATGCGAAGATGGTCGGCGAACTTAAATAGCGTTAATCGTTATCCGTTATCCGTGGGCGTGGGCGTGGGCGTGGGCAAGGGTGTGACTGGCCTAATCCTCGGAAGAACAAAGTCCCTCTCCGTTGGAGAGGGACTTTTTTATTTCGCTACGCCCCCTCACTCCCACGGATAACGGATAACGATTAACGCCTGCGTGCCTCACGCAGGACTATCGCTTGCGATTCGCAAGATAGACTCCGCCGATAATCGCGGCCATTCCGATAAAGTGACCGACCGATAATTTCTCATTGTCCAGCACGCCCCACATCACCGCCACGATGGGCATGACGTAAGTAACGGAGCTTGCAAAAAGCGGCGTGGTGATTTTTACCAGGCGATTGAACAATACGGTGGCAACGGCAGTACTCATGCATCCAAGCAGCACAATGAATCCAAAAGCTTTCCAGCCGCCGGGATGCTCAGTCAACGTTGTTGTGAAATCCGTAAAGGCGAACAAGTAGATAAGCGCCAGTGGCGCGATGAGTAAAACCGAAACACTGGTAATGGTCAACGCTCTCAAATCAGGGATCTTGAATTTTATGAAATTCAGATTCGCACCATAAAGCGCACAGGCCAATACAATCAACAGTGCGTAAAGATTGATTCCGGAAATCCCACCGCCGGAGCGCGACAAGCTCAACAAGGTTGCGCCGGCAAATCCCAGAACAATGCCGATGATGGCGACGATGCCAAACCGTTGCTTGAAAACAAACGCGCTGATCAACATCGTGAAGATCGGCGTCATGGTGTTGATAATACCGGCCACAGAACTATCCATGTGAGTCTGCGCTGCAGCAAACAGAAACGCCGGGATGAAAATGCCCATCATGCCTGACGCAAAGAGTTTCCACCAATGGTGGCTGTGTAAATCAGGAAGTTGCCGGATGGCGATGGGAAGTAAAAATACAAACGCGGCTACTACCCGCAACGCGCCGAGTTCATCCGGTGAAAATGCTTTAAGTCCCTGCTTGATCAGGATGAACGACGTTCCCCAGATGAGCGTGAGGATAACAAAAATAATGATCGCGGTTCCCCTGTTTTTGTCACTCATGTATGTGGCGAGAGAATTCTAACGACGACATTGCCGTTAAGGTTTTGTATTAAAGGCTTCTGGCTACTGGCTGTTCATCATGTGCGAACAGCCAGAGGCTAGCAGCCAGAAGCCATTAGCCTGCGGCCCTAAAAACTATGCGACAACGAGGTCCGCGTAAGCGTTTACTACGTCATCGAGAATGAGCAACACTTCTTCTTCCGTAGGCGCTTCTACCAACCGGCTGCGGAACGGTTTGAAATCCGGAATTCCTTTGAAGTAGTTGGAGTAGTGGCGGCGCATTTCAAAAATGCCAAGCTTATTTCCCTTCCAACGAATAGAAAATTCAAGATGCTTTTTGGTCGCCCGCACACGCTCGGCCATATCAGGAGGTGCCGGAACTACGCCGTGGAGGACGAAGCTTTTTATTTCATTGAATATCCACGGATAGCCGATCGCCGCACGGCCAATCATGACGCCGTCAACGCCGTAGCGCTCTTTATACATTAATGCCTTTTGAGGCGAGTCGATATCTCCATTGCCGAAAATCGGAATGTGCATGCGCGGGTTTTCCTTGATCTTGCCAATCAAAGTCCAGTCGGCTTCACCTTTATACATCTGCACACGCGTGCGTCCATGAACCGTAAGCGCTTTGATGCCAATGTCTTGCAGACGCTCGGCGACTTCGATGATATTTTTTGTCGAATCGTCCCAACCCAGGCGGGTCTTCACGGTGACAGGAAGATGCGTGCATTTCACAATTTCCTCCGTCATCTTCACCATTTTGGGGATGTCCTGAAGGAGCGCCGCACCAGCACCCCGGCAAGCGACAGCTTTCACGGGGCAACCGTAGTTAATATCGATCAAATCCGGATTGACCTCCGTGGCGATCTTAGCCGACTCGACCATATTGCCAATGTCACCACCAAATAGTTGGATGCCAATGGGGCGTTCATATTCAAAAATATCCAGCTTTTGGCGGCTCTTGGCGGCATCCCGGATCAGGCCTTCGGAAGAAATGAATTCGGTGTACATCAGGTCCGCTCCACCTTCCTTGCAAACAGCCCGGAAAGGCGGATCGCTGACATCCTCCATAGGAGCCAGTAGCAACGGGAACTCTCCCAATTCAATTTGACCGATTTTTGCCATATTAGCCCGCAAATTTAACCATAAATATGGAGCCCCAAACAGGAGCCCGCGCCCTGCATCCCATCTTCATGATCGGCCTCACCTTAGTGGCCGTCTTCCTTGGATTCCAGGTCGTTGGACCCATCATTGGCTTTCTGATCGCCTTACCTTTTTATCCGGGTACGCTTATCGACCTGACCAACGCATTGGCTGCTCCGCAGGGGCATCCCGAAATGAAAATGGTCCTCTTTGTCATGCAGGGTTTCGGAACGTTCTTCGGACTTATCGTTGTACCTGCGTTGCTGTTAAAACGAGTAGGTCGATCCGTTGCCGACTTCTTTGGAACGCGCGTTTATATTCAGCCGCTGCTGCTGGTCGTTGTTATTGTGATTGTGTTCATGGCCGTGAACTCCGTTTTCATTTCCTGGAATCAAGACATCTCGCTGCCGGAATTTCTGGCGCCTGTAGAAAGGTGGTTAAAGTCCACCGAAGAAAAACTCAACGAACTCACGCAGTACCTTACCCATTTTGATTCCATCGGACAGATTATCGTGGCGGTGGTGGTGATCGCCATACTTCCTGCGATTGGTGAGGAGCTGGTGTTTCGCGGAATCATTCAAAATGAAATCTTCCGGGGAACGCGTAACGTTCATGTTGCCATTTGGATTTCGGCTTTCATCTTTAGCGCTATTCACATGCAGTTCTATGGACTTGTGCCGCGCATGTTGCTCGGCGCCTTGTTCGGGTACCTCTATTATTGGTCGGGCAATCTGCTGATGGCCATGGTTGCACATTTTGTCAATAATGGTTTCACCGTCATGGCGATGTACCTCTATCAACAAGGCTCGATCGGCGTTGATATAGAAAATAGTGAGGCGGCACCCTGGAGTGCTGTGTTCTTCAGCGCAGCGATGACCCTCTTGCTGTTGTATATTTTCAAATCGTTTTACGATAAACGCCAGGCGCGACCGACCGACAACCTGTTCACCGATTCTTCCCTTAACTAATACTTGATTCCTATTTTCGTGACCAACAAATTGACCAACCTCACACAGCGTATCATCACCGGTCTTGCGGGATCTGCAGCCATCATTGCCGGCGTGTGGTACAGTGAGTGGACGTACTTCGCCGTTTTCTTTCTTATCTGTGTTCTCACGCTGCTTGAATTCTACAAGCTTGCCGGCATGGATGGCCTTGCGCCCCAGCGGACATTCGGAACATTGTGCGGCGCGCTCATCTTTGGGCTCTCCTTTTTTATTGAAAGGCACACCCTTACCATCCAATACTACTTTCTCATTTTCCCGGTGGTTTCCTGCGTGTACATGATCAAATTGTACAAGAAGTTTGAGCGCAAGCCTTTTACCAATATCGCCTACACGTTCCTGGGAATTTTTTACGTGGCGGTGCCTTTCGCCTTGCTCAACGTCGCCGCGTTCGACAAGGGTCGCTACAACTTCGAAATCATCTGGGGAAGTCTCTTCATTTTATGGGCGAGCGACACCGGCGCTTACTTCGCGGGCACATACTTTGGAAAACGAAAACTGTTTGAACGGATCTCGCCGAAAAAATCGTGGGAAGGATTTTTCGGCGGTGCCGCGTTGGCGCTGGCGTTTGCCTTCGGCCTTTCACAATTCTTCCACAGCCTCGATGTTTACCAGTGGATGATCATTGGTGTCATCATCGTAGTCGGTGGCACTTTCGGCGATTTGGTTGAATCCTTATTGAAACGAAGCATCGAAATAAAAGACTCTGGCACTATCCTTCCCGGACACGGAGGTTTCCTGGATCGCTTTGATGGTTTGTTGATCTCGATTCCTTTTATCGTTGCCTACCTGGAAATCTTTTAATCACCGACACTTTCACGTCATCGTTTTTTTGTCGCGATGGTGGAAGCGAAGGCAATAAGATCATGAAGACCGTACTCATCGAAGCACATTATCTTCCGTCTATCGCCTACTTCGTCGCGATTCACAAAGCGCAAGAAATTATTCTCGAGAAGCACGAATACTTTGTGAAGCAATCGTATCGCAATCGTTGCTACCTCCAGACCTCCCAGGGTACTGCGTCGCTCATTGTTCCGGTCACCGACAAACAAGGCAAAGCGCCCATCAGCGATGTGCGAATTGATTACGATCAAAAGTGGTTGAACAACCACTGGCGCACCATTCGTTCGGCGTACGCCAAAGCTCCGTTTTACGAACACTATGCCGACGATCTTGAAAAAGTTCTCTTTCGAAAGCACGCGTTTCTCTTTGACTTGAACCAGGCGTTGCTGTCAATGTGTCTCGGATGGCTGCGGTGGTCTCTCCCTGTGAAAGAAAGTTTGGCGTATACAAAAAGTTACGAATCAACCGTTATTGACCTCCGGTCGGTCATAAACCCAAAGAAAACCGATTTTTTGGCAGACTTGTATCGCCCGGTACCCTATTCTCAGGTGTTTGGCAACCCCTTTGCAGGCAACATGAGTCTTATAGATCTGATCTTCTGCGAAGGTCCCCAGGCCGCTGCCATTGTTCAGGCTTCGTCTCTTGAAAAGTGAACATTTGTTAACGGGACTGTGTTTCTACCACAGTATTAAATCCTAGGTACCGATAGCATCGAACAGACAAAAACCTATTACATTTACATTATTCAATCTGCACTTTTTGTATGGAAGCTAAATTTTCCAACCGGGTTAAAGAAGTCATCTCCCTAAGTCGTGAGGAAGCGCTGAGACTGGGTCATGACTACATCGGCACAGAGCACCTTATCCTGGGTATGATCCGCGAGGGTGAAGGCGTCGCCGTGGGCGTGTTGAAAAAGTTGGGTGTTCCCATGGACGAACTTCGAAACGAGATCGAAAAAATTTCCAAAGGAACCGCCACACACCAGATTAAAAACCTGGCTAATATTCCGCTGACCAAGGCTTCAGAAAAAGTTCTGAAAATTACTTACCTCGAAGCCAAGATTTTCAAAGCGCAACTCATCGGAACTGAGCATTTGCTCCTCTCCATTCTTCGTGATCAGGATAACCTGGGCACGCAGATCTTAAATAAGTTCGATGTTAATTACGAAACCGTAAAAGAAATGCTCGAATACCAAAACGACGGACCGACTGCTTCGCAGGATACGGATGATCCGGATGATGATTCATCGAAAATATTCGGAAGCGGCGGCCAAGGCGGCGCGCCCGGCAAAGAGAAAAAAGGAACTGAGAAGTCGCGCACGCCCGTGCTCGATAATTTCGGTCGCGATCTGACACGACTGGCCGAGGACAACAAACTCGATCCCATCGTAGGGCGTGAGAAAGAAATTGAGCGCGTAGCACAAATTCTTTCCCGCAGGAAGAAAAACAATCCGATCCTGATCGGAGAGCCTGGCGTGGGTAAGACGGCCATCGCGGAAGGACTTGCCTTAAGGATTATTCAGAAGAAAGTATCGCGCGTATTGTTTGGCAAACGCGTCGTTACACTCGACCTCGCTTCACTTGTCGCCGGAACCAAGTACCGCGGACAATTTGAAGAGCGCATGAAGGCCGTCATGAATGAACTGGAAAAATCACCTGATGTGATCCTGTTCATCGACGAACTTCACACCATCGTTGGAGCCGGTGGAGCCTCCGGTTCACTGGATGCTTCCAACATGTTCAAACCCGCCCTGGCGCGCGGAGAGATCCAATGCATTGGCGCGACTACGCTTGATGAGTACCGCCAGTACATTGAAAAAGACGGCGCCCTGGCAAGACGTTTCCAGATGGTGATGGTAGATTCTACTACACCTGAAGAAACCATCCAGATTCTGGACAACATCAAAGAAAAATATGAAGATCACCACCATGTGATCTATACGAAAGAAGCGATCGAAGCTTGCGTGAAGCTCTCTGACCGTTACATCAGCGACCGGTACCTCCCGGACAAAGCGATTGACGTCATGGATGAGGCCGGCGCACGCGTACACATCAACAACATTCACGTTCCTGATGACATCATCAAGTTCGAAGAGGCGATTGAAGAAGTGAAGAAGGAGAAGAACCGGGTGGTGAAGAGTCAGAAATATGAAGAAGCCGCCCAGCTTCGCGATCGCGAGAAGAAATTGATCGAGCAGCTCGACAACGCAAAGATCAAGTGGGAAGAAAAAACGAGAACGGAAAAGTATACCGTTAACGAAGATAACGTAGCCGATGTCATCGCGATGATGACGGGTATTCCGACCAAGCGTATTGCCCAGAAAGAGAGCAACAAGTTGCTCAACATGGGCGACGAGCTGAGCGGAAGAGTTATCGGCCAGGAAGAGGCGATAAGGAAACTGGTGAAAGCGATCCAAAGAACACGCGTAGGATTGAAAGATCCGCGCAAGCCTATTGGTTCCTTCATCTTCCTGGGACCTACCGGCGTCGGAAAAACGGAATTGGCCAAAGTATTGGCTACTTACCTGTTCGATAAGGATGATGCACTCGTTCGTATCGACATGAGTGAGTACATGGAGAAATTCTCTGTGTCCAGATTGGTTGGCGCGCCTCCGGGATACGTTGGATACGAAGAAGGCGGACAACTCACTGAAAAGGTAAGACGCAAACCGTACTCCGTAGTATTGCTGGACGAAATCGAGAAAGCGCACCCGGATGTATTCAATATCCTGTTGCAAGTGCTTGATGACGGAATTCTGACGGATGGCCTGGGCCGCCGTGTGGATTTCAGAAATACCATCATCATCATGACTTCCAACATCGGTGTTCGCGACCTAAAAGACTTTGGAACCGGAATCGGTTTTGCAACGGCTTCAAAGCGCGAGACGGAAGAAGAGCACATGAAGGCTACGATTCAAAATGCATTGAAGCGTGCTTTCAGCCCTGAGTTCCTGAACCGTTTGGATGATGTGATCGTCTTCAATTCACTGCAGCGCGAGCACATCCATAAGATCATAGACCTTACTTTGAAGAAGTTGTTCGACCGGATCATTCAGATCGGATATCATGTCGAGCTGACGGATAAGGCAAAAGATTTTCTCGCCGAGAAAGGATATGATCATCAGTTCGGCGCTCGTCCGCTGAACCGTGCCATCCAGAAGTACCTGGAAGATCCGGTAGCGGAAGAAATTCTGCGCGGCGAAGTCGAAGAAGGCGGAACCATTCTGGCCGACTACGATGGAAAAGGTGATGTCCTGACCATTAAGGTGAAGAAGGTTAAGGCATCTTCAAAAGAAAAGAAAGAATAAGCTCAGACATCTTTAAACCATAAACTAAGGCGGACCGAAGGGTCCGCCTTTTTTATTTGGTCTCGGGGATATTTTTATGCAGAATTTCGCGCAGCGTTGATAATGCCGAACATGCATCGGAGCACGAGCTTGCGATATTGTTTCTCAAACGCTTTGTCCTTTTCTGTTCCCTCGCGGAGGTGCTGCAGCGCAAACTGCTGAATGGTGATCAATGGAAGTACGATCAACTCGCGAAGTTTTACAGAGTCTCGGTTTACCGGGTTGTTTTCCATCAAGGCAGAAAAGCCTGTCACCTCCAGGATCATGTCTATCGAGAGCTTGAATTCCTTGTGCATCTTCTTCCAAAACTCACCGAACTCCTTGTCTTTGGAAAGATAGGCTGTCGCCGGATAGTAGGATTTCGTAAGCGACATCATGCTATTGCTCAACAGCGTCCGGAAGAAGAGTGATTGTTTGAAGAGCGCTTTCACGTCGCGCATTTTTCCTTGCCGTTTCAATTCGCGCAGCGCCGATCCTACACCATAGAAGCCAGGAATGTTTTGTTTCATCTGCGCCCACGACCCGACGAAAGGTATGGCTCTCAGATCTTCAAACTTCAAACTCCCCGAACTCCGCTTCACGGGGCGAGACCCAATGTTGGTATCGCCGAAAAATGCCAGTGGAGTAATTTTCTCGAGGTAAGGAACAAACTTCGGATTCGTTTTCAAATCGAGGTACGCTTTGTGTCCCTCCTCCGCCAACGCATCCAGTAAGCCCTTCTCCTTATCCGACAGCCGGTCAACATTCTCAAACACGGCGTTCTCAATTCCGGCGGAGAGGAGCTGCTCGAGGTTGAACAGACACGAAACAGGCTTTCCAAAATTCGAGCTGATGGTCTGCCCTTGAATCGTTACCTGTACTTCTTTGTCTTCAATGGTGTCGCCCAACGAAGCATAAAAATCATGGGTGTTTCCGCCGCCGCGTGCCGGAGGTCCGCCGCGCCCATCGAAGAACACGGAAGTAAAACCTTCCTCGCGGGTGATTTGCGTTAATTCTTCTTTCGCTTTGAAAATGGACCAGTTTGCGCGAAGGTATCCGCCGTCCTTTGTTCCATCGGAGAACCCAAGCATGATCGTTTGCTTGCCTCCACGATTTTTCAAGTGCTCACGATAAGCTGGAATGGCGTAAAGCGCTTTCATGACAACCTTCGCGTTCGACAGGTCTTCGATGGTTTCAAACAGCGGAACGATGTCGATGGGTAGTACATCGTCTTTTGCCAAAATCAACTTTGCCAATTGGAAGACGCGGATCACATCCAACGCCGACTGGCAGTTGCTGATAATGTAGCGATGACATCCGTCAACACCATTTTGAGCCTGAACTTGCCCTATGACATCGATACTTTGAATCAGTTCATTGACAAACGGATCTTCAAATTTTAGCGACGCCGGATTGAAACTAAGGCTTAACAGCGTCTCGATCTTTTCACGCTCCTCCAGTTTATCGAAGTCCTTTAACTTTTTATGCTTCGTCTTTAATTTTTCGATGCAGGCTTCCCATGCGTAGGCATGCTTGCGACTATCCTGGCGGATGTCCATGCTGGCGAAATAGAAGCCAAAGATTTTCACTTTCAGGATGAATCCATCGAGCAGGTTGAGGAACAATCCGTTGTGATCGCGCATCAACACCTCGCGCGCTTCGAACAAGTCGTTGAGGAGTTCATCCGGGTTTTGGTATATCTCACCGAAACCAGAACCGTATGCGATGGGATATACTTTGCGTTCAGCCTTGGCGATGATCTGATCAACACCTTTGAAAGTCAGGCGTCGCTTCAGGAAGCGCAGGTCACGGTGGTAACAACGGAGCAGTGTTTCCTGCAAACGATGGGCTACTTTAACCGTGATCTCGTGTGTTACAAACGGGTTGCCATCGCGATCGCCACCGGGCCAGAATCCGATCTTGATCAATTCAAAGTTGGACCATTCCTCCAAACGGATTTGAAGGCCTTCCATGAATTTTTGTATGATCTCCGGAATGACCGGGTAAAAAACATTTTCCAAAAACCACGACAAGCTGGACGCTTCATCAAATGGTGTTGGTTTCTCTTTGTTGATGAACGCGGTCTTACCGAGTTGCTGGAGCAACAGGTTGATGTGTTCCAGTCGCTTATCACGAATCGCTTGTTCCAGGTCGTTGATGATCACCAGCACATTGCCTGGGTAGAACTGCGTTGGGTGCGCGGTGAGCACAACGCGGACGCTGAAATCCTCGAGTTTCTTTTTGAGTTTCTCAATGGCTCCCTCCGCCGACGCGCGGAGTAAAAGTGCCGATACCGTTCCTTTGCCGTTCAGTTCGTTGATCTGATCAAAGGCAGCATCCTCGATCGAATCGAATAATACCACCTGACGTTCGATGTATTGGATAAAGCTGAAAAGCAGATCGAACTGCTCCTGCTGCGTCGCTTGTGGTACGAAGTCGCTAAAGAATTTCTTGATGATCGTTTTGGGATCCTTGCCTTTCTCGAAGCCAGCCTCGCAAGATTGCTGAAGCAGGGGCAGCAGGGTCCCGGTACGGTAGATGCCTGTGTAAGGCAGATTCAAAAAGAGACTGTTGTACATATAGTACCGCGTGGAGACAGTCTCATTGAACAAACTCGCCATGGTTGTAGTACTTGAAAACTATCAAAGTTACCAAATACTATGTTGAGGGGGCAGGGGGTGCCGGGAATTACAGATTTTCTTTTCGAAATCGTTTCCGGGAATGGAAAAGCTTAAAGGGGAAGTCGGGATCCCGATAGCTATCGGGACCGGAAGCAAAGGCTGCAAAAGTGGAAGGCACAAAGCGGAAAGCAGAAAGTCAAAGTACGAGTACTCTGCTTTCTGCCTTCGGCTTTAAGCTTTCTGCTTATTGCACCACTTCGCCTTTGATTGTCAGAAGAACCACGCTCTCCTGCGTATTGGCATTGAGGGTAATGGTTTTGGAGAAGACCCCTGCCTTCGAGGCATTGTAGGTTGCTTTCACAAAGCCTTTTGCTCCTGGCTCAATGGGAGTTTGGGAGTATTCCGTTACGGTACAACCGCAAGATGCCTTCACGCTTGAAATCACCAACGGTATATCGCCCGTGTTTGAAAAGGTAAATTCGTTGGTCACCGGAACATTCAGCTGAATCTTTCCGAAATCATGAATCGTTTCGCTCCAGGAAAAAGCAGCATTCGAAGTCAGTGGACTAAAAGTTGGCTTCGCGTTGGACGCCAATACCTGGGCCAGCACTACCGTAGCACACACTACGCCCAGCGCGACTAAAACAAGTTTTTTCATACGATTAGAATTTAAGTTGAACATTAGAAAACGATCGATCGAACAACACAAAGCTGGGAATTCGCGTACATTGACTTTGTTAAGGGGTTTCTAAATAATGTTAACGACTTGTTAATGTTTACGGGCTGTTCTGGCAAAACCCTACCTTTATTCTGTGAAAAACTCGACGATCCGATACATCGTAATTCTCGCCGCGCTGTGCATGGTTGGCATCACCATCACGCAACTGTATTGGGTGCGTCGAGCGTTCGATCTTAAGGAAGCTGAGTTTGACCGGACGGTCACTGCCGCATTGTATAATGTCGCGCAGCAGATCTACGACATCAAGGACACGCCGCCTCCGGCAACCAATCCCGTGAAACAATTGTCGACCAACTATTTCGTGGTCACCGTGAACAGTGAGTTGAATGCCAACCTGCTGGAATTTCTTCTTCGGACTGAATTTGAAAAAAGGAACATCGTGGTGGACTTCGAGTATGGTGTTTACAACTGCACGAGTGAAAAAATGGTTTATGGAAATTATGTTCCCTTGAAATCAAAGCAAAAGAACAGCGATGCTATCCTGCCGCAATGGGCCAATCAGGAATATTACTTCGGTGTTCAATTTCCAAATCGCGAGGCGCATATTATCAATCAAATGGGAATATGGGCTTTCTCCTCCGGCGTGTTGGTGCTCGTGATCGTGTTCTTCGCCTACACCTTATTCGTCATACTCAAGCAGAAACGGTTGTCTGAAATCCAGAAAGATTTCATCAACAACATGACGCATGAATTCAAGACACCCATTGCTACTATCGCTGTTTCAACGGAGGTGTTGAAAGATCCCAACCTGGTCAATCAACCTGATCGGCTGTTGAGCTACGCCACCATTATAGAAAAGGAGAATACCAGGCTGAAACATCAGGTCGAGCGCGTGCTCCAAATGGCGCGACTGGACAAAGAAGATATCGGATTAAAAAGAGAACCGATCGAGATTCATCAAATCATCAACGATGCTATCCGAAACACATCGGTGGCGTTACAGGAAAGACAAGGCATTGTTAAAACCGATTTTACAGCCCCGGCTACCGTGGTAGAGGTCGACAAGCTTCACCTGACCAACGCCATCAGCAACCTGCTGGATAACGCCATGAAATACTGCCTGGGGTTTCCCGAAATCATCGTGACGACGCGCGCGCAAAATAAAGGTATTGTCATAGAGGTCGGGGACGAGGGCATTGGGATCAGCGCCGAAAACCAAAAACGGATTTTTCAAAAGTTTTATCGCGTACCGACTGGTAATGTGCACGATGTTAAAGGCTTCGGCCTCGGCCTGAGTTATGTAAAGACCATTATCGAAGCGCACCGTGGGCGTGTTGATGTTCAGAGTGAATTAGGAAAAGGAAGTACATTCAAATTATACCTTCCGGAAATTTCATAAACCATGACCGACGCCAAAAAAATTCTGCTCGTGGAAGATGATCCAAGTCTTGGGTTTGTCATCAAGGACAACCTTAGCCTGAAAGGTTATGATGTCACCTTGTGCACCGACGGCGAAGCTGGCGAGTCAGCGTTTTCGAATTCAACATTTCATCTTTGCATCTTTGATGTGATGCTTCCGAAGAAAGACGGATTCGCGTTGGCCAGGAACGTTCGGTCGCAAAATGAAAGCGTTCCGATCTTGTTCTTAACCGCCAAGTCATTGGTGGACGATAAACTGGAAGGTTTTCGGACGGGGGCAGATGACTACATCACCAAACCTTTCAGCCTGGAGGAATTGTTTTGCAGAATCGAAGTATTTTTAAGACGAAGCAAGGACGAAAAACCTGCTCATAAAAAATTCAACGTCAGTCAATTTGAGTTCGACTACGGGAACCTGACATTATCCCTCAACGGCGACTCGAAAACGCTCACGCAAAAAGAGGCTGACGTTTTGTACTTGCTGTATCGACATCAAAGCCGGGTCCTCAAGCGCGAAGAAATTCTGAAACAGGTTTGGGGCGATGACGACTACTTCATGGGAAGGAGTATGGACGTGTTCATTTCGAAATTGCGAAAATATTTGAAGGATGACCCCGCCGTTCAGATTATTAACTATCACGGTGTAGGATTCAAATTGGAAGTCACTCCAACCTAGCGTTTGATAGATATTCTTAGAAGCAAAAAAAAGAGGCTGTCAATGACAGCCCCTTTTATAAACATCACCTAACTCAATTTATTCCTGACCGGTTGATCTGGTGTCCCAAAATACCCGGACGCTCATGTTTGGTTTTTGCGCCAAATTAGGATTGGCGTCAACCTCTTGCTGAGGGTAGATCACTGAGCGTGGTACTTTGTTACTGTTTCCCGGGTTGAGTGCAGGAGCCAACAATTGAAGGAGCGGATAACCTGTTCTTCTCCAATCAGACCATGCTTCACCGGTCACCATGAAACTCGCGACATACTTTTCTTCGATGATTTGTCGAAGCTGTTCATCCGTTGTCCCATGCAGCGTTCCGTTCGCGAACGTATCGCCATCAGGATCGGCTGTCAAATAGGTAGTAACGTCAGCAGCAACCAACGTACGCGCAGGATGCGATGCATCCAGAATGGATGCTCTGATGCCTTCCTGGAACCATTCCTCAACGCTCGCTTTTGGTGCAACTGGCGCGCCGTAGCGAAGTGCCAATTCAGCGCGAACAAAGTTATACTCTGCATACGTCAGGATGTTAACAGGCGCACCGCCGTCGTAAGACAAACTGCCTGCGCCAGAAACTGTCAAGTTCGGACCTGCGGGAACCGATGCCGCAGCTGTGGTGACCGCACCACGAACAAACCGGTGTAATCTTGACAAGCCATTATTCACGCTACCATTTCCATTTCCTGGCAACAATCCAACATAACCTGTCGAACCCGTTGGAGGAGTAGTGTAATCAGCAACGCTGAAAGGTGCAGGCGTAAAATAGTTCACGCGACGAGGATCCTGTTTGCCATTCATCAGGTCGATCATCGTGGAGCTGGTACAGATATCATCCGTACGAGAGACGATAAACTGATGGCAAGGATTCTGGCGACCCGACAACGCGGCGACGAACGGCTGTTGAAAATCATCCGCGTTGGCTTCCATGAATTCGTTGGCAGGAGTGGCTGTAATAAAAGTCGAAATCGCCGCTGTATTGAATCCAGGAACATTAGCCATCTTCAGGTACATTCTCAACTTCAATACATTCGCCGTCTTGATCCATCGCGCAGCATTACCGCCAAAGATGTAATCGTCGGCAGAAGGCGCGATCAGTCCTGATGTAGCTTTTAGATCAACAATTGCTTCATCCAATAAAGTAATCAGCTGAGGATAAACAGCGGCATCGTCATCAATAGCAGGTTGAACATTGGCTACACCTTGATGTGATTCTGAATACGGAACGTCTCCCCAGAAGTCGACCAATACGCTATACGAAAATGCTTTGATAACCTTAGCGATTCCAAAGTAGCGCGGGTGAGTGGCGGCAGGATCCAGCTTGAGAATTTCATCGACGTCGGTCAGAATTCCTGCATACCACAGCGTGCGCCAAACGGCATTGACTTCTGTGTCGGCCAGGTTGTACAAACTGTAGTTCTCAGTTTGTCGGCCGTTCTGTGCCGAAATTTGCTGTGACCAAATTGCGCTGTAGCGAAACAAATCGCTTCCGCCCATGGCGAATCCGAACTGGCCAATAACAGAAGGAAGCATTTGAGTGACCGGAACCGTCGAAAGGTTGTTGGGGCTGATGTTGTCATCCAGCCAACTATCGCAAGAGGAAGTGACCAGGAGAACCATGGCTGCTATCCCCGTCTTTATTGTTAAGAATCTATTCTTCATATCAATTTCCTTTTAAGAATTAGAAAGTAAATCTGAGTACCGCGCCATAAGTCCGTGCATTAGGCATCGTGTTGAATTCCAATCCCTGAGAGTTTGAAGCTCCGGTGAGGTTGGTTTCAGGATCGATGTGCGGCACATCCGTTTTCAGCCAGAGGTTGCGGCCGTTGATTCCCACTTCAATTTTTCCAAATGGAGTTTTGCTCAGCAGCGAAGTCGGCAGAGAATAATTCAGGCTCAATTCGCGTAGTCTAACCCAGCTGGCATCAAATACCCCTTCGCCAGGGTTAGCAAATGAGAACATGCTTTCAAAGTATTGTTGAGATGAAACGGGAATCGTGTTGGGCGATCCATCCGCATAAACTCCGGGAACAACGTAAAGTTTGGTCGGCGTTACACCGTCGGACTCAAAGCGTGGGAGCTCGGCAGTTTCTGCGGCACTACCGGTTCTGCGCACGTCGTTGATAACACGTGATAATACATCACCACCGTGTCTCACGTCGATCAAGAATGACAGACTCAAGCCTTTGTAAGAAAACGTGTTGGTTACACCACCAGTCCAGCGGGGGTTTGGATTGCCTCTGTAAATGGCAGGGCCATTGGAAGGTAAGCCAGTGGTTGAGTTCACCAAAATTCTACCTTCAGCATCGCGCGTCAGTGAGTTAGCGTAGATGATACCGTACTCTTTGCCGGCCTCAATGCGTGTTTGCGCTGTTGTGAATCCTCCGATGGCAATGTTTTGCACACCATCAGCAAGTGAGATCACGTTGTTTCGGATTTTTGCCCAGTTCAAATCGATATTCCACTGGAAAGAACTTGTCTTCACCACCGTGCCACCGAGTGTAAGTTCAATACCATTGGTTTCTAATACACCGGCATTCTTCGTTTGGCTGGTAAAGCCGGAAGCTGATGCAATCGGAACGTTCAGGATGATATCGGTAGAACGCGTGTTAAAGTACGTGAGGTCCATGCGGAGTCTGTCCGTGAGGAAACTTGCTTCAACTCCAAATTCATAACTGCGCGTAAATTCCGGACCTAACTCCGGATTTCCGGCGGCATCACCCAACGTACGGCCGAGCTGGTTCAGGAAAGGATAAATAATCTGTGGACCAAAACCATCCGTGGGGTTCGCCTGCACCCAATAGGTATCGGTATCATATGCGTTGGCTTCTCGACCCACTTTTGCCCAGTTCGCTTTCACTTTCGCATAGCTCAGGATGTCGTTCTTCAAACCTGCGAATGCTTCTGTAAGTATGAAGCTGCTGGTAACCGACGGATAGAAGTATGAATTGTTACCCTTCTTGAAAGTGGATGACCAGTCATTTCTTCCGGTCAATCCCAGGTAGGCGAAGCCCTTGTAGTTAACCTGGAAATCGGCAAAGACTCCCACCAAATTCCTCCGGTATTCCGGTGTAGCGATGGACATCGGAACAAAATTGTTCGCATCGGTGATTCTTCTAAAACCGCGGGTGTTAACGTTGCTACCAATAAACCCGTAGTCCTCACCGACGCGAAGATTCAATTCATTCCCCACGAGTGCTGTCAGGGTGAAGTCATTGATTGTTTTTTTCAGGTTAAACGTCAGGTAAGAAGACGTCTCCTGATTGTAGGTCATTCTCTCACCAACAGAACCAACGCCGATAAATGCGGCGCCATGATTGGCTTGACCGCGGGCGCCAATGGCGTCATACGTATTTCTTCGCAAGGTATAGGAGTCGGTTCCGATTCTGTAGTTGACAGAAATCAGATCGTTAAAATCATAACCGAAACTTACCGTCCCAATGAGGCGATTGACTTCGTCATTATAAAGGTTATTCTTCAAGGTCCAGTAGGGATGGTCGGTGTTGTTGTTGAAATAAACCTGTGAACCATCCGGGCGTTGATACGGAGAATTTTTCAAATCATAGTTTCGAGGCAAGAACCAACCTCTAAACAGCGGGTTTGACAGTTGATTTCCTGCCTGACTCCTTTCAGAGTTGCTGTTTATGTAATTGAAGGTGATGCCCATGTTGAACTTACTCGTAAACTGGTTGCTGCCGTTGAACCGGAAAGAGTTTCGTTCCAATTTGTTTCCATCCAGAAAACCTTTATCTCTCAAATTGTTGTAGGAAAAATAGAAGTTTGCTTTTTCCGACCCACCGGAGAACGCCAGGTTGTGCTGCATGTTAGAGCCTTTGCGGAACATGTCTTCAACGTTGTTGGGATAAGCCGTAAGCGTCTCGTCGGCCGGTAATCCAAACAAAGCCTGATCAGCTGCAGAGTATGAACTAGGTACAGTTTGACCCGCGATGATTGGACCCCAATTGGACTGGTCAGCGTTGGGTTGATACACGGGCGCTACCGGCACCCCACCGCTCACAGAAGTTCCTTGAGCGTATTGATTTTGGTAGTCGGGCAGTCGGTTTGGCTCTGTGATATTATAAGAGCCGGTGTACTCAACGATAGTTCTTTTGCCGGGACCACCTTTACCTTTCTTCGTAGTAATGATGATCGCGCCAGCTGCTGCACGTGAACCGTACAATACGGCGGCCGCGGGGCCTTTCAAAACCGTGAGTGACTCAATGTCATCCTGGTTTAAGTCAATCGCGCGGTTCGAGTTCGAGACGCCGGTTTGCAAGGCCATGGTTCCACCGCTGTTGTCGATCGGAATACCATCGATAACAAACAGCGGCTGGTTGCTGCCGGTGAACGTGGTAAATCCCCGGATGAAGATTGCAGACGATGAACCGGTCATACCGTTCGACCCGGCGACCCGTACACCAGCGATCTTACCACTGAGGGCGTTAACGACGTTGGTGGTACGACCAACGGTTAACTCCTGGTTCTTGATTTCCTTGACAGAAAATCCCAGTGTTTTCGCTTCGCGCTCGACGCCCAGGGCCGTCACCACCACTTCAGCAAGTTGGGTAACATCCAAGGCCAGGCCGACGTCAATCTTGACACGGTCGCCAATCTCGATTTCTTTTGACTCGAGACCGATAAACGAAAAGATCAGGAAACCACCATGTTCGGGAACAGTAAGGGAGTAGTTCCCTTCCGCATCGGTAGTAGTACCAGTGGTGGTACCTTTTAGCAGGACATTCACTCCGGGTAACGGGCTGCCGTCGTCTGTGGCAGCAACCTTACCGGAAACGGTTCGCTCTTGTGCCATTGCCGAAAAGGCAATAAGGGACACGAAGAAAAACAGTAGACTTTTCCTCATAAGTTTAGGTTTAGGTTATTACTACCCCAATTTAAGGTAGAATCCAAGAGTTGGGCTACCGTTCATTAGGCTAGAATCGCCTTTTAACACAACAATCGTTCGATTTTTTGTGGAAACGGACGGGGGATAAAATAAAAAAGCCCCGCGATGCGGGGCTCTTCATATTTCGTTAAGCTTAGAAAATACTTAAGCTTCTGCTACAGGTTCAATGGAAACGAATGACTTTTCAGCTCTTCCTTTCTTGAAAACAACTACGCCTGCTGTCAGTGCGAACAAGGTGTGATCCTTACCCATTCCAACATTTTTTCCAGGATGATGCTTCGTGCCACGCTGACGAACGATGATGTTACCAGCAATTGCTTTCTGACCACCGAAGATCTTAATACCTAATCGTTTGCTTTCCGATTCGCGGCCGTTCTTTACTTTACCTTCACCTTTTTTATGTGCCATGGTTCTTTAAAGTTCTAATGTTAATAAATCAGATTAACCGATGCTTTCAATCTGCACCTTGGTGTACTGCTGGCGATGCCCGTTTTTCACGGCATAACCTTTTCTGCGCTTCTTCTTAAAGACAAGCACTTTGTTGCCTTTGACATGTTCCAGTATCTTACCTGATACTTTAACACCTTTTACAGTAGGGGCGCCAATATCCACGCTACCACCATTATCAACGAGAAGAACTTTGTCGAAACTTACTGAGGCTCCGGCTTCTCCGTCCATTTTGGGGGCATAGATGTATTGATCTTTAGCCACTTTGAACTGTTTACCTGCAATGTCTACAATCGCGTACATAGCTTTTTCAAAATTGGATTGCAAAGGTAGAAAAAGAATCCGGATTACGGTTAGCCCGCTTGAACATTTTAGGGGTGAACCCCCTTTTCAGAGCCCAAAAATATTTTTTCAGATTTTTGCCTCCCTCGCTGATTTCATAGAATAGCGGAACAACACGGATTTAAGCGGCTATTTAACAGGAACTTATCTATCCACAAAACATCCACACGTTGTCCACAAACGTTTAAAATGGCTCAAAAACGCTGTTTTGATTTTTAGAATGGTTACACTTCATTTGTACACTTGGGAGGCACGGGTCGGAAATTCCATCTGACTTCAAAGCAAACAAGATTTTATAGTGAGAAAGAATCCGGGTGTCAGCCTAGCTGGTACCCTTTAAATATTTTGGTATAACCTTAAACCCCATTATTTACCATGAGCCAGGTAATTCATGAACCCATCCTTGTCGAGAACAAGGACCGATTTGTCCTCTTTCCCATCCGTCATCATGATATCTGGAAGTACTATAAACAGGCCGAAGCGAGTTTCTGGACCGCGGAAGAAATTGACCTGAGCCACGACCTTCGCGACTGGGCTACCCTGAGCGATGGCGAGCGTCACTTCATCACGCATGTCCTCGCCTTCTTTGCAGCCAGTGATGGTATTGTGAACGAAAATCTGGCAGAGCATTTTGTATCAGAGGTTCAATACACCGAAGCCAAATTCTTCTATGGCTTCCAGATCGCCATTGAAAACATTCACTCCGAGACGTACTCCCTCCTGATCGATACGTATGTAAAAGATCCGAAGGAAAAGGATAAGCTTTTTCACGCCATCGAAACGATGGACTGTGTGAAGAAGAAAGCCGACTGGGCACTGCGCTGGATCAACCAGGGCAACTTCCAGGAACGACTCATCGCCTTTGCCGCCGTGGAAGGAATTTTCTTTTCAGGATCGTTCTGCTCCATCTTCTGGCTGAAGAAACGCGGCCTCATGCCAGGCCTTACCTTCTCCAATGAACTCATTTCTCGTGATGAAGGGCTCCATTGTGATTTCGCTTGCCATCTCTATACCCAGCACGTGAAGGGCAAACTCCCCGAGCAGGTTGTCATTGACATCATCAAGGATGCTGTAGAGATTGAAAAAGAATTCGTTACGGACGCGTTGCCTGTCAACCTGATCGGCATGAACGCGGCACAGATGCGTCAATACATTGAATTTGTTGCCGACCGTTTGTTGAATGAACTGATTGGCAAGAAAATCTATAACGCTACCAATCCATTCGATTTTATGGATATGATTTCGTTAAGAGGTAAGACGAACTTCTTCGAGAAGCGCGTGGCCGAGTATCAAAAAGCCGGCGTGATGAAGAGCACAGAAAAAGAAAGCACGCCAAAGTTTTCTCTTAACGAAGATTTTTAATTACATTCAAATCACTTTTTAAACTTTTTCACAACAACCCTATTCTGTACGATGCTTGTACTAAAACGTGACGGACACAGAGAGTCAGTTAAGTTCGACAAAATCACCGCTAGAATTGAAAAACTCTGTTACGGATTAGATCCGAAGTTCGTTAATCCTGTAGAAGTGGCCATGAAGGTGATCAATGGCCTCTATGATGGTGTTTCTACTCAGGAGTTGGACAACCTGGCGGCGGAGATCGCGGCCACGCTGACAACCAAACATCCTGACTTTGCCAAGCTGGCTGCGCGCATCGCGGTTTCCAATCTGCACAAAGTTACCAGCAAGTCGTTCTCGAATACGATGAAACGACTGTATACCTATGTCGATCCTAAAACCGGTCAAAATGCTCCGCTGATTTCCAAGGAAACCTGGAAAGTGATTAAAGATCACGCAGCTGAACTAGACGAAGCGATCATCTATGATCGCGACTTCGGCTACGACTACTTTGGTTTCAAGACACTGGAGCGTTCCTACCTGATGAAAATCGACGGGAAAGTGGTGGAACGTCCCCAACATCTGCTCATGCGGGTGGCCGTTGGTATCCACGGTGAAGATCTTACTGCAGCGATCGAGACTTATAATCTCTTATCTGAAAGATGGTTCACCCATGCCACCCCTACCCTGTTCAATGCAGGAACGCCGAAGCCACAGTTGTCTTCATGCTTCCTGTTGACCATGAAGGATGACAGCATCGATGGCATTTATGATACCTTAAAATCATGTGCTAAAATTTCTCAGTCTGCCGGCGGTATCGGCCTCAGCATTCACAATGTGCGCGCAAAAGGCTCATACATTAAGGGTACTGGCGGAACTTCCAACGGTATCGTTCCGATGCTGAGAAACTTCGACATGACTGCTCGTTACGTTGATCAGGGTGGCGGAAAGCGCAAAGGAAGCTTTGCGGTTTACCTCGAACCCTGGCACGCTGACATCTTCGAATTCCTCGACCTGAAGAAAAACCACGGCAAAGAAGAAATGCGCGCACGCGACCTGTTCTATGCCATGTGGCTCCCCGATCTGTTCATGCAGCGTGTGGAGAACAACGAAATGTGGTCGCTCTTCTGTCCAAACGAAGCGCCTGGTCTCGCCGAAGTATACGGTGAAGAATTTGAGCGCCTCTACGAGAAGTATGAAAAAGAAGGAAAGTTTCGTAAGCAAGTGAAAGCTCAGGATCTGTGGTTCGAAGTACTCGAATCTCAAATCGAAACCGGAACGCCTTACATTCTCTATAAGGATGCTGCGAACAAAAAATCCAACCAGAAGAACCTGGGAACGATCAAGTCCAGCAACCTGTGCACAGAAATTATCGAATACACTTCTCCTGAGGAAGTCGCGGTTTGTAACCTGGCATCTCTGGCATTGCCTAAGTTCGTTACCGAAGAAGGCAAGTTCGATCATCAGAAGTTATACGAGATCACCAAGGTTGCCACACGCAACCTGAACAAGGTGATCGACATCAACTACTACCCGGTACCGGAAGCCCGTACCTCAAACATGCGTCACCGTCCGATTGGATTGGGTGTGCAAGGTTTGGCAGATGTGTTCATTATGCTGCGCATGCCATTCGATTCAGAAGAGGCGCGCAGACTGAATGAAGACATTTTCGAAACCATCTACTTCGGCGCAATGGAAGCTTCGATGGAGCAGGCCAAACTGTTCGGTGCTTACGAAACGTTCAAAGGCTCACCCGTATCAAAAGGTATCTTCCAGTTTGATATGTGGGGTGTTACGCCGAAGAGCAATCGCTGGGATTGGGAACAACTGAAACGCGACGTGAAGCAGCATGGCGTACGCAACTCCTTGTTGGTTGCACCGATGCCGACCGCTTCTACTTCTCAGATATTAGGTAACAACGAGTGCTTCGAGCCATACACTTCGAACATCTATACGCGCAGAACATTATCGGGTGAGTTCATCATTGCCAACAAGCACCTGATGAAAGACCTGATGAACCTCGGACTCTGGAGCGAAACAATGCGCCAGAAATTGATCGCCACCAATGGTTCCGTTCAACCTATTCCCGAGATTCCGCAGAACATCAAGGACATCTATAAAACCGTATGGGAGATTTCTCAGAAATCAATCATCGACATGTCTGCGGATCGCGGAGCTTACATCTGCCAGTCACAGAGTCTGAACATTCACCTTACCAATCCAAACTTCGGTAAGCTGACTTCCATGCACTTCTATGCCTGGAGAAAAGGGTTGAAGACCGGAATGTACTATCTGCGTTCTACGGCTGCCGCTGATGCGATCAAGTTTACACTGGATAAAACGGCGATGCAACAGCCGACAACCGAGGCCGCCCAAGAAACAGTCAACGTTGCTGAGCCGGTAGTTGTCACTGCTACAGACCAGCAAACGCTGCAGTATGAGCAACGCGGCGTAGCGGATTACGAACAAAAAATGTCTGACATGGCTTGTTCGCTAGACAATCCGGATGCGTGTGAAGCCTGTGGAAGCTAGGAGACAGAATACAGGAGACAGAATTCAGAAGCCCCGTTTGTGCGGGGCTTTTTTATTGCCCATCATCAAACTGATAGGACATAAAAACAAATTGCTCCATGAGGAGCAACCTGTTTATAGAACTTGAATTTCAAATCGGACCGAGCTCCGTAGGAGCTTCCTATATTTTTTATCCTTCCAGGAAACTACCCAGGAGTGAAGACGCTTCCTTACCGGCATTGCGTCCATAAGGGGCGAGTGCCTGCACGAGTTTTCTGATCGGCATGGACTGCAGCCATACCTTGCCGGTTCCGCGAAGCGTAGCCAGAAAAATACCCTCGCCACCGAAAACCATCGAACGTAAACCACCAGCGCTTTGGACGTCGAAATCAATCTGAGATTCGAACGCCACGACGCAGCCTGTATCGACCCGCAGGGTTTCATTATTCAATGTTCTCTCGATCACCGTGCCTCCAGCGTGAACAAACGCTTTGCCATCGCCTTGTAGTTTCTGGAGAATAAAACCTTCTCCACCGACCAAGCCAGCTCCCAATTTCTTATTGAAGGTGATGGTCACCTTCGTTCCATAAGCTGCGCACAAGAATCCGTCCTTCTGCACGACCAGTTCGCCGCGCGGGCTCTGCGCCAGGTCAACCGGAATAACCGTTCCTGGGTAAGGAGCAGAGAACCCAACCTTCGCCTTGTTGTTTCCTTGGTTGGTGAAATGCGTCATGAAGAGCGATTCACCCGTGAGAATTCGTGAACCTGCCGACAATAGTTTGTCGAAGAGTCCCTGGTTCGGCGTAGCGCCGTCACCCATTTTTGCTTCGAACGTGATACCATCTTCCATGAAGAGCATCGCTCCTGCCTCAGCAATCACGGTCTCTCTTGGATCCAGTTCGACTTCAACGATCTGAATACTTTCGCCTTTAATCTGATAGTCAATTTCGTGTGAACGTGCCATAGTGATTTAATGGATATAGTACTTAAATACGGGATAGGTGACAGGCTGGTTCGCATTTCCTTTTTGAAAATGTTGATCGAAGAAATTCCAGGTTACCAGTCCATCGTCGGATTGTGGCTCCAGTAAATAAAAAATGAGATTTGCCAGCGGTTGGGCCAGGTCTACCTTAAAATCGCCCTTCTTGAATTTTTGTGTCGCGTGCACAAACTTACCTTCCACGCTGGCCATGTTATGACCTTCAAATTGGCGGCTCGACGTGGTAAACTTGTCAACCTGGAACGATTCGCCCGTGAATGATGACGACTTTGTTAATCGCTCGACTTTCACGCCGAGTTTCTGCAGGTGCTCAGCGATCGATGAGAATTCAGCGGGGATGATGTAGCCGCTGGGCAGCGTGCTCTCCACCGTGGCCTCGAATTGGCCAAAGTATTTTACACCATCGAACGAAACGATTTTCCCCGTCCTAAACCATTGCAATGTGCTGTCCGCTTTCTTCGTCGAGACATAATCGTAAGTAATGAAGTCATCGATTGTTTCATGAGACACCATCTTAAAGCGAACACCTTTCTTGATCTTCCCTGCCTCCTCACGAACTTTTCGAATCGCTTCACGCTCGGCTTTCTGGTTGATTGCGCTGATTTCCTGCGCATGTTGATTGGTGTACTCTAAAATTTCAGTGACAAAGGAATAGGTTGAGTGAACGCGCTGATAGAAACGTTCATGGGCAAAAGCTTCACTGAGAATGGCCATTCTATTCCTTAAACTGAAATTGTTGATCAGATAGCGCGGATGATGATTGTACGTATAGAAATTTTTCACTGGCCATCCTTCGCGAACATCATAGTCACCGTAAGGACCAAGGCGCAGTCCATAGTTCGTCTGCATGCTTTTGGTGATGGCGGGCAACATGACTGTATTGTTATAGACGTAAGTGTCCGGTTCGCCGGCAAAGTGATAATTCGGCGCCCACGTCAACGAATAGGCGTGCCATGTGCCGTTAGTGGTATGAAGGTCAACGAAGATTTGTGGATCCCATGCATTAATCACCGTAAGCAAGGCCTGTGTTTCAAACGCTTCCAACTTCACGCCATCGCGATTCAGATCGAGGCCCTGGCTGTTTTCACGTATTCCAACTTCCTCCGGACTGTCTTCCTGGGATGGTCTTCGGCCTTTCTCCATTTTGTCGTTGCTATCGGTGTTGTAGATTGGCGCGAAGAGAATAATCTGTTGATCAAGCAAATGTTGTTTGGAGCCCAGCACAATGTCGCGCATCAACATCATCACGGCTTCCTTCCCTTCTACTTCTCCTGCGTGAATGTTTCCCTGGATGTAAATCACGAATTTGCCGGAACGCTTCGCCTCCTCTGGCGTGGAGATTTTGTCCTTCGACAGAATAACCAGGGGAATTTCCTTTCCTTCCTTGCTTTTGCCCATCGACACCACGTTTACTTTGTCGCTGAGCGGATCGATCCCGTTAACGAACGTCATGACTTCGGCATACGTCGAAGTCTTCTTGAAATTTGTTCGCTCAGGTGTCAGGATAAGATTTTCGGGCCAGGTTTGGCCGAAGCCTTTTACAACGGTGAGAAATAGCAGGCAGGAAATGGTAAAGGTCAATCGCATGGTAGACACGTAAATTTGGAAGTAAGAGCCAGCAAGATAAGGGAGCAAGAATCAGTTTTGATTCCACTCGTAAACTTTCTCGGCGATTTCAGTGAGTAATTCCGGGTCCTTTTCGAGCGCGTTGCCAATCACAATCATGTCGGCGCCGGCCTCCAAAGCGTTGAATGCTTTTTGACTGGTGTTAATTCCTCCGCCGATGATCAGCGGAACATTGATCGCCTTACGGACCGTGGCGATCATCTTGGGGCTGATTTCTTTCTCGGCGCCACTTCCCGCATCGAGGTACATCACCTGGAGCCCAAGCATCTCGCCTGCCATGGCTGTGCAAGCTGCCAACGAATACTTGTCATCGGGAATGGGCGTCGTGTTGCTAATGTAGGCCACCGAGGTGGTGCGGCCGGAATTCACGAGCAGGTATCCGGTTGGAATTACTTCGAGCCTCGTATTGCGAATGATCGGTGCTGCGATGACATGCTGACCGATCAACAGTTCAGAATTTCGTCCGGAGATCAGTGACAAAAAGAGAAGCGCATCGGCGGAAGGCTCAATCTGCATGGAATTGCCGGGGAACAAAACCACCGGTATCGAAACGTTTTCCTTGATTTGACTTACTACTGCAGAAAGGTTTGTAGTCGTTACCAGGCTGCCACCCACGAAAAAATAATCAATGCAATTCTCGCTGGCTAGATGTATCAAGTGCCGCAGCTTTACGGGGTCTTCGACCTTGTCCGGGTCAACCAAAACTGCAATGGATTTTTTTCCCCGCGTGTATCGCTCTTGTAAGGACTTGAGTACGCTCATTCAGCTTTAGCTTTCTTTTGCGATTGGCTCTCCAGGTATTCCGCCAGCTTCTCTTTGGCCAGTGTGAGTAGAAACACGGTTGCCTGGCTCGCGATCGCAGATCCGATTTGCGAGACGATGCTGGGAGCTTCGGATTCCATGATAGCCGTATCGTCTCCGTCATCGCTGTCATCTTGTGCTACGGCCTTAACTTTTTGCACCTTAACCTTTTTCTTCTTTTTCTTAGAACCGGAGAATTGTCGGACGGTAAAGTAGGTGAGCGCCAAAGCACCTCCGATGATCAGCGCATTGGTAACTATTTTTTCGGTTCGATCAGAAATTGTTTTCACTTCGTCTTCCAATTCCTGACGATGCTTTGCTGACTTCTTCAGCAATTCACTTTTCAGATCGTTTGATTCAAGCAGTTCCATAGATCTACTTTTTCTTTTTCGTCATGAGTTCCTTTACTTTCTTCTCCAGCGCTGTGCTGATGGACTCCTGTGCCAACAGCAACGTCAGACCAATGAGGAAATATACTCCGGCAACAATTCCAAATCCGGCAAAATTTCCGAGTGTCTCCCCGATTTTATAGGCGATGGCCATACTGAATAACGACAGTGCGATCATGAAGGCAAGCGCCAACACAATATAGACAGCAACTTTCGCCAGGCCGCGTGCCAGATCCTCTTTGATGTCCAGCTTCAACAACTCTATCCGGGCTTCTACATATCCGGTCACGTTGTCAACGATTCCGTCGAGTTTCAGAAGTTTTAAAATAGATTCCTTGAACACAATTATTCTCTTTGATGCAATATAGAGAGAAGAACAGAAGATTGGAATGATCTATGGCATTTTCAAGGGGCCGAATGCTCCCTAAAAAGATTGACGAAAGTCAGGCTCAACTCCTTACGGGAATATTTTTTCTCAGCCAGTATTCTCGACCTTTTTTTAGATTCTTCGATGAAGTTTAGATCGGTCAGCAGGGGTCCCATTTTTTTGGCAAAGTCCAACGGTTGGGCGGGGTCGACGTAGAGGCCGCAACGTTCCGACTCTATTTCATCCTTTATCCATCCGCCAAAATTGACGATCACGAACTTGCCGGCCGCCAGCGCATCAAAATATTTGTTGGGGGATCCAGTCTCCAAAACAGGTATGGGTTTGTAACAAATAAAAGATGCATCGGTTACGTTCATCACCTCGCGGACCCCATCCCGGTTTTGAAAAGGGATGATGGTGAGATTGGACAGTTGAAGGTGTTCCTTGGTCCGACCAATGTGGGGCAGCATGGCGCCTTCGCCGCACAACAAGAAACGAATCGGGAGATTTGCCTGCTGGCTAACCCGGGCGCACTCCAGGAAATAATCTAATCCGTTCGCTGCCCCAAACGCACCGATGTAAGAGATCACAAATTTGCCGGTCACATCGTAACGCATCTCGAGGTCTGGATGCCTGGCTTCGGGTTTGTAGAAATCCGTGTCGGCCATGTTGGGGACGAGATGTACAGTCTTTCCTTTGAGCTTCTTTTCAATCGCGGCGCGGATCATGGGTGAAAGCGCCACGATAGCGACAGCTCCCCGATAAATGCTTTCCTCTAACTGATATAAAAAATGCTTGAAGAAAAAGTTCTGAATGAATCCCATTTGAATGGGCGCCTCTGGCCAGAGATCACCTACTTCAAAAATGTATGGAATCTTAAATCGTGCTTTGATCCATTGCGCCGCAAACCCGACCGTTAAGGGCACTGAGATCGCATAACAAATATCAACATCCTTCAATGTGCCAGCCAACCTGGTGGCTTGCAGAATGTACTTGACGAATGAAAAGCTGCGCTTATAAAAACCAAACCGGTTATCATAGGGGATCGACAGGTAGTGTACCTCAATGCCTTCGACAACCTCGACGCGATCGACAGGTTCATTGTGCGCTGTGATCACGACCGTATGTATGCCTTGATCGACCAGCGCCTTGGCGAGATAGTACGATCGAATCGCGCCACCGGTTTGTGGTGTTTTAAAATGCTGATGAAGAATCAGAACTTTTTTCACGGTGCAAATAAAAGGAAACGCTAATTGACGTTCGTAATCAAACGATTTTTTATTTCATCAACTTTCAATTTTCAAGTCGATTAAAAGATATTTTTGGCTTCCACACTAACCTCTCCGAATCCATTGTCAATGAAAACATCGAAGTCATCAGCCACTCCCTATTTCATCGGCGGGATTATCATCTGCCTGTTGGGCGCTGTTTGTTTTTCAACGAAAGCAGTTGTCGTCAAACTGGCGTATCGCGACACCGACATCGGTGCGGTACCGCTGCTGGCGCTGCGCATGTTGTTCTCGCTTCCCTTTTTTGTTCTTTCCGCTTTCCTGGCTTCTCAAAAAAGTTCCAATATAAAATTCACCCGGAAGCAGTGGATTCAAGTAGCGGTCGTCGGCATGCTGGGTTATTACATCAGTAGCTTGTTGGATTTCCTTGGACTTCAGTACATCTCGGCGGGAATGGAGCGCTTGATTTTATTTATCTATCCCACACTGGTAGTCTTATTTTCCGCGGTGTTATTGAAACAAAAGATCGCGCGTTATCAGTGGATCGCTCTAATCATCACGTACGCCGGATTATTTGCGGCGTTTCGAAGCGAAGTAAACTGGACGCAAGAACACAACGCAAATTTCTACCTGGGTTCTTTACTGATCTTCCTGTGCGCGATCACCTATGCTTTGTACATCGTGGGGAGTGGTCGGTTGATTCCCATTGTCGGCGCCGCCAAGTTCAACAGCTACGCGATGAGCTTTGCGGCGATTGGTGTGCTGGTTCACTTCTTTATCGTAAGCCCACAGTCGCTCTTCAATCTTTCGAAAGAAGTTTACATCTATAGTTTGATCATGGCTATTCTCGGTACTGTGATTCCTTCTTACCTCGTGTCGGAGGGAATTAAGCGAATCGGATCTGACAATGCAGCCATTGTTGGAAGTGTGGGGCCAGTGTCAACAATTCTTCAGGCCTCGTTCTTTTTGCAGGAGCCCATTGGTGCACTCCAATTGGTTGGTACAGCGCTAATTCTCTTAGGTGTTTTGCTGATTGGCAGGAAAGGAAATCGCGAATCTGCACCGGTTCCCACGCCTTCAGTACCGAATTCTTCCTCTTGAGTAAATTCCATAAAGCTGGTTTTCTCCTGAAAGGAATTTCACCTAAGTTCATGCATAAAATTTATCGCCATGAAGTGGGTCGCCGGTTTTTTGCTGATCATCATTGCTTTTCAATCCAACGCGCAAGAAAAAACCTATACGTTTGTTTTCCTTCATAAAAAGGCTGACGCAGAAGTTCTTCCTAAAGAGCAAATCGACAAATTAATGGAAGGTCATATGGCCAACATTAATCGGTTGGCAAAGGAAGGCAAGCTGATTGCGGCCGGACCTTTCGAAGGCGGTGGAGGAATGTTCGTCCTCAATACCACGAAAAAGGAAGAAGCACAGCAGTGGTTGAGCACCGATCCGGGTATTCAGGCGAAGCGCTGGGATATCGAAATACTACCTTACAAACCAAGAACGGGAAATGTATGTCTGGTGGGCGAACCTTATGAAATGGTGAGCTATCAGTTTGTGCGATTCGATGCTGTCGTTTCGAAATTTAATGCGGCTACCTATCCTGAAATCATGAATCGACACAATGACTACCTGCGCACATTGACTGCTACGGGCAACGTGGTAACGGAAGCGATCTTCGGTGAAACGGACGGCGGGGTTCTCGTCATGCGTGGTGACCTTCAGAAGGAAGTGATTGAAGCGGATCCTGGAGTCCAGGAAGGTTTGTTGGAAGTGATCTATAAAAAACTCTGGATTGCGAAAGGCGCGTTCTGCGAGAAGTAACTAGAGGTGCATCTCAATCGAGTTGGTCGTCGCGCTTTCGTGCGAGAGACCTTCATCGAAGCTAAACTCGCGAAAGATATCCCACACCTTTCCATTGTGTCGAAGCAGCGCGATACGGTCTACCGTAAACGTGGCGGAGAACTTTCTCTCTTTGAATTCTTCCCATGCCTTTAAGAACATAGGCTTTTTCAAATCGCGGAACGCCAGGGTGAGATGCGGATGAAAGGATTGATCCTTGTATACCGCGTTAAAGAGGTTCAGCTCGCGCTTGCAATAACGGTGAAGCTCTTTGTGGAGCAGACTCAGTGCATCGTTTTCAGGAACGTCAATGAATATTACGCGCGGTGAAAAATTATTGAAGTTTAAGAACTGAAGCTTAAAGGATGGCCGGCCGGGAACAAACCGCGATAGGGCATCCACCAACTCATCCTCCTTGTGCTCCTTCCAACGAAATGGCATGTGGAGCGTGATGTGGGGTGGAGAATTCAGCGAGGCTTTGCTGTTGTACTGATCGCGAAAATAATTTTTCAGCCTTAACGCATCATCGTAAATAGGGGATGGCGGAACAAGCGCGATAAAGTATTGCTTCAACTTCTCCTGACTTCTGGCTGACATAAATCTCCGAGCGCGGATTTCAGGTCAGGAAATTCGAAAACAAATCCTTTATCTAATAATCTTTGCGGGCAAACTTTTCTACTTTTTAGAATTAACTCGGTTTCAGTCCCAATTAGCCACGCGCCGAGCTCCAATAACGATTTGGGCAGCGGAATTCCAGCCGGAATTTTGAGGACCGACCGCAACTCGCGCATGAAAACGGAATTCCGGACAGGATGGGGAGCGGTGACGTTCAGAACTCCCTGAACAGTGGGGTGGGCCAAAATCCAATCGATGATGCGAAGAACGTCTCGGTAATGAATCCAGCTCATGAATTGGCGCCCGCTTCCTTGCGGGCCTCCCAAGCCGCAGTTGGCGAGATTGATCAAACGACTTAAAGCGCTTCCCTCGCCCAGCACAATCCCCATTCGCAGTATGATCTTGCGCGTGAACGGCAACACGAGCTGTCCAAAAGCTTGCTCCCACTGCTGGCAAACCTGTTCAGAAAAGGTATCTCCCGTTTCTCCGGTATACTCATCCATGACACCGGTCTCCGAATGTTTGTAAAATGTAGCAGAAGAACTTTGTATCCACAGGGCTGGTGGCCGGCTAATCTTGCCCATCGCCGCGCCCAGCACACGCGTCGAATCCAGGCGTGAATGGAGAATCTCTGATCGATTCCGGTTGTTGTAGCGGCAGTTCACGCTTCTACCCGCCAGGTTGATTAACACATCGGCTCCCTCCAACGATGAAGTCCAGTCGCCAAGGTATTGTCCATCCCAATGAACAAAATTCAAATTGCCGGAGACTGTTCTTCCACGGGTTAGGATCACAATTTTATTTTTTGGCGTGTCGAAATGACTGGCCACGATCCTTCCCAAGAATCCGCTTCCTCCGGCAATTACTATTTTCATCTGTTGTAAGTTTTTGTTGCTTAGCCAGCCAAAGGTCTTGGCGTGTGTTGTGCTCTCTTCCTCAGGTTGAACAGAATAAAGAGATTGAAGAAATGCATGGCACCGAGTACCAGGATGATCCATCCAATTTTCTCACTGAGGACTTCGATAACCGTCTGCGTGTTTTCAATCGTATCGAAAATCTTCAAGGTGTAAACCGCATAGCCAATGTTGACCAGGTAAAATCCGACGAGCAGGAGTCTGTTAACGCTGTCTGCCAGGGTGAGATCCTGGTGAAATATTTCAATCAAAAAGATGCGGCCATTCTTAAATAATGCGCGGGCAACCCAAATGGTTAAGGCAATACTGACGGGCAGGTAAATGCTGTAAGAGATTACGGTGTAGTTCATAAAATGTATGATTAAAGTATAGCTGAAAATTAAAAGCCCAGGTGTGGAAGGAAATTACTTTGCTTCGTTCGTGGAAATACGCCGCGAAGCGTGATGGCATAATAGTAGATAGCCAGTGTCCAGGCCGGCGCAGTCAGGTATGTGATCACCAGCCATTTCGGGAAATCGATGTGCAGGCCGCCGAGCATGAACAGGGACAAGAGGTAAATCCCGGAAAGCGTGATGTGCAGACGCCGGCTATCGTTGCGGTCGCGATGTACCAGCAATGAAATGACGCAGGCTAAAACCTGCCATACACCCATGAAGAACTGATTCACCAAAAAGAATAACATGGACTCTCTGTACCAGATACTGGCAGTCAGAGACCCGACGGCAACCAGTAAGGACATGGTTTGAATGCTTGCGTCGATGTATTTCATGATTTTCATAGTTTTCGTATTTTCAGGAAATATTGAAACTTTATGCTAAAAAAATATACCTACTTCAAAAGCTTCAACATGGTATTCCAGAACCAGCTTTCTTCCGCCCGGATGAATGTCTCCAGCAGGTTGTCTGACTTCTCGGCAAAATTTTTCAGGTCTTTCACGGTCTTCTTAAATTCTTTTGTCTGTTCTGATCCGTCGCTGGCAACTTCGTTCACCTCACGCAGCACCTTGATGATGGGCTCCAGTTCTCTTTTTCTTCGCTCTCTCACCACCTGGCGCGCCAGTGTCCAGATATCTTTTTCTGATTTAAAGTACTCTTTGCGTTCGCCAGGAACCGACACGCGAGAGATGATTCCCCAATCCAGCAGCGCCCGGATGTTCATGTTGGCATTGCCCCGGGAAATATTCAATTCCTGCATGATTTCTTCCGTGGGCAAGGGCTTTGGCGAAATCATCAACAGGGCGTGGATCTGCGCCATGGTCTTGTTCAGGCCCCAGCTGTATCCCAGGTTTCCCCAGGCCTGGATGAGTTCCTCCTTCGCCTCTGTGTATTTCATACGGAATAAAGGTATTGAATGTTTCGGAACTTTCAGTAAATACTGAAAGTTTATTTTTTTGGCTATTTCAACGATTTAATGAGCCTCGAGCCAATTCAGTCCGATACCGACCTCAACCTCCATGGGTACCTCCAGGTGAACAGCGTGTTTCATTAGAAAGACTACCTGCTCTTTAACCTTGTCGGTTTCCGACTTGTGAAGGTCGAATACAAGTTCATCGTGCACTTGCATGATCATGCGCGACTTCAGATTCTCCTTTTGAATCCATCGATGGATATTTACCATCGCGATCTTGATGATGTCTGCAGCGCTTCCCTGGATCGGCGCATTGATGGCATTTCTCTCGGCGAAGCCTCTCGTCGTAATGTTTCTCGAATTGATATCACGCAAGTATCGACGGCGTCCCAAAATTGTTTCTACAAATTCCTTTTCACGCGCGGCATTGATGGAGTCATCCATGTAACGCTTAATCGCCGGGAACTCCCGGAAGTAAGATTCGATAATTTCCGCTGCTTCTGTTCTGGAGATACCGAGGTTCTGCGCTAATCCAAATGCGGTACTGCCATAGAGGATTCCAAAATTCACTTCTTTCGCTTTGCGTCGCATGTCGGGTGTGACTTGATCGATGGGTACCTTAAAGACTTTGGCCGCTGTGGTCGTGTGGATGTCGCGTTTGCTTCGGAACGCTTCGATCATGATTTCGTCCTTGGCAAAGGATGCGGCGATCCTCAATTCAATCTGCGAATAATCGGCTGACATGAAATGATACTCATCGCTGCGCGCCACAAATGCCTTACGAATCTGGCGACCCTTCGCTGTCCGAATGGGAATGTTCTGCAAATTGGGATTATTTGAACTCAACCTTCCGGTGGCCGCTACAGCTTGCCGATAGTCGGTGTGAATCCTCGCGTCCGACTTACTGATCATGCGCGGGAGTGCATCTACATAGGTTGAGCGGAGTTTCTCGTATTCGCGATAGTCCAGGATCTTTTGGGCGATTTCGTGTTTGGGCGCAAGGCCGAGCAAAATGTCTTCACCAGTCGCATACTGACCGGTCTTCGTCTTCTTGGGCTTCTCGATGAGTTTCATTTTTTCAAACAACACTTCGCCGAGTTGTTTCGGCGAGCCGATGTTAAACTCCATTCCCGCCAGGCGGAAAACATCCTGCTGCACCTTTTCGGTTTCTCCTCTCAATTCACTTGACAAGGTTGATAAGTCCGTAACATCCACCTTTACGCCCTCGAACTCCATCGCCGCCAATACATTTACGAGTGGCATCTCTGTTTCCGACATCAACTTCACGTGACGTCGAACTTCCAGTTCCTTCCGCAGTATTTTAGAGAGTTGAAAAACCTGATCGACCCGTTCGCCCAGCAGCGCTTTCAAATCGGCATGATGGTCCGGGAGCAATTCGTAGTTCAGGTATTGAGAACAAAGTATGGAGAGATCATGCGAAGCTTCCGGTTCGATGAGATAGTGGGCAAGCATGGTATCAAACAACAGTCCCTTCATCTCAACATTTACTTTCTTCAAGGCGAGTAATGTTCCTTTCAGGTTGTGGCCAACCTTCGAAATACTCTCAGCTTCCAATGGTCCGGCTAAATCGCGAATGGCCTCTTCCGGTTTTCCATCATTCATCAAGGGGACAAAGAACGATTCGCCTTCCCGGTAGGAAAATGCGAGACCCGTAAGGTGATAGTCAAAATTCTCCGCATGGTCGGTAATCGACTCGATCGCAATAGTACTTTGTTCTTTCAGGCGCTCCGCCAAAGCCCGACGCTGATCTGCTGAATCCACGAGTTGATATTGTACATTATCGCTGGCGATGGATTTCTTCTCCACTGCCAATTCAGTTTCTGGTTCTGCCGCCTGGCCAAACATTGACAGTTGCGCATGCTGCGGTGTGCGAACAGGCGCCGCTACATTCTCGTTGAAGGTGCGCGCCGAGATAGTCTTAAACTCAAGCTCATTAAAAATTGGTTTCAGAATATCTTCGCTGGGTCCCTTGTACTCGAGGTTCGCTTCACTGAATTCGATGGGAACATCGGTGATAATGGTCGCCAGTGTTTTTGACAACAGCGCCTGCTCACCAAACTGCTTCACCAACTCTTTTTGTCGTCCCTTCAATTCTTCCGCGTGCTCGATGATTCCTTCAATGTTCTTGTACTGTTTTAAAAGTGTCGCGGCTGTTTTCGGTCCGAACCCTGGAATACCTGGAATGTTATCCGAGGTGTCTCCTTGCAATCCCAGCATGTCAATCACCTGAGAGACGGAATCAATGTCCCACTTTTCACAAACCTCTTTCGGACCCAGCACATCCACCGCATTGCCCATGTATGCGGGTTTGTAGAGCAACACATTATCGCGAACGAGTTGGCCAAAATCTTTGTCCGGCGTCATCATGAAAACATCGAAGCCTTTCGATGCAGCCTGGTTCGCGAGGGTACCAATGATGTCGTCCGCTTCATAGCCATCCATTTCAAGGATCGGAATGTTGAAGCCCCGAATAATTTCTTTCACTTTCGGAATTCCGTAACGGATATCTTCCGGAGTTTCCTGGCGGTTTGCTTTGTATTCTTTAAAGATTTCATCGCGAAAAGTCTTGGCAGCAGTGTCGAAGGCAATTCCGATGTGCGTAGGTTTTTGCTTTTGCAGAACTTCCAGCAGCGTATTGGTAAATCCGAAGGGCACAGACGTGTTGTGCCCTTTTGAATTGATGCGTGGTGTTTTGGTGAATGCGAAATGTGCCCGGTAAATCAAGGCATAGGCATCGAGGAGGAAAAGTTTTTTGCCGCTACTCATGCCTGCAAAATTGGAAAAGATGCCTTAATATCCGCAGGCGCGGCAAAATAAAAAGATGCAGTCGCTAATTAAGCTTCGTCGACCCTGTCCGGCTCCGGCGGTTTTGATGGATTTGCCAAAAACGGGGACGCTTGTTGATGCAACCGGATGGCCTGGCGCGATAAAACAAAGCCAATGATCAATGATAAGATAGCGCCAACCCAAATCCCCGGCACATACGAGATAAACCAAAAATAATCATACGACCCATGGAAGAAAGCGGCGGCGAGCAGGGCAAGGACGCTGAAATAAATTTCCTTGCGGTGTGTAAACTTGGCCTTTCCCAAAAAGTATCCCATGAGTACGCCAAACGTAGCATGCGCCGGTACTGCGGTAAACATCCGCATCACACCCGTGGCAAATCCATAGTTAAAAACATAAATGACATTTTCTAAAGTCGCGAAGCCCATGCTGACCATCACGGCGTACACAATGCCGTCGAAGGGCTCGTTGAAATTTTTGTTATAGTAAAGGATGAACCGAACAAAAATGAATTTGCTAAACTCTTCAATCAATGCAACCTTGAAAAACGCGTTGTAGAACTGCTCCACGACATCCTGTTCGTTGGTCAGGATAAGCGCGTTCACCGGCCAGGAGATGGTCAGCGTGACAACGACACTCAATGCACCATAAAAAAAACTCACCAGTAAGAGCGCTACCGGTTCTCGCTCATGATGATCCTTCAGGTAAATATACATGCCGATGGCAACACCGGGCGCGAGGGCAAGCGAGAGCAGCGTTACAAAATTCATTTGACGGCAAAGTAAAGCAAAAACAGCGATGCAAAGCCAAGTGGAACCGCGCGGATCAGGTGGCCCTGAAGTGCCTTCTGAATACCGGGGATCCTCGCCATCAGGAAGAGGCTAATAACGGTGCCAACGACAACACTAGTGAAACCCATCATCAACATTTGATCGTAGCCGACAAGATTCAACAACCAAAAAAGTATTCCTATCCAGCATACCGCGCATGCGATCGGCAATACCTTTTCCAAAATCCCTACCAACTGGGTTTGAAAATCACCAGCAGTCTTCTTCGGGTTCTTAAAGGCAATGAGAAAGCTGATCATCGCCAGCGTCGTGATCGAAATCATCAACACACTGTCGGCACCTGCCAAGTGTGCAAAACGAAGTATCAGTCCGATCATCGTGGCTACTAACATTATTTTCTCCAAAATCAAAAGAAATGAAAATAGCTTTAACGCAAACGGAGACTGGGTGAACTCGTCCATAGATGGTAGGTTAAAGCCAAGATGAGTAATGTTCGGATAACTTCAAAATGACGAACGAAATAGAATCGACGCTGGCTTACTCGACCACGCTCTCTACTTTATCCATTTTGTCTTCCGTATACTTTCCGGATGTAGCGTGAACAATTTTTCCGTTTGGATCCAAAACAAAAAAGTATGGGATGTCCTTTTTCTCAAAGTCCAGCGCTTCCTTGTAAGGTTTCAACTCGCCCTTATAGAACAAAATGTAGGGTAGTAATTGGGGATCAATATTCTTAATGGCCTTTCGTTTGGCGGTGCCCGTTGCCGCGGCATTCACGCCCGTAAACATCGGAACGAAATATACATTCACATCGTAGCCAAAGCCTGCCATCAATCCGGTCGTCTTCTGCACAAACTTTTGGAATACCGGTTCAAACCAGGTGTTCAAATCATCCTCAGATTTTTTGGAATAGGCAAGGCCGAGCAAGGTGTACTTCCCTTTCACGTCGTCGGGCAGTTTCACTTTCTTGTCTTCGACCGTCTCAGCTTCCATGGTGGGGAAGATTTTGCCGATCACTTGGGCTGAAGCCTCCGTGACGAGAAGCGCGAGCAGCAGGGGTAGTAAAATCTTTTTCATAACGCTGGTTTTTACTGAATGGAAGCAGAAACCGAAATCGTAACCACCTTCTCTGTAAAAGTACTTCACAAATTCGACAAGACGAAGAAATAGTAAGACGGGTATATTACCTTTAGCGAAAATAAAAAGGCGTTAAAGTAACATGAAACAGTTCCTCAACGAAGATTGGGCTGCCGTTAGCTGCGCTGGTTTCCTCATTCTGCTGGCAACGATGGGCTTTAAACCTACGCTACCGTCGTTTAGTTGGATGGATGGTGCCACATTGATTCACAGTTTCCCTCCTGAAATTCTTCAGCAACTCCTTTTTCTTTTCTTCTCCATGTTCATTCTGGTTTTGGTTGGCGAACTGTTGCGTGGCGCGAAGTTGTCGTTCAACGCCATTATCGGTTTTGCTGTGATCTTTCTCATCACCCTGGTGGCCAATGTGATCACCGGCAACAAAATCGTTAAGGATGCCGGGTTGGAGATTGTGTTGTTCAGTCTTTTCCTGGGATTGCTTCTGTCGAATGTATTCACGATACCTTCCTGGATCAAACCGATGATCCAAACTGAATTTTACATCAAGATCGGATTGGTGTTGCTGGGATGCGGAATCATTTTTAAAGACTTGATGCAAGCTGGCGCATTGGGCTTACTTCAATCGCTGGCTGTTGTGGTGATCGTGTGGCAATTCAGTTTCTGGCTTTGTAAAAAATTCTCGCTCGACGATGAGTGGCGCACGATGCTTTCCAGCGCCGTTGCAATCTGTGGCGTATCCGCAGCGATAGCGACCGCCGGCGCAATCAAAGGCGACAGCAAGAAATTATCGCATGTCATTTCCCTCGTGTTGATCACGGCTATTCCGATGATGCTCCTCATGCCCTATGCCGCGAAGGCCATGGGCTTGTCGGATCCCGTCGCGGGAGCGTGGCTGGGTGGAACGATTGATACTACCGGAGCCGTAGTAGCGGCCGGAACTGTGTTGGGCGAGGAAGGATTGAAATATGCGACTGTGGTAAAATTTTCACAGAACGTTTTACTGGGGATTGCCGCCTTCTGCATCTCTGTGTACTGGACGTACTCCAAAAATACAACGCAAGAAAAACCGTCTTTGAAGTTGATCTGGGAACGGTTCCCAAAATTTGTATTGGGATTTATCGCGGCATCATTGGTGTTTTCATTCATCCTCTCTCCGGAAATGGTATCCTCCGTGAAAGGTACCTTGAAAGGTCAACAAACATTTTGGTTTGCGATGGCGTTCACCTGCATTGGACTAGAAACCAAGTTTGTCGACATTTTTAAGATGGATAATGGACGACCAGCTTTCGCGTTTTTGATTTCACAGGCATTCAACATCGTGTTCACACTGGTGATCGCCTGGCTGGTATTTCGCTGATTAAATTCCTTCCGACACAAAAACCCGCTTCACCCTTTCGCTGGTGTTGGTGAGGATTTCATAAGAGATGGTTTGAATTCTCCCGGCAATTTCCTGAATGGGCAATCCAGATCCGAAAACCGTGACTTCATCACCCTCGTGCGCATCGATGCCGGTGATGTCAACCATGGTCATGTCCATGCATACATTCCCGATGACAGGCGCCAGTTTCCCTTGAATTAATACCTGCCCTTTACCATTACTGAATGCACGACTGAATCCATCGGCATAACCAATCGCCAGTGTAGCGATGACGGTATCCTGTTTTGCCACGCCCTTTCTTCCGTAACCAATACTCTCTCCTTTCGGTATCCGCTTGATCTGCGAAATAATTGTCTTCAGTGTAGCAATCGGCTTAAGTTGGTTGAATCCCTCTCGTGTGGGATCAATGCCGTACAAGCCAATACCGAGTCGCACCATATCTTGTTGCCAATCGGCAAGGCGAAGAATGCCGGGAGAATTTAGAATGTGATACAATGGTTTGTAGCCGATCGCTGCAGACAACCGATCAGCCCATTGCGTGAAACGAGTAGCCTGCTGGCTTGAAAAAGCATCGTGTTCTTGTTCATCCGCGCCCGCCAGGTGACTGAATATCGACGCGACGATAAGATTCTTGTTTTCCTTCAGCGTGTTGGTGAGTTCCGCCAGATCGTGTTCTTCAAATCCTAGTCGATGCATGCCGGTATCCAATTTTAAATGGATGCGATGTGACCGGCCGCGAAGGTATTGCAGGAACGTTCGCAGGATTTTGAAACTGTAGATCTCCGGCTCCAGGTCGAATTGCAAAAGAGAATCAAAGCTCTCTTCTGACGGATTCATCACCATGATCGGAAGTGTAATGTTATTTTTTCTGAGGTCAACCCCTTCGTCGGGATAGGCGACACCCAGGTAATCGACGCGGTGGTACTGTAACACGTTGGCAATCTCATTGCTGCCACTCCCGTAGGCGAATGCTTTCACCATCACCATGAGCTTGGTGGTAGGTTTCAGTTTGGAGCGGAAGTAGTTCAGGTTGTGAACCAGGGCGCCCATGTCAATCTCCATGATCGTTCCGTGCACCTTGCGTTGCAAACGGTTCACGATTTTCTCAAACTCAAACTTCCGTGCGCCTTTCACCAGGATAATTTCATCGCTAAAATCCTCGACATTAAAGGTGTTCATGAAATCCTGCGTATTCTCATAGAACACGGATTTCTCCGGAAAGAACCCTTGGTACCTTGTCATGGCCGGCCCAATTCCGATAAATCGAAACAACGCGTGCTTTTGAATCAAGGAGGCAATTTGCTCGGAACTGGATTTCTCGTCTAACCCGGATTCCTTTATGTCAGAAAGAATTAAACTTTTTCGTGCGCGTTGGTGCTGGTGCGCCAGGAACTGCAAGCTGATTTCAAGTCCCGCCAGATCGTTGTTATAGGTGTCGTCAATGATCTGACAATGATTGATGCCCTCTTTCAATTCGAGTCGCATCGGAATGGCTCGAAGTTGATTGATCCCTTCCTGAATAGCGTCCCGATGGAGTCCTAACTTCAACATCACCGCCATGCAATGCAAGGCATTCTCTGCCGATGCCGGATCCGAAAAGGGAAGCCTAAACGAAAATGATGTTCCCTGATGTGTTGCGGTATAGTCTGCCTCGCCTTTGTGGGCTACGACAACATCCGCTGATGTTGACTTACCCCAAGTGAAGGAGATCAATTTTCTATTTGAAACTTCGACATCGATCTCTTCATGATCCTTACAATAGATCAGACACGATACATGCTCGAATAATTTTAGTTTTTCCAAAATCTTTTGCTGTCGGGAAGTGAACCCTTCGTCATGCGCAGGGCCGACATTGGTAAAGACACCCAATGTTGGCTGAATGACAGACCGAAGCTTTTCCATCTCATCAGGTTTTGAAATGCCTGCTTCAAAAATGGCGAGCTTGTGGTATGACTGAATGGACCAAACGGAAAGCGGAACACCGACTTGAGAATTATAGCTCCCTGGGTTCTTGGCAATCGGGTAATACTTCGATAATATCTGGTACAACCATTCCTTGATAATGGTCTTACCATTGCTACCGGTAATCCCAATGACTTCCAAATTGAATTGGCTCCGATGATGCGCCGCTATCTTCTGCAAGGCATCCACAGTGTTATCCACCAACAAAATATTGGCTTGAGGGAAATCGGCAGCGTTTAATTTTTTCTCGACGACAAACTGCTGCACGCCACTTTGATATACCTGTTTTAAATGCTGGTGACCATCGTGGCGTTGACCTGCGATGGCAAAAAAAAGTGAACCCTCTGCGACACTGATTTTCCGGCTATCGAGTGAAAGTAATTTCACTGGTCGGTCGGCGATCTGCTGCAGAACCTTTCCTCCGGTTATCGCCTCAAGTTGTGAGAAGCTGATCATTAGAATAGCCTGACGCCGTTGGGCACTTTTTTGTCGATACTACCTAAAACTACTTGGTTATCCTCATCGGGGAACCCGGTGACCAAAATTTCAGACATAAAATTGCCGATTTGCTTGGGTGGAAAATTAACCACGCAAATGACCTGACGACCAACGAGGTTTTCTGGAACGTAATGGTGAGTTAGTTGAGCGCTGGATTGTTTGATCCCCAAGTCACCTAAATCCACCCACACCTTAATAGCCGGATTTCTAAGGTTGGGAAAGGGCTCCGCCTTAATGATTGTACCTGCCCGGAGGTCCACCTTTTTAAAATCTTCCCAGCTAATCATATGTCTAATCACTATTAATCTTGGAAAATGATAAAATTTCTCGGATCACACATGCACCCGATGGTTGTGGCGGCCAAATAAATAGGAATAGTCGTTTAATTTTGTACTTTACCGAAACAAAAAATAAAATTCCGGCGTTTACTTGGACACCTGGAACTATGAAGCAAAAACTTCATTCAGCCGCATTTACCTTAATCCTGACTTTCTTCGCAATGTCCGGAAGTGTTGCTGTGTGGGCCCAGGACGCCAATTTTTCAACTGATTACGCCACTCCCAGTGACGGTGATAAGGTGACTTATTCGATGGGTGGCGAGGGAGAACCCAGCCCTTCTAACGCAGCCGCAAAATCAACCTCCAATCAAAAGGATTCCATAGCGGTAAAACCCCAGAAACTAGCCGACCCGCTCAAAACGACTAAGAAAACGGTAGCCGAAGAAGACGACGATTCAGTGCTTTCCTTCAATTTCCTGTACTTCATTATTCGGAAGTACAAACTTCAAGACATTATCGACTAACATTCCGCCGCCTAAGTAATGGCGCTTGGAGTTTTTCAATTGATCTATCATATTTGCAACCATGTTGCATTTAATCCTGAGGGTTCCCTTGCTCCTTTTTCTTCTCACCTCAATTATCGGAGCAAGTCAACCGTGCAAATACCACATCACTGGCACCATCGTCGATGAAAAGGGCGCCTCATTACCAGGTGCCAACGTATGGATTGAATCTCTCAACGCCGGAGCACAAAGTCAAACCGATGGAACATTTAGCTTGAAAGACCTTTGCCCTGGAAGGGGCATTCTTCGGATTTCCTATGTAGGATATCAAACCACGCGGCGCGAATTCACCATCCCTGCAACGCAGCCGGTCACGGTCATACTGAAGCCTGAATCAATGATGTTGCATGATGTGATCGTCGAAGGTGAACACATGCGACAGCATGGAGCGTCTCAGTCTGTCAGCGTTCTTTCTGAAGATGACCTCCGTGCGAATCAAGGCAAAGCATTGGGTGAACTTGTTCAACTAATTCCAGGCGCGAATGCTTTGATGACGGGGCCAACGATTTTCAAACCGATGATCCATGGACTTCACAGTCAGCGGATCTTGATTCTGAACAATGGTATTCGACAAGAAGGTCAGCAATGGGGCTCGGAACATGCGCCGGAAATTGACACCTACACCGCTTCAGAAATCGAAGTGGTAAAAGGAGCGGAGGCAGTACGCTATGGATCGGATGCCATCGGTGGTGTAGTGATTATCAATCCCTCGTCTCTTCATGACATTACTAAATTCGGTGGAGACTTGCGCGCGAGTTTCACATCCAACAACAGGGGCGGCGGTTTCTCGGCAAAGCTCGAAGGCAACCTCACTAAATCGGATTTCTGGAAGTGGCGATTGCAGGGAACGGCAAAACGCGGCGGCGATTATCATGCACCCACCTACAACCTTTCGAACAGCGGCTCTTCGGAGTATGACTTTTCTGGGGCCATTGGATTTAAGAATGAAAAACAATCCCTGGAGCTCTATGCGAGCTCATTCAACACCGAACTCGGTATCCTTCGCAGCGCGCACAGCGGAAACCTTGAAGATCTTCAAACCTCGATCGAGAATGGTCAACCATGGTACATCGAAGACTTCACCTACGACATCAACAACCCACGACAAAAAATCGGTCACTATTTATTGAAAGCTAAAGCGAGTCGAAACTTATCTCAGGCTTCAAAATTGAATATCCTTTATGGTGGACAATACAACCACCGAAAAGAATATGATGTGCGTCGTGGCGGAAGAAGCGACAAGCCTGCGCTTGAGCTCGAACTTTTCAGTCACGTGCTCGATGTTTCGCTTGACCGAAATGCGGGCGCGTGGTCTGGCTCGGTGGGATTCAACGGAACATTCCGAGACAACACCAACATACCCGGTACGGGAATCAAGCCACTTATTCCGGATTACAATTTTCTTTCTGCTGGATTTTTTGCCATTGAAAAATTCCGCGCTGATCCATGGATGATCGAGGGCGGAGTTCGCTTTGACCATCAGTATCTCGAAGTACTCACCTTCGACGATCAGAAAAATTTGTTGACGCCATCTTTCAATTTTAACTACTTCTCAGGTTCACTCGGCGCATCACGCAGCCTGACATCCGACCTCAGAATTCTAAGCAACCTGGGAATTTCTTCGCGCCCGCCGCACGTCAGTGAACTCTTCAGCGATGGATTACACCACGGCACAGCCGCGATCGAAGAGGGATTGATCACGCAACAGGATGACTGGTACGATAATCTTCCATCCATTAAAAAAGAAGTATCACTGAAGTGGCTCAATACACTTCAGTACACGAGCGAAAACATTTCCCTTGAATTCTCCGCGTACGCCAACTGGATGTTCAACTACATCTACCTCCAGCCAACACAAACAAGGCTCACCATTCGTGGGTACTTCCCGGTTTTTGAATATCGCCAAACGGATGCGTTTCTCGGTGGCGTAGACGCTTCCGTGAATTTGAACATCGGACACTCCTGGAATTACACCGGAAAACTTTCTTACCTGTACGCCGCGGATTTGACGCACGACGACAAGTTACCTTTCATGCCACCGTTGCAGGTGAGCAATGGATTGAAGTACACGTTTCGGGATGTTGCACACTTGCGCCAATCTTATGTTTCGTTAACGGTGCCCATCGTTTTTAAACAATATCGCGCGCCCATAGTAGTATACCCTGAAGACGTTCCTGACTACAGCGGCGACAAGAATTTTGACTTTATGGACGCGCCTGATGGCTACATGCTGTTGAACCTGGAAATGGGTGGAAATATCACCATCGGAAAACGTGAGCTTACCTTGATCGTCAGCGGTGAAAACTTGCTGAACAGCTCTTATCGAAATTACATGAATCGCCTGCGCTACTATGCCGACGATATCGGCCTCAATGTCGCCGTCAGGGTTCAATACACTTTCCAATAAACGAATGCGAACTGTGCACATCAATCGAAAAACCAATTTTAGAAAGTTCAATATTGTCACTTGCCTTTTGACGACGGCCTCCATACTCACATTTTCTTCTTGCAAGGATGATCCTCAGCCCACCAATGAAGAGGAGCTGATTACTACCCTTCAAATCGAGCTGACACCTTTGGTCGGAGATGAAGTTACCCTTGAGTTTTTCGATGCCGATGGTGACGGGCCACAAGCTCCGGTCTTTACGCCCCCGGTCGCCGCGCTAAAATCCAACACCACCTATGCCGCGACGATTACATTGCTGGATGAAACAAAATCGCCCGTTAAAAATATGACGGATGAAATCGCCGCTGAAAAAGACGATCATCTCTTTTGCTTTGAAGTCGAAGGCACAGACATTGCTATCGTCTACGACGATGAAGATGGAAATGGAAATCCTGTTGGAATCTCTACGAACTGGGGAACGGGTGATTCAGGCGCACCCGGCGTTCTGAAAGTCACGCTGCGACATCAGCCGGGAACCAAGAACGGCAACTGTCCGGGCGGCGGCGAAAATGATATTGAAGTAACCTTTGTGGTGAAGATCGTCGACTAAAAATTAGACCCCGGATTAAAGTCCGGGGTCTACAACCTGCTAAACCAAAACTAGACAAGGAAATACTTTTATAGCGCGTCAGCTTCGACAGTCACGTCGAGGATAATGTGCACCGTGAAATAAACCGGAGTTTGCGTCAACGTTCCTTCGAGGTATATTTTAACAGCCTTGTCAGATTGTAACATGGCCTGGATTTCGTTAATATCAGCCTGATCAATCGTGAGCTCAAATTCTGTTCCGCTCGAATGCGCTGCTTGCAAATTCAAATTCGAAATCGTCGCAGCCACCGTTGATGCCGAAGTCGACGCATCGCCAAAAGCAAGCTCACCGTTGAACGTCGATCCCGGGACTCCATCGAAGGATGTTATCTTATAAGAGATCTTGTTTATTTTAATTCCAGTGATTTTGTCTTTGTATTCCTTGATATCAGGATCGGTGGTTGCATCCAGGGTGATCACTTCATCATAGGGAACATTTATTCCCTCGTAATTTTCAGCAGCACTTATGTCTTCTTCCAGAACGGTGTTGAAAGATACATCGTCAGCTTTGTCCAACAGATCGCACGACAAAACGAAAAAGGCGCCCGCCATGATCATGAGGGGTCCTAAGGATTTTAAAGCCAGTGTTTTCATACAGTGAAAGGTTTTTGCGAAAGCTACTGTACGACTGAGGGCAATTCAACTACACGATGATGGGGAGGCCGCTACACAATGATGGGGTTCAGATCTCCCCGCGCAGTGATTTTGAGATGACTTCCGCTTTTCCGTGAACGTGAAGTTTTTTATATATATTCTTAATGTGGAACCGGACGGTTTCAATGCTGATGCTCATCCTATCGGCAATGAGTTTGTAACTCAATCCATCCACAAGCCCCACAACGATCTCTTTTTCCTTGCCCGACAACGGCGACTCAACTTCCTTCTTTTTCGTTTGCCCGAAGTAGTCGATTACCTTCCTGGCAATTTGCGGCGACATCGGCGATCCACCATTCGAAAGCAATTCGATACCTTCCTTTATTTCTTCAAGCGGTGTGTTCTTCAACAAGTATCCGGTCGCCCCTGCGCACAATGAGTCAAAAATCTTTTTGGGATCATTGTATACAGAGAACACTATAATATCGGTGTCCGGATATTTCTCCTTGATGATTTTCATACCCTCAATTCCTGACATGCCGGGAAGGCCGAGATCCATGATCAAAACATGGGGAATACTTTGTGGTGTAATGCTGTTCAGCAGGTCCTCCACCGATCCAAAAGATTTTTCACAGGAAAATCCGTCTTGCCGATTAAGGTAAGTTTGAACTCCTTTTCGAATCTGCTCGTCGTCTTCAACAATCCCAACAATAATCATGATGTAAAATAGCGATGGACTAATGAATAAAAAATAGTTTCACTCTGAATTTCGGAAAGCTACCACTCACCAGCACGTGCAACAATCCCATAAACGTGTAGGTTCTTACGGCATCAGGAATTTCAGTTTGAGCGGTGCCAGTTCAATGGTGGCCGGCAACCAGCCCAACCACTCACCATCGGCTTCAATGGAGCAACTCTTTTCCGAATCAAGTTGCAGCGTCGCGGTTCGATTGTACTCCACTTTGGAGTGCACGATCACTTCATTGTTCTTCATCGCCGTTGAGTATCGAACAAAGTCAACCACGGAGACATCGCCGCACACAAATGTTTCTAATTGTCCATCGCCGGGTTTTGCTTCCGGAGCGATGCATAAACCATGACCGTAGTACTTTCCGTTCGCCACGGCCAGCGTTCGAAGTTTTCCTTTCCAACTCCAGGTATCCGCTTTTGCTTTCACGGTCATCGGCTTATAAAAAAGGAACGTCGCCAGGATAGCTTCATAGTAAGCGAACGCGGTGCCGAACGGTCTTCCGTTTTTCGACACCCGCTTTACAACCTCCGGACCCATTCCAGCATCGGCAACATTGATGAAGTATCGATATTGGGTTTCTTCGCCCGACGTGTACGTAACTTTTCCAACATCAATGTATTGGGCACTTACCTTTTGCAGAAGCGACATGAACTGAGCCGGATCTCTTTTAACACCGATACAACGGGCAAAGTCATTTCCGGTACCAATGGGGTAAGTTCCAACAATGGGTAAGTTGGCGTGTTTTTCCCGGCCCATCAGAACACCATTCACTACCTGATGCAGGGTACCATCGCCACCAGCAGCAACGACGATATCAAATCTTTTATCGACTGCTTTTGATGCAAGGGCTACTGCATCATTCTTGGAACGCGTTTCAAATACTTCGAACTCTCCGGCGGACCGGAGCGTAGGCAGGACTTTCTTTAAAAAAGATTTCTTCTCGAACGAAATACCGTTCAGGACAAGGGCAATTTTCACACGTTTACTTACAGTTCTTTTTGATCAATGCCTTGGCATCGGCAGAGCCCAATTCGTCTGCCCGCTTGAAGTCAAGGCATGCGTCGTACTTGTTGTTCATCTCCAGTTTGATCAAGCCTCTTTGAAAATACGTTTCCGGATCGCTTGGATAGAGTTCGATCGAAGCAGTATAATCTTCGACGGCGCCGGCATAGTCTTCCTTGTCGGCTTTGCTTAATGCCCGATTGTCGTAATACATCGGGTTGGTATCATCCATGGATATGGCTTTCGTGTAGTCGGCTATCGCGCCGTCATAATCTTGCATTTTGTGTTTCAATACGCCGCGCAAGTCATAAGTCTCCGGATCTGTCCCATCCAGTTCGATGGCTTTCGAATAATCTTCCAGCGCACCTTTCAGATCTTCCTTTGCCGCTTTGGCAATGGCCCGGTTTTCAAACTTGATGGGATCCTTCGCGTCAACTTTGATGGACTGATCATAATCCGCAATGGCCAGGTCGATGTTTCCGGTGTTATAATAAGCGACGCCTCGATAATTGAAGAGTGCCGCGTCACTCTTATCCAGCTCGATGGCTTTGGTATAATCGTCTATAGCGCTGATAAACTCTCCCAATTCTGATTTGATAAACCCGCGGTTGAAATACTTATCAGCATCGGCAGGTCCCAGTTCAATGGCTTTAGAGAAATCAAAGTAAGCGCCCTGCAAATCGTCGATGTTGTATTTGGCCAATCCGCGGTTTGTAAACGCATCCGACAACTTCGGACTATGGCGAATGGCCTTGTTAAAATCAGGGATCGCGCCTTCATCATCTCCCAACGCCATCTTGGCTTCCCCACGGTTATTGAGCGCGTCGGCGAAGGTAGAATCGATTTCGATGGCAACGTTGAAGTCACCAATGGCGCCGTAAATGTCCTCCAGTCCCAGCCTCGATTGACCGCGCAGGTTCAGGGCAGCCTTGTTCTTGGGATTCGTATCCAGGATTTTGGTGAGGTCCGCTTTCGCTCCCGCAAAGTCGTTGGCTTGAATTTTCTTTTTCGCCGACTCCAGTTGCGCATCCTGCGACTGGCTTAAAAAAGGAACCAAGGCGAATAAAGCAATGAAAAAAAATCTTCTCATGAACTCATTTTAAGGTGAGCCAAGTTAAAAATAAAAATGGAGGTTAACATCAGGCAACGCAAGGAAACCGGCTGGCGAACGGCAAACGTCCGCATCATCCGACTGAATTTGCCATCCATCCCATTTTTCATTCGCCTCTAAAATCTTCCCGTTACTTTACAGTATAACTTTCCCCGCGATGAAAAAATTTTTCGCCCTGGCCCTGCTCGTGGTTTGTCTACAGCATGTTCAAGCCCAGGAGGTACCCCTGGACATGAAGATGGATTTTGAAGATTACGATCCGCCGTCTACACTGGTGGTGCCGGAGCATCGCGCAACGAAGGCCAGGTTTCCGTTCATCGATGTGCACAACCACCAATTTGGAATGCCTACGCAGGACCTCAATGCCCTGCTAAAGGAAATGGATGCGTTGAACATGAAGGTCATGGTCAATCTCAGCGGTCGCGGAAGGGGTAGCACAGAACACCTCGACAAGTCGCTGGAAAACGTAAAGAATACGAATCCAAAACGATTCATTGTTTTCACCAACATGGATTTCGCAGCCATCGATGACCCCGAATGGCAAGGCCGGATGCTCAAGCAGCTGGAGGACGACGTCAAGAAGGGCGCGAACGGCCTGAAGATCTACAAGAACCTGGGCATGTTTACGAACGACAAAAAGGGAAACCGAATTCACATTGATGATCCGCGCATCGACCCGATCTGGGATAAGTGCGCCGAGCTTGGCATACCCGTACTCATTCACTCCGCGGACCCGAAACAATTCTGGCAGCCGATCGACAAAAACAACGAGCGGTGGCTGGAGCTCAAGCTTCATCCTGGGCGACGTCACGATACCGATCCGGTGTCGTGGGAAACCATCATCGAGGAGCAGCACAACATGTTCAAAAAACATCCGAAAACAAAATTCATCAATGCGCACCTCGGCTGGTATGGAAGCGATTTGAAAAAACTTGGAGAGCTGATGGATCAACTCCCGAACATGTACACGGAGATTGGCGCAGTGATTGCAGAGTTGGGAAGACAACCGCGGGCGGCCCGCGCCTTCCTGATCAAGTACCAGGATCGCGTGATGTTTGGAAAGGACTCATGGGTGCCGGAAGAATACGAAACCTACTTCCGGGTGCTGGAAACTGCTGACGAATACTTCCCCTATCATAAAAGGTACCACGCCTTCTGGAGAATGTATGGATTGGACTTACCCGACGACGTGCTGAAAAAAATCTATTACAAGAATGCCTTGCGTGTGATCCCCAACATCGATGCGAGTCAATTCCCAAAGTGATCATGGAGATTTCATAAAAGCCGCTACCTTGCAGGCCTGAAAAAATACTTCTATGATAACTCCTTCAGCGGTCAATGAATTGATCCGCAACCGTCGCTCCATATTTCAACAGCAATATTCCGGTGAAAAAGTTGACGATGCCATTGTTGAACAAATGCTTGAAAATGCCAACTGGGCACCCACGCATAAACTGACAGAACCTTGGCGCTTTCTGGTGTTCACCGGTGACGGGATCAAGAAGCTCGCGCAAGAACAAGCGGACCTGTACAAGAAGGTAACAACCGCTGATGGCACCTTTAAGGAAGATCGCTTCCAAAATCTTCTGACCAAACCCATGCTGTCGTCGCATATTATCGCGATCGCCATGAAACGCGACGATAAAAAATCAGTTCCTGAAGTAGAAGAGATCGGTGCGGTTTTCTGCGCCATCCAAAATTTGTACCTCACGGCTACTGCCTATGGCGTGGCTTGCTATCTGAGCACCGGAGGCGTTACCTATTTCAAGGACGCGAACGAAATGTTTGGCTTAGGTCCCGACGATCGACTCATCGGTTTTTTTCACATCGGCATGCCAAAGGGGCCAGCGCCTGATAGCAGACGCAAGCCCATCGCCAGGAAGGCACAATGGATTCGCGGATAAGAATCTTTTAGAATTTCTAAGACAAAATTTGAAAGACGGCGAATGCTGAAACATACGCCAGGACGGTCATATAGGTGAGCTGGATAAGCGGCCACTTCCATCCTCTCGTTTCGCGATACACCACGGCGAGCGTACTCATACACTGCATGGCGAAGGTGTAAAACACCAAGAGCGAAAGACCAACGGCTGGTGTAAAGCGAGGCCCACCCGTTTCTTCGTTTACTTCCGCTTTCATTCGTTCCTTGATTGTTTTGGCTTTCACGGAGGCGTCTTCTTCTTCATCCACGCTGCCGATACTGTAGATGGTAGCCATGGTACCCACAAACACTTCGCGCGCTGCGAATGAGGTGATCAATGCGATTCCAATTTTCCAATCGTATCCCAGCGGTTTGATCGCCGGCTCAATGGCTTTACCAATGATACCCGCGTAAGAGTGTTCCAGTTTGTAGGCAGCAACACGATCTTCAAAACCTTGTTCGGTGAGACGCATGTTGCTCGTTTGTTGGGCCACTACCTCCTCAGCCCGCGAAAGCGTGTCGCCGGGGCCGTAGCTGGCCAACACCCAAAGGATAATGGCGATGGCCATAATTATTTTTCCTGCTTCGAATACAAAGGCTTTTGTTTTTTCCAGGATGGTGAATCCAACGTTGCTCCACTTTGGAATGCGGTACGTCGGCATCTCCATGATCAGGTAACTTCTTTCCTTAACATTGATCAACAGCTTCATCACATAGGCCGATGCGATGGCTGCAACAAAGCCCAATAGATATAGTCCCATCAGCGCGAGACCTTGCAGGTTGAAAAACCCCAAGGCAGTTTGGCTGGGAACGATGAGTGCGATGAGAATGGTGAAGATCGGTAAACGGGCAGAACAGCTCATCAAGGGTGTCACCAATATGGTAATGGTTCGTTCCTTCCAGTTGTCAATGGTTCGCGTCGCCATGATGGCTGGAATAGCGCACGCTACGCCTGACATCAGGGGCACTACACTTTTGCCATTGAGGCCGAACTTGCGCATGATTTTGTCCATAAGAAAAACCACGCGGGCCATGTATCCTGATTCCTCCAGGATTGAAATGAAAGCAAAGAGGATCGCGATTTGAGGAACGAAAATAATAATGCCACCCAATCCTGGTACCACACCCTTTGCCACCAGGCTACTGAGTGGACCGGCTGGCAACACTTGAGACAAGTACTTGCTCAGGTTGGCGAATTGCCCATCGATGAAATCCATGGGTACCTGCGCCCAGGCAAATACCGATTGGAAAATGAGGAAGAGTAATCCAAAGAAAATCAAATAGCCCCAGACCTTATGCGTCAAAACTTTATCGAGTCGTCGCGAATTTTCCTTCCAGGTTTGGTCAGAAGATTTCAACGTCACCTCGTTCAATAGATCCTGAATGAAGCTGTAACGTTGAATAGTTTCGGCGCCCTGAAATTTCCCTGGAAAAAATTCAAAGCGTTTTCTTATTTCATCGACTTGGATTTTTTTACCGGTGTCGAGAAAACTGAGCGACTGGGGTTGCTCCAGGAATAGATACGCTTCGTAGTCGTTATCAACTTCAAGCTTTGACCGGATTTCTTTCACGGGCGCTTTGGCTTCATCCCAAACAGAAAAGAAATTCTTTGAGGTGACATGCCCGTCCTCAACCATCTGTTTCTTTAGCTCATCCAACCCAACGCCATTACGCGCATTGATCGGCACGACGGGTACGCCAAGTTTTTTAGAGAGGGTGTGGAAGTCATAACTAATTCCGGCCTTGGCAACAAGGTCCATCATGTTTAGCGCGAGAATTACGGGCAGCCCTACATCTACAATTTGCGTCAGCAGCAGCAGTCCGCGCTTCAGATTCGTCGCATCTGCGATGACAATGATTTTATCTGGTGTTTTTGGGGAATGGTGATCTAAAAGAACTTCAGAAACAATTCGCTCATCGAGGCTCCGCGGATAGATACTGTAGATGCCAGGCAGGTCAATAATCTCGGCCGCCTTGCCGTTAGGAAGTGCACAGGCACCCGAACGCTTCTCCACTGTTACGCCGGGAAAGTTGCCAATCTTCTGATTTAACCCCGTGAGGTGATTAAACAGAGACGACTTACCCGAATTCGGATTCCCGACCAGTGCAACCTTGAGTTTGGGGCCGGCCATTAATTCAGGATTGAGATCGTTGCGGCCTCCTCGAGGCGAAGGGAAAGTTCGTATCCTGAAACGCTTATGCAGACAGGATCGCCTAAAGGGGCTGTGAAGTTAAACCGAACCGTTACGCCCGGCAGGCATCCCATCTCCATGAGTTTGACCGACAGGTGATCGTCCGTAAACCCGGCCACTACTCCCACTTCCCCCGGCTGCATCTGCGCTACGTTCCTGGACAAACCCATTTTATTTAGATTAATTTTAAACAAGGCAAATATATAGGGGGTTCCCAACCCCTGCAAATGATTTATATCAGATTACATATCCAGGCTGGACAATCGCTTGCCGAATTCAGAACTTTCGATCGTGAAGCCAAAAAAAGAGAAGCCAGCCAAAGAGAAAAAGGGCAAAAAGCCTGATCCTGCAAAGAAATCAACGGCGAGCGAACCCGAAGAAAAACCGTTTGATTTTGGAGGACTTCCCGCCCGCGATCTCAAAAAGAATTTAGGTTGCGGATGATGCTGTAGTCGGCCCTGTAATTTTGTTACCTTCGGATTACCGTTAACTGTCATTATTTATGAAATGCTTCACCACACTTCTGGGCGGTGGGAGCATGGTTTTATGTTGTGTACTATGTTGCTACGCTCAGTCTACTACTGTCCAGTCCGGAACGTGGAGTTCACCTTCCACCTGGTCTGGAGGAATTGTTCCCGATGCCAGCACAGGCTCTATCACGATTCTGCATGATGTCGCTATTCCTGCAGATACTTCCATGATGCTGGATGAACTAGCGATCAATGCTGTCCTCACAATCGAGCCGAGAGCCACCGTTACGCTGAGGCATAAACCCGGTGCATCGCCTGATCTAGTTCTTTCGTCAGGGCGACTACATGTTTACGGTCGCCTCGTTTGCCAGGACAGCGCATTAATTTTTGGAGCGACTGCCACCAATTTGTTCTTCCAAGATGGAAGTACTTATGAACATCAGTACTACAACTCAGCAAGCGCTCCTCCTTTAGCGACGTGGGACAAAAACTCAACGATCGCCTTGACAGGTTTTCGATCGAGTCGCTCATTGAATTCTTCAGGTTGGTCGCAATCCTTTGGCAACCTCTTGTACGATTGCCCGAATCAGCAGAGCTCATCGTTCATAGAGATGCTGGGCAATGTAAATGCTGTGCGCGGAAATTTCACGGTGCGCAATACCAATGGCGGTGTTTTGCGGATCACACTGGATCGCACTGCGTTAACAACGATAAACATCGGTGGGAATTTAGTGATCGAAGGAAACTCAGAAGTATGGCTTAGCCGTGCGGGGCATACGCAAGTGATCGTCGGCGGAAATTTCGAATACAAATCCACAGCAACACCATCTTCCTACATTACGACCACGGGCACGAGTGAACTGCGTGTGGCGGGCGATGTTCTCATCAACTCTCCTGGAATACTTCGCTTTGCCTCGTCAGGCGGCGGGCATGGAACTTTATCAACGATGGGCAATTTCACCTTGACCAGGGGTACGCTGGCGGTGCTTCCGGTTGGCGATGGTAAGATCGTATTGAATGGAAACTCCAAAACGTTTAGTGCTGCAACAGCGATCGCAGCCGGAATTGATATTGAGCTCGGAAATTCATCTCGCGTTTCGATATCTTCTTCTTTGACAACGGGTGGAGGATTAATTCTTCGGTCAGGATCCGAACTTCAATTTCCCAACGCCGACCTCTCCTTCGGTGGAAATATTTTGCTTGAACCGAATGCATCGATAAAGGCAAACACCAGTCGTGTGATTCTGAATGGTCAAGGAAATCAGTCGATAAATCTTGCCGGCGACACGTTACATCATCTGACACTAAACAAGCCAGGAGGAACGTCGGTAATTTTCTCTGGCGCAACGCGGCTTCGTGGTCGGTTGTCAATTTCCTCCTCAGGCACAACATTACAATCCGGTGGAAATCTCGCGTTGCTCTCTGCATCGGATGACGGATTGCAAGATGCATCCGTTGGAAAAATCCCGGCGGGATCATCGATTCAAGGACCCGTTACAGTCCAGCGTTTCATGAAAGGTGAAGGAAGAATTTATCGTTACATCTCCTCTCCGGTTGTTGGTGCAACGATCGACTCGCTTCAGGATGACTTCCCCGTCACGGGAACTTTCGATGATCCAAGTACAGGGCCTGGTATAAACTCAAACAATCCATCGATGTTCATGTATGATGAACTGCTCGATGGCGCTCAGGGGTGGATAGCGTATCCAACAGAAGGACTTGCTCGTGACCATGAATTGAAGACAGGCGTTGGCTATAGTGCATTCATTCGTCAGGCATCTCTTCCAACAACCTGGGATGTTACGGGTGTTCTGCATCAAGGAGAAATTGATATTCCCGTGAGTTACCACGACAGCGATGATAATGCTAATGATGGTTGGAACCTCGTCGGAAATCCGTTCGCTTCGGCTATCGATTGGGATATTGACGAAGGATGGGAAAAAACGAATGTACTTCCGGGAATTGTTTTGAGAGACAACGGTGGTCGCAGATTTCTCTACTGGGATGGTGAGGTTGGGAGCCTCGGAAATGGACGGATCGCATCGGGACAATCATTTTGGGTAAGAACAAATTCAATCAATCCCGCGCTCAGCATTAACGAATCGGCAAAGACAGAACTGCAAGCTCCTTTCTATCGCGCGGATCGACAACCCGATTTTGTTGAACTTACCGTTGCAGGCAATGGAAATTATGATCAATCCTACCTCCGCCTTCGATCGGGTGCGCATAAGGGGCTGGATGGATTTGATATTGTAAAGTTTTTCAATGACGTGGTGAATCTGTCCTTTCCGGCAGATTCACTTAAGCTCGCGATCGACGCCAGCCAAAAAGTGTCGTGCTCGGAAGAAGTACCAATTCATCTCGATTTTCAAAAGCAAAACAATGGATCATGGGTCCAATCTCCTTTCGGTAACTACGTTTTTACCACCAGCAGTTCCGGACTATTTGGAAACAGTTCTATCACCCTCATTGATAAGTTGCTCAACACAGAACATGATCTCGCCCATCCGTATGCGTTTACCATCGGTAACAACCAAGAGGCTGAACGCAATGATCGCTTTTCTGTTCGCTTCGATGTCGACCCAATTGCACCAATTGAAATTTCCGGAGATTCTATTGCATGCCCTGATGTTGAGTATCCTCTTTCCCTTTTCAACCTTCAGCACGGCGTTCGATATGCATTGCACATCAACGGGGAAGAAGTCTTTTCTTTCCTGAATGAGGAGAGTACAAGCATCAGAACAATTGACCCAAGTTGGTTCACGCATGACAAGAATCTGGTTACTGTTACAGCTGAATCCATTTGCGAAACCTCGATAAAAACCCTCTGGGTCACCCGGCTCAAAAAACCTGACATTGTCGAAAAAGGAGGTACACTGTACGGCAACCAGAGCGCTAACCTGTTTTGGTTTGAAGCGGGAAACGAGGTACCGCTGTTGACGGGAGAGAGTTTTCGCCCGTCCCATTCAGGAGAATACCAACTCACGGTACGCGGCGGGCAATGCGAAGAATCGGCATTCTACCATTTCTTCTCTCAAAGCGAATCACTACAAATTTTCCCGGTACCCGTAGCGGTGGAGGTTAATATCATTCCGCCCGCAGGCGAAAAGCTCCTGGGATTCTCGATGACCGATGTCTTTGGCAAAGAAGTGTTAAGAATGGAATTATCTCCTGTGGAGAAGCTCCTTCAGGCTCCGCTCCCGAATGTTAGTGCAGGCGTTTACCTCATTTCTGTTGCCACAGACCGGGCTGTGTACAAAAGACGAATCTCGGTCGAGTAATTCCTGGAGAACAGACTTACGTTTCTCGGGAATTTTTATCTTCGCACCTTGATTATGGTAACGAGTTATCACCGCGGACTGCTTTACTTGGTTAAACTCCTGATTGATGCCGATGGTATTGCAGATGAAAAGGAGCTTGCAGCGCTCCGCAAAATAAAAGACCAGGAAGGTATTCCGGATGAGACCTTTCAAGAATTCGAAAACTCCGTGCGGTACTCGAAAGAGCGGGAGATTTACGATCTGGGGATTGACCTGATCAGCCAATGTTCGGAAGCCGAAAGATTAAGAGCGTTTAGCATCCTTTACCGCCTTTCTGAAGTCGACGGCCGTGTACATGTGAAGGAGATCAAACTGCTTTTGTATTCTATTAAGTCGGCGGGTGTGGAATTCGAATCCGTGGTGGAGTTTGCCAAAAACAAACTTACCCGGTTTTAAGGGCTCCGGAATTCGAGCTCCAAATTATTATCTTGCAAGCGAAAACATTTCACTTGAGTCTTTCCTTCCAACAAAATTTCAAACTGGGCATTTTAGGTGGCGGTCAATTGGGCCGTATGCTTATTCAGTCTGGCATCGACTTTAATATTCCATTCAGTGTTCTGGATCCGGATGCGCACGCACCCTGCGCGGCCATCACTGAATTCCATCACGGCAAGCTAACCGACTATGAGACGGTCATGAAATTCGGCTCGTTGTGCGATATCATCACTATTGAAATCGAAAATGTAAACACGGCGGCGCTAAAAGAATTGGTGAAGCAGGGGAAGAAGGTATTCCCCCAACCGGAAGTGATTGAACTGATCCAGGACAAACGCACGCAAAAAATATTCTATCAGAACTGCGGCATCCCAACCGCCGCGTTCGTCTTAACAGAAAATGCGCACGATGTTGAAAAGCACGCTGCCATGCTGCCCGCGGTAAACAAGCTGGGTCGAGAAGGCTACGACGGTAGAGGCGTTCAGATCTTGCGGTCATCGCGCGATCTTTCGAAAGCATTCGATGCTCCAGGCTTGTTGGAAAAGCTCGTCGACTTTGAAAAAGAAATCTCCGTTATCGTCGCCCGCAATGAACGCGGTGAAGTAAAGACTTTTCCGGCTGTAGAAATGGTTTTTCATCCGGAGCACAACCTGGTGGAGTACCTGTTCGCTCCTGCTGATCTGCCGGAATCCATTTTAACGGAGGCTGACCGCATCGCGAAGCAAGTCATTCACGAACTGAACATGATCGGTTTACTCGCCGTTGAAATGTTCGTTACAAAAGATGGCCAGGTGTTGGTCAATGAAATCGCGCCACGTCCGCACAACAGTGGTCATCAAACCATAGAAGCAAACAGCACGTCGCAGTACGAACAGCATCTCCGCTCCATTCTCAATCTTCCCTTGGGCGATACCACTTTACTCTTGCCGAGCGCCATGGTAAATCTCCTTGGGGAGCCCGACTATACGGGTCCCGCGAAATATCAGGGCTTCGCGGAGGTCGTGAAACTTCCAGGCGTTCATGTTCACTTGTATGGAAAAAAATTTACGAAGCCTTATCGCAAGATGGGTCACGTAACGATTGTTGACGAGGATATCGCGAGATTGAAAAAGAAAGCCAACTTTGTTAAAGAAACCTTAAAAGTGATTGCGTGATATGAGCAAACCGGCAGTAGGAATTATTATGGGCAGCCAGTCTGACCTGAAAGTCATGAAAGAAGCCGCCGAAGTACTGGAGGAACTCCAGGTTGCTTTCGAAGTCACGATTGTTTCCGCCCATCGCACGCCGATGCGTATGGTTGAATATGCCAGTGCCGCGCGCAAGAAAGGCCTCAAAGTCATTATTGCCGGCGCCGGTGGTGCGGCGCACTTGCCAGGCATGGTAGCCTCTCATACATCACTGCCTGTTATCGGTGTACCCGTAAAATCATCGAACTCTATCGATGGATGGGATTCCGTTCTTTCCATCCTGCAAATGCCAGCCGGTGTTCCCGTTGCGACGGTTGCCCTGAACGGGGCCCGCAACGCCGGAATACTCGCCGCACAAATCCTGGGCGCTTCCGATAAACCCCTTGCTTCCCGCCTGGAAAAATTTAAAAAATCGCTCCAAAAAAAGGTTGAGACAGCCGCTAAAAACATCGAATTGAAAGGCTGGAAAAGCGGTTTGTAGTCCACCCCTCGGACGTGTCTAAAAATTCTGTAATTTCATTTTGCGGAATTGTATGAAACCAAGCGATAAGGGCTGGCTTAAAGAATACCTTGACTTCAGAAAGGAACTCCTTAAGGATATCACTTCTGAAACCCACCGGAAAGCCTCCCACCCTGAGCATTCGTTGTATCGCGTGATCCAGCCGACCGGATTGATGTACGGTCAATCGGTTGGCGAAATCGGTTTGCCCAATTCTGAGCAATGGGACGAGCGCGATCGTATGAAAATTCTGCTGGCCGAAAGTCTGATCAGTAGTTCGCTGCTGTTTCATGACCAGCCGATCAACAATCCCGATGACCTGACCCATGTGATTCTGAAAACCATGGAGAGCATCGGGAATTTTTATAACAACATTTTTCCGGAATTATCTACCTCCACAAAAACCTTGTTTGGTCGTAAGCGATCGCCGCTGGAACTGGCCGAAAAAATTCTCGACAAGCGAATTGAGCACACATCAACCTTTGAAGGTAATTTCTGGTCGTACTTTTTCCACAACACACTGCTCTTCCTGGATGTGTTTATCTATGGCCAGTGGATTCACACTAACGCTGATAAAGTAGTCGCCGATTTCTTCCGTTATGAACGCGACGAGCTCAGATTTTCAGTGGTCAAGGTGATAGCGTCCGCAGCGCACGCCAACAAGGAGGTTGTTTATGAAGAGAAAAAGTTATTTGAGTTCTTCCTCCAAAGCACAGACCTGGAAGGCGATCGAAGGCGCGAGGCGCTCACCATTTTCGAAGAAGGTATTGCCGTGGAAGACATCAACCTTCCGTCGGAGAATTCCTGGCTCCTGAAAAAGTTCTTCCTGGAACTCGCCATCCTCACCTTGTGGGCCGATAAAAAGGTTGAGCAAACAGAGCTCGACTACCTCAAGAGCCTCTGTCATTACCTCAGCTTCTCCGATGAAGACCTGGAAAACAGCATGATCGCCATCGAGGGATTCGTGCTGGAACACTGGGAGCAGTTGGAGCATTTGCAGAACAAGCAGGACTATCAACAAGTAAGTGAACAGTTCATTAAACGCGTCGCGCGGCTCGCCGAGAAGAACAAGAGCAAGCTGATGAAAGAGATTCAGGACAATGAAGAAATTCTTAAACTTCTCAGAAAGGCACGCTCCAATGAATTGACCCTGGATGAAAAGGAACGGATGCGAACGGAGCTCCTCGCCGTGCTGAAAGCCATTCCGACTTTTGTTATCATCTCGCTGCCGCAAAAATTCCTGACCTTGCCGATTCTGTTGAAGATCCTACCCGGCAATTTGTTCAGCGATCACAAGAACTAATCCAATTCGTTTTTCTCCTTGCGCGGAACGATGATCGAGAAGATTATCGACGCAAACAAAATCGATACGATAATCGCGAACGACAAGTATGGATTCTGAATATACTTCTCGATGAATACCGGATACTCATCCTGGAGAATTTCCAACAGCATTTTAGCGCCGATAAAAAACAGAATGATGGAAAGTCCTTTTTGAAGCAGGTAGAATTTGTCGATGACGCCGGCGAGCAGAAAGAACATGGCCCGCAAGCCCATGACGGCGAAAATATTTGATGTGTAAATCAGAAACTCGTTACGGGTGATGGCGAATGCGGCGGGAATCGAATCTACAGCGAAAATGAGGTCGGTCGTTTCGATGAGGACGATCACCAGGAACAACGGTGTAAACAACCATTTGCCGGCTTCTTTAACAATGAACTGGCCGCCGTGTTCATCTTTTGTCATCGGCAAGTATCGACGACAAAGTTTCATGATCGGATTTTTCTCCGGTTCGATCTTTTCATCGCCGTCTTCAAAGTAGATCCTGATACCCGAATAGATCAGGAACACCCCAAAGATGTAGAGCAGGCCATGGAACATTGAAACAAAATAGGCGCCGACGAAAATAAAGATCGCCCGGAACACTACGGCCCCAAGGATTCCCCAAAACAAAGTCCTGTGATAGTATTCTTCCTTCACCTGAAAATATTTCAGGATTAATAAGATGACGAAAATATTGTCGACGGAAAGGGCGTACTCAGTCAGGTAAGCGGAGAAGTATTCCACGTAGGCAGTGGATCCCGTTTCATCATAAACGTAAATAAAGAACCCAAACATCGTCGAAATAAAAATCCAGAAAATGGATTGGTATAGCGCCGATCTAGTGGAGATCTTATGTGCCTGCTTGTGGAAAAAGCCCAGGTCAAAAACCAGGAATACAATGATGATGAGCGTGAATACGCCAAAAAGGATCGTCTCCTGCTCGCTCTGGTTCCTGAATATGGAAAATAGAAGTATGTTAAATGCTGATAACAAGGGGCTTTTCTGGCAGGTTAATGATTAGAAGGCATAGACAGTGAAAAACACAGTTTTCAGGAAGCTGTGAAGGCCAAAACTACGAAATATTTCCATCCCAAAAATAGGTCGACGCATTATAGGAAAGGTAATTAGACTATTGTGAACAGCGATCGCAAATCCCTTGGATCAGGAGGTTTATTTCATGGGGTTGAAACCCTTTGGGAAGTGTCACAACTGGTATTTCTATGTCCAGACAGCTGGTTTGTCCGCACTGCTCACATTTAAAGTGTACATGGTCATGGTGGTGATCACTGGTTGAGCACGCGTCGTTGCAGAGGGCATACTTCAGGCTACCTTCATCGTCCAGCACTTTATGGATAAGCCCTTTGTCCAGAAACGTTCTTAAGGTGCGATAAACCGTGACACGATCGAGGCTATTGTGTATAGCTTTCTCGATGTCACCATGAGACAGCGCATACTCCTTTCTCAAGAAAAGGTGCAATACCTCCTGGCGGGTGGGGGTGGACCGCAGCTTAAAAGATTTAAGCAATCGGTTGGAAAGTTTATCCATACTCAGGTGTGCAGCTGAAGCTCCAACAAGTTACGATAAATACCATTATCCAGCCGGGTCAATTCTTCGTGCGAACCTGTTTCGGCAAGTGAGCCCTCGCGCACCACAAATATCCGATCGACCTTTTTAATCGTACTCAGACGGTGGGCGATAACGATGGTGGTTCGCCCCTCCATCAGGGTCTCCAGCGCCTGCTGAACGAGCGCCTCAGATTGGGCATCGAGGGAGCTGGTGGCTTCGTCCAGGATTAAGATGGCTGGATCCTTCAAGATGGCACGGGCGATCGCGATCCGCTGACGCTGGCCGCCGGAAAGTTTCACGCCGCGCTCGCCAACAAGCGTATCAAACTGCTCCGGGAATTTTTGAATGAACTCCAGGGCATTCGCTTTTCGTGCTGCTTCCTGAATTTCAGCCATGGTAGCTCCCGGTTTACCATAGGCGATGTTCTCGCGAATACTACCGCCAAACAATATTACTTCCTGCGGTACTATGCCGAGGTTGTGACGATAGGCGGTGAGCGGGTATTGCTGAATATCTTTTCCGTCAACGACGATACTTCCTTTTGCGATCGGATAGAACCTCATCAATAAATTGATGACAGTCGATTTGCCTGACCCGCTTTGTCCGACAAGGGCAATTTTTTCCCCACTCCGTATCCGGAAATCGAGATCTTTCAACACCGGATACTCCGGTCTGGTAGGATACGAAAACGATACCTGCCTGAATTCAATTTCTCCGTTCAGCTTTATTGGGGTCGATGCTAATTGCTCCGACTCATCCTGCTCTGCCAGAATTTCAAGGACCCTTTCGGAAGCGCCAATGGATCGCTGGAGTTGCGTGTAAATGTCACCTAACCCCGCGATCGAAAATCCGATGAACGATGTGTAGAGAATGAATGAGAACAAAATTCCCGGCGTGATCTCCCCTGACTGCACCTCGCCTGCGCCATACCATCCCACCGCGACAATGCCACTGAATATGACAAAGATGATAAACGAAATAAATAAAGCGCGATAGCGTGCGCCGTAGATGGCCACGCCCACAACATCCTTAACGGCTTTGCTGTAGCGGCCGATTTCGAATGCTTCGTTGGTAAATGCTTTGACGACCGAAATAGATTGGAGCGACTCCTCCACCACCACATTCACTTCGGCAAGCTTGTCCTGCGTCTTTTTTGAAAGTTTACGAATGAACTTTCCAAAGAACAACGCCGCGATGACCATCACGGGAAAGGTAAGCAGCATGAAAGTTGAGAGCGTTGGCGCAAAGTAAAAGATGATGACGACTCCAAAAACCAACGTCAGTATCTGCCGGAGGAATTCGGCCAGCGTGAAGCTGAAAGTATCTTGCAGCATGCTGACGTCCGACGACACCCGGCTCATCAATTCGCCGACCCTCCGGTTGTCGAAGAAAGTAAGGGGCAGCCAGATGATTTTCTTGTACAGCGCCTGCCGCAGATCGGCCATGCCATTTTCGCTTACGTACGAAAATGTGTAGACGCGGATAAACGAAAATATGCTTTGTATCAGAAGTACCCCTATCAACACCAGGGCAGCTTCATTGAGCGTCTGAAAGTATGCTGGCTTGCCAGTGGCAATGTCAAGCAATTCCCCGGATAGTCTTGGAAACGCCAGAAGGGTGACGCTCGATAATGCCAGCGATACCAATCCAAAAATGAATTTCCCTTTATAGGGAGCCATGAAACTGAAGATGCTCTTCAGGCTTTGAAGGCTCGCTTTGTTCAGTGACCTTTTTTCTTCCGCACTTAACGGCTCCCGCATATTTCTTTTGGCCATGACTTAATCTGGTAACGTAACAGAACCGCTGATCGTGTATTGAACACTATCGCCCATAAACATTTTCTGGCCACCCTGAATGGCGTATGAAGTCAGTACAGCTTGTTGATTGGATTCTGTGAATTCCAGCGAAAAAAACCTGGAGCTCGAGTACAGGGAATTTTCTTCTGCATACTGACCTTCGACTTTCCTGATTTTGTTCGGATACCGATGATAGTAAATCTTCACATACTCCACCGGCAGTTTTTCATTCTTGCCCAGGAGGTTCTGGTTGCCGGAATACGTGCGGATCATCAGGTTGCTGCGCGTATCGGGCACGCCATCCGAAAGGATGTACGATTTCGCGTAGATGGGTCTATTGAAAGCATCGAGCTCGCGAAAAATATCCAGTTCCTTTTTCCAGGTAGTCGTATCGCGCGGCTGAAAGGCAGTGGAGTCGACGCTGCCATCCATTCGCACAACCTTTTTAACGGACGCTTTCGCGTTTGTTAAATACACTACCTGTGCCGTGATGAGGCTGTCGATGTTGTAGTACGTTGTGGAGCGTTGTGTTTCCTTGATGCAAGATGCCATGCTTAAACCCATGGCCACAACCAGCAGCAATCGTCCGATTCTATTCGTCTTCAAATTCACTTGTCGATTAAAACCGTGCCGGACATCTGCGCGGGAATGGCAATGCCCATCAATGTCAGGATGGTTGGCGCGAGGTCTCCCAGTTTACCATCCTTCAGTTTCCCTTTGTAGTCTCCGTCCACGAGAATGCACGGCACAAGGTTGGTGGTGTGAGCGGTGTTAGGCGATCCATCTTCATTGATCATCATATCCGCATTACCATGATCAGCGATGATGATCGTCGCGTAACCATTTTTCAAAGCGGCTTCCGTCACTTTTTGCGCGCACGTATCCACCGTCTCGCAGGCTTTTACCGCCGCTTCAAAAACACCGGTGTGTCCAACCATGTCGGGGTTCGCAAAATTCAAACAGATGAAGTCAGCAGATTTCTTATCCAGCTCAGGAATGATTTTGTCTTTGATGTCATTCGCGCTCATCTCCGGCGCCAGGTCGTAGGTAGCGACTTTCGGCGATGGGCAAAGTATGCGAGACTCTCCCGGAAAAGCATCTTCCCTGCCGCCCGAGAAAAAGAACGTAACGTGAGGATACTTTTCGGTCTCGGCAATTCGTATCTGTTTCTTGCCAGCATCGGCCACGACTTCTCCCAGTGTTTTTTCAAGGTTGTCCTTATCGAAGATCACCTCCACGCCTTTGAAGGAATCGTCGTAGTTCGTGAGCGTGATGTAGTGGAGCGATAATTTCTTCATGCCCTGCTCGGGAAAATCCTGTTGCGTGAGCGCCTGGGTGATTTGCCGTCCGCGATCTGTTCTGAAATTGAAACACAACACCACGTCGCCTTCCTGAATGGTAGCGACAGGTTTTTGATTTTGATCTACGACCACGATGGGTTTTATGAATTCATCAGTAACGTTGTTGTCATACGATTGCTGAACCGCTTTCAAGGGATCGGTAGTCTTTTCGCCTTCACCCTTCACCAGCAAGTCGTACGCAAGCTTCACGCGCTCCCAACGTTTGTCTCTGTCCATGGCATAGTAACGACCTATGATACTGGCCAGCGCGCCCGTCGTTTTCTTGAGGTGATCCATAATGTCTTTCAGATATGCATACCCGCCTTTTGGATCGGTATCGCGTCCATCGGTAAAGGCATGAACAAATACATTTTTCAACCCATTCCGGTGGGCGATGGAAATCAAACCTTTCAGGTGCTCGCTGTGTGAATGAACGCCGCCATCAGAAACCAGTCCCATGAGGTGAAAATTCTTGTTGTTTTTCTTGGCGTAATGGAAGGCCTCCAACAGCACAGGATTCTGATCCAGCTCTTTCTCTTCAATGGCCTTGTTCACGCGAACCAAATCCTGGTACACCACCCGGCCGGCGCCAATGTTCATGTGGCCGACCTCGGAATTTCCCATCTGGCCGGCAGGCAATCCCACGGCAAGGCCGGACGCTTCCAGCTTGCTGTGCGCGTACTTCTTGTATAGAGAATCGACAAAAGGTGTTCGGGCCTTATCAATCGCTGATACCGCTTTGTTGGTGGCTATTCCCCAGCCGTCGAGGATCATCAGCAATACTTTTTTGTTCATGGTTGCGTTAGTTAAAATCCAGGAGGCGCAAATATAAGTGGTTACCAGTCACCAGGCACCAGTTTCCAGTTACCCTCGCGGACAATTTGGAATTTATCCAGGCGACTCATTCATTGGGTAGCCATACCTTTACCTTACATCAGTAAACGATTGAAATCCCCCCTCTACAGCCATAAATTCGCTATCTTGCAGGCGTGGCATAATTTTAGCCGCTTAAAAGTTGCCATGAAATTGAACAG
>Ga0315912_10000222_pt1 | contig 121845 bp, 79 predicted proteins | sample VfabasoilMG_FD_204469 | JGI IMG/M metagenome (GOLD analysis project Ga0315912, IMG submission 204469) | Garden soil microbial communities collected in Santa Monica, California, United States - V. faba soil | ecosystem: Environmental > Terrestrial > Soil > Garden | place: USA: California... | reverse complement strand
ATGACTATTTGTCCGGCCAGCGTACCGGTGAGCGTAGAACTTTGGCCGGCGCAAATTAAAGCGATGGCAAACAGCTTCGGAGCCCATTCCGTACCGAGGAGCGGAGCCAGGAATTGATGCGCATCCTGTATTTCGGATACTTCAAACAAGCCGTTCTTGAAAAAGGTGGAAGCGGCCAAAATCAGGATGGCTGCATTCACAAAAAATGCGAGGTTCAGTGCAATCGTTGAATCCAGGATATTAAAGCGGATAGCCCGGCGAAGGTCGCGGGGTTCAGTACCAAATTTACGGGTCTGCACCAGCGAGGAATGAAGGTACAGGTTGTGCGGCATGACGGTGGCCCCGATGATGCCGATGGCGATGTATAAGGCCTCATCGGATGGAATGGATGGAATGAAGCCTTTTGCTATGTCGGCAGCATGTGGCGCGGCAAATATCATTTCCGCAAGAAAAGCCATGCCTATCACGGCAATAAGCCCGAGAATAAAAGCTTCCATTTTGCGCATACCAAAATTGATTAGGAAAAGCAGGAGGAAGGTGTCCAGCACGGTAATGCATACGGCCCATAAAAGCGGAATGCCAAACAATAGATTCAGGCCAATGGCCATTCCCAGCACTTCGGCCAGGTCGCAGGCGGCAATGGCTATTTCAGCAAGGAGGTAGAGCGAAAGGTTGACTGGTCTAGAATACGTTTCCCGGGAAGCCTGTGCCAGGTCTCTTCCCCGCACGATGCCCAACCGCGCGCTCAGGCTTTGCAGCAGCAGGGCGATCAGGTTGGACATCAGCAGCACCCAGATCAGCGTGTACCCAAATTTACTTCCCCCGGCAATATCGGTGGCCCAGTTGCCGGGATCCATATAGCCCACGCTCACCAGGTAGGCCGGTCCCATAAAGGCAAACAGCCGGCGCCATCCTGTTTTCCTGGACGTATCCACTGAGGCATGGACTTCCGCAAGGGAAGCGGTGCTTTTTTTTGTTTCCATCACGCGTGTTTTTTTTCTGTAACAAGAATATTTCCGGCAGCTTCCCTGCTCAGGTGAATTTCCTGTTTTTGGTTCTTCCGTGCAATTACACAGGAATGATCGTATTCAAACAGCCTGAGCATCCGGACTTCTTTGCCCATGCTTAAACCGAGTTTCTCCAGGTGCCGGAGAAATTTCGGGGAATGGTCTACGACTCCGGTGATGACACCTGTCGACAACAAAGGGAGTTCGTACATGCGAACAGCCTTCCGGGGGTGGAATATTCCGTTTTCGTCGGGAATGGGATCTCCGTGAGGATCGTATTTGGGACTGCCCAGATACTGGTCCAGCCTGTGTACCAGGGTTTCCGACTGAATATGCTCGAGCTGCTCGGCAATTTCATGCACTTCATCCCATTTGAACCGCAGCCGGTCGACCAGGAATAATTCCCAGAGCCTGTGCTTGCGGATCACGGATAAGGCGATTTTTTTACCGGACGCCGTCAGCGAGACGCCCTGGTATTTTTGATAGTGGATCAGCTTTTTATCCGACAGTTTGCGAAGCATGTCTGTGACCGATGCCGGCGCTGTTTCCACCCGGTCAGCAATGGAATTCGTGGTCACTTTCTTTTCTCCGCTTTCCAGCAATTTATAAATGGCTTTCAGGTAATTTTCTTCGGTGAAGGAATTCATGGCAGCTTTTTAAATAGGATACCGGCAGGCAGCCGGTACAGCGGCAAAGATATTATATTTTAGACAAGTCTAAAAATTAATTTTTAGTACCATAAAATAAAAGGGTGGAAGAGCCATTCGTAAATACGTGGATTCGTAAATTCGTAGTTTCGTACCAATTCGTATTCGTAGTTGCTTAATGCTACTTTTGCCGAAATTCAAACGCATGGTATACCGGAACCTGGTCAAACCTCTACTGTTCCTGCTTTCTGCAGAGAAGGCGCATGGGTTCGTTTTCAGCCTGTTGAAAGGCCTTTTTCTGATTCCGGGAATCCGCCGGGTTTTTCGTGCCGTATACCGTCTTGAAGCGAAGCGCCTGGAACGACACGTATTCGGCATCCGCTTTCCAAATCCTGTAGGCCTTGCCGCAGGCTTTGATAAAAATGCTTCGCACTTCCAGGAACTGTCTGACCTGGGCTTCGGCTTTATTGAGATCGGGACGGTAACGCCGCTGGCCCAACCGGGCAATGATAAACCCCGTCTCTTTCGCCTGCCCGGTGATGAAGCCCTCATAAACCGCATGGGTTTTAATAACGATGGCCTCGTAAAGGTTGCTGAAAGGCTCCGCAAAAAAAGTCCGGGAGTTGTAATCGGGGGTAACATCGGCAAAAATAAAATGACACCCAATGAACGGGCCGTGGAGGATTATGAAAAATGCTTCCGTGGTTTGGCCGGCACCGTCGATTATTTTGTGGTCAATGTCAGTTCGCCCAATACGCCGGGACTGCGTGAATTGCAAGAGAAGGAGCCGTTAAAAAAAATCCTGTTTCGTTTGCAGGAAGTCAATGCAGAACTGGCAGCAGGCGGAAGCCGGAAACCTATCCTGCTGAAAATTGCGCCCGACCTGACCGACCACCAGCTGGACGAGATCATTGAAGTGGTGGAAGAAACCGGAATTGATGGGCTGGTAGCTACGAATACCACACTGGACCGGTCCGCACTGACCACAGAGAAACGGGTTCTGGATGCCATTGGTGCGGGTGGGTTAAGCGGGAAACCCCTGGAGAAGAGAGCGACAGCCGTGATTCGTTACATCCACGAAAAATCTGCCGGGCGAATCCCGATTATCGGGGTAGGAGGAATTCACTCGGCAGCGGATGCAAAACAAAAACTGGAAGCAGGCGCCGTGCTGGTACAGTTGTATACAGGCTTTGTGTATGAAGGGCCGGGATTGATCAGGAATATCCTAAAAAAAATCTGACGCTCTACACTGGACACTGGACACTGGACACTGGACACTGGACACTGGACACTGGACACTGGACACTGGACACTGGACACTGGATACTGGACACTGGATACTGGACACTGGACACTGGATACTGGACACTGGACACTGGACACTGAGCCCTGGACCCTAGACACTTCTCTGGACATTAGGCTCAAAATAAAGGACAGGACACTGGAGATAGGACATATACTTACCAACTTCTATCTCCTTTCTTCTATCTTTTGACTTTTGACTTCTGACTTCTGACTTTTGACTTCTGACTTCTGACTTCTGACTTTTGACTTTTGACTTCTGACTTCTGACTTTTGACTTTTGACTTCTGACTTTTGACTTCAGTCTTCTGCCTTCCAACTCCCAACTGCCGACTATTTTTCGTTAATTTTGTACCCTGATGAAAGAGGTAAAAGTAATTGAATGCCCGCGCGATGCCATGCAGGGCCTTACGGAGTTTATTCCCACGGAAATTAAGGCGGATTATATGAATTCGTTACTGAAAGTAGGCTTTGATACAATGGACTTCGGAAGTTTTGTTTCTCCTAAAGCCATTCCTCAAATGCGGGATACTGCCGAAGTCCTTGGCAAGTTGGACCTCAACGGAAGCGATACGAAGCTGCTGGCCATCCTGGCTAATTTGCGCGGCGCCGAAGAAGCTTGTGCTTTTGATGAGATCTCATGCATTGGTTTTCCATTTTCTGTTTCCGAAGAATTTCAGAAGAGAAATACCAATTCCACGATTGAAGAGTCCTTAAAAAGAGTGGAGGAAATCCAGAAACTGGTCTTACAGAAGGGTAAGACTTTGGTCATTTATATCTCCATGGGCTTCGGAAATCCTTACGGTGAACACTGGGATGAAGCATTAGTGGCAAAATGGGTAGAAAAACTGGCGGGTTTGGGAATCCGTGTCATGGCCCTTTCGGATACTGTAGGTGTTTCAAATCCCGGGAATATCTCCAGGCTCTTTAATACGCTGATTCCGTCGTTTCCGGACATTGAATTCGGGGCGCATTTGCATTCCAACCCTTTAACATGGGAGGAAAAGGTCGAAGCGGCAGCAAAAAGTGGATGTTTAAGGTTTGATTCAGCCTTTAGGGGTATCGGCGGATGTCCTATGGCCAATGACTCATTAGTAGGTAATTTAGCGACAGAAAACCTGGTATCTTATTTCAAACGGCAAAAGGTGGAAACCAATCTAAAAACGGATTATTTCAATAAAGCCCTTGAGAAGGCAAATGAAATATTTAGCGGGATTTTATAAAACATTTATGCGAAATTGTTGTTTATTTAAATCGGTCTGATTCTTGTTTAGTGCTCTCCAAAATTACAACCGGTAAAACCAACTGAGGAACCTCAAATGATGCTTGTTTCGATTGACAAAAATTGCAGATTTCATGCAGGAAGATGGATTTCTATTTTCTCAATTTTTCTTTTTTTCCTGGGTATTTCATTCGCGGGATTTGCCCAAACTCTTCAGCTTGAAGGAACGATTTACAATCAAAATAAGAAGATTGACAACGTCGAAATAAAGGTTTTCAACGATGGCAAGGTCATCCGCAATGAAACCTGTAAGCCGAACGGGACTTTTAAGTTCATGGTGGACCTGCAGAAAAAATACCTGGTGGTTTTTTCCAAACCGGGACTGGTTTCCAAATCCATTGAAGTTACGGCCATTGTGCCCCAGGATATGGTGACGGAGATTTTTTTATGGCAGCCCTTTCGTGTCGACCTGTTAGATGATGTTGGGGATGTTTCCCAGAATGATGCCATGAGCAAACCCACGGCAAAGATTACCTACAATCCCGTTTACGAAGATTTTGATTTTGATAAAAACTACACGGCAAAAATCAAGGCCGAGCAGGATGCGGCGCTCAAAGCTGCCGATGCCAAAAAACAGCTCGCCGATAAAGCGCGCCTGGATTCCCTGAACAGGGCCTGGTCCGATTCGCTTGCCCGCGTTAAGGATGCGGCGGCTGCTGCTGCCGCTGCCAAAGCCGAAGCGGACAGGCTGGCCAAAGCACGCCAGGATTCCATTGCGCGGGTCAAAGCCGATGCGCTGGCAAAGGCCAAAGCCGAGGCTGAAGAGATGGCTCGCCTGGCAGCTGTCCAGGCCGCCCGCCAGGATTCGCTTAACAAGGCGGAGGCTGCAGAGCGCGCGCGGTTAGCCGCTGCGGAAAAAGCAAAGCAGGAAGCGGATGCGAAAGCAAAATTGGAAGCGGATCGGTTAGCAAAGGAAAAAGCGGCCGCCGAGCTGGCTGCAAAACAAAAAGCCGAGGCGGATGCGAAAGCTGAAGCCGATAGAATAGCGAAGGAAAAAGCCGCTGCAGATCTTGCGGCGAAACAAAAGGCCGATGCCGATGCAAAAGCGGAATCGGACAGGCTGGCCAAGGAAAAAGCAGCTGCTGCCTTAGCCGCCAAACAACAAGCGGAAGCCGACGCGAAGGCAAAAGCGGAGGCCGACCGGTTAGCGAAGGCGGAAGCCGACAGGGTGGCGAAAGAAAAGTCGGCTGCAGAGCTTGCCGCAAAGCAAAAAGCGGAAGCCGATGCCAAAGCGGAGGCGGATAGAATTGCGAAAGAGAAAGCAGCGGCGGCATTGGCAGCGAAAGAAAAAGCGGAAGCCGACAAGTTAGCCAAGGCAGAGGCCGACAGGCTGGCGAAGGAAAAAGCGGCAGCAGACCTGGCAGCGAAACAAAAAGCAGAAGCCGATGCGAAGGCCGAGGCAGAACGTATAGCAAAGGAAAAGGCGGCAGTTGCACTTGCTGCAAAACAGCAGGCCGAAGCGGATGCAAAGGCCAAGGCGGAAGCCGACCGTGTAGCGAAAGAGAAAGCGGCTGCTGACCTGGCTGCTAAACAAAAAGCAGATACCGATGCCAAGGCCGAGGCGGATCGAATAGCGAAGGAAAAAGCGGCGGCTGATTTGGCTGCCAAACAAAAGGCCGAAGCCGATGCGAAAGCGGAAGCGGATCGCAAGGCGAAAGAAAAAGCCGCAGCGGCGGAACTTGCCGCTAAACAAAAAGCGGATGCGGAAGCAAAAGCGGAAGCCGACCGTATAGCGAAGGAAAAGGCCGCAGCCGACCTGGCCGCTAAGCAGAAGGCGGATGCGGAAGCCAAAGCGGAAGCAGACCGCGTGGCTAAAGAAAAAGCGGCGGCAGATCTTGCTGCAAAACAGAAAGCCGATGCCGAGGCAAAAGCGGAAGCCGACCGGGTTGCCAAAGAACAAGCCGCTGCTGCATTAGCCGCCAAACAAAAGGCCGATGCGGAAGCGAAAGAAAAGGCGGCAGCAGAACTGGCTGCCAAACAAAAAGCGGATGCTGAAGCGAAGGCAGAAGCCGATCGCATCGCAAAAGAGAAAGCCGCTGCAGACCTGGCCGCGAAGCAAAAGGCAGATGCAGAAGCACAGGCCAAACTGGAAGCCGACCGGTTAGCCAAAGAAAAAGCAGCCGCAGACCTGGCTGCGAAAAAGAAAGCGGATGACGAAGCCAAAGCGGCTGCTTTACTGGCTGCCCAGGCTGCTACCAAGGCGAAGAATGACTCCATGGCACTTGCCGCCAAGTTGAAAAAGGAAAAGGATGATGAAGAACGCAAAGCCAAAGCAGCAGCAGACATCCAGGCACAGAAGGAAGCAATGGCGAGAATCGATGCTGAACAAAAGAAGCAGGCAGCCCAGTTAAAAAAACCATCCACAACCGATCTTCCTAAAATCAAATCGCAGGATTACCAGGACGGAATTACCGAAGAGACCGTTACGGAACCAAACCGTACCATCTACCGCACCGTAGTTAAAAAAGACGGTACTACCTATAACTACCAGAAAGTGGCTTACTCCTGGGGCGGGGTGTTCTTTTTCAAGAATGAAGCCAGCATTACCCAAACTACGTTCGAGCTGGAAATCAAGAATGCCAGGAATTCTCTCGGCATGAACTAGCCGATCGTTTAGCTTTTCAGATCTCTGTGCTTCTGTGCCTCTGTGGTGAATAAGACAATCTGTCTCGAAGGGCGGGCGTCGATTTCTTACTGGATCAGTTGTAGCCGCGAAACGAAAGACTCCGTTGCATTGGAAGCACGGATCATGTAAAAACCCGCCGGCAAATAACCCAGTGATAAAAGATGCGGAGTCTTGCTGCTGGCCATGATGTTGGCCGAATAAACAGACTTGCCGGTGATGTCGAGTATTTCAAGACGGTATGCCTTCGCATTTTCATGGTGGAAGGACAAGGATATATTTCCTGTTGCCGGGTTCGGGAAAACCTGGAAGAAATTTTCAGAACTGGCTACATGGTCAATACCCGTCAGACCGATATACATGGCATCCGAAGTACTAGAGCAGCCTGCAGTGGTGGAAATTTGTACGGTGTAATTTCCGCTTTGTGTGGCCATATAAGTTTGGCTTGTTGCGCCCGTCACTGCGATCGAATCACGGAACCACTGATAGGCAAAGGCCTGCTGGCTGCAAATCAGGATGGTTCCTGTAGCTGTAATCATGGGTTTTACAGGAGCCGGATTCACCACGATGAAATTCTGCCGGAAGTTGGCATTGGAACCTGTTGGGTTGGTGATGATCAGGTTCACGTCGTATTGGCCGGGAATGCTGTATACAATTCCGGAAGGGTTCCGTTGATTGGAAGTGGATGGAGTGCCGCCCGGGAAAGACCACTGCCAGTTGGTTGCATTCATCGACTGGTCGTTGAAGTCCACGGACTCATTTTCGCAAAGCGTCAGGCGCGAGGCCGTGAAATTGGCGACAGGCAAGGAACAGTTCAGGGTATCCACCTGGATGGATTCCACGAAATCACAGGTGCCGTCGCTCACAGTAACGGTATAGGTTCCGGGCATCGTGGCAATGAAGGAACGGTAAGGGGAACCATCCTGCCAGGTATAGGATGTATAGCCTGCAGGTGCTGTAATCCAGAAATTACTGCCGCTGCAGAATACGGTATCGTTGCCGAGGCTGAAGGTCGGAATGGTATGCTGCGCAATGGCGAATGGAGCTGACGTTCCCTGGCATCCTGCAATGGTTGCCGAAACCGTGTAATTGCCGGGTGCGGAAATCCAAACCGATTGGGTGAGGTTCCCGTTGCTCCAGGCATAGCTGTCTGCGGCGGTGGAAGTAAGTTCGATCGGATCGCTGTTGCAGATGAGGGTGGAAGAAGCTGTGATAACAGGGTTTGGCACCGGCGAACTCAACAGTGATTTTGAGAAGGTATCTGACATCATACAGGTATTGCCTGTCAGTTCAACCTGGTAGCTTCCCGCTGAATCAAATGTATACGTGAGGTGCTGAGACGTAGAAACGACGCCATTGACATTCCATGCAAACTGGCTGGCATTCACTGAGCCGTTGGTAAATGTTGCTGCCGTATGAATACAAAACGAATCCACCGGATTTACGAAAGACATTTGCGGGGCAAGACAGGCCAGTTTGCAAAGCCAGACATCGGAGCTGCCATGGTTTCCAGACACATCGCCGTTGTTGCTGTAGGTATATCCTGTCAGGGTAAATCCATCGTCGTAATTTCCTGTATAGGAGGCCGGGTGGTCGTGGGCAGATCCGCCATAGGTACGGGTCCAGATTTTATTGCCGGAAGTGTCGGTTTGAATCAGCAATACATCTTCACCACCGTGGTTCGCCTGTATATCCTGGTCGGTGGAAAAAGTACTGCTGGCAATCAGGTAGCCTCCTGCATTCTGATCGATCGAATACCCGATATCGGAATTGGATCCTCCATAGGTTTTCGAAAACAGCAGGACTCCGTTAATGTCCAGTTCCAGGAGCCACACGTCGCTGCTGCCCCGGTTGATGGAGACGTCGCCATCAGAAGAATTGGTGTATCCGGTGATGGCCAGGTTGCCGGTCGTATTTTGTACGCAATGGAAAGCCGATTCATTTACGCTTCCTCCATAAAGTCCGGTCCAGATCAGTGCGCCGGTCACATCCAGCCTTGCAACCATGCAGTCGTTCATGCCATGATTGCCGCTTACATCGCCATTCGAAGAAGCGCTTACACCGGTAGCCAGGTAAGAGCCGTCTTCTAGCAGCAGGATAGAAAAACACTGCTCAAATCCGCTGCCTCCAATCGACTTCTGCCATTGGATGGTGCCCATGCTGTCTGTCTTGACAATCCAGAAATCCTGGTCGCCGTGATTGCCGGTTACATTGCCGTTCGTAGAGTAGGAAGAACCCCCGATCACGAATCCGCCGTCCGGTGTAGTTGTAATGGATTCCGCGAAATCGTTATTGCTTCCGCCGAGGGTTTTCTGCCAGAGAAGGTTGCCATTGGCATCCGTTTTCACCAGCCATACATCAAAATTGCCGTGGTTGCCTATTACATCGCCATTGTTGGAGGAGGTATACCCGCAGAGTATGATTTTGCCATCCGCCAGTTCGCTGGATGCCGTGGCAATATCTGAGCCGGAACCTCCGTAGGTTTTAGACCAGAGCAATTGACCGGAAGCATTCAGTCGTGTCATCCAGTAATCGCGCGAACCGTGGTTACTTGTCACATCGCCATTTGCCGATTGGGTATTTCCTATGATCAACATGTCGCTGTTTGTACAGGAAACAATTTTTTGAGAGGCATCCACTGCCGAACCCCCAAGGCACTTTTGCCAGCCAAAAAGTGGCGGCGCCTGGGAAAAGCCCTGCATGGCAGCAAGGACCAGGAATAGTGTAAGAAGGGGTCTTTTCAGATAATACATGGATATAAGCGAATTCAAGTCCACAAATTTCACCTTATTCAGGCGTCTATTCAAATTTATTATGTAAGCTATTTGAAATTGTGGGTGGATTTTAGCCTTTTGAAGTGAATTTATAGCCTTTCGGATTTCAAAAAGCCTGAATTTCTGATTTTGACGCGTTTCACAGCCTTTTTACGGGTTTATGCCGCTGTAAGTTTAGGCTTCGTTTTTAGCGATCTTTTAGCGTTCTACAGCCGTTTTACAGGTGTGTTTAAGCAAATGTCTTTTAAGGTTAGCTAGTCAAAACAATCCCGTAAGATTGATTTTGATCTTAGTGCAACCCCGTAAGGTTGCAAAGCCCGCTCCGAAAGAGCGGGTTTTTTTCATTTGTATCAGTCTGTAACAACGGATGACTGCCTGCTGAAGACATAATAGCTTCCGAAAAGCAAGGCAGTGAAGAACAGGTCGCCGGCAACCTGGTTTCCGAAAAAGGGCAGCGCCGCAACATAACTTTCGATCATGCCTTTTGCTGTTAACGGGTAAAGGCTGATATCAGCGTACCAGAAAGGTAAATTCGTTACAAGGAAAAAAACAACGGAAGATAATAGCGATGCGGAAGCGATTTTTACCAGGCTTCTGTCCTGACGGATTTTAGTTCCAATCCATACGGTGAAGGTAAAACAAGCATAAACAGGGATCATGGAAGCATGAAATCCCAGGATGGCATCTGTCACGAGCATTGCCGCGAAGGGTAGTAAAAAGGCCATTCGTTTATCACGAATCACAACGCCGCCGAATAAGGCCATGGCACCAATCGCAGTAAAATTTGACGGGTGTTGTATTAATCGCGACGAAGCTGCAAGTGCAACAAGCAGTATCGGGAAAATAAGTTTCGTTTTGGAATCAAGAGAAGTGGTCATAAACGGTGTTTTTCGTGCTTGCAAATTTAATACTTTAAAAAGCGATTACCAACTAAAGCCAAGTTTAAGATAGGCGCCCCGGCCACGGGTGGTATATCCGTAGATCTCCTGGTACTTCACATCGAAAATATTCTCCATGCGAAAATGAACCGTCAAATTCTTGCTAACGAGGTAGCCGACCTGGAAGCCGGTTAGCGCATATTCACTGATGCTTCCGGAATTTAAGGCTCCATAGGGGCCCAGGTTGCTGTCGTAAAACACATCGGTGCGGGCATCCACATATTGCAGAGAAAAGCCAAGGTTTAGTTTCTGAATGGGTGAATAGTTGAATTGAACCGTCGCTGTCGACGGTCTGCGGGTGAGTCCGGAAACTTCGACGGCTTCGGTTAGAAAAATTCCGTTGCTGTAGAGCTGGATATGATTGCCTCCTGTTTCCATCGTATCCGCGTCTTCAGGGTGATAGTTGATTTTTCCGTTTATCAGGGTAATATTGGCCTGCAGGCTGCACTTTTCTGAAAGCGCGCTGGATACGGCAATTTCCAATCCTTCTGCGGTCTCCGTGCCTATATTCAGGTAGCGGGAACCGCGGAAATCGTCCCGGCTGAAATCATTTCCCAGGGTATCGATGCCGATATTTTTATCCCAGAGATATACATAATCGATTACATTTTTAGTTTCCGTGCGGAAAATCGAAACCTGGAACCGGACCTGGTCCGTAATATTTTGTTTGAACCCGATTTCAAAAGATTCAGACGTTTCCGGAAGCAACGACTTGTTGCCCAGGGTCAGGCCCGTGGTATAACCCAGGTCGTATGTATAATAGAGGTCGGGAGCATAAAGCTGGTATAAAGAAGGCGCATTGTAGCCGGTAGAATAGGAAACGTATAGCAGGGTGCCTTCCGAAATTTTAAGGGAAGGATTCACCTGGAAGGTAAAACGCGGATCAAAGAATGTATGTTTTACAAAACGTCCGCCAATCAAAAGATTGAAAGCATCCATTCCCGGACCCAGCATCGACCCGTTTAAATCAGCCTGGTAAAAAATACTGTTCATCGTCGCCTCGGGATGGAGCGTATCGAGATTGGTACTCGATTCAAAAAAAGGAGCGTAAAAATAGCTCTCTTGGTTCATCGTTTCATTGGCCAGGTTATACCCGGCAATCATTTCGCCGTATCGCATGCGGTAATTGGCTTGTGCATCGGCAGAAATATTTTTGCCGGAATAGGTATACCGGTTGTAGGTGTGGTTGTACGTGCCGATCGCGTCCGTAACCGACGAATCATTTAACGCATCTCTTTCCGTGGAGGAGTAGGAGCCGGCAACGGAAAAATTCCATCGTGAGTTCAGTTTGTAAGCGGCATTCGCATGGACGAGATGGCGTGTAAAATCAAGTGTGTAATTGTCATCGTCTGTATAGGCGGCCAGGTCAAGATCCGTTTTCATTTTCACCAAACGATAACCGGCCTGGAGATCCCATTTTTCATGTGTAAAGCCTGAGCTTGCACCGGCCGTCATTTTGTCCCATCCGTCCCTGTCACGGTTTTTAAAAACAGCAGGATCGGTAACCGTATCCAGTGTGGCATCCAGGCCATCTACGTGGAGTTGGTCATAAATCCCCTTGAACCAGATTCCTCCTTTTAATTTATAGGATACGGCAGCTGCGGCTTCTCCCTGGAAGGTCGATGTTCCGAAAGTTCCCCCCTGCAGGGCAACATGGGTGGAAAGACCATCCTTCAGGTTTTTATTCGTGATAATATTAATCACCCCGCCAATGGCGGAAGATCCGTAAAGGGTGCTGTGTGAGCCGCGGATGATTTCAATTTGTTGCACATCGACCAGTGATAATTCGGAAAGGTCCAGTGTATTGTTTACGGTAGACGCATCATTCATCCGGACCCCGTCAATGAGCACGGCCGTCTGGTTGCTGTTTGCTCCCCGCATAAAAATACTCTGGTTCGCTCCCGGGGTCTGGCCGTTACCGACTACATAAATTCCTTCCTGGTTGGTAAGAAGGTCGGCCACCGTTCCGCATGCGGAATTTGCAATCTGCTCCCGGGTGATTACCGTGATGCTGCGGCCGGTCTCCGAAACCGGTTTTTCAGTCTTGGTTGCCGTGATAATAATATCATCCAGGTATACTTTGATTGTGTCGGCATCCTGTGATAACAGCAGGGAAGGCCATGCCAGCGCTGCAGCCAACGCAACTACATAATGTTGTTTTTTCATTCCGGTCCTGGTTTAGTTCGGTCTGCCCGGAGTAAAAAAAGGAATACAAATAAAGCGCACTTTATTGATCCAGCTTTTTACCCGAAAGCATCAAATTAAATTTGCGAACCGGCAGGTCTTCTGACTTATTCCGCATCACCGGCACCTTCCCGCGCATTTGGAGCGCAGTGGTTATCGCACGGTGACCTGATGGAACTTACAGCAGCGGGAACTGTTCACGAATTTCACGTGATTCCCTTTTCACCCCTCTGTTGCTCTTCGGAAGAAGCGCAGGGGACCGGATGCGGGGCAAAGATAAACGCTTTGACGTTTAATCAAAATAATAATTTGTGTACGGAAAATGGATCAGCGATGCGTGCTGATAAACACCTTTTGGGTAAATGAATCCAGCGATCCGGTTACCTGCAGCAAGTAAATACCATCGGCCACGGCATCGTGCGGGATCTCAATGGAGTTAAATCCGCTGGTAACAGGTTTGCGCTCATCAAAAATTAATTTTCCCTGCAAGTCGAAAAGCCTGAATTGATATTTCGAATCGGCAACAGCATTCATCAGGATCACCAGGGAGGAAGATCCGTTGGAGTACGCTTTCATATCGCCGTGTTTCCCGCTGTTGCAGGATTGAATAGCGATAGGTCCGTACGTGGTGAATTGGCCGTCGTAATCGGTTTGTACTAAGGAATAGTAGGTAAGCTCTTTTTCAAAGGGCTGCGGATCGGCAAATACGTAATCCTGGGGAGTGGATATGGTTCCTGCCCCGGTTACCTGTCCCGCCTCTTCAAAATGGATGCCATCCGGGCTGCGAAGTACCGTAAAGTGACTGTTATTAATTTCGGATTGCGTCGTCCACTTTATCACCCCGTGGTTCTCCATGCAGCTTCCGGTAAAACTGGTTAACTCAACCGGCAAGGGGTTCGCCAGTCCGGATAGCGTCCACCAGTTATTTCTAAAGCCTGTGGCCAGGGAAACATTGGTTCCGCCGGCAACAGAAGTTTGCGTACCCTGGTAAGGCATTTCCCAGGCTCCACCTGTCTGCGGTGCAATGTATGCGATCCAGCGCTGGGCCCTCAGGTTCGGAATGCCTGCAGTCTCGGCAGCGGTCGCCAAAAATTTCAGGTTCGCACTGGTGGCATTGCCGCCTGTCTTCAGGTACCAGAACCGGTCTGCTGTATTGGCGCTGTTATTGATGCCTGCACCGGTATTGACATGCGTAACCGTGGGGGGAAACGGCGTATTGGCCGGCACGGTGTGATAGGTGGCTACAACCATCGTATCGGCACTGGTGCCTCCCACACGTTCAAAAGAGAAAGGAATATAGTTGGCCGCGCCGGAAGCGTATCCGAAGGGGACGACATGCGCATTGGGCGTTCCACCGACTACCCATTTTAAGGTGCCTGAGCCGTCAACTACTTCACTGCGGATGTACCCGTTGGTGCGAACCATCATATCGTAATTCCCTTTGGTCATAATCAGGGTTCTGCCGCCGCCGTTCGTTCCCACATGATCCGTATCCAGGTTTAATTCGCCATTGGTAAGAATTAACTTATTCCGCACGATCACGGAATTGAGGTCAGGAGTTGCCGTCGGGTATACGAATTCCACGTCCGGTGTGCCCTGGAAATTAATTTCAAGATTGTAATAACGGCTGATGGACAGCGTGGCCGTGCCGAGGTTTACTCCGGATATAATCTGGTTGTCGGTGCCGTTGTATTCCACGGTGCTGTTGGTTTGAAGCCAGAAATAAATATTGCCGGAAAAATCGATCGTGGCGTTGGTCGTACCGTTATAAATGCCGTTGGGATGCGTGGTTTTTAATCTGCCGGCAATGGAGATTCCGCTGTTGGGCTGCTGGACATTGGATTTAATCTGGAAGCTATGCATATCCAGCGTGGCATCGAGCGCTACAGTAAGCATGTCGAACACCGGTCCGGATGTGTAGGATGCAACCTGCAGGGTTCCGGAAATCACATCGAAGTACGTAGTGCCTTCGATTTTTTGCCGCACTTGCTGAATGTTATGTGTGCCGGAGCGGTTGAAATTCACCGTGCCCGGATAACGGTAGATCAGGTTTCCCCAAATGGAACCGGTACCCGGGAGGGCGCGGGTAATATTGCCTGCACCGCTCAGTGTTACATTCGGACTTTTCACGTACATCGTAAATGCAGGACCCGAGTTGTTGTTGTCAAAGCTGATCGTGCCCCCCGAGTGCACAAAATCGCCGGTGGCATTCGAGTCCGAATTGATGGTGACTTCAATGGAATTGAAGCTCACATTCGTTACGTTGTTATGCAGGTAAAAGGTTCCGCCGGATTGATTGTAACCGCCCTTTACGAAAAGGCGGCCGTACGTATTTCCACCCTGCACAGATAACGTTCCGTTGGTGATGTTCACGTTACCGGTGATCGTAGCCGTGAGGCTGTCGTTAAATGCGGACAGGAAATTGTTCCCGCCGCTTACGTTGACATTCCCTGTTACGGAAAGCGTCACTTTGTGGGCATTGGCCAGCACGCTGTTAGGGTAGGAGTTGAAACTGTTTTTCCCGTTCGAGAAATTCAGGTCTCCGGAAATGTTAACTACTTCCTGGGCATTGCCGATGCTGGAAATAAATGTACCGTTCTGTCCGCCGATGGTGAGGTTGCCGCCGATATTCAGATTCAGGACAAGCGAATTGTTGTCGGGGAAAATTACGGAATGCCCGATAAACAGGAGCGAGTCATTGGCGCTGGCAAAAGAGATGTTGCAGTTGTTGGTAATGTTGAAGTTTCCGTTACTGGTAGAAAAATTAACTGTTTGAAATGCGTTGAAATTTCCGCCGCTGAAATTAAGCGAATTCACATTAAAGGTAATGCTGCCCAGGTTTGATTTCAGCCGGTTGTCAATACCCCTGAACATGCCGCTGTTCATGGTGAAGGCGCCGGTTGTCGTAAAGTTCAATGTGCCCGTAGCGATCCCCGCGGTGTTGTTGTAGATGCCGCAGAACCTTCCGCTCGTCAGCGTAAACCCGCCGCCGATGGAGAAGGTCATGTTTCCTGTGCCCCCGGAAACGCCCTCAAAGCCCTGGCCTGCAGACTGCCCGGAATTCAACACAGAAAAATTCCCTGTCGTTTTAAATACGGCGTTGCCTTTGCCCAGGTTGCACCGGAAATAATCCGCTGCCGTGGAAGAATTGTAGAGATAATCAAGGCCAACAATAATGGAATCGATTCCCGTGGAATTCGCATGCGCCTGGCCCGTAAATTTTCCGCTGGTTAATGTCAAATTCCGTCCGACATTCAGGGTCATGGCCCCGCGGGAATTCGCGGCCGTGAGGTTGGCATTGGTAGATCCGGAAATGATCAGGTCGCGAACGACCTGGACGGAAAGCTTTTTAGCGCCGGTAGAATCGGATTTATACAGCGTGGTCGTAGAAGCTCCGTTGACCAGGAAATCGTTGTTGATCTGCATGGATAAGAGCCCGGTAGGCTGGAAGATGGAAGCATTGCCGCCTAACAGGTTGTTTGCATTTCCGCCGGAGATGGTAAAATTGTAGGTGCGGAAAATCACATTCCCCGAATTGCCGTCGCAAAGTGAAACCGAAGCGGGGTTACCGGAAATCGTCGTGCTGCCGATTACATTCAGGTCGAGCGGAGCATTGGCCATTTTGATAAAGGCTACATTTCCCCCATTGATGCTCAGGCTTCCGTTGATCGTCACGCGCATATCGCCGCCGCCTTCGGAGCCGCTGCCGCGGATACCGTTAAAGTTATGTCCAAGGATGGCATTTCCGTTCACCGTCCAGATGAGCAGGGAGAAACAGGAATCCATCAGGATGGTGGGTTGCGCCGATGCGCTGACATCAAAAAAGTTTCCGGTGGAAAGGGTAAAGGGCCTGTTTTGTCCGGACTGAAAGATGATATTTCCCTGCGTCTGGATGTTCACATCATTCAGCACAAGGGAGTTGGTAGCGCCCGTACCATCGTCCATTACGACGGTACCATCCGATACAGTAAACGATCCCTTGATCCGGGGAGTGCTGGTAGCGATATCCATAAACAGTCCGGCCTGGTTCCAGCGGGATCCCGGCGTGGGCACATTCAGAATTACATTTCCAAAAAATGCGCTGGTAATACGGGAAGGCGATCCCAGGGGAACAGATAAGTCAAACCATTTTGAAATGTTCAGGGTGCATGATATATCAAACAGCTCAATCATCTTAATAAAGATTCCTTCATCGAGGAGCGTATTGTTTAATGGATTATGCACGTAGGTGGCATTCACTCCCATGGTGAAATTCTTGTTGTTTCCGGTCACTTCGATGCCACCCCTGTTCCGGAGGGTACCGTTCACTAGGAGATTGCCTCCGAAAGAAAGTGTGCTTACCGCAGAGGGCAGGATGTCAAGAATGCCGTTTGTGTTAATCTGGATATTGCCAAGCGTAGGCGTGTAAATATCCAGGTTAACAGTAGAGCCGCCCTGGATGATAACATCGTTGCCAGCTGTCGGAACTATCCCACCCACCCACATAGCCGGTGAACTCCAGTTACCTATGCCTGGCTGGGAAGTAAAAGTAATAGCAACAGCGGGATTGGTAAGGCAAAGAAAAAAAGCAACGCAAATTCCTGTCGCCAGAAAATTCCGCGTGCATTGGATGTACTTCACATACAGATATAACAAACCCAATTGCCTCATAGATTTCTACCCATTCAGACAGAACTGCTTTAAGTTTAAACCTCTAAATTAGCTAAATTCATCAAATTCAGCAATAAAAAATAATCAACAAACTGTAACCCACGGCCGTTATTTGAAAGAAAAATAATCGATATCCTGTAAAAGTTCAAAATTATTGGGTAAACGATACGATACGATAGGTGAATATATTTATTCGGGGTAAGAAAAAAGCCGTTCCTCTTTTAGAAGAACGGCTTTTTTCGCCTTTTTTATGTGAACCTGTTTTTATTCAAGAACCACTTTCACAACGATAGATTCTCCATCCGCATTTTCGATGGTGAGTTTATACATGCCTTTCGCAAGCTTGCTCAGATCGAGTTCATGACGGTTCAATCCCTCCACACCGCTCAGCGTTTGATTCACGATGAGACGTCCGGCCAGGTCAGTTACCTTCAGGAGGTAATCTTTTTTCTCCGGGCTGTTATACTCCAGCGTGAGATGGCCTTGCGATGGATTCGGGTATACGGATGCGCGCAACTCATTCATGAGTACTGCATTTCCAATTACACGGCAAGTACCTGCAGGTGTCGTGATCGTTGTCGCAGTGGAAGTGCCGCAGCTATTCACAGCGGATGCCGATACCTGGCCTCCATTCGTAATCCATTCCACGATAATGAAATCGTAATTCGCTGAATGGGGACCGATGGTGCCTTCTAACGGGTTCACGTTCCATACATAGCTGATGGCTCCGGGAGCGAACGCATTATACTGTACAAATTCCGTAGCACATGCTGTAGCGGCATTCGGCGTAATGGCAGGAGGCGCGCCTGCACCGGTTACAGGCAGGGAGCCGAACGTGTTTCCGCAAGGATTGGTAGCTGCAACCGTAATGTTGCCGCCGCCAAAACCGGAGGAGAAATCAACCAGGATGGAATTCGTTCCCTGTCCAAACGTAATGGTTGCTCCGCCAGGGACGCCCCATGTATACGTCGTAGCGCCGGTGGAAGGAACCTGGAAGTTTACGCTGGTCACATTGCAAAGGCCTGTCGTAATTCCGGTGATGGTTCCAACCGGTGCAGGTATTCCATTTACAATGTTCAGGCAGGTGATTGCACTCAGTGTACATCCGGAATTTGCTTTCACGCAAATCGCACCGGTGAAGTTGCCTGCCGGGAAGGTAGCGGTCGCAGTCAAGCCGATGCCGACAGGTACTACTGTAGCTCCTGGAATTGTCGTTGACCATACATAAGAAGTCGCGCCTACAACAGAACTAACCGTATATACGGAGCTGCTTGAAGGGCAGGGCAGCGTATCGCCGGTAACCGCACCAGGAGCAAGGATGTTCGTGGTGATGTTCATGCACAGGTCAGGTCCGCTGGAATTAAATGCGGATACTCCATGCACGCAAAGCGTAGCCGGCAGGTTGGTGAATGTGACATTCACGGTGCTCGTACCATTGCCGGTAATCGTTCCGTTGCCCAGGCTGAAGCTCCATTCGTACGTTTTCGCCCCGGTAATAGCAGGTACAGAATAGGTGCGCGTTTGTCCTACGCAAGCTACATTCGGTCCGTTGATTGCCGACGGCGCAGCTACAGAGGCACGGATCTGGATGTTGTTGTTGTTCGACCTGGAGCAACCGTTCGCCGCGAAGAATGACAGGTGGTAGTTACCTATTCCGTTTCCGGAAGTGGCACCACTCACGAATGTCACCATCACCTTGTTGGAAGTCGTCGTGTAAGGAGCAGGATGTCCGTCAAACAATACCACGGAGTTTCCGCCATTTGTCCAACGGTAATAGTATGCACCTGCTACAGGAGCCACGACGAGTGAGTCTGTCAGTCCTGCATACGCGATCGGAGGCGAATAGGTGACAGTCGGACTGCCGTTCAGGTTCGTAGAGCTTACAAGTACCTGCAGGGAGAGACAAGCTGAATTACCGCATGTTCCTTCCGAACGGGCATAATAGGTCGTATTCACTGTCGGGCTGACCTTGATTTTATCCGTTCCGCTGGCAACGAGCGTGCCGCCGCTGCCTGTGCCACAACCACCGGTGTACCATTTCCATTGGCCCTGGTATCCGAGTGTATTGTTGGTTGCGCCGGTAATGGAAAGTGTGATCTTGTCGCCGCTGCAAACCAGGTTATACGGTTTGTCGGAAGTAATGCTCACACCCGTGACATCCGGCAATGGAACCACAGTAACTGTATGCCCATCGCCGCCGGATCCGTCGCACGAAATATCGGAAACGGAGAGCGGCGTATACGTAAATACTTCACCGGCGATTCCCGGAGGTGTTACCCCTACTTGCACGGAATTTGAATTGGCGACAAGCGGGCCAAACGTAGTGAGACCGTCTGTAAACGTATACGTGAAAGGCGGTATTCCTACAAAATTAAATGTCAGGTTTGTAACCTGTCCTTCGCAGGCGCTTGCCGGACCCGTGATATTCATACGCGGGTTCGGACGGATCTTCACGATAGCTGTATCAGAGATCGAGCATCCGGATACCGGATCGGTAGCGGTAGCAGTATAAATAGTATTCGTAGTGATACCCTGGGCAACAGGATTCTGAATATCAGGATCTGTCAGGAAAGTTGCCGGACTCCAGTGGTAATCAAAGGTACCCAGTGGCGGCGTAAAGCGCCATCCTTCATTGTTAGCTTCCCAGAGACCAGGCGTGCGTCCCGGAGGTGCAGTTCCGACCGTTCCGGTGGAATTTTCAAGTCCGAGCAACCTGTCGCTGAAACTGAACGTGGCATTGGAAGTAATAAAGACGTCGATCAGGTCACTGGATTCGTTCAATTCGATCTGGTACGTAACACCCGGACTGGAAGGCCAGTAGTTTACGTTAGACCACCGTGCGATGAATTTCCGCGTCGGAGCAGATCCGACTATACCCCAGGTGATATTCGGAGTGGATGGAGCAAAGTAGGCATTCAGATCTGACCAGAATCCTACCCAGTTGTTCGGCGAAGACGTGCTGGGGAAATTGAATGGAGGCGTATACTGGAAATCGGCTGTATTGTTGAAGCCTCCCATCAGGATTTGTCCGTTGGCATGGATCGTCACGGCAGTATACGAGTTACCGAAGAAACGGAAGGTAAATCCAAGCGTGGCTGTCACGTTGCCTTCATCACCTTGCGGACCGGCATTCGGCAGCGCAGAATTATCCATATTGCTGAACGCTAACGGGTCTACGGAATAACTTTCAAGGAAGTTGGAACCGTTGACATTCAACTGGGCGTCTTCTCCGATGCAAATTTGGTTCGCTGTAGCATTCGCGCCAAGTTGTGCTTTATGAACCGTTACGGTAGCAGAGCTCTGGCAGGAAACACCGCCAAAGATCCGGGTTCCGGTTACGGTGATGTCGCTGGTAACAGGAGGATTGGCAATTACTGTTGAACCGAAGTCGGTATTGAGACCGTTTCCGGTCCATTCATACGACGTGGAATTGCCGGAGGCCGTCAGGGTAATTCCCGTATTGCTGTTGCAAATGGAGCCGCCCGGAGGTGTAACGATCAGGTCAGGATTTGGAATGACCGTAATCGTATACGGTGCGGATTCCAGGGTATTGTCACCCACATCGGTTACTTTAACCGTATAGGTGGTGGTTGCTGCAGGAGACACCGGGTAATTCTTTCCGGTGAATACCAGCGTATTCCCGATATACCAATCGTACGTATATGGTACACCACCGCCGCCGGCTGTTGCATTTAAGGTTACCGTTTCACCTTCGCAAATCGTATTCTTAATACTGGAGGCTACAATTGTCAGCGGTACGCCGGCAAGCACCTGGATCGTGGAAGGAGCTGCATCACAACCTGTAGCCGTGTTGGTTACATTCACGGTGTAGGTAGTGACTCCGCCCACAGCAGTTGCAAATGGATTCTGAATATCCGTAAAGTTCAGGTACGTCGGCGGAGACCAGCTATAGGTATAGGCCGGTGCGCCAAAGGAGATCGGGGAGAATTTCCAGCCTTCATTCGTAGCTTCCCAGTTTCCTACATTCCGGTCGGGAGCAGCAATACCCTGTGTACCGGTAGCATCTTCAATACCAATCTGCCTGTCCAGGAAGGAAGACGTGCTGTTGTCTTCCATGAAGACGAGGATGTCATTCGTTCCTTCATGAAGTTCTACCTGGAAGGTATTCGATGGATCGGAGAAATAATAGTCCGTATGGTCGAACCGTACAATCAATTTCCGGTTCGGTGCCGAGCCGACCACACCGTAGGTGATCAGTCCGTCAGAACCGATAAACTGATCGGCCCAATAGCCCACCCAGTTGTTCGGTTCATCGGCAGTCGGAATTCCGGAGAACGGAGGTGAGTAATGGAAATCCGCAGAGCTGTTTCCGGTACCCATCAGGATCTGGCCATTCGCGTGGATCGTGACTCCCGTATAAGAATTTCCATAGTAATTGAACGTAAATGGAAGATTCACGTCGATATTGCCTTCATCAAATAAAGCATCCCCGCTATTGGCCACCGGTGACAAATCACGGGTACCAAAAGGAACCGGTACTACGGTGTATCCGTAGTTGGAATTTTGCGTGACGACTGCATTCAATTGCGTGTTCGCATTCAGCAGGATCGGGTTTGGTGTTGCCGTGGCATCCACCACAGGTAACAAGTGAACGAACTGTGTAAAGTTCACGCTGGACGCACAGCCTGTTGCTGCAGAAACGCCTACCACGTTATACGCTGTTGTGAAAGCAGGTCCTGCCGTAACTGTCGAACCCACGGATGAAGATAACGTAGCCGCCGGAGACCAGGTGTAGCTGGTGGCTCCCGTGGCCGTTAAATCCGCTGTGCCGAAATCGCAGATGTCATTGGAAGTAGTGACCACAACGTTCGGACGTGCAATGACAGTGACAACGACAGAATTGGAAGCAGCGGGCGATCCGCAAACGTCAGTGACAGTAACCGAATACGTATGGTTTCCGGCTGAACCGGCAGGTAGCGACAAGTTTCCGCTGTTGGTACCAACAGGTACGCCATCTTCCCTCCATACAAAAGTATACGGCTGACCTCCGCCGACGACATTCGCAGTTAATTCAATCAGGGTATCCTGGCAAACCGACAGGTCTGCTGCCGTAATGCTTGGAACAGCCAGAGCAGAACGGGTAACCGGTGCGGAAGCGGTTGCTTTGCAACCGTCGGAACTGGTAACCAGCACAGAATAAGGCTGGGAAGAAGTGACGTTTTGTGCAACAGGATCCTTGATGGTAGCGCTTGTCAGGAAGGTGGAAGGAGTCCACTGGTAAGTCAGTCCGCCGCTTGGGAATTCAAATCTCCAGGCCTCGTTCGTAGTTTCCCAGGTGTCCGTATTCCGGTTTGGAGGCGTAAGGCCTACGCTGCCGTCGCTATTTTCAATACCGATCGCACGGCTGTTGAAAGAACTGGTGGTATTGGTCGTCAGGAAGATATCCATCGTATTGGAGGACTCTGTCAGCTCATACTGGAAGGTGTTGGTAGGCTCGAAGAAGTAATAATCGACGGCGGTAAAGCGTATGACCAGTTTCCTGTTCGGAGCTGAACCAATGATACCCCAGGTAACGGCGCCATCCGTTTCGCTGTACAGATCGCTCCAGTATCCAAACCAGTCGTTTGGTGAATCACCGTCCGGAATGCCGAAGAATGGAGGAGAGTACTGGAAGTCTGCATCAAAACGGTTGCCGCCAAACAGTACCTGTCCATTTGCGTGAACAGTAACCGCGTTAAATGAATTGCCATAGAATGTAAAGTTGAAAGGCAGGTTAATCGTTTCATTGCCTTCATCGAACATCGCGTCGACGGAGTTCGACAGGGAACCTGTATAACGCGAACTGTAATCCAGGGAGTTGACGTCGTAGTTCGTGGCATTCAGGGAAGCCAGGGCCAGCAGCTGGCTGCTTCCGTTGGTACAAACTGCGGAAGGCGTTGCAGTTGCGGTAAGCGACACGGAGAATGCACGCAACACAGGAACGTTAACCGATTTGGAACACTGGTTGGCATCTGTTCCTGTTACGGTATAAGTAACAGGTACGTTAAACGTTTCCGGTCTCGATTTAACGATATTGCCGGTGGTCGTATTCAGATCGTCAGCAGGTGACCATTCGTAAGAAATGGAACTGCCGGTGGCGGTTAGCGTAACGGAATCCTCCCCGCATGCAAGGCCGCCTCCGCCTGTTGCAATGGATGATGGGGTAACGGTAAGCGTTGGTAGAGGAAGCGTATTGATGGTAATGGTACCCTGGGCAGGAATGCCGGTGCAGGCATCATTCACTGTAACGGTATACGTATTGCTTCCAACGACCGGTGTAATGGTAAGATTCTGGGTCGTATTTGGCAGCAATCCGGAATTGTCTTCCCACTGGTAGGTATAGGGCTGTCCGCCACCAAATACCTGTACGGAGAGGGTGATATTCTGACCTACGCAAGGTGTAACATCCGGAGTGGTAACGACTACGTTCATCTCGGTTCCTTCGATAATCGTAACGGCGTCGGATTTAAAACAGCCGGACGAATCCGTTGCAACCACGCTGTAATTAGCCGGCAGGAGAGAGAGACTAAACGTTTCAGTGCTCTGCGCCGTAGCATTGATCACACTTGCGGAAGGAGTCCAGGCATAGGTGAAGGCGCCGCCATCCGCACGCATACGGAATAGCTGGGGGGTAGAGATCGTCCAGGGAATGCCGTTTAAAGATGAGAAGGAGCGGAAATCGCTTCCGTCGGCCGATTCAATCCCTAAGGTTTTTACGCTGGACGCATCGGTGGAAACAAGCACCAGGTACACGCTTCCATTTTCATAGAGTTCAATCTGCCCGTTCAGCAAACCGCTTCCGGAAGCAGGAGGAACATTTACATATTTGACCACGAAGACCCTGTTGGGGGATGTACCTGCGGTAAAATATTTAATGGAACCGGAGGTAGTCAGTTTCCAGTCTTTCCAGGCCAGGAAGATGGCTCCGTTTGGTGAGCTGGCCGAAGGGATTTCGGTAGGTGCGGCAACGGTGTAACCCTGGGGGAAACTTACATAGCCATTCGTTCCGATATAGATATTGTTATATCCCTGGTCAAAGAAGCTGGCACGGAAAGGAAGCGTCACCTGCCAGTAACCGTTATTGAAATCTCCGGCAGTAACCGGTGTCGTATTGTTAAGCGTAGTGACCGTGCCCGATTCGCCAACCAGTGAAACCGTTTCAATATCGGCTGTATAATTCGCTGTCGTTGCCGTGGCCGCATTCAGCAGGCTGGTTGTACCCAGGCAAACGGCATCGGGATTGGCGGTAGCATCCAGGTAAAGCGGTCCCGGAACATGTATTTTGGAAGTTTTGGTTGCCGTGCAATTTCCCAGCGTGGAAACAACCGTATAGTTCACAGAATTGGATAATCCGGATGCCTGTACGCTGGCTCCCGTGGTTACATTCAATCCGGTGGCAGGGCTCCAAACATAGGAAGTACCGTTTCCGCTGGCTGTCAGGGTAACCGGTGTTGCAGAGGGATAACAAACCGTTGTATACCCGGTGTTCAGGTTCAGGGTTGGAGTGGTTTGAACCGTCTGAACAAAGTTAGCCGATGTGGTGGCTCCGCCGCCCGTGCAGGCACCATTCACAACGACAGAATAATTGTTGGCGCCAACAGTATTGGGCGCGATGGAAATACTTTGAGTCGTTTGTCCTCCCGGCGACCAGATATAGGTATACGGCCCGGCGCCACTGGTGACGTTGGCTGTCAGCGTTACATTTTGTCCCTGGCAGGAAACGGCATCATCGGAGGATATGTTGGCGATGAGTGTGCCGGATCTTAATTGTACCGGTGCTGCAACGTTACATCCGGAAGGCGTGGAGCCCGTAACCGTGTAGTTCACCGTGGTGTTCACTGCATTGGCAACGGGATTGGCTATATTCGTTGCACTCAGGTACGTATTGGGTGTCCAAGCAAAGGTAGGAGCAGGGCTGAGGGCCGGTCCCGGAACAACAGACGGAGTAAACCGCCAGGCTTCAGGAACGGTTATTTCACCGGTGAAGGTGCTCCTTCCTGGAGCTCCATAGCCTACTGTTCCCGTGGCATTTTCAATGGCAATGCTTTTTGTATTGGGGAAGGTAGTGGTGCCGTTCAGGTAATTAAAGACATGAACTTCGATGATGTTTGTTGTTTCGTATAGAATAACCTGTGTAGTTACCTGGGCATTTGATCCGAAAGGATAGGATCCAACGCCATTGTAACTAACTACCAGCTGGCGGTTCGGAGCAGTACCCCGTATACCATAGGTTATGGTGTTGGGACTTCCCGGGTAATTCGTATTATAATCGGACCAGGGTGCTCCAATGTAGGCATTCGGACCGAAGTTGTTCGGTGTGGTTGTCGGAGAGAAGCTGGACGAATAAAACGGATTATTTGCCGTGCCACTGCCATCGCCCAGTTGGATATTTCCGTTGGTCGATATGCCGAACGTATTATAGTTTATTCCGAAGAAATTAAATGGGAAGCCGATGTTGATTCCGCCTTGCACTGCATCGTCACCGGAAGGACCTGCAAAAGTGACATCGCCGTCTACCGTTCCCGCTGAAGTGGCAATGGCAGTTGGATTATACGGAATGGAGGTGACTGCATAAACAGTTTGCAGTGTCGTTGCAGTTACGTTGAGCTGGCTGGAACCGCCGGCACATATATCGGAAGGTGTGGCGGAAGCGTTCAGAATAAACTTGGGTCCAACCGTTATGACCGATGTTGCCGTGCTCGTACAGCCTGTTGCTGTAATGCGACCGGTCACTACATAACTGGTGTTGGAATACGGGCTGGCGTTCACGGTTGCTCCGGAGGTAGCCGAAAGTCCGCCGCTGGGGAACCAGGTATAGGTATTGGAATTTCCGCTGGCCGTAAGCGTATAGTTGAGCGGGCTTTTTGTATTGTCATCCGTACCGCAGATCAACCCGGAGGTTGGCGACACCGAAACGCTCGGCAAGGGGTTCACCGTAACGGTAAAGGCCGCCGATGTGGCCGTACTGGAACAGGCGTCGAGTGCCGTAACGATGTAATTGGTGGTAGAAGCCGGAGTAGCCAGCACGTTCGCTCCTGTGGTAGCGCTGAGTCCCGTAGCCGGCGACCAGGTATAGGTAACCGGTGCGGCATGATTCACAGGAATGGCGGAAAGGCTGGATGACTGCCCGGCACAGATCGCAGAAGTACCTGCAATGGAAACGGCCAGGGCCTGGATCGATACATTGTCTGAACGGCTGTTATTGGATGGAATTCCGTCAAGCGCCAGTGCGTCAGAAACAGTAGATGCGAAGGTATAAGATCCGCTGGCTGACGTATTGGTCGTACCCACGGTTACATCCAGTGTGGCTCCGGGCGCCAAGGATCCCGTAGAAACCGTTGTGTTGATCGTTCCTGACCCGGCGCCGCTCACGGTGACGGAAACAGTAGCTGCATTGGTACCAAAGTTTAGGGTGTTCACGCCACGGTTCTGAATCCGCACGATAACAGGTTCATTGTTACCATGGCAGGAACTTGCAGTAGGACGTACCAGGCTGGCCGAGCTCAGATCCACATTCGGACCGAGGTAGGCATAAGCCCCGAAGTCATGCGGAGTAAGCGTGTTCCTGAGGTTGCAATCCAGGTCGCGGGCATTCCAGCCGGCATCGGCGCCGTTGTTGGCATTCGCTACGGCGCTGGTGAGGCTTCCGGAGATCACGCGGAAGTTGCCATTGGCAATGTCAAAATAAATCGGGTTGGCAGAAGCGGAATTGGCATCCAGGCCTACGGCCACTTGTTGCCAGAAGTTGCCGCCCGTACTTAATTCCTGGCGATCAATAGGCGTGCCGGCAGCGCCTGAAAGTCCGACGAAACCATTTCCGGAAGCGCCTGCATTTGTTACATACAAGTTGTTGAAGTCGGAAACAGATCCTGTATTACCAATGGATGCGTCTGCAGGGGTGACAAAAGTATAGTGCTTGGCAGCGCCGGTTTGAACAGGAGTGAAATTCGTAAAGTTGTTATTCCGGATCATGAATTTAGGTCCGGTCACCGTACCTACTTCAAAGCAGGTATTTGTGATAGCCAGGTTGGTCGGGCTCATGTGAACGGTATTGTGATCGATGTCCATTTCAGATCCTGCGCCGGAACCTCCCGGTTGTGCCCAGATACCGATAATCCGGCGTGTAGATGGTGCTGCCGTAGAAGTTGAATTTAAATTGTAAACGAGGTTGTTGTAAATACGTGCAATGCTGGAGGCATGGGCCGTGTTATTGACACGGATACCGGTGACCATCATGCCGAATGTGCTGCTGCTAAAATCGTTGATGATGCGCAGGCTGCTAATAATGTTGTCATGTATTTCATACGTTCCGAGGTTGTACGTACTCGAACCGCTGTTGTCAATCAGGATTCCGTCCACGTTCGGAGAATCAAAGTCATTGAACGGATTGGCCGTAAGGTTGGTGATTTTGTTGTTGAAGATCTTCACGGCCTGTTGGGCAAATGCGCTGATTCCCCAAATCGATTGCCAGGTGTTCCCGATATCATTTGGAATGGCGGGGTCACCGATCTGGTTAAAGTTCGAGCAAAGGGCAGTTCCGACTACGTTATTAAAATCCAGCGCAGTAGTACCGCCGATCAGGTAGACGCCTGTGAGACTGTTGGAAATCTGGAAATCCAGGTATTGATTGTCGCTGTTCACACCGAGCGCCGAAACGGCATTCGTTCCACCGCCCCAGGCATTACTGGAGGTTTGCAGGATTCCGATGGTGGTATTGAAATTATTCTTGTTCAGGGTAATCTTGCAATTCTTAATGATATTGGATTTGGCTCCGTTGCCGCTGGCATTCCGGATCAGGTATCCATATTCAACATCGAAGCTGGTACTTGAATTGATGTTGATACCGTCGAAGGTGATGAAGTCGCCGCCGGAAATTAAGATCCCGTAATCGACGTTGTTAAAATTGCCGGTAGGACGGATTTCCGGATTTGCAAGCACGCCGGATTTTTGGAAAATGATCCGGTTGGTCAATGTTCCGGAAGCCACCAGGGCGGGAGGAACTTCATTGAATACCTGCCCGGAAGTAACATTGAATGTAACAGGATTGGAGAAACCGCAGAGCGCTGCCGTATTCACCCAGTTAATGGCATCCGTAAAGTTGTTAAAGTTTGTTCCGGAAGTAGGAAGTGTGTTGTTAATGGTAAAGGGGCTGAGTGCAGCCGACATCACAGGAGTCGATACGAGCGAGATGTTATCTACAGCTCCGGGCAGCAGGGGGAAGTTACTGCAGCAACCGTCGCTTTTCCATGTAAAGATGAGGCGGACGGTAGTTGGATTTGAGCAGTTGCTTAATCCGTATGTATTCAGCGCACTTTGGGGAATGGATATGTTCGCGGTTTGCTTGGTGGATTGCATTTGAAAGGCGCCAATGACCGTAGAATTGGCAATGCCGTTCGAGGTAGGCCCGCTACCGGGATACGTGCTTGATCCGGTTACGGCAGTTGTGGTTGGCGCGATCGATACCATCACATAATCCCATCCGTCTTCACCGACGTTTGACCAGTCGAAAGACAGGTTCAGTGTCGCTTCGCCGGCCGGTAAGGTTACATCGCGGTAGAAATGGGATGCGGTGTTATTCCCGTTGTTATAGGTATTCGTTAAACCTCCATCGTTCGAGATAAAGGCAACACGGTTGGAATAACCGGTTGGCAAATTCGTGACGGAGGTTCCCAAATACCATGCATTCGCGGTGGCTCCGCCGAGGTTTGCAGCGGTCCATCCGTTTAGTGTAAAGGTGTTGCCGTTTTCAAATCCGCCTTCCGCGGCAGGATTGATCAGAACGGTTGCCTGTGAGGCAGGCAAGGAAAACGTACTCACAATAAAAAAGCATACCAGGCGCAGCCAAAGTGACCATGCCTTTTTCGCCGATGCATTGTAATTCTGTTTTTTCATAAGGGTAGTTTTAAGTTATAGTTTGTTTGGTTTGTATTCTGGAAAATATTTTACAATAGGATGACAGACTTTTTTTCTATAGTATGGCCCCTCTTCCCATAGGGGAAATATCAACATTTCTGTTCGCTCACTTCAACCTTATCAGGTTTTACGTGATTCGTTCATCGCATTAAAAAAAGTGTGGGGAAAGGGAGGAGGGTAGTAGAAGTTGTTTCAAGGTTTAGTTTTTTGTTAAGGTGCTTGTATTAATTATTAGTTGTTGATCGTTGCTTACTTGTTCAGAGTAATTTCATTCAAAAAAAATCCCTATCGAAAATTTGACGATCACTAAGTTAGGGATATCCTCACTAACTCCAAGTTTTTCAAAAAAAATATTAGGTGATTTGGCGAATGCATTAAAAAAGGGGGTAAAATTTCAGGCAATTTATTTGGTAAGAACTGCGATTTTAAAGCCATTCTGCCAATGGAAGCCTTTTCATTAACATTGTCTTCGGAGCGGAAATAAAAAAGCCCTCTTCAATGAAGAGGGCTTTTTTATTATGCCGGGAATAATTTTATTCAATCACCACTTTCATGACGATGGTTTCACCGGCAACGTTTTCCATAGTAAGCTTGTACATGCCTTTGGCAAGATTGCTTAAATCAAGTTCATGACGGTTCAGGCCCTGCATACCGCTTATCGTTTCGCGAACGATGTTACGTCCTGCCAGGTCGGTTACTTTCAGGAGGTACTCAGCGTTCACTGGACTGTTGTACTGCAGCGTAATCTGGCCGTGGGAAGGATTCGGGAAGACCAATGCTCGTAATGCATCCACAAGAACAGCATTGCCACCCACACGGCAGCTTCCCGCAGGCGTCACGACAGAAGCAAGAGCAGATGATCCACAGCTGTTGTTGGCGACTGCTGAAACTTGTCCGCCATCCGCAATCCAGTCTACGATCACGAAATCGTAGTTCGCAGAATGGATGGTAATGGATCCTTCGCTGGGGTTGACAGTCCAGGTGTAGCTGGTGGCACCCGGTGAAGAGGCCGTATAGCCAACTGATTCACCGGCGCATGCTGTAGGTGCATTCGGTGTAATGACCGGAGCGGTTGGGGCACCGGAAACAGGGAGCGATCCGTTTGTCGTTCCACAGGCATTGGTTGCAGCAACCGTGATGTTGCCACCGCCGAAACTGCCTGAGAAATCAACCAGGATAGAATTGGTTCCCTGGCCAAACATAATGGTTGCTCCGGAAGGAACACCCCACGTATACGTAGTGGCGCCTGTAGAAGGAACCTGGAAGTTTACGCTGGTTACATTGCAGAGACCGGTTGTAATTCCGGAAATACTTCCGATCGGTGCCGGGGTACCGTTTACAATGTTCAGGCAGGTATTGGCGCTGAGTGTACAGCCGGAGTTTGCTTTCGCGCAGATCGTTCCGGTGAAGGTGCCTGCAGGGAAGGTAGCCGTAGCCGTTGATCCATTACCTATGGGAACGACAGTGGCACCCGGTATAGTCGTGGACCATACATACGAAGTGGCACCCACGACAGAACTTACCGAGTAAACGGAACTGCTTGACGGGCAAGGCAGCGTATCGCCGGTGACGGCGCCCGGAGCGAGAATCGTGGTAGTAATGTTCATGCACAGGTCAGGTCCGCTCGAATTAAAGGCGGAAACTCCATGCACGCACAGCGAAGCCGGCAGGGAAGTGAACGTCACGTTCACCGTGCTGGTGCCGTTGCCGGTGATCGTACCGTTGCCTGAGCCAAAGCTCCACTGGTAAGATTTCGCGCCGGTAATCGCAGAAACGGTATACGTACGGGTCTGGCCGACACAAGCCACATTCGGTCCGTTGATGGCAGCCGGTGCGGCTACGGAAGCACGGATCTGGATGGTGTTGTTGTTCGACCGGGAGCAACCATTGGCTGCAAAGAAAGACAAGTGGTAGTTGCCGATTCCGTTTCCGGAGGTCGCACCGCTCACAAACGTCACCATCACCTTGTTGGAAGTGGTGGTATAAGGAGCCGGATGACCGTCAAACAAGACATTGGAGTTGCCACCGTTTGTCCAACGGTAGTAATAAGCGCCCGCTATCGGAGCAACTACCACGGAGTCTGTTAAGCCTGCATAAGCAATTGGCGGGGCATAGGTAATAGTAGGATTCCCGTTCAGGTTCGAGGTGCTCACTGTTACAGGCAGGGACAAGCAGGCGGAGTTGTTGCATCCACCTTCTATGCGGACATAGTATGTCGTATTCACTGTAGGACTTACCTTGAGTTTGTCGACTCCGGAAGCAATGAGCGTCCCGCCGCTGCCTGTGCCGCATCCGCCGCTATACCATTTCCATTGGCCCTGGTAGCCGAAGGTATTGTCGGTTACGCCGTCAATAGAAAGCGTAATCTTATCACCGCTGCAAACGAGGTTATACGGCTTATCGGAAGTAAACGTGACACCTGTTAAATCCGGAACAGGAACTACAGTCAGGGTATGTGATCCGTTGGCGGATCCGATGTTGCAGTATTTGTCCGCAACATTCAGCAGGGAATACGTAAATACTTCACCCGATATGCCCGGAGGTGTCACCCCAAGGGTTGCAGAATTTGTAGCTGAGGTGAAAGGACCAAACGTGCTGAAGCCATCGGTATACGAATAAACGAAGGGAGGGAACCCGGTAAAATTAACGGTCAGGTTCGTAACTAATCCTTCACAGGCAACAACAGGTCCGCTGATATCTCCTCTTGGATCCGCAACGATTTTCACAATCGTTGTATCAGAAATAGAACATCCGGAAATCGGGTCTGTGGCAGTAGCTGTGTAAATAATATTGGCATTCACTCCTTGTGCAACCGGATTTGGAAGGGTCGGGTTGGTCAGTCCGGTAGTCGGGCTCCAGCTGAAAGTCATGCCGGATGCCGGTGTAAATCTCCAGCCTTCATTGGAAGCGGTCCATAGGCCGGAAGAACGTCCGGGAGCAAGCGTACCCAGGGTACCTGTTGAATTTTCAAGTCCAATCATTCTTGTGTTGCCACTTGCCGTTGCATTGGAAATGACAAACAGGTCAATCAGGTCGCTGGATTCATTTAATTCGATCTGGTAACTGACGGCCGGACTGGCAGACCAGTAGTTTACATTCGTCCAGCGCGCAATGAATTTACGGTTCGGCGAGAATCCCACAACTCCCCAGGTGATATCTGTTCCGGTAGCGTTCAGGTCAGCCCAGAATCCTACCCAGTTATTCGGAGTAGCCGTATTCGGGAAGGCTGTCGGAGGACTATAGGCGAAATCGGCCGATGTGTTGCCGGGACCCATTAAAATCTGTCCGTTGACATGGATGGTAACGGCCGTATAGGAATTACCGAAATAACGGAATGTGAATGGGAGGTTCGCAGTTACATTGCCTTCATCTCCGGAAGGTCCGAAGTTTGACAGCGGGGACAAATCCCGGTCGCTGAAGGCAAGCGGTGCCACGGTATACGATGCATTTGATCGGGTCGCTGCCAGGTTTAACTGGGCGTCATAGCCATGGCAGAGGTTATAGGGACCTGAAGCTACGGCGGTCAGATTCGCTTTGTGAACCGTTACCGTTGTTGAATTCTGGCATCCTGTAGCGGAGATGGTTCCCAGGATTGCATAGGTTGTGGTAACCGTTGGATTGGCCGTAACGATGGAGCCCGACGTGCCGGATAATCCATCTGCAGGAGACCAGGCGTAACCACTGGAATTACCGGATGCCGTCAGTGTAATACCTGTTGTGCTGTTACAGATGGATCCTCCAGGAGGCGTAATGGCAATATCCGGTAATGGATTTACCGTCACATGGAACGGAGACGAAGCGAGCGTGTTGTTGCCCACATCCGTGATGGTAAGGATATAATCGGTCGATGCGGAAGGAGTGACTGTAAGGGATGTTGCACCAAATCCTTCGGAGATAATCGTATTGCTTCCATCGGTCCATTTGTAATAGTAAGGAACACCACCGCCGTTGACCGTACTGCTAAGGGTCGTGCTCTGCCCGAAGCATAATGTATTGTTTCCGCTAACCACAACAGAAAGAGGCACGCCTGCCAATACCTGTATGAAGGCAGGTGCGGCATTACAACCAGTGGTGGTATTTGTAACATTCACCGTATAAGTTGTCACCGCGCCTACGGAAGAGGCGAATGGATTCTGAATGGTTGTATTGTCTAGGTAGATCGCAGGGGTCCAGGCATAACTAAATACAGGAACACCAAATGTGATGGGTGCAAACTGCCAGCCCTCATTCGCAGCAGTCCAGCCTGATACGGCATTTCTGCCGCTGACTGTATACCCTTTTAAACCGGTTGAATTTTCAATACCCAGTGTCGTCACATCAGTAGAGCCGGTGACGATGGAGGTGATTTGAATATCAATGGTATTTGCTGTTTCATTCAGAATGATCATGGCCGTCGTTGGGGCGCCGGTTCCGCCGAAACGCGGAATGCCCTGGGCACGGACGACAAATTTGCGGTTCGGTGCAACGCCATTGGTAAAATAGTCGAGCGTTCCGGCCGTATGATTCCAGTCTTCCCAGCCCATGGCAATGACATCATTCGGGGTAGTTGCACTTGGCAAAGCCTGTCCCGAGCAACAACCGTTTTCAGTGCTGGATCCGTTAAACGTAATGAAGCCATTCGTACTTACTGAAATAGCCGTTTTAGTCACGCCGAAATAGCTGAATGCAAATCCGGCAGGCAAGTTGATATTGCTCCAGGTTCCATCGTCCAGGGAGCCGGCTGAGAGGGGTGTTACAACGGTACCGCCGGTTTGCAACACGACCGGTGTGCCGGTTGGTGTTACAGGGGCATAAGGAATCGATGCAACGGTATATCCGTAGTCGGAATTTTGCGTCACGGCTGCATTCAATTGCGTGTTTGCATTTAAGAGGATCGGGTTCGGTACGGCAGTAGCTGAAACAGTCGGCAATAGGTGAACCCATTGGATGATTGAAGCAGTAGCGCCACAACCGGTTACTGTCGAAATTCCCACAACCTGGTAAAGAGTCGCCTCAGCCGGAGCGGCAGTTACTACAGCCCCGGTTGAACTGAGCAGGGAACCTGCCGGTGACCAGGTATAGGTGCTGGCTCCAGTAGCAGTCAGGGTTGCAGTACCCGAACCGCAGATGCCGCCAGAGGAAGTAACTGCAAGAGGAGGACGGGCGATGACCTGCACGACGATGGAATTGTTTGCAGGCGCGCTACCGCAAATATCCGTAACTGTTACGGAGTAGGTATGATTACCGGCTGATCCTGCAGGAAGCGTAAGCTCAGAGCTGTTGGTGCCAATAGGTAATCCATCTTCCAGCCAGGCATAAGTATACGGCTGACCACCGCCGGTGACATTTGCAGTCAGTTTGATGAGGGTGTCCTGGCAAACCGTAAGATCCGGTGCCGTGATACTGGCAACGGTCAGTGTAGACCGCTCAACCGGCGTATTGGCCGTTGCTTTACAACCATCAGTGCTTGTCACTGTAACCGAATACGGTTGTGAGGAAGTCACATTCTGTGCGATGGGGTTCTTGATAGTTGTACTTGTAAGGAAAGTAGAGGGAGTCCACAGGTAGGTTAAACCACCGTTCGGGAATTCAAATCTCCAGGCTTCGCTGGTTGCCTGCCAGGTACCGTAATTTCTGCCTGCAGGGGACAAACCTACTGTACCCGTACTGTTTTCAATACCAAGCTCCCGGGTATTTCCGGAAGAAGTGGCATTCGAAGTGATGTAGACGTCCATTGTATTAGAAGTCTCTGTCAATTCATACTGGAAGGTATTCGCCGGATCAGAGAAGTAATACGGCACAGCATTAAAGCGAACAACCAATTTCCTGTTCGGAGCCGAGCCAATCACATCATAGGTGATGGATCCGGCAGTCGTCACGTTGAGGTCAGACCAGTATCCAAACCAGTTATCCGGAGCGCCGGCAGTCGGAATGCCGGAGGAAGGAGGGGAGTACGCAAAATCGGCATCCGTCCGGCTTCCACCAAACAGGAGTTGTCCGTTTGCATGGATTGTTACTGCATTAAAGCCGGTTCCATAGAAATTGAACGAGAACGGAAGGTTGATCGTAATATTCCCTTCGTCATTCAGGGCTGGACCGGAGGTGGCCAGGGCCCCTGTATAACGTCCGTTGTAGTCAATGGAGTTAACATCGTAATTGGTGGCATTTAAAGTCGCCAATGCCAACAACTGGCTGTTGGCGCCGTTACATACGGAAGCCGGCGTGGCAGAAGCTGCCAGGCTGATGCTGAAAGCACGCAATACATTGATGGAAGTGGTGTTCGAACACTGGTTTGCATCCGTACCCACAACCGTATATGTTTTGGGAACATTAAATGTAGTAGGACGTGATTTTACAGTGCTGCCCGTAGATTTGTTCAGGTTGGTGGCAGGGGACCAAACATAGTTTATGGAACTTCCTGAGGCAATCAGGGTAACGGAATCCGTACCGCAGGCAAGCGCACCGCCAATGGTGGCAACGGCTGAGGGCGTTACGGTAATAGTAGGCAAAGGCAATACGTTAATTGCGACGCTGCCTTCTGCCGGAATACCCGTACACTGATCGGTAACCGTAACAAAATACGTATCGGATCCCAGGTTCGGCGTCACGACAAAGCTGGATGTGGTGTAAGGCAGGATACCGGAATTGTTTTCCCATGTATAGGTGTAAGGAGCTCCGCCGCCAAATACCTGTGCGGAAATAGTGATCGGTTGGCCGATACAAGGTGTTACATCCGGCGTATTCACTACCACGTTCATGGTAGTACCTTCAATGATTTCCAGATTTTCCGAATTCGTACATCCGGACGAGTCGGTAACCAGAATACTAAATGTAGCAGGAAGCGTATTCAGGTTGATAGTGGAAGTGCTTTGTGCTGTGGCATCAAATACACTCAGCGAAGGACTCCAGGCATAGGTAAACTGACCGCCTGTCGCTGTCATCCGGAAGAGCTGCGGAGAGGAAATAGTAAAGGGTTGCCCGTTAAAAGTAGAGTAGGATCGGAAATCATTACCGTCGGCAGATTCGATTCCTACCGTCTTTATGCCTGGTGCTACAGAAACCAGGACCATATAGATATTGCCGTTTTCATAAATCTCAATCTGGCCGTTAAGTAAACCGCCACCGCCGGCAGCCGGTACATTTACGTATTCCACTACAAAAATTCTGTTCGGTGCCGAACCGGAAGTAAAATATTTAATAGACCCGGAAGCACTGAGCGTCCAGTCTCTCCACGCAAGGAAAACAGCACCATTCGGCGAGCTTGCTGACGGAATGGATGTAGCAGCTGCTACCGTATATCCCTGAGGGAAGCTCACATAACCGTTGGTTCCTATATAGATGTTGGAATAGGCCTGGTCAAAGAAACTGACGTTGAAAGGTAATGCAACCTGCCAATAGCCATTGTTGAAGTTACCTGCTGTGACCGGCGTGGTATTGTTTAAAGTAGTAACGACACCGGATTCCGCAACGAGAGAAGCGGTTTCGATGTCAGCAACATAGTTGGCCGTGGTGGATGTGGCGGCAGTAAGCAGGCTGGTGCTGCCTACGCAGATTGCATCCGGGTTGGCACTTGCATCCAGGTATACGCGACCAGGTACTTTCACAAAACTGGTTTTTGTTGCCGAGCAATTTCCTAAGGTAGAAACGACCGTGTAATTAACGGAATTGGCAATGCCGGAAACGTGCACGGTAGCGCCTGTCGTTATATCCAGGCCGGTAGAAGGACTCCATGCGTAGGAAGTGCCGTCGCCGGATGCCGTCAGGGTAACGGGGGTGGCGCTTCCGGAACAAAGTGTGGAATATCCTGCATTCAGATTCAACGTTGGAGTCAGTTCAACCGTTTGCACAAAGTTCGCTGAAGTAGTCGCTCCGCCTCCTGGACATGCACCGTTCACCACGACGGAATAATTATTTGCACCCAGGGATGTCGGGGCAATATTGATGCTTTGCGTCGTCTCACCGCCGGGGGACCATAGGTAAGTAAATGGTCCGGCACCATTGGTTACATTCGCTGTCAGGGTGACGTTTTGTCCCTGGCAGGATACTGCATCATCGGATGAAATGTTTGCCGTCAGGGTTCCCGACCGCAATTGAACAGGAATGGAGGCAGAACATCCTTCCGGACTGGTTGCGGTCAGGGTATAATTCACCGTCTGGTTGACGCCGGTAGCCACTGGGTTTGCAATATTGGTCGCACTCAGGAAAGTATTGGGGCTCCAGCTGAAAGCGGGTGCCGGGCTGATGGCCGGACCGTCGCCGATCACAGGTGTAAACCGCCACGCTTCGGAGGTGGTTATTTCACCGGTATACTGGGATCGCCCGGTTGCCATATAACCTTGTGTACCGGTCGCGTTTTCAATACCGATCGTTTTGGTGGTTCCGGGACTGGCTGAACCATTGAGGTAACTTAATACATGTACTTCAATAATATTGGTTGTTTCGTAGAGGATAATTTCAGTAGTGACCTGTGCATTTGATCCAAATGGGTAAGATCCGACGTTGTTGTAGCTAACAATCAGTTGTCGGTCGGGCGCAATACCCCTTACACCCCAGGTAATGTTATTATTGACACCGCCCGGATAGCCGGTGTTGTAATCCCCCCAGGGTGCACCAATTGTATTATTCGGTGTCCCGGAACTGGGAAGGACAGTCGTAGTAAAGGCAGATGAGTAAGACGGGTTGTTGGTGGATCCGCTGCCATCGCCCAGTTGAATGTTTCCGTTGGTGGATATGGCGAATTTGGTATGGTTAACCCCGAAGAAGTTAAAGGCAAAACCGATATCCAATGCAGACGTTACTGCATCGTCACCGCTGGGGCCACCATTTGTAACTTCACCGTCGACCGTTCCGGCAGAGGTTGCAATCGCAATGGGTGCGAAGGGGATGGAAGATACCGTGTAGTTAATTTGTGTGTGGTTGGCAACGGCGTTCAAATTGCTCGTTCCGCCGGCACAAACGTCGGCCGGTGCGGCCGTTCCCGTCAGGGAAATTTTGGGTCCTACAGAAATGACAGAAGTTGCCGAGTTCACGCAACCGGTTGTCGTGTTGGTTCCGACGACAGTATAGGTCGTGGATGCGGACGGATTTGCCGTAACCGCGCTGCCCGTTGAAGCAGACAGTCCCGTTGAAGGATTCCAGGTATACGTGTTCGCTCCCGATGCGGTGAGGGCATAGTTGGGAGGGGTTTTAACTTTATCTAAAAAGCCGCAGATTAAACCGGTTGTTGGCGTAACTGCCACACTGGGAAGCGGATTGACCACGAGTGAAAAAGGCGTGGATTCCACGGCTAATGAAGTAAGGGAACAGGTAGCGATGAACTTGTAAAAATACGTACCTGTGGTCAGGGTGCCCGTGCTGGCGACAAATCCCGTACCTCCGGCTACCGGGGAGTAAGGTCCGCCGATTGCCGTGGCGGTATGCCACTGGTAAGTGGTTCCGAGGTCTACACTGGCGCCGGTTTCAATCAAGGAAGCGCTCTGGCCGGTACAAATTGCTGCCGGAGAAGAAGCCGACGTGCCGGCTACAGGTGTCGTACAGGGTACAATATTATAGGCACCAAGGTCTTTGTCGGTGCGTGCATTGCAGGAGACGTCCGTAGTGATATAAGCAGGGAGGACATCGCCGGCATCATTCAGGCTGATGTTGCTTACATGCAGGTCGCTGTTGTTGTTAAAGAACTGTGGGTTGAGAGAAAGATTACCGGAAGCCTGGGAACCATAAGCCGTTTGCCAGGTGGCCAGGGGGCCCAGGTTGGCCGGTGCAGCCGTATTCAAGCCGATAAATCCGCTGGTGCCTTCGTCGTTTGAAATGAATAAATCATTGTTGGCGGCAAGCGACCCGGTATTGCCTATCACGGATCCTGAATTGCTCACGATCACGTAATGCTTCGCCGTAGTGCCTTGTGTAGCTGTAGCATTTAAAAAGATGTTGTTCTTAATGGTATAGATCGGGCCGGTAGACGTGGAAATCTCAAAGCATGCGCTTGAAAGGTTTAATGAACCGCTTCCGTCAATGCTCACGCTGTTGTTCCAGAAATCGTACGTTTGGGATGTGGCGCCGCCCGTACCGGAGACAAAAATCCCTTTCAATACCCGCGTAGAGGTAGCCGTGCTTGTATAAGCAGAGGTTAAAGCGAAGATTACGTTATTATATACTCTCAGTGCATGGGTTCCTGTAGTCGTATGCGACAGCCGGAGACCGGAAACACCGTTGGTGGATGAAGTACTTGTATTACGCACCCGGTTAATAATATTGTCATGAAGCGAAGAAGTACCCTGGAAGGTGGTAATAATGATTCCGTCTGTCGTAGTGGAAGCGCTGACGTTGCTGATGATGTTGTGATGAAAATTAAAGCCGCTTTGGTTGCCCGCTGAAATACCAAAGGTCGCCGTAGAACTGTTTCCAATGTCATTCGCTGTCAGGGGGTCTCCGATGAAGTTATAATTGGTGCATAGGGTAGTTCCGATTTCCGTATTGAGGTCGGGGAAAGATGCATTTCCGTTAAGTGCAATTCCCTGGTAAACACTCTTTATGGTAAAGTCTAAAATTTTATTGCCGCTGTTGGCGCCTAAAATTCCGGAAGGTGTATAAGGAACACGCGATTCAAAACCCAGTGCGCTGGTATTGGTTCTGAGAAGAGTTACCGTGAAGTTCTTAAAGGTATTGTTCTGGGCACCGTCGATCACGCTGGCATTTACATAGGCCAGGCCCTTGTCGAGCTTGGTTCCGTTTACAGCGACGTTGCCGGAGATTCCCAGGTTGACGTTTTGAATCGTTACGTAATCGGAACCTGCCAAGCCAATGACCGGTTCCTGTGCGGATCCGAACAGTGTCGTTGAAGTATTCGAAACAATACGCACAATCGTTCCGGAACCAAAGGATCCGGGAGACCGGATGTTTGCTGTACCGGAGACGGGCTGAATGGTAAGCGTATTGGATACGGAGCTGGCATTGCCAAGAATTATCGGGAAAATATTCCCGCCGTTGGCGGCGGTCTCATCATAAACGGCATCCGTTAAAAGCAGGGTAACGGGACCGGAAATTCCCCTGTGGTTAATGTCGGCGATGGCTTCAGAAAGGCAGGGATAGGCCTGGCCTATACCTACATTATAGGAACCTCCGGCAATCGCAGAAGGTGCACCTGGAGTAAAGCGGAAATTCCGGACCGGAAAGCCGCTAGCGCTCATCATGCCATTTCCGATCACCCTGGAGCCGGTCACTGCATCAATAAAATTATTTTCACCACCGGTAGAATTTTCAATTCCGATGGAAGCGGACTCAGAAGTACCCGGTGTTCCTGCGGATTTAGACCCATAGCACAATTCAATAACGTTCGTTCCTTCATACAGTTTTACCTGGTAATTGATGGTGACGGAAGATCCGGTCCAATACGAAATGGAAACCCACTGTATGGTAAAGACCTGGGAACCCGGATCACCGGACGTTTGATAAAGAATGGATGAGGTATTCAAATCGTCCCACCAGGGCGCAACCATATTATTATAAGGTGTGGCTGTTGCATACAAGTCGGAGTTTGAAGCATTATAGGAGGTAACTGCATTAAAACTCAACCAACCGTTTGTGCTGACAGCAAGGGTTGTAAAATTGTTTCCCAGGTACGTAAATGTAAAGCCAATGGGTATACCGGCCTGGAATGCATCGTCACCGGAGGCTGTGGAGGCAATGGCGCCGCCACTGACGGAAATGGGCGTGTACGCTGAAGTAAAAGAACTCCGGGTCATTGCAATTTGCGCAAATGAACTAGTGCTTGACAGGATAAATGCAGTCAGAACACTCACGACAAACAGCAATACACTTTTGTTAAAGCGCAGTGAGTAAAATTGATTTTTCATAGTTTGTTGGTTTGTTTATGGTTTGTTTGTTTCAATGCTTGCTGGGCAATATTTTGTATATGATGATATTCAGCGTGATGGATGCGTCTGTTTCTTAGCCGGCAGTGCTTATAATAATTTCATTAGCACTGGTTTTTTAACCACTCACTGCGGTCAGATCAATGACCGAAAAAAGTATTCCGATAAAATTTAGAGAGAGATGTACGGGGTGGGAAGTAGAGCAGTTTTTCTATGTTTTGTTAATGTTAAGTTTTGCTTATGTTCCGGACTTTTGTTGATATTGCTTCTAAGAAGACTGATTTTATAAACACAGAAAATCAATCCGATTAGGATTTGCTCAACACTAAGTTAGTGATATATATCCCTAATCCCAATTTTTGTTGATAAAAGACGAGATAATTGGCCAATGAGTGTAAACGCTTGGTGAATCGCAGCTTTCTGAATGCGGATGATTTTTTTGGACTATTTTCAGGATTAACAGGATTAAATTGGTAAACTTTTTTTTCCACCGTACTTTAAATTTCAAAAAGGCCGTTTCCCGGAATGAAAGGCAGGGCTTTTCTGCTCCACGAAAGAAATCGTCGTTGGGTGAATGTTCAGAAGCCGGGTGTTGCCAGTCCTGCCGCTAGGCGCCCGGCAACATTATTTTTGTGGCTGAGATTTTTCAGGACCAGGATTCGCAGCGGCATTTTTACAAAACGGATTTTTCATTTTATCGCGTAAGGATTTTTTTGCTCCACACTGTATGTACAGAATTTAATTGAACATTCCGGAACCCGAAACAAGATTCCTCCAGAATGACTAACAAGGATATAACTTCTATCTTCTATCTACTATCTTCTATCTTCGATCTTCTGTGCATCCGGGTCTGTGGAAAATTAATTTTTGAACAAATTCGGAATATTAAAAAACTCTTCACATATTTAGCAAAAGCGGTTTTGGTTGTAATACAATCATTCCATTTGATTATTTTGCAATGGGTCATTTGCTTTGATAAACAGTTTAATTTTGTAAGGGGAAGGACGATCGAGCATTGACCATTGACCATTGAACTATTGAACTATTGAACTATTGAACTATTGAACTATTGAACCTTTTTAACTACTAAATAATAAACACCATGGCAACTGCAGAAGTAAAAGAGAACACAAAGGAGAACACGAAAGAAAAACTCAAGGCCTTACAATTAACCATCGACAAGCTGGAGAAGACGTATGGCAAAGGAACGATTATGAAGCTGGGCGATGAGGCCATTGAGAAGATTGAAGCCATTTCTACCGGTTCCATATCCCTCGACAATGCCCTGGGTATCGGCGGCATTCCCAAAGGACGGGTGATTGAAATATACGGTCCGGAGTCCTCGGGTAAAACCACGCTGGCCATTCACGCCATTGCCAACGTACAAAAGAACGGCGGCCTGGCAGCCTTCATCGACGCCGAGCATGCCTTCGACCGTTTTTATGCCCAGAAGCTGGGTTGCGACATTGAGAACCTGCTGATCTCCCAGCCCGATAACGGCGAGCAGGCCCTTGAAATTGCCGACAACCTGATCCGCTCCGGGGCCATCGATATTATCGTGATTGACTCCGTTGCAGCCCTCACACCCAAGAGTGAAATCGAAGGGGAGATGGGTGAGAGTAAGATGGGACTCCAGGCCCGCCTGATGTCACAGGCCCTGCGTAAACTCACTGCTACCATCAGCCGAACAGGTTGCTGCTGCATCTTCATCAACCAGCTCCGCGAGAAAATCGGCGTCATGTTCGGAAACCCGGAAACGACGACAGGCGGAAATGCACTGAAGTTTTATGCTTCCGTACGCCTTGACATCCGCCGCATCGGCCAGCTAAAAGACGGCGACAACATCGTGGGTAACCGCACCAAGGTAAAAGTGGTGAAGAACAAAGTGGCCCCGCCATTCCGCACCGCCGAATTTGACATCATGTATGGGGAAGGTATTTCCAAAGCCGGTGAAATTGTAGACCTCGGCGTAGACAAGAATATTATCAAGAAGTCGGGATCCTGGTTCAGCTACGGAGATACCAAACTCGGACAGGGACGTGATGCAGTAAAACAGTTGCTGCTGGATAATCCTGAACTCTCCGACGAACTGGAAAGCGCCATTCGCCAGGCTCTCGCCGATCATCAGGCGCAGGCTTGATTTTTAAAAGTCATCGTTTTCAATTACCGCCGGGAGGCTAAGACGTTTTCTTCGCTCCATAGTAACCCGGCGGTAATTTTTTTTCTTTATCCTTATTTCAGGCATCAAAATGACTGAGAATGAACTATCGAATAGGGTTTTAGGGCTGGCAATAGACGTGCACACCATCTTGGGTCCGGGATTGCTGGAAAGTGCTTATAAAGAATCCCTTTTCTATAAAATAAGAAAATCAGGATTGGTTGTTGAGAAAGAAAGTCCAATGCCTCTGGTATTTGAAGAGGTTAAATTGGAATGCGGTTACCGGATTGACCTTTTGGTTGAGAATAAGCTGGTGATTGAAATCAAGAGCCTGGAGGCATTAAATGATATTCATTTAGCCCAGACGCTTACCTATCTGAAATTAGGTAATTTCAAATTAGGTTTATTAATCAACTTTAATGTTTTAAAACTAAAGTATGGCATTAAAAGAGTAATAAATGGCACTTTGTAAAAAAAGGTAACCACAAAGGGCACAAAGAAAGAAACACAAAGCACACCAAGAGGTTTGTAACTGAAATAATTAAGTGGTCTTCGTGATCTTTGTGGTTACTTCTTTGTGTGCTTTGTGGTAAAATAAAATTAACCCAGGGGAATCAACTCGTTTTATTACGGATTCAATTTTACTCCATGACAACAATTTTTTTTTATTTCGCAGGTTCATGCTCATAAATCAATAGGTTCAGGCAAAATGAATAAGATAAGCATCATTTTATTTTCGATAGGGCTGGCAGGTGGCGCCTGCATGTTATTCCCCGGTTGTAACGGGAAAAATACCCAAGGGGAAAAGAAAGAAATTGTTTCGGGCAATGATGCCGAACTCGATCGCCTGAATCAAATGGTGCTTAAGGATTCCAGGAACCCGGATAACCTTTTGCAGCGCGCCCGTTATTTTAACAAGGAGAAAAAATTTCAAAATGCGCTGAATGATATCCGCGTCGCGCTGGCTATCGATTCCACGCGAGCCGATCTCTGGAATGTGAAGGCCGAGGCGCACTTCGGCCTGGTCGAAGTTCCCCCGGCTGTCGATGCATTTATAAAGGTAACCACCTTGAATCCTTCCGATGTGGAAGCCTGGCTGAAACTGGCTGAACTGAACCTGTATATAAAGGAGTACCAGAAATCCCTGGGCTTTGCCAACAGCGCCCTGAAGGTGGACAGCAAAAAAAGCAAGGCTTACTTTATCAAAGGCTTTGTATATAAGGAGACAGGAGATACTGCCCGGTCCATCTCCAGTTTTCAAACCGCCGTGGAGCAGGATCCACAGTATTATGAAGCCCACCTTCAGTTAGGAATGCTTTTCGGGGCGAAGAAAAATAAGCTCGCTGTTCAATATTACAGCAATGCGCTCAGGCTTAGGCCCAATAGCATTGAAGCATTGTACGACCGTGCCATGTTTTACCAGGAGACTGAGGATTATAATAAAGCCATGGAAGACTATGCTTCTATCCTTAAACTGGATCCGAAAAATAAGGAGGCGTACTTTAACCTTGGATACATTCACCTGGCCGACCTCAAAGTGTACCGCCAGGCCATCACGCACTTTACGGAAGCCATCCAATGTGATACAACGTATATTGAAGCGTATTACAACAGGGGTGTCAGTTTTGAAAGCCTGGGTGACATTGAAAATGCCGCAGCGGACTACCGGAAGGCACTATCCCTTTACCCGGCTTATGAGCCTGCCATCCAGGGACTAAAAAGAGTCAAATAGTGGCAGGCAGTAGGATCCTCAATCAGCATCGTTTAAGGATCTGAAAGTTGAAATTTAACCTTCTTTAAGGGTTATTTCTTTTTTCATTCTTTGGAAATTCCTTCCTGTTCATGTACGTTTGCAAAGAATAGGCTTTTTGTGAAGGCAAGTCCTGTTTTCGACCTTACTTCATAAAATTCAAAAGGCTAAAGTCCTTCCTTCTAAAATCTAAACACAAATCCCACAAGCTATGAACGAAACACCCCGAACACAAATGAAGGCAGGCATGACTTACGGCTTCGTATTTGGCGTTGCATTGGTCGGTATCTCCCTGCTTTTTTATGTATTGAATACAGACCTCGATTCCAAACTTCCTCAATTTGCCGGTTATGCAGCGCTGCTGGTGGCTTTGTTCTTTGGCATTAAGTCTTACCGCGACCAGGATTCAGGCGGGTTTATTACGTACGGAAAATCTTTGGGTACAGGAGTTCTGATCGCTTTCTTCGGTTCTGTCATCGCCGCCTTTTACACCTATGTCTTTTTTACATTTATTGATCCGTCCATGGTAGATAAGATTGTGGAGATGTCACAGCAAAAAATGCTGGACAAAGGACTGCCTGAAGACCAGGTGGAAACATCGCTGAGCATGATGAAGAAATTCATGACGCCGGGCTGGATGTTTTTGTTCGCCATCCTTACCTATACCTTCATGGGATTTCTTTTTTCCCTTGTCATTTCTATTTTCACAAAGCGGGAACCGCAAAACCCATTTAACTCAAACCTTCAGTAATCCGGGATGGATATTTCTGTTGTTATCCCTCTGTATAACGAGGACGAATCGCTTCGCGAATTGTATACCTGGATCCGTACGGTCATGGAGCAGAACCGCTTCAGCTACGAGGTGATTTTCGCCGATGATGGAAGCAGCGACCGTTCCTGGGAAGTGATTACCGCGCTGGCCGCCGAATTCGGCAGCCCGGTCAAAGGCATACGCACACGCAGGAATTACGGCAAGTCTGCGGCGCTGAATGAAGGATTTAAAGCCGCGAAAGGCCGCGTCGTGATTACCATGGATGCCGATTTGCAGGACAGCCCCGATGAAATTCCCGGGTTATATAATATGATTGACAGCGAAGGCTACGATCTCGTTTCGGGCTGGAAGCAAAAACGATATGACCCGCTCTCCAAGACCATTCCCAGCAAGTTTTTTAACTGGACGACACGGAAAATGTCGGGCATCAATAACCTCCATGATTTCAACTGCGGCTTAAAATCCTACCGGAATGAGGTCGTGAAAAGCATTGAAGTATATGGCGAAATGCACCGGTATATTCCCGTGCTGGCCAAGTGGGCCGGCTTCCGGAAAATAGGAGAGAAGGTCGTCGAACACCGCGCGCGAAAATACGGGACTACCAAATTCGGCCTCGAGCGGTTTGTCAACGGTTTCCTGGACCTGTTGTCCATCATTTTTGTAAGCCGCTTCGGCAAAAGACCCATGCACCTGTTTGGCTTACTGGGAACGCTGATGTTTTTTATCGGATTCCTCACGGCTGCCGGTCTTGGTATCAGCAAGCTGTACACAGTGTATTCGAACCAGGCCGCCCGGCTGCTTACCGACAGACCTTCGTTTTATATTGCGCTCGTATGCATGATTATCGGAACGATCCTTTTTGTCGGCGGTTTCCTGGGGGAATTGATTTCAAGGAATTCCACGGACCGGAATACCTACCTCATACGGGAACGACTGAATCTGGACTGAAGCATTTTCAAGAATGAAACTCAACGAAGTAAAATTTGACTGCCGGTATTTCAGGGGCGAAGTGCCTTGCGTGCCGAATAAACTTCGTGATAAGGTATGCCCGGCCTGTGACGAGTACGATAAGGTCACAACCCGTATCCTGATGATTAAACTGGGAGCCATCGGCGATGTGATCCGGTCCACACCCCTGGTGACGCGCTTTCGTTCGCTGTTTCCCGGCGCCCATATTACCTGGATTACCTTGACGCCTGATATCCTTCCGAAAGATAAGATCGATAAAATTTACACCTTCAATCACCTTTCTGTGTACAGCGTCCTGCACCAGAAATTTGATATTGCCATTAACCTCGACAAGGATATAGAAGCCTGCTCGCTGCTGGCCGATGTGGAGGCGGAAACTAAATTTGGATTCACACGCAAGGATAATCACCTGGCCGCTGCCACACCCCAGGCTGAACATAAACTCATCACGGGTTTTTTCGACAACCTGTCGAAAGTCAATACGAAAAGTTACCTGGAAGAAATTTTTGAGATCTGCGGATTCGATTTCCGCGGAGAAGAATACCTGTTAAATTTCAACAAGGACCTGGCGTCCAAATGGGATAAACTAAAGACGCAGGCAGGAGGCAAAAAAATTATCGGCTTAAATACAGGCTGCGGCAAGCGCTGGCTTACCCGTCTCTGGCCCCGGGATTACTGGATCGAACTGATTGGAAAACTTCAGAAGCAGGGATATTATCCTGTGCTGCTGGGAGGTCCTGACGAAGACGCCATGAACCAGGAGTATGCCAAAGAAACTTCGGCTTATTACCCGGGCACTTTTTCACTGGAAGAATTTATCGCCCTGGCTTCTCAATGCGATGTCATACTCACCGCTGTCAGCATGATGATGCACATTGCCATCGGGCTGAAGAAGCCACTCGTTTTGTTCAACAATATTTTTAACCGCCATGAGTTTGAGCTGTACGGACGAGGTATCCTGGTAACACCGGAAACGGGCTGCGACGATTACTTCGGAAATACCTGCAGCAGGAAAAGACATTGCATGCTGGATCTGCCTGTCGGTACTGTGTTTGACGCCATCAGCAAAATGGCTCAATCATGAAAATTGCCTACCTCTCCACCTTTTATCCCCTGCGTGGCGGCATTGCCCAGTTTAATGCTTCCCTCTACCGCGCCTTTGAAAAAAAGGAGCATGGCGTAGCTGCATTTACTTTTTCGAGGCAATATCCGCAATTCCTGTTTCCCGGAAGCAGCCAGTATGTAACCGGCCAGGATGTTGTGGATAAAATCCCGGCTCGTATCCTGCTGGACACCATCAACCCCTTTACCTGGTTTTCGACGGCAGGTGCCATACGCAAATTCGCTCCCGACCTTATGCTGATGAAATTCTGGATGCCTTATTTTGCGCCTTCACTCGGCACCGTTGCACGGAGCGTAAAAAAGAAAAGCAAGGTAATTTCCATTCTCGACAACGTCATCCCGCATGAGAAAAGACCGGGGGACGATGCATTGATCCGGTATTTCCTCAAACAAAATCATGGATTTATAGCCATGAGCGAAAAGGTCAGGAACGACCTGCACAGTTTCCTTCCGCATGCACCCTGTATCCTGCATCCGCATCCGCTCTACGATCATTTCGGCGCCCTGGCGGATCCCGTTTCTTCCCGGAAACAACTGGGAATTCCTGAAGGAAAAAAAGTAATCCTGTTTTTTGGTTTTATCAGGGACTACAAAGGTCTGGACATCCTGATCCAGGCCTTTGCCGCCCTCGATTCAAGCTATATTTTACTTATCGGCGGTGAAGTGTATGGAGATTTTGCTCCGTATGAAAAAATGATCCAGCAAAGCGGTATCGGCGACCGGGTGATACGGCATGTCCGCTACATCAACGACGGTGAAGTTCCGCAGTTTTTCGCGGCCGCCGATGTCTGTGTGCTGCCCTATAAATCGGCTACGCAAAGCGGCATTACTTCCATCGCCTTTCATTTCGAGAAAGCGGTCATTGCTACGGATGTCGGAGGTTTGAAAGAAACGATCATTCACGGGGAAACAGGACTCATTGCGGCCAGGCCGGAAGCAGCATTAATTGCCGGTGAAATCCGGCGCTTTTTTGAGGAAGGAATGCAAACCAAACTGCTCGCCAATCTGCGTGCACATAAGGAAAAATTATCCTGGCCAGCGCTGGCCGGGCATATCCTCCAATTCAGTGAAACCCTGGATCACCGGTTATGAAAGCGATACCTCTTCTTGTGCTGGGTTGCCTGCTGGGATCGCTCGTCCAGGCAGCAACCCTTCGCGGACTGGTTACCGATGAGCAGGGCAAGCCGCTTGCCTTTGTCAGCGTGTATGTAGAAGGCACCTCGAAAGGAACCACGACGAATACGGAAGGTCGCTACCTGATCAACCTGAACGATGGCGATGCCAGGCTGGCTTTTCGTTTTATCGGGTATAAGTTTCTCGTGAAAAGCGTGCAGGTGACCGGTGATGTGGAAGTAAATGTGACCTTGATTCCCGAATCGTATAACCTGGGTGAAGTGAACATCAGCGCGTCCGCCGAAGACCCTGCCTATGCCATCCTACGCAAAGCCATGGAGAAAAGAAAATTCTACCTGACGCAGGTCAACGAATTCTCATGCGATGCCTACACCAAGTTTCTCCAGAAAATCCTTTCGCATCCGAAGAAGTTTTTGGGGCAGGACGTAGATCTTTCCGAACAGCTCGATTCGACGACAGGCATCATTTACCTGAGCGAATCGGTATCGAAACTCTCTTTCCGGCAGCCGGATGAAGTGAAGGAGGAAATGATCTCTTCAAAAGTGAGCGGCCGCAACAATTCATTCAGCTTTAACCAGGCGGCCGGATTGCTGTTTAACTTTTACGAAAACCTGATCGACCTGGGAGAAATTGGGCAGCGGGGATTTGTATCTCCCGTGGCATCGAATGCCATGCTTTTTTACAAATACCAATACGAGGGACAGTTCGTCGAAAACGGCGTGACGGTTAACAAAATAAAAGTGATTCCGAAGCGCCGGCGGGATCCCGTTTTCAGCGGCACGATCTTCATCCAGGATGATTCCTGGCGCATTCACAGTCTCGACCTGATCATCACCAAGGAATCACCGCTGCAATTTGTAGACACAGTTGCCTTTCACCAGGTCTATGTGCCGGTGAACCCGGACGTATGGATGCCGTTCTCTGCCCAGGTAGATTTTGTTTTTAAGGTTTTCGGATTTTACGGAAACGGATATTTCCTGGGCATCAGCAGCAACTACAATATCGCTCCCGCTTTTCCAAAGAAGTATTTCGACGGGGAGGTGCTGAAAGTCAACCGGGATGCGAACAAACGCGACAGTATTTACTGGCTGCAGGCGCGACAAGTGCCCCTGACGCTGGAAGAAAATAAGGACTATTCCAAGCGCGACAGCGCCAGCGCTTTACATGAATCGAAACCGTACCGCGATTCCATAGACCGAAAGAACAATAAATTCAAACCCTGGGGATTTATCCTGGGAGGATATTCCTATGATCAGAGTTATTACAAGCGCAGGTTCTCCGTTTCACCGCTTATTAGTAATATTCAATATAATACCGTGGAAGGATGGAATGCCGGATTCTCCTTGCTGTATAGAAAAGGGGATGAAGAGGAGGAAGGAAGAAATTCGAGGATCGAAGGAAATATCCGGTATGGATTTTCAAACGGGCACCTGAACGGGTATGCAGGTTATCGTAAGCGTTACAACCCGTCTAAGCTGGGACGCTATGGTTTCTTTGCAGGTACACAAGTCATCCAGTTCAATGCGGAGAAGCCCATATCGGAATTAATCAATACGGCCTATAGCCTGGCCGGTGAAAAGAACTACATGAAAATATACGAAAGGCGGTTTGTCGAGGCGTTTCATACATCGGAATTAATGAACGGCCTGCAATTGCGCGTGGAATCAGGTTGGGAAAAACGGCTGCCCTTAGTGAACACTTCCTCCGTGACGATCAACGATAAAGAATCCAGGACATTCAGTTCGAATGACCCGTTGCACCCGGGCACAGACACCCTGCATTTTTCCGAACATGAAGCGTTCCTGTTAGATGCACGGCTGAATATTATTCCCGGGCAGGAATATATCTCCCGGCCCGATGGTAAATTCGTTACGGGTACCAACTGGCCTGAATTTTCAATTCATTATACCCAGGCTTTCGATGGGCTCCTCGGCAGCGATGTTGCTTTTAGCAAATTCTCAGTTGGAGCTGAGAAGGAATTTAACTTGGGGTTATTCGGGCGCACCAACCTGGATATCACCTATGGTAATTTCATCGAATCGAGAAATAAAGGGTTTATGGATTTCAAACATTTCAACGGCAACCAAACGATCTTTTCTGATTTTCTGCCGGGATCGTTCAAGCTGTTAAGCTACTATGACTACAGCACCCTGGGGGCCTGGTTCACCGGATATGCCGAACATCATTTTGGCGGATTTATCCTCAATAAAATCCCGCTCATCCGGAAGCTCAAACTGGATGAGGTCGTCGGTGTGCATTACCTGCAAACAGAGGATATAACGTATACCGAACTATCGTTTGGTCTTGAAAAACTCGGAATATTCAGGATTGATTTTGTGACTTCATTTACAAGGAGCGGCCATTCCAAAGTAGGTTTCGTTCTGGGTATCAAGGGATTGTAGTAGTCATAGCAATCGGCAGGTCCGCTGGATAATTCCGGCGACGACAGGCGTGGCGGCATTATATCTTTTAATTTGTCTTTCATTGTTTTCTCCTATATTCGCACCCTGAAAAAATTAACTATGAAAACCAAAATTGTTTTGTTGTCTATCTGTTTCAGCGTTTCTGCTTTGTATTCCTGCAATGGTCAGAAAGGCAAAAGCAGTGCAACCCTGAAATCCAGGGAAGATTCTGTTGCCTATAGCATCGGGATTTCGATCGGTACGAATATGAAAAAAGATGAAATTGATAAGCTGAATGTCGATTTGCTTGTACAGGGTATGCGTGAAACGCTTAAAGGCGACAGCACTGCAATAGGGAACGATGCAGCCATTGGCATCATCCAATCCTTCCTTACCGACAAGCAAAAAATGAAATCGGAAGCGGCGAAAGATGAAGGACGGAAATTCCTGGAAGAGAACAAAAGCAAGCCCGGCGTTAAAACAACGGCAAGCGGACTGCAGTACCTGGTTATGAAGGAAGGTACCGGTCCAATGCCGGTTGCCACAGATACCGTCGTGATTCACTACCACGGCACGCTGCTGGACGGAACGATTTTCGACAGCACCATCGAGCGTGGCCAGCCTGCCGAATATCCTGTAAACGGATTTATCCAGGGATGGATCGAAGCATTGCAGATGATGAAAGTGGGTTCGAAATGGAAAATTTTCGTGCCTTCTGAACTGGCTTATGGCGAGCGCCAGATGGGACCTAAGATCAAACCAAATTCCACGCTTATTTTTGAACTGGAATTGTTAAAGATAAAAGGAAAGTAAGTTTCCTTTCCTCACACGTAAAAGGCTGTTCTCCCCCGGAGAACAGCCTTTTTATATTGGTATGAAAATGAACCAACGCATTACGAATCAGTTACGAATTAACGAATAGGAATTGAACAATATTCAAAAACTTCTTCAATTCGTTAATTCGTTTTTTATTCGCAATTCGTTGGTTAATTTATCACGAGCATATCGGCAATGTCATAATTGTCATTGCTTAATGTAAAGTCAAGCCTTTTTATACTCCGGATCAGTTGTTCAAATCCTATTCGGATCTTGAATTTTTTTACCGGTAATTTGTTTGGCGGGTAATTGTCCTTTTCAAGCGTCAGTTTGTCTACGGCGTAAATGACAATAGACGGATCATTCTTTTGTACAAAGAACCGTATGGCCATAGCGTCGAAGCGGTCGGGGTTGAAGCCGCTGATGAAACGGGTAGCCAGTGAATTCAGATCTTCTTTTTTATATAAATCCATGGCTGCAAATCCAAGCAACGAATGATTTTCTTCCTCGAAGGGCTGCTTGAGCTTCCAGGAATTGCGCTGATGTAATTTCTTTTTCATCGTCATTCAATAGTTTAAACCTCCGAACACCATAAAAAACTCCCGGAACCGAAGTTTCAGGAGTATGCCTGCTTCAGAAAATTTGATCTCCCGAATTTCAGAAATTTGCATTTCCGGAATTATGGAAATTAGTTTCCCTGGAGCAGGATATCTTTTTTATTTCCTTTTGAAGGGAAGGATTGGATTTGATTGGATTAGGTAATTCGATCCGGGGAAAGTAGAATGAGTTTTACTCATTCTTTATTTCTTCCTTCTGGTGTTCACCGGAGTCCTTTACCTTTTCTTTCGAATCCGTTTTTTTATCTTTTAAAAGAACGTTGCATTGTTCGTCCATGCGGTCCCCGTTTTGTAACAATACGTTAGTGCCGTTTTTACGCATCACGGTTCCGTCCTTCGTCATGATGCTTCCGTCTTTCAGCGTGATATCCGTCGTTACGGTTTCGTTTTCTTTCAATAATAGCATCTTACCATCCTTGAGCAGGGCGCAATATTTTTCATCCTTGATAACCCAAGTCAGCTCTTTGGGTAATGTCAAACTGTTCAGCGTGCTCATTTGCAATACCGGTAGGAAACCACTGACAAACATCGTTCACTTTTTCATCACACAGCAGTTTTAATTCTTTAATCTTTACACTGTAAAATTACGCACAGCCCGCAGCGGATAAAATGACAGCCGACATAAATGCAATTGATTCTTATCAGATCCACGAATGCCAGAAATCAAAAATCGAGTTGATGAAAATCATTGCACTTTTATCCGGTAATAGTACTGGACTTTGTTATCATGGATAGCATCTTTCGTCATTCTGGAAGAAACTTGTTTAGGGGTAAAAGAATTATCCGGATAAGCAGAAACAAGATGCTTCCAGCATGACAATCAGGGTTGCGTGCAGAAAACAGTTCATTCATCGTTATTTAGCATGATGTTGTTTCAACCCTCCGTGTGAAGAAGGCGAAAATGAAAAAAGGCTACCAAAGTTCCGGTAGCCTGGGGAGAGGTAGAAAAGTATATAAATCACACCTCAAAAATACGCCGGAAGCCACGCCGGGTCAATGATTCATCACAACTAATGCCTTGAATCTTGTCAATGAAAAAACAGGAGGGAAGCAATAAAAAAGTTGATTTTAATCAAGTTTTTTCCGGCGCCCTCAAAGGTGAATGCCTCTGCGCTTTGTGTCATTGCGGTGAATGGAGGCTTATCGCAGAGAGAGAAGCCCGGCCGAAACACTGTTAAATAATGCGGGCTAATGCGGCAAAGGCAGGAACAGCAAAATAATCTTAAGCAGGCTGATTAGCCGCTACTTTATGGAACGAATGTAGCGGATATCGTCTACCAGATGATTTCATTATCCTGCTTCAATACGCTCCAAGGAATATCGAAATCAAAAAACTTCTTTGCATTTCGGGGGCTAAGGCAGTGCAATTCCGTGAAGGTGCCGGCGGGAGCTTCGTGGTTTCGTTCGCATACCAGCCAGCCGGACTTGCGTTTATTATTCTTCAGACCAATTTTAGCCAGCTTATTTAAGTGCGGAATGTTTTCCTGACAGTCCATGGAACGACAGCGTTAACAAAGGAAGAGGGGAGACGTAATCAGCGATCGGGAAAAGCGGCCGGGTAACCCGGTATTTATTTTATGATTTGAGCATCCGGATATCTTTGTCTCCAGATCTTCAACATATTCATCCCATGGAGGATGATCGTGGTGCGTGCGTCAAGTTTTACTTTCAACCTGGCTTTGGTCTTGTTCGCTGACATTGTAATTTTACTTTTCATAGCGGACGGGTTTTTAAAAAGTATACTCGTGCATTGGTGTGTATACTTGTTTGGGCTGCGTTTCAGGAATGAGAATTTTCATTGCCCGTTATATTTTTCAGAACAAATTTCAGGACATCACGCAAATAGGAACGTCCTGCATCGCGGGTCAGGTTTGGGTATGCCATTCACATCAGGAATAAAGCCAATTCCGTTTTTTGTTCCGCCATACATGCATTTTTGTAATCTTTCATCTTCATTTTAGGTGCGCATTTAAAGTTGAAAAATGGCGGTGCCAGGCACCGCCATTTTTTACCTGAATAAACAAAAACCCAACTAACCAAACTAAACAGATAGAACGATAATCTTAATCTTGCTTGACTTCTTCCAGCGACACCTTGGCCAGTTTGTTAATAACCACTTCGGCAAGCTCGCTGAGCGCATTATCAATCTCCCATGCTTCGATCAGCGCTTCATGCAGGGTGCGGGCGCTGTGTTCCTGCCCGATTTCCCGGGCAAATGAACAGGTGGAGCCAAACCCCGCAAGTTTCCGGTGAATTAAATGCTGCATGGACGTGATAATGCCGGCATCGCGCACGGCAGAATCTGCGGCACGGCTTGTATTATTATGTGCATGTTCCAGGATACTTTCTGTTATAAGGCATATTTCGCCTTCCGGACTTGCATTGATATCTTTCATTGCTTCGGCAATTCGAACCTGCTGGTTCATGGACTTCAATATCTGTTTTGTGATAATGGCTTTTAATTGCTGCGAAGTCGACTGAGACTCCAGTTTTGGCAGTTCACTGATCTCTCTTTCCGTTGCATTGTATAACTCCCTGCTTTGCTGGATATACAAATCCCGAAGGTTAACGATTTTTTTCATGGGCATGCCGGTTTAGAGTTGTTTTGACACACCAAAAATACATACAGGCTATAGCCGGGAGCAATGATACCGGACAAACGGATCGTTGAAATGTATCAATGGGGAAATTGCGCCCCGTCAAGAATAAACTTGACGACAGACAACTTTTTATGCCTGCTGAACAAACCCCGGGAGCCTGGGCCAGCACGTAAAAGTTCTCCCGGTCTTTTAGTTCAGGTTATTCGCAGGAAGATAAATATGGAAAGTGGCGCCTTTGTCAGGCTCGCCCTCTGCAATGATCAGGCCGCCGTGGTTCTCTGCAATCTTCTTGCAAATGGCAAGGCCAATACCCGTACCCGGGTAACTGTTATTTAAATGCAGGCGCTGGAAGACTTCAAAGATGCGGTCTTTGTAGCGGGGTTCGAATCCAATGCCATTGTCGGCGAAAGAAATGCGGTGGTATTCATTATTACCAAAGCTTTCGCCTTCGGGAAGCTCGGCTTTAACCATGTAGGTGCAGCGGATTCGGATATGCGGCGGCCGCCCGGGATCTGAAAATTTCATCGAGTTCATAAACAGGTTATGAAAGAGCTGCCGCATCTGGAAGGGTATGGCCTGAATGTGGGGGAGAAGATCCGATTCGAAGGTGACTTTTTTGCCGGCCATCAGCTCTTTCAATTCTTCCTTTTCTTCCTCCATGATTTTGTTCAGGTCCGTATACTCAAAAACTTTTTCATTGGTATTCAGCCGGGAATACGTTAACAGGTCTTCCAGCAAAGCATGAACGCGGCGCACTGATTTAAACATCCTTTGCAAATAGTCCCTGCCGGTTTCGGACAATTTCTCCGTCTCCGATTCCAGGATACGGGTGGCGAACGTCTGTATTTTACGAATCGGTTCCTGCAAATCATGGCTGGCTACGTAAGCGAAGGTGGAGAGGTCAGCATTCCTTCTCTCCAGTTCCCGGTTGGACGTGTGAAGCGAATGATTTAACACGACCAGCTCTTCGGTTTTGGAGCGCAGCAGCTCTTCCGCTTGTTTTATTTCTGTCACATCCTGTGTAGTGCCTCGCAGCTTGACCGGCACCAACTCTTCATTCATCAGGACTTCTCCCCGGCGTTGCAAAGTCCGTACTTGTCCGTCGGGGCGGATGATCCGGTAGTAAAAATCAAACGGCTGCCGTTTTTTAAGCGTAAGCCCGATACTGTCCTGGATTTTTTGCCTGTCATCGGGATGAACGGACTGGATGAAGCTATCGAAAGTCAATTCAAAGTTCTCCCGTGTACGCCCGAAAATACTGAACATCTCATCGGACCAGGTCAGTTTCGCTGTGCGTAAATCCCATTCCCAGTTTCCGAGATGTGACAGGCGCTGGGCTTCGGTAAGCTGTTCGTTAATATTTTTTATTTCCTCTTCCGCCTTTTTCCGGTTGCTGATATCCCGGATGGAACTGGAGATCCACAATCCGTCTTCGGTTTCAATCGGGCTCAGGCTGATTTCTGCGGGAAATTCCGTGCCGTCTTTTTTCCTTCCGAATAAATCCGGAATCGTTCCCACACTGAGTCCCTGGGGTGAAAAAACAGTACCTGCCGGTGTTGACGAAGGTTGTTGAAGCTGCGAGGGAAGTAGCATATCAACCTGCCGTCCTTCCAGTTCCTTTCGCTCATAGCCAAATAGTTTTTCCGCCTGTGAATTTACCAAGACGATATTTCCTTCCCGGTTCACAAAGACGGTGGCGTCCGGAGAAGATTCCACGAGGCCCCTGAATTTCTTTTCCATCTTTCGCGCCTCGGAAATGTCATGGCCGATTACCAGTACGCCATATACGCCGCCTTCATTGCTTTTCAGCGGAATGAAAAAGTTTTCAAAATGCCGGTCCTTAATTTTTGAGAAATAGGTGAGGTCGCGGACTGTTTCGCCTCGGATTGCTTTTTGAAGATTCGCATACATGCCGGAGTGCTCCGCCTCCGGGAAGTGATCGAGGATATGCTTGCCGGCCAGGTCTTCTTTTTTAACCCGGTACAATTCTTCGGTTTTCCGGTTCACCGTAATATACCGGCCGCTTGTATCAAATACGGCCATCAGGTCTTCGATCGATTGAAATAAGGTCTCCACGAATTCTTTTTCCTGGCGTAGCTGGCTCGTTCGCTCGGTGATCCGTGTTTCGAGCTGGACCTGCATGTCATGGAGTGAATGCAACGTCTTCCGGTGTTCACTAATGGATGCATTTAACGCCAGCTTGGTAACCAACATAATGGAAACGAATGCCTCTACGATTAATAATCCGTCATTGGTCGGAATAGACCCAAAAGCTCCCCGGTGAGTAGCTGTGCCCCAGATGGCCATTACGGAAATCAGCACCATGGCCGTGATCATCTCGCGTTTCCGGAACCGGAACGCCGCCCAGGTCATGACGGGAATCAGCCAGAAAGCCCAGTTGAACACCACCGTAGAAAAAAACCAGTCCAGGAAAATCGTGCCGCTCAGGAGGATAACCGCGATAAAGAGTGCCGCTGTCGAGAGCACGGCATTTCGGCTGAGGTGGATATGCGCATCCCGGGTCCAGGTAAGTATCAGCGGGGTAAGAAGCAAGACACCGGATAAATCGCCTGTCATCCAGGTCAACCACACATACGGGAATTCGGCTCCTGTCACGATGCCTGCCGTCCAAACGGCACAGGTACCCAGGACTGCGCCTGTAAAGCACATCAGGATGGTGGCCAGCGCGAATAAAAAGACATGGTTGGCCTGCTGAAAATAATTTCCGTGGGTGGCCGTGGGGATGAGTTTCTTCAACAAATAATAACCGGTCAAAGCTTCCGCGGTATTTCCGATCGATATCCAGAGTGAATAGGTAAGGGCTTCCGGGATGGTGCAGGAATGGTTGGCGATAAAAACCACGAGGTTGGCAGTAAAGGCCCCGATGGCAATCCCCGGGGCGATCATCCTGCCGGCAAGCAATATCATAGCAAGGGCAAACCCGGAAGGCGGCCATACCGGCGTGGCATTCGAGTCTTCAAAAGCAAGCAACAAACTCAGGCGGGCAAGTAAAAAATAAATAACAGCAACAAACAGGATCCTTGTCCCGGTCCGGACTGGATTAACCGATGAATGTGTCTGCAACATGCAGGATTTAAATTAATGCACCGATAGAATAAATTCTTCTTTCGATGGAACAAATGGGACTTCGAAACTGCGGATAGCCTGGTGAATGAGTTCGGTAAGCTCAGAAAAACTCGCAGGCTTCCGGATGTAATGCTGTGCGCCCATGGTGAATAACTGGTCGATCGTTGTTTGCAGTGCGCAGGTCGAAAAGATGATGACAGGAAGCTTAACCAGCTTCTTATTTTGTTTGATTTCCTGGAGGCATTCCGTGCCGTTCTTTCGGGGCATATTTAAATCCAGGAATAAAAAGTCGGGCAATTCCTGTTCGGGCTTTAGCAGGAATTCCATCAACTCTTCACCGTCTGATACGATACTTAAATCCGTAGCCCGGGGCAACTCATGCAACGCATCCCGGAAGAGGAGGCAATCATCGTCGTCGTCATCCGCCAATAAAAGGTGCAGTTTTTCCCGGCCCATATTCCAAAAGTAACGAAAAGGTCAGGAAGAAAAAAACACATCTTGGCAGAAAGAATATAAATTGCTGTCATTCCAATACAGAATGAATGAATTCAGGTGAAAAATACAAGCAACTGCAATCAGGTAATCGAAATAGCGCGCGTCAGCAGGGCCAGGTTAATAAGCTGGATTTTCCTTCCTTTTATGGCAATCATTTTTTCTTTTTTGAATTCCGAAAGAATCCGGACCAGCGTTTCCGTATTGGTTCCCACCAGGTGCGCAAGGTCCTCCCGTGACAGGGAAATATTGATCGTCAGGTTATCGTCTTCAACCCCGTGTACCTTCATCAGGCTCATCAGTGTTTCCGCGATGCGGCGACGGACCTGCTTGGTGGAAACATCGACCAGTTTATTTACCGCGCTTTCGTACTGCCGTGTAAATGCCTGGGTTAATTTGACCAGCAGGTTGCTGTTGGTGGCCACGATGTCGAAGAAAACTTTTTTCGGAAAAAAATAAACTTCGGCCTCGTCGATGGCTTCGGCGGAAGCCATATAATCGACATTGTTCAGGAGCGAAATAAAACCCAGCACATCATTTTCTTTCGCGATGAAAAGGATGACTTCCTTGCCGTTCGAAGAATTTTTCGAAACTTTTATATTCCCTTTCCTGACCAGGAATAACCCATCGGGCTTAAAACCCTCCCGGAAAATCAGTTGTTTCTTCTTGAAGGCATACTGCTTAATATGCGGAGTGACTTGCTGAATAATATCACGGCTCACGTGGCGGAAAGGGGAGCGTGGATGGGAATGAAAATCACCGGTAGTTTGTTTAGCCATGCAGGTGTTTAAATAAAAAGTACGTATGACCAGGCCAGGAATGAACGATTGCAACGTGTAAAGGTATTTAATATTCGCAGTGCATCAACAGGTGGATTCGTGGAGAAATCACTCCAATGCAAACGGGTGCTGACGCCCGGCAAATACCCTGGCATTTCTTCAGGCTTTTGTATGTTAGTAAATACGTAAGAAAGAAACCTGGTTCAAGCTACGTTTTCAAAGCCATCATTTTCTTTTATTCACCGGCTGCATGTAAACGACGGCAGGCTGCAGGGCCCGTTGCAGCTGAAGAAACTTCCGTAAAAGATTCAGCACGAAGTCGTGATCCCCTGTATAAACCTGTGGTTACGTTGCCAGGGTAGGGTAGCGTGTTTGCACTTTTTCAGAAGAGTGCATTTGGTTCAATTAAAATGCCTGGCAGCACTTAAGTGCCTGTATACTTTTCATCATTTCATGCGTCACATGACTATCCTGAGCTAATGCGGGAAAGAAATTTTAGCTGTTTTTACTGATTTACCAGGCAACTAATTAAAATTATTGTATTGAAAATCAATATTATACTAATTAATTTAGTACTATGTGTTGCAAAGTACTGGTTTATGACAGTATATTTGCATCGCAATACTGATTGTAATACATAGAACTATATCAAATGAAAATCATAAACCTCACAACAATGTTCAAATCACTCACCCTGGTTGTCGCAGTGATAGTATCACTGGCAACAAATGTGCTTGCAGACAATTCAACTGCAAATGATGTATCCTCCGTTGACCGCGCCGTCGGTAATTTCTATGGACTTATTGTAAACACGAATGCGAACGTGATCCTGACACAAGGCGACAAAACTTCGGTACGCATTGAAGGCCGCACCAAGGATGTCGAAAAGATCGTGGCCCGTATTGAAAACGGATCCCTGGTGATCGGCGGAAGCAACAATGTACCGGTCAACGTGTATGTGACCGTTGAAGAACTGAACAGGGTAGAAGTGAACAGCCAGGCCAAGGTATATTCCGGGCAGGTGATTAATTCCGACATCCTGTTGCTGAAAGTAAACGGCAGCGGCAGCATCAAACTCGATGTGCGTACGCTCAGCCTGGGCATGATCGTAAAAGGAAAAGGTAAAATCATCGTATCGGGTTCTACCGGCGACAGTTTTTCGAGAATCCTTGGCGACGGACGAATCCTGGCCGGTAACCTCGACGCCTATACCACCCGGACAGAAATCACCAAGGCGAATACGGCCTATGTGAAGGAAACCGATAAATCAGGTCGCCGCCTGACACTGCGGATGACGAACTGATCCTGCCTTCCTGTTTCCTTGTACCTAAATCAACTCAACTAAAAATTAACCCTTAAAAAAATCAGCGATGAGTAACCTTGAAAATACACAGGCTCAGATGCGTAAAGGGGTTCTGGAATTCTGCATACTTTCTATCTTAGCGAACGGGGAAGTCTATCCATCCGACATCATCTCCAAAATGAAGGAAGCGAAACTGATCGTAGTGGAAGGTACCCTTTACCCGCTTCTGACCCGACTGAAAAATGCAGGACTGCTTTCGTACCGGTGGGTCGAAAGCAGCTCAGGACCACCGCGTAAATATTATTCCCTGACTCCTCTGGGAGAAAAATTTCTCGAAGAGCTTCGGTCCACCTGGAGCGAGCTGGTAGAGGCTGTACACTTAACCGTAAAAAAACCAACCCATCATGAATAAAACAGTAACTGTCAGCATAGGTGGAATTGTTTTCCACATTGACGAAAATGCCTACGAGATGTTTCGAAAATATCTCGAATCCATCCGAAGTCATTTCACCTCTTCCGAAGGACGGGATGAAATTATGCAGGACATCGAATCGCGTGTTGCTGAAATGTTCCAGGAACGGATCAAGGACAGCAAGCAGGTGATCACGGTGGAAGACGTGGAAGAAGTGACAACCGTGATGGGAAAGCCTGAGCAATTCTCCGACAATGATGAAGAAACTGCCTATAGTCAGCCTGCCGGTCCCCCGGTGAAGCGAAGACTCTTCCGGGATCCCGACGATAAATTGCTGGGTGGTGTGGCCTCCGGTATAGCCAGCTTCTTTGATGTCGACGCCGTTTGGATCAGGCTGGTATGGGCGCTGCTCTTCTTCGTGGGCGGTTCGGGCCTCCTCATCTACATCATACTCTGGATCATTATTCCCGAAGCGAAAACGGCTGCCGACAAATTGCAGATGAAGGGAGAGCAGGTCAATGTCTCCAACATTGAACGGAATGTGAAGGAAGAAATCAGTTCGCTCAAACAACGCGTAGCCACAGGCGGCAACAAAGCCGGAACTGTCGTGAGCAGGTTCTTTGACGCCATCGGCGAAGTGCTGCGTTTCCTGTTCCGTTTCGTCGGCAAAGCCATTGTAGCCTTTGTCGTAATCATCGGGTTGATCGTATCCGTCGCCTTTATGCTGGGACTCTTCGGCATGTTCGGCGCGCCATGGATCAGTTACCCGCCTTTCATGTCGCACCTGTTCGTATCCAAAGCGGCCTTTGTATGGGCATGGATCGGGGCCTTCCTGGCACTCGGACTTCCTTTCATCATGCTGGTTTACGCCGGCATCCGCTACCTGCTGAATATCAAATCAACCAACCGGATGATTAACATGGTAGCCCTTGGTCTCTGGATTACCGGTGTCGTGATCTGTGTGTCCATCGGTTTGAAAACGGCCAAGCAGTTTTCAAGCAGGGAATCCGTCAAGGAACAGATTAACATCCTGCAGCCGGCAAACGGAACCCTTTTCCTGGCGGTTAAAGGAAATCAGCTTGACGATGAAAAGTATGACAACGACGTGGATATTGACGGCGAAGGCGGATTTAGCTTTAGCTTCAATAACGAGTCGGTTAAGCTGAGCGACGTGAAGCTCGATATCGTAAAAAGCAATACAGACCAGTTCGAGTTGACGCGCATCCTGTATGCCCGCGGAAGAACCCGGCAGGAAGCAGCCAGCCATGCGCAAAAAATTTCTTATTCCATTGCGCAAAACGACTCGGCCATCTTGTTTGATCGTGCTTTTGAACTGGCGGCAGGAGAGAAATTCAGGGCCCAGCGCATGCAGCTCATTCTGAAAGTGCCTGTCGGAAAAAGAGTATACCTGGCCGGCAACATGACGAAGATTATATACGACATCGATAACGTGGCCAACATCTGGGATCATGACATGGTCAACAAAACCTGGGAAATGACAGAGCAGGGCTTGAAATGTATCGATTGCACCGGTGAGGAACAAACCGTGGGAGGCAACCGGGTCTTTATCGGCGACCAGGGTGATACCGTCCGGGTTAGTAACTCCGGGGTGAAAATCACCAAGGATGGAAAAGAAGTAATCCGCATTGATAAAAACGGTGTCCTGATTAAGGATGAGGAAGTAAAATAAAATAGTTTTTTTCCTGGTTTGAGTAAAGGCGTCCTGTATTGGCAGGGCGCCTTCTTTTTGGGAAGAAGAATTGAACATGAAGAATTAGGTATGAAGTTGGAGATTGCTTCGTCGGTTGCGAAAAAATATTTGTTCTATTCCTAATCCTGCCGCAACCTCCTCGCAATGACGGGATGTTCTTAAAATAATTGTCAAAAAGGGCCATGGAAAAGTGCGCCGCAGCGCACTTTTCCATGGCCCTTTTTGACACAAACTCAAATTGCGAACCGTCATTGCGAGGCAATTGCGCCAGTCATTTCTTTGGTACTCAAATTATAATCGCAATTGCCGAAGCAATCTTTCCCCGGTTAGCAGAAAGCTCGCTTATTGCCAACTCTTAACTCTAGCAGATTATCGGTACCTTTGCCTCTGAAAAAGCTACTGATCATCCAAAATGAGCAAAAAAGGCAGAGTATTAATGGCCATGAGCGGCGGAATTGACAGTTCCGTTGCTTCTGTTTTGTTGCATGAGCAGGGCTATGAAGTGGTAGGCATTACCATGAAGACCTGGGATTATGCGTCTTCCGGCGGATCAAAAAAGGAAACAGGATGTTGTTCCCTGGATTCCATAAACGATGCGCGGGCCATTGCCGTCAGCAAAGGTTTTCCCCATTTCATTATTGACATCCGCGAAGAATTCGGCGGATCCGTCATCGACAATTTCGTGGATGAATACCTGGCCGGCCGGACACCGAATCCCTGCGTGATGTGCAATACGCATATCAAGTGGGAGGCTTTGTTAAAGCGTGCCGACAAACTGGATTGCGAATTTATTGCCACGGGGCATTACGCGAATGTTCGTCCGGAAAACGACCGCTACGTAATTTCCAAAGGCCTTGACGACTGGAAAGATCAAAGCTACGTGCTCTGGGGCGTAACCCAGGAATGTCTCTCCCGGACCTTATTTCCCGTCGGTAATTTCAAGAAGACGGAAATCAGGCAAATGGCATTCGACATGGGATTTCATGAACTGGCAAAGAAGAGCGAGAGTTATGAAATCTGTTTTATCCCGGATAACGATTACCGGTCCTTCCTCAAAAGAAGGGTAGAGGGAATAGAAGAAAAGCTGGATGGCGGTAACTTTGTATCGACCCGTGGCGTGATGATGGGCAAACACAAGGGTTATCCCTTTTATACCATTGGCCAGCGAAAAGGGCTGGAAGTAGCTGTGGGCGAGCCGGTCTATGTGACGGAGATTATACCCGAAACCAACACCGTTGTTTTGGGTGGGTTTGAAGACCTTCAAAAACAGGAAATGTACGTTCGCGACCTAAACCTTATTAAATACGCCACGTTAAATCCCCAAAAAGAAGCGCTCACCCGTATTCGTTACAAGGATAAAGGCACCTTGAGCACCCTGGATCAACGGGGCAGCCAGGTGAAAGTAACGTTTCATCAGCCGGTATCCGCAGTGGCTCCCGGTCAATCGGCGGTATTTTACGAAGGCCATGACGTAATCGGCGGCGGCTTCATATCCAAAGGTGTGCCCCATGAATTTGACGTTTAAAAGCTTCTTACTTGTTTTGCTTTTTTCCTTTACAGCCTGCGAAGAAGAAACCCAGGAGCCCATCCCGTATTCGTATGAGTATTTCCCGGTGACCCTGGGCAATTATGTCATTTACGATGTGGACTCCGTTTATCATTCCGATAACGACAATAACAACGACGATTCAGTATACAGCTGGCATTTTCAGCTCAAGGAGAAAATTGACTCTACGTTTATCGACGGGCAGGGAAGACCGGCACAGCGTATCCTTCGTTACCGGAGAGACCAAAGCGGCGATCCCTGGAGTTTTCTGAATGTCTGGACCCAGACGCGTACGACGACGGCCGCTTACAGGTTTGAAGAAAATATAATTCTTCATAAGCTCAGCTTCCCTGTGAATCCCGACGTCTCCTGGGACGGCAATGGCAGCAACATCCTGGATGAAGAATTGTACAGCTACGAAGATATTCATGCTTCTAAATCTTTCAACACCCTCGTATTTGATTCCACCGTTTCTGTCCTGCAGCATGACGACGACAACTTCGTGGAGAAAATTTATGGGTACGAAGTCTATGCCCGGGATATCGGTTTGGTTTACAAACAGCGTGACAACCTGCGCAAGCAAAACGGGTTGGTCGTTTTCGGCACCGAATATAAAATGACGGTTCAGTCGTATGGAGTAGAATAAGAACGCATGCACCCGAAAGCTATTTTTTTTTTAGCAGCGGCTTTCTTTGCCCTGGCTTCCTGTAAAGACGAGGATGCCCTGGTCGTGATACCCCGGGATTACAATTATTTTCCCCTTGAATACGGCAGCTGGATTGTGTATGACATCGATTCCACGGTGCACCTTGATATCGACGACGGTACCAACCAGCAGGATACCAGCATCGTCTATTATCATTACCAGGTAAAAGAGACGATTGATTCTTCGTTCACCGATGGGGAAGGTGAAATTTCTTACCGCATTTTAAGGGAAACGCGACAAAACGATACCCTGTCCTGGGATTTCCTGAATATCTGGAGCTGTAAACGTACTTCCACTTCCGCCCAGCGCACCGAAGACAACATCCGTTTCGTTAAACTGTCTTTCCCCATCAGCTCCGGCGATTCCTGGAATGGGAATGCTTACAATAACCTGCTGGAAGATGACTATACTTTTTCTGCCATCCATGAGCCCGCAGTCATTGGCGGATACTCTTTTGATTCCACCGTAACGGTCATCCAGGAAGAATTTATATCCCTGATCAACCGCAGTATCCGGAATGAAAAATACGCGAATGGGGTAGGCCTCGTGGCTATCCGGCGGGACAGCTTAAATGTGAATGCATTCGGCGGGATCCTGAACGGGGTTGAATTTTTGCAAACCGTAAATAGTTACGGAAGATAGTATCTTTGCAGTATGCAATTCAGACTGCTGCTTGTCCTCCTTGTACTTGTCGTGCCGGCTTTTTCACAGCCGGAGCAATCACGTTATTTTATTGGGTTTAATGCAAAAGATGTCGCCGGGTTTTCCATAGACCGTCCCGAATCGTTTCTGTCTGCGCGATCCTTGGCCCGCCGGCAAAAGCAAAACATCCCGGTTACAATTCGAGATTATCCCGTTCGTGGCTCATTTGTCCGTGACGTTCAAGCCACCGGGGCGAAGATCATTTGCAGTTCCAAATGGCTGAATGGAGTCGTGGTGGAAACATCCGGTCCTTTCATACAATCCCGAATTGCCGCCCTGCCTTTTGTAAAAGTTGTAAGGACCTTATACACGCCAACGCCTGAACCGTCCAGGATACGGAAGTTTTCTTCTCCCGAAATTCCCGGTTCGATCAACGAACCTTCCTGGCGGGTGGCTTCATTTAATTACGGGATCTCGGCCAACCAGGTCACGATGCTTCATTGCGATTACCTGCACGATTCAGGTTACGACGGATTCGGAAAAATAATTGCCGTCCTGGATGCCGGTTTTCTCCGCGTGGATTCCCTGGATGCCTTCGACAGCTTACGAGCAAATAACCGGATCCTCGGCACATGGGATTTTGTAGACAACGAATCCGAAGTATTTAACGACGACAACCATGGCATGGAAGTTTTATCCTGTATGGCTGCCAATATGCCCGGTGTCCTGGTCGGTACGGCGCCGGGAGCCTCTTACTTCCTGCTTCGTTCGGAGGATGCAGGTTCAGAATCCATTGCGGAAGAATATTACTGGGCCGCAGCCGCGGAATATGCAGACAGCGCCGGTGCCGACATTATTTCCACTTCGCTTTCCTACACTACTTTTGATGACCCGACACAGGATCATACCTACAGCGATATGAACGGGCACACGACGGTGGCTGCCCTGGCCGCAAACCATGCCGCTTCTGCAGGCATGCTGGTCGTCGCCAGTGCAGGAAATTACGGTGCAGGACCTTGGAATTATATCGGGACGCCTGCAGATGCTGACAGCGCGCTGGCTATTGGCGCCGTTGATGCTGCCGGTGTACGTTGGCCATTGAGCAGCAAAGGTCCATCGTCGGATGGAGATGTAAAACCCAATGTGGTCGCCCAGGGCGACGATGCCGCTGTTTACTACCAGGGAAACTTAGCAGGCTATGGTGACGGCACTTCTTTTTCGGCCCCAATCCTGGCCGGTGCGGCGGCATGTTTATGGCAAGCATACGATTCCCTATCCAATATGCAGATTTTCCATGCCATAGAAGCCAGCGCAAGCCAGTTCGCATCTCCCGATACGATGCTGGGTTACGGCATTCCTAATTTCATGTCGGCTTTCACTCTCCTGCACAGTCCCACACTATCACTTCCTGTCCCCGAGGGTATTGTGAAAATATACCCTAATCCATTTCGACAGGAGATGCATATTATTTATAATGCCGTATCAACGACCCGGGTCACGATGAATATTGTCGATGTGATGGGGAGAATTGTCACTTCAGAAGACAGGGAATTGTACCGTGGTATTCAGGAAATTGAATTCAATATGTCGAAGTGGAGCAAAGGCGTTTATTTCGTGAGTATTTATGCAGGTGAGTTGCATTTTACGCAATCCGTAATTAAATATTAATAAGCCAATAAACGTCCAGGCTGGAAAATCCTCTTAGTGTATCTCTGTGAACTCCGTGTCTCCGTGGTTTTTTCCTATCTTCGCCCATGCATCAAACAATCTTAATCATTGACTTCGGGTCGCAGTATACGCAGCTGATAGCCAGGCGAGTACGTGAATTAAATGTGTATTGCGAGATTCATCCGTACAACCATTTTCCTGAGATTCACCCCTCGGTAAAAGGCGTCATACTTTCTGGAAGCCCTTCTTCGGTAAGGGACAACAATGCGCCGGTGATCAATATTGATGAAATCAGGAAAAAAGTACCGGTTTTAGGCGTTTGTTACGGCGCCCAGCTCATGGCCTACCAAAACGGAGGTGAAGTGATGCCGGCGAAGAATCGTGAATATGGCCGCGCCCATTTAAAAACGGTAGACAATACCTGCAATTTATTTAAGAACATACCTTTTGATTCCACGGTCTGGATGTCGCATGCCGATACCATCATGACCATCCCCGGCAATTTTAAGATTGTGGCCAGCACGGCCGACGTGAAGGTTGCCGCCTTCCAGGTGGATGAAGAACCCACTTTCGGTATTCAGTTTCATCCCGAAGTCACGCACTCGGCTCACGGCAAGACCTTGTTAAAAAATTTCCTTGTTGATATCTGTGCATGCAGCCAGGACTGGACGCCGGCATCTTTTGTGGAAGAGACAGTGTCCTCCCTGAAAGAGAAGCTAACCGACGATCGTGTCGTGCTGGGCTTATCCGGCGGTGTGGATTCCTCCGTAGCGGCCGTACTTTTACATCGCGCCATCGGAAAAAACCTGTATTGCATTTTTGTAGATAACGGACTGCTGCGTAAAAATGAATTTCAGGAGGTGCTGGAATCTTACCGGCACATGGGCCTGAATGTAAAAGGCGTCGATGCCCGTCCGCAATTCTACCAGGCCTTGAAGGGCCTCACAGATCCCGAAGCAAAAAGGAAAGCCATTGGTAAGACCTTCATTGAAGTTTTCGATGTGGAGGCGCACCGTATTGAAAATGTCAAATGGCTGGCCCAGGGAACTATTTACCCGGATGTCATTGAATCGGTCAATGTAAAGGGCCCCTCGGCGACGATAAAATCGCATCACAATGTGGGCGGTCTGCCTGAAAAAATGAAATTGAAAGTGGTGGAACCGCTGAAGGCTTTGTTTAAGGATGAAGTTCGAAAAGTGGGCAGGGAGCTTGGCGTGGAAGATACGATCCTCGGACGTCATCCGTTCCCGGGACCCGGCCTGGCTATCCGCATACTCGGTGACATCACCGAAGAAAAAGTTTTGAAGCTGCAGGAAGCCGATCACATTTTCATTCAATCCCTGAAAGATGCCGGACTTTACAACGAGGTATGGCAGGCCGGCACGATCCTGCTGCCCGTGCATACGGTTGGAGTCATGGGTGATGAACGAACCTATGAAAATGTCGTGTGCCTGCGTGCCGTGGCCTCTGTGGATGGCATGACTGCCGACTGGTGTCATCTGCCTTATGATTTCCTGGCCGCGGTCTCCAGCAAAATCATTAACCAGGTAAAAGGAGTGAACCGCGTGGTGTACGATATCAGTTCCAAACCTCCGGCTACCATTGAATGGGAATGATTCTCAGACGGTATGAATAAAGAAAAACGGACACGCTTTTCCCGGTACAGGATAAACCTGTTCCGGTTGCTGCTCCTCGTTTTCCCCGGCTTTTGCTCCGGTTCTCTCTACGCGCAGGAATATACCCTAAGTAAAAAGGATACTGCGGAAGTCCGGTTTATCAACAAGAAGAAATTTTACATCTACAAGGTGGAGAAGGGGGAGACCTTTTATTCGCTGGGCAAGAAATTCGGTGTCACCGAAGCGGAACTGCGCGAGTTTAACCCGGAGCTGAAAGACGGCCTTAAAAATAAAATGAAGCTCTGGATACCGGCCTCTCCCGGCCTGGTCACGGCTCCTGCAGCCGAGGAGAAGAAAGCGGAAGCGCCCCGCGATACCTCCCTGGAAATTGCGCTGTTGTTGCCGCTTCGTATTGACAAGCATTATGTGACGGAAGATTTGTTGTCGGATACGCTTTTGTTAAACGAGAACTTTGATAAAGAGTCCGCAGCTTCCCTGGAGTTTTACGAAGGCGTATTGTATGGGCTGGATGAATTCACGAAAACGAATAAAATGAAAGTGAAGCTTCGCGTTTGCGATACGCAGGACGATTCTTCAGCCACGTTGAAATGGCTGAGGAACCCGGCGGTACAAAAGGCGAATGTGTGGATCGCTGCGGGAAGCAACGGCATTTTGAAATTAATCAACCAGCATTCGAAGACGCAAAAGGTACCTGTTCTTTCCGCATCGATGAACAGCGCGGAAAACCTGAAGGACAATCCAGGCTCCGTTTCTTTTCTTCCGGGATCACTTACCCAATGCCGGCAGATGGGAAAGGCCTGCGCCGTGTTATTTAAAGGGTCGAAATGCCTCCTCGTGCAAACGGTAAGCCCTGCCAACGCGAAAGAAACCGAACGCAGCAAGGCATTTAAAGCGGGCTGGATGGAAGTTGATTCGAACGGCGTGACCCGGGAAATATCCCTCGCCAAGGCCGGCGTAATGGAATCCGTATTAAAGGACAGCTTAGCTTCCGTGCAGCCGAATGTGCTCTTCGTCCCCACGTCGAATGAGAGTTTTGTCAGCACGATGCTCACGGCCCTGGATAGTGTGGGAAATGATAAGAAGCTCAAGCTGATTGGCATCCCCACCTGGCAGTATTTTGAAACCATCAACCCGGCCCTGATGGAGAAGATGAACACCTATATTTTTGTCACTTCCTACATGGATTATGATAATGCCATGGCGCTGCAGCTGCGGAAGTATTTTCGGGATATATATGGAAACGAACCTTCGGAACATGCCTACCTGGGCTGCGATGTCATGTCGGTGCTGGGCAAGGCCTGGCTCAGATACGGCAGGGAGTTCCCGCTGAAAATTCAGACGGAAACATTAGGCGGACTTTATACCCGTTATCATTTTTCTTCCCATAACGGCATGACAGAAAATGACTTTATCCAGGTCCTTCGTTACAAAGATGTGAATCTTGAAAAAGTGGAGGTCGTTACCGACTAAGTACATGAAGCAGGAGGTGACGGACTGGCTGATGCAGCTGCAGGATTCCATCTGCATGGCCCTGGAGGAACTCGATGGCGTAAGCCGTTTCAAAGAAGACAATTGGATACGGAAAGAAGGCGGAGGCGGGCGCAGCCGGATCCTGGAAGGCACTGCCGGTGGTTTTATTGAAAAGGGAGGCGTAAATTTTTCAGCCGTACATGGCCCTACACCTGCTTTTCTCCGGAAGGAAATCCGGGAACTAAAACCGGATGTTTCCGATGAAGGTACCGGTGAATTTTTCGCCGCCGGCGTTTCCCTGGTGATTCATCCGTTCAGCCCGCGGGTGCCGATCATACACATGAACGTACGGTACTTCCGCATTCACGAAGAGATTCAATGGTTCGGCGGAGGCATCGATCTCACACCTATTTACGTAGTGGAAGAGGATGCCCGGAACTTTCATGGGCAACTGAAACAGGTATGCGACCGTCATCACCCGGACTATTATCCCCGGTTTAAAAAATGGGCGGACGATTATTTTTATATCCGTCACCGGGACGAAACAAGAGGAGTAGGCGGGATATTTTTTGACAAGCTGGAAGCTTCGCCGCAGATCAGCCTGGACGAACGGTTTGCTTTCTTAAAGGATGTCGGAGAATTATTTGTGCCTGCCTATTCCCGTATCGTAAATAAAAACCGGGCCTTGCCATTTACAGCGGAAAACAAAGAGTGGCAACTGATGCGAAGGGGAAGATATGCCGAATTTAATTTGGTGTATGACAGGGGTACGCGGTTTGGTTTGGAAACAGGAGGTCGTACGGAATCGATACTGATGAGTCTTCCTCCCCTGGCGCAATGGACCTACAACTACCAGCCCCCGGAAAATTCGGAAGAGGAAAAGACCTTGCAGTTATTAAAAAAAGGGCTCGATTGGGCCTGAGGAGCTACCTGCCGCCTCCCATACTTTTCAATTCTTCCATCGTCACCGGGCGGAATCCTTTTGGGATGTCAAAGAGGACTTCGTCGACGTTCTGTGATTCCACCGACTTACAGGTCATTTTCATGGTCATGTTATTTTGCCGGGTCTTGAATTCCATCAGGAAACCGTCAATGCCTTCAATGGTAGACCGGAATGAATTCCTCGCTTCAATTTCTCGCGTAAACCAAACTTCATAGGGGCTTGTCTCCGTCGTATCTTCCGGTATAATCATGGCTTTCGAACAAAGGTAGCCGGCAATTTTTTTAGTTTCCTCCGTCATTTTAACGGTGGATGCCGGCTTGCTGTGTTTTTCCTTTTCGATGTCTTCGGGTGTCATGTGAATAGCCATCTTATTGCCCATGTAATCCATCAGCGTGGTGGAAGTCTGGGTCGTGGCATCGGAGATGACGACGGTGCTGCCCATAGCCATTTTAATTTCCACCCTGCTTTTTGAATGCTTAAAATAAAAGACACTCTCTCCGGGCAGCATGGCCATCGTTTGCTGGTCCAGTTCCATGTCGGGATACGTAATTTCAAATACAACCTTGCCTTCCGTCAGTTTCTGCTGGGCGGAAACAGAAAAACCGGAACAAATCAATATAAAACAAAAGGGGACTAAAAACTTTTTCATAGGAAATAATTTTTTCAAATTTAATGAAAACATAGTCATCTGCCAGTCATCTACGAATACGAATTTTTACGAATCTACGAATTTACTAATCTACGCCCATTCATAGATTCATTAATTATTCGTGTCGTCAAAGTACTTATTGATTTTTTCAATCCTGACACAGCCAAAGCCAACGGATTCCTGAAACGGAGCCCATTCGTACATTCGTAGATTCGTAAAAATTCGTATTCGTAGATAGGGCTCAGTAGCCCAGTATTTTCAGCATCGACTTCGCACTTTGTTCTTTGGCGAAAAGCCGCGTCACGATTTCCCCGTCTTCGTCCCTGTCGATGATCACATGCTTAGGCGCCGGAATCAGGCAATGCTGGATACCTCCGTATCCGCCCAGGCTTTCCTGGTAGGCACCCGTATGAAAAAAGCCGACGTATTGCGGATCTTTTTTGTTGTCGTGCCGGGGAAGGTAAACCTGGTTGATATGTGACTCCGTATTGTAATAATCGTCGCTGTCGCAGGTGAGCCCGCCGAGGTTTACCCGCTGGTAGTCGTGGTCCCAGTGGTTGATGCTGAGCAGGATGAATTTTTGTTTAATGCCCCAGGTGTCCGGCAGGGTCGTGATAAACGAACTGTCAATCATGTACCATAACTCGGCATCGCTTTGCTGCTTGCTGTCAACGATGGAGAAGAGGGTAGCCCCGCTTTCAGCTACGGTAAAGCTTCCGAACTCGCTGAAGATGTTCGGTTCGGGAACGCCGGCGGCACGGCAAACGGATTTAATCTGCTTGATGATCTGTTCGGCCATATACTCGTAGTCGTATTCAAAGCCCAGGGTCTTCCGGATGGGCCAGCCGCCGCCGATATCGAGGGAATCGAGCTCGGGACAGATCTTTTTCAATTCGCAGTAAACGCCGAGGCATTTATTGAGCTCGCTCCAGTAATAGGCGCTGTCCTTAATCCCCGTGTTAATGAAAAAGTGAAGCATCTTCACCTCAAACTTCTTATTCTTCTTGATGTGCTTCAGGTAATATTCTTTGATGTCGCTGTACCGGATGCCCAGGCGGGAGGTATAGAATTCAAAGTTCGGTTCTTCTTCAGCGGCCACGCGGATACCGAGCTTTACTTTCTTGCGTCCTTTGATATTCTTTTCGTAGTGCTGCAATTCATTCATGTTGTCCAGCACAGGGATGACGTTTGTAAATCCATCGTTGATCAGGTCGCTGATGTTCTGAACATATTGCGGACGTTTGTAGCCGTTACAAACGATAAAAACATCTTTGGAAATTTTTCCGTCCTTAAAAAGCGAGCGGATGATTGGAATGTCAAAGGCCGAAGAAGTTTCCAGGTGAATATCATTCTTCAGCGCCTCGTCAAGTACAAAGGAAAAATGGGAGCTTTTCGTGCAATAGCAATACGTATAAGTGCCCTGGTAATCGCACTTGGCAATGGCCACGTTGAATATCCGTTTGGCCTTCTTAATTTGCGAACTGATTTTAGGGAGGTAACTGATTTTCAGCGGTGTTCCGTACTGCTTGATGATTTCCATCAGGTCAATGCCGTTAAAATGAAGGTTGTTGTCGACAACTTCAAATCCTTCCTGCGGAAAGTAAAAGGTCTGTTCAATAAGATCGCGGTACGTATTCTTCATGAAGTAAGGGTTTCCAATAGGTTCTGTTCTGCCAATCCGCATCAGGCGGATCCTTAAATTGCGGCTAATGTAAGTAACTTGGATTAACTGTAAAGGCATGAAGAAAAAATATTGCGGTAACTGTCGATTGACGGCAAATCGTTTCCTTTGTGCTTTATTAGTATATTCGTAAAGATTCCCTGTCCGAAAGGGCAGGCTTAGTAGTTGTTATGAAGAAGATCAAATTTATAGAGGTAAAATCGGAAATCGGCGCCGGAACACGGGGGGCCAGCCTGGGCATAGACGCCCTGAAAATTGCTGCATTGGATTACGGAAGCAACCTGTTCAGCAAAATGCCTTCCACGGAAGTGCAGGTGGAGAACACTGCCTTGTTCGAACCGCCGGGTATTACTCCCTATGCCAAAAGAATCCGCCCGCTGGTGAAGATCTATGAACGGATCGCCAATACGGTCCGCAGCACGCTGCGGAACAACGAGTTTCCGATTGTCCTGGCCGGCGACCATAGTACGGCCGGCGCTACCATTGCCGGCGTCAAGCTAGCCTACCCGAAACAGCGCGTCGGAGTCATCTGGATTGACGCCCATGCCGACCTGCATTCTCCCTGGACCAGCCCTTCCGGCAATACCCACGGCATGCCGCTTGCCGCTTCCCTGAACGAAGACAATGCCACGAATAAGATCAACAAACCAGACAAGGAGACCATTGAACTCTGGGGCATGCTGAAACGCACGGGAGGTATTGCGCCGAAAGTGAACTACGATGATATCGTCCTGATTTCCCTTCGGGATGTGGAACCGGAAGAATCCTACCTTCTAAAAAAGCATAAGGTTAAAATATTTACGACGGCGGAAGTGAAACGGAACGGTGTCGAGAAAATCGCCCGGGATACGCTGGCCCACCTGTTTAAATGCCAGCAGATCTATATTTCCTTTGATGTGGATTCCATGGATTCCTCTATTTCGAAGGGAACGGGCACACCCGTCCGGAACGGCATTACGGAGAAAGAAGCCGGCAGCTTACTGGTGCGGCTGATCCAGAATGAAAAGATCTGCTGTTTCGAGATCGCCGAAATCAATCCGACGCTCGATAAAGAAAACCTGATGGCGGAGAATACTTTTGAGATTCTCCAACGGGTAGTAAGCCAACTGACCTGATATTTTAATCCTGATAAATTTTGAACCGGTCGCAGGATTTTTCTGCATAGCCCGGGAAATAGCGTATGATAAAGTTTGAACCTGCGTTAAAGCAAAGCATCCAGGAGGCACTGGCATCACTTTTTGAGTTGCCTGCGAACCCGAAGGATATTGCTTTACAGGAAACAAGGAAAGAATTTGAAGGGGATTTTACCCTGGTGGTATTTCCTTATGCCAAACAGGCCGGGAAATCGCCCGATGCCGTTGGTAATGAAATCGGGAATTACCTGGTGGAAAAATCCGGGCTGGTCTCATCATTTAATGTGGTGAAGGGCTTTTTAAACCTGTCCGTAGCCGATGAACACTGGCTGTCCTTTTTCAGGGAAGTCGTCACGCAACCCGAATCGCTTACCCTGGCGGCTGCCCGGGAGAACCCCGCTCCGTCCACGCTGATGGTTGAATATTCTTCGCCCAACACGAACAAGCCCCTGCACCTGGGACATGTGCGTAACAACCTGCTCGGTTTTTCCGTGGCGGAAATTCTGAAAGCTGCGGGCCACAAAGTCATCAAAGTGAATTTGGTCAACGACCGAGGCATACATATCTGCAAATCCATGCTGGCATGGAAGAAGTACGGCCACGGCGAGACGCCGCAGTCCTCCGGTATGAAAGGCGATCACCTGGTTGGCAAATACTATGTCCTGTTCGACAAGAAGTACCGCGAAGAGATAGAAAAGCTTGTCGGAAAGGGAATGCAGAAAGAGGAAGCCGAAAAAAAGGCGCCGCTGATGCTTGAAATCCAGGAGATGCTCCGGCTCTGGGAAGCGGGCGATCAGGAAACATTGGCGCTCTGGCAAACCATGAATGGCTGGGTCTATGAAGGATTCGCGGAGACCTATCAAAAACTGGGTGTGGATTTTGATAAGACCTATTACGAATCGCAAACCTATCTTCTCGGGAAGAAAATTGTGGAAGACGGTTTGCAAAAGGGAGCCTTTTTCAAAAAAGAAGACGGTTCCGTCTGGGTCGACCTGGCCGAAGCGGGCTTGGATCAGAAGGTATTGTTACGCAGCGATGGCACCTCCGTATACATCACCCAGGACCTGGGTACGGCGCAATTGCGTTTCGACGAGTATGCCGGACTTGAAAGACTGATTTACGTGGTCGGCAACGAACAGGATTATCACTTCAAGGTGTTACGCGAGACATTCATGAAGATGGGACGTTCCTGGGCCGGCGGACTTTACCATTTATCCTATGGCATGGTGGATCTTCCCAGCGGAAAGATGAAATCGCGCGAAGGTACCGTTGTCGATGCCGACGACCTGATCAAAGAGATTACGGAAGAAGCTGAAATGGCGACGAAGGCCCTGGGTAAGATTGAACATTTTGATTCGGCGGAAGCCAGGCAACTTTACCATGATATTGGCATGGGTGCCTTAAAATATTTTATCCTGAAGGTAGATCCTAAAAAAAGGATGCTGTTCAACCCGGCTGAGAGTATCGACATGAACGGCCATACGGGCCCCTTTATCCAATACACGTATGCGCGTACGCGATCGGTGCTTGCAAAAGGAGAGAAAGTCTTTGGCAGCAGCAAGGCGACAGGGCCGGATCACAGCGCCGATGAGGCGGAAAAGAACCTGGTCAAACTTTTGTATAGATATCCCGCTGTCATCACCGAAGCGGCAGGGGTATTAAGCCCCGCCGTCGTGGCGAATTATGTGTATGAACTGGCTAAAAGCTTCAATCATTTTTACCACGATCATGTCATCGTAGAGGAAGCACAGCCGGCCACTTCCGCTTTCCGTTTATCGCTTGCCGCAGCAGCTTCCCGGGTTTTAAAACACGGCATGGGATTGCTGGGGATTGTAGTTCCGGAGCGGATGTGAGGAGTAGTTAGTTGGGAGTAGTGAGTTGTGAGTAGGGAGTAGGAATCAGGGAGAATGTGCATGCCGGAATAGCCTTGACTTTTTTTTCTTCGTGTTTCTTCGTGCCCTCCGTGCCTCCGTGGTGAAATACAGAAGTAACCACGAAGGAGGACACACGAAGAAGAAGTAATGATGATGCAACTATTCCTGCCTTTCTAGCGTCTTTTTCAACAAAGCAAATCATTACCTGTATGAGGAAAAACTACGTTTTTTTATCCTTGACATTCCTGTTTCTTTCTTTCGTATCACCAAAAACCAGTACCAGCCAGCCCGGGTATCTGTGGGCTGTGCAGACCGGCGGAACCTTAACGGATGCAGGGAAGTCCGTAGCTATTGATACGGCGGGGAATATCTATACGGCGGGGTCGTTCCAGGGCATTGTGGATTTTGATCCCTCCCCGAACACGTTCAATATGGCGGCTAACAATGTGGATGTTTTCATCACCAAAACGGATGCGGCCGGGCAATTTATATGGGCGCGGAAAATGGGCGGAACCGGTGTCGATGTAGCCACTTCCATCGTGCTGGATATAACGGGCAATGTGTATACGACAGGTTCTTTTACAGGCATGGCAGATTTCGATCCGGGAGCGCCTTCCTTTACGCTTTCCGCAGTCGGGAATACCGATGTTTTTATCAGCAAACTCAGCGTGTCCGGTGATTTTGCCTGGGTGAAACAGCTGGGAGGCAGCGATTACGATTACGGAAATTCTATTTCCAAGGATGCTTCCGGCAACATCTATGCCTGCGGCAACTTCAGGGGTACTGCTGATTTCAATCCTGCAACAGCCAGTACCTACACGCTGACTTCAGCCGGAGGATATGATGCCTGGCTAGTTAAGTTAAATTCCTTCGGAGATTACATGTGGGCCAAGCAACTGGGCGGAGCAGGAGGTGATTTCAGCAATTCCCTGTCCGTCGATAATGGCGGCAACGTGGCCGTATCCGGATGGTTTGAAGGCGTATCGGATTTTGATCCGTCGGCTACCACGGTGAACCTTACGTCCGCAGGACTGTATGACGCCTATGCCTGCAAGCTGGATGCCTTTGGAAATTATATCTGGGCGCGCAGGATGGGAGGAGCGAACAGCGATGAAGCCAATGCCATTGCACTGGATGCGTCCGGAAATGTTTGCATCGCCGGTTGGTTTAGCGGCACCGCCGATTTTGATCCGGGTGCGGCGACACACAATGTGACTTCATTCGGAGGCGTAGATATTTTTATTATGAAGTTAAGTTCGGCCGGCAATTTCGTTTGGGCCGACCAGCTTGGAGGCACCTCCGATGAAGTTGCCACCGGGCTCTGCATCGATGCGGCGAATGCCATCTATGCTACGGGGTATTTTAACGGGGCCGGTGATTTAAACCCGGGCCCTGCAACGAATTATGTTTCTTCCAATGGCATGACCGATATTTTTGTGTGCAAGCTCACGGCTACCGGCAATTTTTCCTGGGCAGGCGGCATGGGCGGTAATGGCGCAGATGTTGGAAGTTCGTTGGCCGTCGATCCCCGCGATGCATTTGTGTATGTAACCGGTAAATTCCAGTCGATGGGGGACTTCAATCCGTTGTCTGGATTTTCCTACCTGACTTCAGCCGGCGGTGATGATATTTTCCTTGTAAAACTATGCCAGGCTGCTCCCGATGCGCCCCTGGAAATTTTCGGCAACGACACCATTTGTGAAGGCTCTGAACAGGTATATTTTATCGATCCCGTTCCCGATGCACTGTCGTATACCTGGATACTACCCAACGGCAGCACAGCGCCGGGTAAATCAACATCGATTACCGTCCATCCTGATTCGGTGAGCGGTAACCTTACCGTTCGAGCAAATAACGATTGCGGAAGTTCATCGACGGCTTTGTATATTAAAGTAAACAAATTGCCTGATGTGCATGCTACGGTTTCCCGCGATACCGTCTGCAGCGTGTCAATGCCGCTGGCCTTGTCTGGCATTCCTGCAGGAGGGATATTTGCCGGACCGGGAGTGAACGGAACCGATTTTCATCCCATCCTTTCCGGACCGGGCTTGCAGCTTGTCACCTATACGATGATGGACTCTAACGAATGTTCCAATACGGACACCCTGAGCATCTTTGTAGATGTTTGTGTAGGGATGGAAGAGGTTGCTGCCAATGCCGGCAGTGTCCAGGGATATCCGAACCCGGCCAGCGATCAATTTACGGTGGAGTCGGCAGGCATGAGCCTGGTGGAAATTTTCTCGGTGTCCGGACAAAAGGTATCATCGGAGATACCGGCAAAAGGAGCTCAGAAAATTAGCCTGGATGTAAGTACGCTCACTCCCGGGATCTACTTTGTAAAAGTGACGACAGCGATAGGGGTGCGGACTTTGCGGTTGATGAAAGAGCCTTCTTAAATTATTGCTATTTCTAACCCGTTAGTTTTCTTTTCACCACAGAGACACAGAAGCACAGAGATTACGCAGAGTCTTTTGACTTTTGACTTCTGACTTTTGACTTCTTTCCTACGCGTCGATCTTCGCGTACTTCGAATTCTTCTCGATAAAATCCCTGCGTGGTGGCACATCATCGCCCATGAGCATGGAAAAAATGCGATCGGCTTCCGCCGCGCTGTCGATGGTTACTTTGCGTAAGGTACGCGTATTCGGGTTCATCGTAGTTTCCCATAATTGCTCGGCATTCATTTCTCCGAGACCTTTATAGCGCTGCGTATTCACGCTTTCTTCCTTTCCTTCGCCGGCGATTTCTTTGATGGCCGTCTGTCGCTGTTCGTCGGTCCAGGCGTAACGCTGCTCTTTACCTTTTTTTACCAGGTAGAGCGGGGGCGTGGCAATATACAGGTACCCTTCTTCAATAAGTTCTTTCAGGTGACGGAAGAAGAAAGTCAGGATGAGTGTAGTAATGTGGCTTCCGTCGACGTCGGCATCGGTCATGATCACTACTTTGTGGTAGCGGATCTTAACCATATTCAGCGGTCGTCCTTCCAGGTTCTCGTCACGGAACACGCCCAGGGCCGTATAGATATTGCGGATTTCTTCGTTCTCGTAGATCTTATATTCCATGGCCTTCTCCACGTTGAGGATCTTACCTCTCAGGGGAAGGATGGCCTGGAAGGCACGGTTACGGCCCTGTTTGGCAGTACCGCCGGCGGAGTCTCCCTCAACGAGGAATAATTCGGAAACGGCGGGATCGCTGTCGCTGCAATCCGATAATTTACCGGGCAGCCCGGTTCCGGACAGTACATTCTTTCGCTGCACGAGCTCGCGGGCTTTTCTGGCCGCATGGCGGGCCGTAGCGGCCAGCACGATTTTATCGACAATAACGCGGGCTTCACGCGGATGCTCTTCCAGGTAATTGCTGAGCATTTCACTCACGGCCTGGTCCACGGCACCCATTACTTCGTTGTTGCCGAGTTTCGTCTTGGTCTGTCCCTCAAATTGCGGCTCCGCGACTTTTACGGAAATGACGGCGGTAAGACCTTCGCGGAAGTCGTCGCCGCTGATTTCGAATTTCAGCTTTTGCAAAAAGTTCTGCTTTTCGGCATAGTTCTTCAGCGTACGGGTCAGGGCGCGACGGAAACCGGCCAGGTGAGTTCCGCCTTCATGGGTATTGATATTGTTGACGTAGGAATGTACGTTTTCGTTAAACGACGTATTGTACTGCATGGCTACTTCCACCGGCAGGCCGCCGCGGTCGCTTTCCATGTAAATGGCTTCCGGGATCAGTCTTTCGCGGGTGGCATCGAGGTAGGTTACAAATTCACGGAGGCCGCCTTCGCTGTAGAAAGATTCGGAAGGGTTCTTTCCCTCCGCATCCGCTTCCCGAAGATCGGTAAGGTTCAGCCGGATGCCTTTATTGAGATAGGCCAGTTCACGAAGACGGGCGGCCAGGGTATCGTAATGATAAACGGTAGCGGTGAAGATCGTATTGTCGGGCAGAAAGGTGGTCCGTGTTCCGGTACGGCTGGTGGCACCGGTTACTTTTACGGGATACATGGGTTTACCGCATTCGTACTCCTGAACAAAAATCTGACCCTCCCTGTTTACCTCCACAGTCAGGTGAGATGAGAGGGCATTTACACAACTTACACCCACACCATGCAATCCCCCGGAAACTTTGTAGGAATCCTTGTCGAATTTACCCCCGGCATGAAGGACGGTCATCACCACTTCCAGGGCGCTTTTCTTTTCCTTCGTATGCATATCGGTGGGTATTCCGCGGCCGTCGTCGCTGACGGTAATGGAATTATCCGTATTGATAAAAACATCGATGTTCTTGCAATAGCCGGCAAGGGCTTCGTCAATGGAATTGTCCACCACCTCGTAAACGAGATGATGCAAGCCTTTAACCCCCGTATCGCCAATGTACATGGCAGGGCGTTTACGAACCGCTTCCAGGCCTTCCAGGACCTGGATGCTGTCGGCCGAATATTCCTGCGATTTTCTTTGTGTTGTTGTTTCCTGTTCTTTCAAAAGTGGATCCATTAAAACTGACTTAATCTGACTAAAAATAAACCTCCGTCCCGATGTCAAAAAGACATCAAAAAAGCCGAAACATCCATTAAAATGAATCAGCCTTTATTGGTTTCAAATATAGGCTAAATCAGCGGGTTAAACTAATTTTTAAGCAAAAAATATTCACCTGTAACCGTTGAAAAATCAGGGGTTTCGGGAGGGTATTCAAGGGGTTGGAGTGGGGCAGAACCAGGCCGGATTTTGGAGTCATTTTAATGCAGTCCCGGAGCCATCCGGTGCAAGTTGGTCCAAAGCGGCGGCAGCTCCGTTTTAAGCGGTTTCAACGAAGTACATATCAATCTCTCCTTTGTTCTTCGCCTGAATCTTTCCCCTGTGTTCACATTTGAATTTATCCCTCACCAAATTATACGTGGTGCCGCTTATGTTAATCTTGCCTGCATCACTGTTTTGTTCCATCCGTGCGGCAATGTTTACGGTGTCGCCCCAGATGTCGTAGGCGTATTTTTTAACGCCTACAACGCCCGCTACAACAGGCCCCGTATGTATTCCTATCCGCAACTCGAATGGAATTTCGTCTTTGGCTTGTTTTTCTTTTTTGCGTTCAAGCATGAAATTACGGATCTCAAATGCCGCATGGAGCATATCCTCTGCATGCGTATGTGTACTCACCGGCAATCCGCTTGCACAGAGATAGGCGTCGCCAATGGTTTTTATCTTTTCGATATTATACTTATGAAGTATGTTATCGAAGGCGCTGAAGCAGGTATGTATCTCATCGACTAAAAGCTCCGCGCTTATTTTTTCGCTCACCGTGGTGAAGTCTTTGAAATCGGTTAACATAACCGTAACCATGGTGAATGCTTTTGCTTTTGCCCTGCCTGTTACTTTTATTTCTTCCGCTATTTCGGTTGGAAGAATATTTAGCAACAATTCTTCCGATTTCTTTTTTGCCTTTCCGGTTTTTCGCCAGCCCATAAAAATGGCGCCTGCCAGGAGTAGAAATAATAGAGTACCCCCGACAAATGCATTGCGAACCAGTTTTTGTTTCTCCAGTTCTTTTTGAGACACGACATCTTTACTTGCCTGAACAAGATTTAAAGAATCCTGCTTCTTGCTGAAGTCGTAATTCAATTGAAGCGCTACGGTTTTCTCCGTGTTTTCATTGTTCACTAAACTATCCCGGGTAGTTATGTAAAGTTTGTAATTCGCAAATGCCTGCCTGAAATTGCCCTGGGCACTATCCAGTGTTGCCAAACTTGCATAGATTAACTTAGTCCATTCCAAACTGCCAATCTGTTTTGCAAGAGACAACCCTTTATTCAAATATTCATAAGCATCACCGTATTTCTTTTGTTTTGCGTAACTATTTCCTATATGGAAGCAGGAATAAGCGATACCTTCTTTATTTCCGAGTTCTTCTTTTTCTTTTAAGGAAGCAAAAAAATATTTAAGTGCTTCGGTATCATTGCCCCGGGCTGCATAAGCATTCCCTATGCAGGAAAAAAGTGTAGCCATTCCATTTTTATCACCGATTTCTTCCGCGAGTTTTAAGGACATAAAAAAATACTTCAAGGCTTCTGAATAGTTGAGCAGGTGGTCGCAATATTCGCCCCCGATGTTGGTATAAGCACTGACCATGCGGTCTTTATCCCCGGTTTCTTCACTTAGTTTTAATGAAGCGAAATAATTCTTCAAGGCTTCCGGGTGGTTGCCTTGTGATGAATATATATTTCCGATGTTCGTGTACGATACAGCGATGCCGCGTTTATTCCCTATTTCCTCCATACTTTTCAGGCAGGCAAAGTAATTTTTCAAGGCCTCCGGATAATTGCCCTGGTAGTCATAAATAACTCCCATATTGTTATAAGAAGTTGCCATCCCTTTTTTATAACCAATTTCCTCCCAGGTTTTCAACGCTTTTTTATGAAACTCCAGGGCCGGTAAATAATCTCCTTTTTGTCCGGACACCCAACCCATGTTATTATAAGCATGGCCCACTCCTTTTTTATAACCTATTTGTTCGGATAAAGCCAGGCATTGATTTGCGTAATCCATTGCTTTGTCAGGATTACTATCCCAGTAAGCTGCGGAGAGTTTGCTTAAAATGTTGGCCGCCGTGGTATCGTACAGCGATGGAGAGTTGAGCTTCATCTCCATCTTGTGTGCGTTGTGGTTTTTGAGTTGTGACGTTAAAGAGTCGATGAGATGCTGGTCTTGGGCGTAGCTGCCAGGCGCAAAAAATGCAGTTGTTAAAAGCAGGACGAGTACCTTCATACGCTGATTGTTTAGTACAGTTGGTTCAATAGCCAGTGCATTGCTTTTTTTTCATCGAAAGATGAAAGGCAACAGGCCATATAAAGAGTGAGTTTTTTGCCGGAGCGCCCGATTAGCTGTTAGCGGTTGTGCTGCCTGCGTTATTGCTGTTTACTTCAAAATATTCGTGAGCGGTTCCTTTATTCGTATGTTCCTGTAGTTGTTTAACAATACTATCCGCCCGCATTCCGTGTTGTTTAATTTTTTGCAGGTTGTTTAATAAATCTTTTGCTGTTTCATTTCTTTCCTGTTCGTTGTTTGATTTGACCATCTCATGAATCATATCTTCTGCCAACTCGGAAAAGTTGTTTACAAAATTCAACGGGTTTTGTATCTCATGCGACACGCGCGAAGCCATGATGCCAAAGGCGGCCATCTTTTCACTTTTTATTAATTGTTCCTGTGCTTCTTTTAATTTTTGATTGACTATGCGTTGTTTGCTATAGTTGCGGTAAACAAAAAACAATAAAAGGATGGTGATGGCTGCTGCTGCAAATCCGCCATAAGTAATTGCCTTTTGCTTTTGCAGCCTGACGGATGCCAATTCATTTTCCTGTGTAAATTTTAAACTGTCAGCAATTTGTTTTTTATCAAACTCATATTGCATTTGCTGCTGTGTGATTTTTTTGGTGTTTTCTTCATTGTTTAAACTGTCATTGTACAGCATGAACAGCTTGTTATGTTCAAAGGCGCTTCTGAAATCCCCCAAGGCGCTGTCGGCGACCGAAAGCCAGTCATAGCCGTTTGCAACCATCCTGAACGCGCCAATTTCAGTCGCAAGCCGCACTCCTTTCAGAAGATATTCTTTCGCTTCTTTGGCAGCGTGCATGTTTAATTTAGTTATGCCAATTTCATTATAAACTCCTGCAATTCCATTTTCATTTCCGATTTCTTCATATACTTTTAAACTGGCAAGCAGATGGTTCAGCCCTTCCGGGTATCTGCCCTGGTTGTTGTTATTTACTCCCAGATTGTAATAGCAAGACGCAATGCCATCTTTATCGCCCTCTTCTTCGTATAATTTTAGAGCGGCTGAATAGTTTTTAAGCGCCTCCTCGTGCTTGCCCTGCCTTTCATATACCATTCCAATGTTGCCTGAACAGATTGCCTCACCATTTTTATTTCCGGTCTCCCTGTATATTTTTAAGGCGGGGGTAAAATAGTTCAGCGCTTCCGGTTGATTCCACTGATTTAGAAAAATAAGTCCAATGTTGTTGAAACAACCTGCGATCGCTTCCTTATCCCCGATTTCTTCTTTTATTTTTAAGGAGGCTAATTGACTTTTCAACGCTTCCGGATAGTTGCCCTGGTCATTATAAATATTTCCGATGTTGTTGTAAGAAGCGGCAATTCCGTTTTTATCCCCTGTTTCCTCGCGTATTTTTAACGCAGCAAAATGATTTTTTAATGCTTGCGGATAATTGCCCTGTTTTCGACAAATAATTCCAAAGTTGTTATAACAAGCCGAAATTCCCTTCTTAAATCCAATTTGCTGTGCAAGGGTAAGCGCTTCATTCAAATATTTTTCTGCAGGATCATAGTCGGAAACCTTCATGTATTCCATGCCAATTGCTTTAAGGATATTGAATTTAGCCGTGTCGCTTTCGTTGGGTATCAGGTTTTTGCGCAGCTCCAGGTTTTTTGCGTCATAATTTTTTAATGCCAGCCGGAGGGAGTCGATTTTAGGATTCTGAGCCAACGAAAAGAATGTGCAAAGGGCTAAAAAAAACGTAAGGAGTTTTTTCATCTCTGTTTGATTCTTACAATCCGTTTAAAATAAGCACTGCCGTTTGTTCGAAACGAAAGTATATCCGATAGCGTAGAAAGAACAAAAGAAGTAAAATTCTGAAGGGCTTGAAGGATGTACTGGTTCCGCAAAAAGAGTGAGACCATAAAACTTTCCAATCATACGCAACCCTCCGGCGCAGGCTATTTGCAAAACGCAGGAGGTAGCTCAATGGCACAAACTTAACGAACTTAGACTGTCCTTCAAAAGTTTATTTCTAGTAGTTTTTTATATGCCAGTGCTTCGCGATATGTTTAGCTGACGAAAATATAACCACTAAACATGCTTTTAACATGTACTTTCCGCCCTTGCCTGCGGCCGGCGGATGAACGCTCACTCTTTCACCAGTTTACTAGTTTGCAGGTAGTCGTTGAGTGATTTGAGCCGGAGAAAATAAATGCCGGCATCGAGGAACCGGATGTCGAGTTGCCTGGTTTCGGTGGTTCCCATTTTATCCCGTAGCAAAACTCTGCCGCTGATATCACTGAGAATAACTTCTGCATTTACAAAATGTTCTGTTTTGATTGTAACCGTATGGTTCGAGGGATTAGGGAAGATACGCAAATCCTTTTCCTCCGGTGAGGAAGCCATGCCGTTGCTCAGGGAGTATTTGGCGACAAAGGATTTTCCTGAACTGTTGGTAAAGAAACCTGCAGTGTAAATAGAGCCGGAGGCATCACTGTGGATGGTAGTAATGAGATCATTGGCTGACAATCCACTCAAGCCGCCTAATTCGTTCCAGGTGCTCCCATTCCAAATGGCAACATAAGGATTTCCCAAACTGTTGGTAAAATCACCGGCAGCATAAATAGTACCTGATGCATCGGCGTAAACGGATACGATATTGCCATTCGCAGCCAATCCGTTCAATCCACCCAGTTCGCTCCAGCCACTGCCATTCCATTTGGAAACATACCTGTTTCCTGAGCTGTTGGTAAAATTTCCTGCAGCATAAATGTTTCCGGAAGCATCGCTGCACACAGATCGAATGGCATTGTTAGCAGCTAATCCATTTAAGCCACCCAATTCGCTCCATGTGCTTCCATCGTAGAAGGCCACATATTGCTTTCCGGAGGTGTTGGTGAAAGCTCCTGCTGTATAAATATTGTTCGAAGCGTCGCAGGCAACGGAAAAAATAAAGCCATTGGCCGACAGTGCATTGAATCCACCCAGTTCGTTCCATGTACTGCCATTCCACCTGGCAACATAACACTTTCCGGAACTGTTGGTAAACCATCCTGTAGCATAGATATTTCCGGCGGTATCGCTGCACACTGAATACACATAATTATTGGCTCCCAATCCGTTCAATCCACCGAGCTCACTCCAGGCGCTTCCATTCCATTTAGCCACATAACGCTTTCCTGAGCTATTGCCAAAAACTCCTCCTGCATAAATATTTCCGGTTGCATCACTGGTAACAGAGAGGATCACATTATCAGCCCCCAATCCATTCAATCCGCCTAATTCGCTCCAGCTGCTGCCGTTGAATTTGGCGACATACATGTTTGAGGAACTGTTGGTAAAGGATCCTGCAGCGTAAATATTTCCCGAACCATCTTTGCAAAGGGTTCTGATATCACTATTGGCATTCAAACCATTCAGCCCTCCCAGTTCACTCCATTGTGCATGGAGGGGAGATGGAGAATTGCAAAACAAGAAAATAATTGCATAGAAATGTTTTTTCATGGCAGTTCAATTTAGTGGGTTGTATTCTATTCTCTTGATAAAGTATCATTGTAGGGTATCATTAAGATAAGAAATGTTTCTGTGTATCCAGCTTATTTAGTCAGCCAATGGAATAACATCTTAAAAGGCCAGGCAATAAGGGCGAAGAGGAAATCAAGCGGTATAGCGAGCAGAAACACTACTATATAGGTCCACCATTTGTATTTAAACTTGCCAATTCCCGTTGTCAGCAGCTTTAATACGGGATTTAATTTGTCTTTGTAATAGTAAAGAATCCCGATGTCGCACAGAAGCATGATGGCCAGGCGCAAGGGGAGGGAAGCGCCGAACATCGAGGTCGTAAAGGCAATATCAACGAGAAGAATTTGAATTAATACGGGAACTAGGATGAGTGCGCCGGGTAAAACAGTTCTGTTGAACAGCAGCATAAGTCCGCCGATAATTTGGATTGAACCGACGACAAGGTTAAAAACCGGCGAAATGGAAAATAAATACCAGGCGAGATAGAATTTGTCTACTTCCTTAACAGGTTTGTCCAGGATTTTAGGATCCCAAATGCTGAATTGGCCGCCGTTTATTTTGCTCCAGCCATAGTCAAGCATAAAATAAGCTAAATAAAAACGAAGGACTAAAACAATGAAATCTGTGATTTGTTGCCTGGTATAGCTCATAATCTGCCCGGGTAGTCCTTGCGTGCTGCCTGAAGTTATGCTAAAGAGATTTGTACCACCATATTCTATCCATTAATTTCCATTCGTTGTTTACCCTGATACAATCAACAAGCTTTATAATGAATTGGTGATTGTTTTCTTGGTAAGTAATATAAATATCACCTTTAAGAACCGGTTCAGCTTCTCGTGGCTCTTCCTTCAGCTCGGCTTTGACCAATGAAATGGAGCTCCAATTCACTCCATTCCTCCGGCCTGTTTCAAGCGTTTCTTTAAAAGTTTTATATGCCGCGCCTGTAATAGACTTGTAAATAGATGCAGCTTCCGGCATCTGAATATCGGAAGATGTTTTTTGAAGTTCGACTAGTTTTTTAAAGTCATCCAGGGAGGGAAGGCATTTTTGTATCGCGCTGTCGCTGCAGGATTTCAAGGCTAAAGTGATATCATTAACTAACTTGTCTTCAGGCTTTGATTGGGAAAAAGAAGAATATACTGAAAGAAGCAGAGCAATAAGGATATAGGAAGCTTTCATACTAATTTCGCGTTTTGTTCAGGAGTTTGATCTTCATACATTTCAAAAACAGATTTTGCCGTAGATGAGTCGGGTGCGACCAACGCGGAGGCGTCTTTATTGAATGAACATTTGACTTTCGAATTAAAGTTCATATTGAACATGAATTCTGCATTGGACATTTGAAAAGCAAAAGTGAAGCCGCAATTGGAATTTATGCTATAGATATCTACATGGTCTATTTGCGTGGCTGGGGATTGAAAGTCTGAAAGTTGTAATTTATAATTTATAATTCCCATCCCAGTCAATGATGTTCTGTGATTTGATTAGGAATGGCTGAAGGAATAAAAAGAGTAGAAATGCTTTTTTCATAAAGTTAAGTTGCTTAATCCAAATCCCCTGGATCCCTTATCTAGTCCGGAGGACTGACGAAGGATCCTGCTAATTCTCCGGCGCTTTTTGTTATGCTGGAAGCATCTTGTTTCTACTAACCCGAAAGATTCTTTTACCCCTCAACAAGTTTCTTCCAGAATGACAAAACTAACGCATATAATTAACGAGCTTAGTAGTTCATCAGTAGATCGCTGAGAGAAAAAACAGAGACTTCACGGAAACATTAAATATCTGAAATCAGCTAATTAACTCATCAGCTAATCTCCAAATCAATACTCAATATCCAACCCCAACTGATCCTTAAGCTCATGAATAGCCGGGTTTTTTTCGGCCATACGTTTGAACTTTTCCTGGGGCGTGTAGGCTTTTCTTTCCTCGCCGGATGGCTTTGATACCATGGAATTGAGCTGGATCGATGGGTTGGAAAGCGTCGAACGGAGATAAGCCAGGATGTCGAATCTGACTTCTGCCAGTTCCTTCTCCAGGGCGGCATGATCCAGGATAAATACCAACTCGTGGCCGTTGCGGATTTCAGGAGGACGCTTAAGCATGGCCGCCGACATGGCCATTTTACCCTGCGTATTCAAAAGGGCGCCAAAGTCATTCCAGGCACGGAACAATTCCTCAGGGGTAAATGATTTCGCTACTGCCGGAACAGGCTCTGCAACCACATCCTGCTTTTTTTCGGCCGGCTTTTGTATCATCTGCGTGATCGAAATGGATTTCGAAGGAGATGGTTCTTTGGCCTTTGGAGCAGGGGCGGGGTTCGGTGTATAAACAGGTACTGTGGAAATCGCAGGAGTAGAAACAGTGGGGGCGGGAGGAACAACGGCCGGGGCAACAGCTGGCTGGGGAGCAAGAGTTAAAGGCTCAGCTTTTTTTTTTGGCTGATCGGCCGCAACCGCTGCAGCGCCATTGGAGAAGCCGCACATTTTAAGCAGGGTGAGCTCTACATGCAGGCGCTGGTTCTTGGCAGCCCTGTATTGAATGTCGCATTTACTGGTGGCATCCAAAGCATTCAGAAGCCAGGGAACGGGACATTGGGCCGACTGGATTTTGTATTTCTCCCTGACCTTCGGACTTACCTGGAGCAACTGATGGGTAATGGAATCTTTGCAAACAAGCAGGTCGCGGAAGTGATTGGCCAGTCCGTTTATGAAGTTATGACCGTCGAATCCATTGGCAAGGATTTCATTGAAAGTCAGAAAAGAATCCGAGATATTCGATGCTAACAGCCCATCTGTTATTTTGAAGTAGTATTCGTAGTCAAGTATGTTAAGGTTCTGAATTACAGCTTTATATGTAAGCCGTGTTCCGGCAAAGCTTACCATCTGGTCAAACATGCTCAGGGCATCTCTCAGTGCGCCGTCGGACTTCTGGGCGATGACGTGTAAGGCCTCTTCTTCGGCGTCTACATTTTCTTTGGCTGCAATTCCTTTCAGGTGGGAGGTAATGTCGTCAACCGTTATCCGGTTAAAATCAAAAATCTGGCAACGGGAAAGAATGGTAGGAATGATCTTATGTTTCTCCGTGGTAGCCAGGATAAAGATGGCATAGGACGGAGGTTCTTCCAGGGTCTTCAGAAAGGCATTAAAGGCACTCGCTGAAAGCATATGAACCTCGTCTATGATATAGACCTTGTACTTGCCACCTTGCGGAGCGTAACGTACCTGATCAACCAGGGCGCGAATATCTTCCACCGAATTGTTACTGGCAGCATCCAGCTCGTAGATATTCAGCGAATGATTGTTGTTAAAAGACAGGCAGGACTCGCATTGATTGCATGCTTCAACCTGGTCGCTGACATTCACGCAGTTAATCGTCTTGGCCAGGATGCGTGCCGTCGTTGTTTTGCCTACACCCCGCGGACCAGTAAATAAAAAGGCCTGCGCCAGGTGATGGCTGCGAATCGCATTTTTTAAGGTGACTGTAATATTGGGCTGACCCACCACGGTATCAAACGTGACGGGACGGTACTTACGCGCCGATACAATAAAATTATCCATCCGGTTTTTTTCGCTGCTAGCAAAGATAAAATTTCAGGCCGACAAAAAGGGAATAAAATCAAAATGCTTCCTTCAAAATAACATAGACGGCGCCGCCTTCGCCGCTTCGTCCGTAGTCGACACGCAGGTTGAGTTTTTCCTTTTCATTAAGAGACAGCCGGATACCTGCACCGTAAGTAGAATGGAAGCGGTCAAAGGCCAGCTGGTTCACTTTCGGACTAACCTGTCCGGCTGCATAAAAACCGGTGACGCCAAGCCGCCAGAAGAGGAATTGCCTGACCTCAGCCTGGAAGCAGACCATGTCTTCGTCGGCAAAGCGGCCTTTGTAATAACCCCGCATCATTTCCGAACCCCCAATCATGGACAGGTTGCGGAAAGGCACGTCACCTGTGGTAATGCGTGCGATGCCCTGCAAGGCCAACACCGTGCTCACCTTAAGCCTCAGGAACTTACGCATGTCCACCGAAAAAGAAGTGAATTTGAAATCGCTGCCCAGGCTTTTCGGAAAATAGGTGTAGTTGATCTCTGAAAAAAATCCACGACTGGGACTAAAGGCATTGTTTCTGGTATCCCATGTTGCCAGGATACCCAGGCCCGATGTATTGCCGCCATAGCGGCCGGTAATCTGCTGTTGGTCGAATACACCATGGGCCTGGTAACGAACATCATGCGTCCGCTGGAATTCATAATTTATCCCGGCATAAAATTTCCGGTAGACACGGTAGAGGAATTGCGGATTAATAAAAAACTGTTTGAGGCTATAGGGCTCTTTCGCTTCTGGAGGACTTTCATTGCCTTTGCCCCAGAACTGATCCGGGTAATAACTGTAGGAGCCCTGGAACCGAAAAATCTTGTCCTCATTGGGAAAGTAAATGGATGAATTGAGTACGAAGACTACCTGTTCGTTTAACGTATAGAGACCAAGCAGGCTGACGTCAGAAGTGCGAACTGTCGAATCGTTCCGTTCAGGCTTAAAGAAGTAAGCCGCCGCGCCGCCAAAGCCCCAATCCGTTTCCGGCGACCGGAGAAAGAAGGGAAAAAGCAGGAAACGGGAGTTCTTACTTTTCAAAGTGTCTAAAGGAACAGGGTCCTGTTCTAAAGGAACAGGATTCTGGCCCCGGCAGAAATACGGAATGCAAAACAATAGAAGGCAGGCCAGGTTTTTTTTAATCATAAAGGGCGCGCAAAGATAGAAATTGCGTCAGAAAGGGATATGCTTCGTTTTGAGACCATTGATTACAAATCCTTGAAAGAATATACGTGCATTTATCAACAACTGTTAATAACTTCTTGATTTGAGGCCCAAATAGTTTATATTTGCCAAGGCGTTTTCCAATTTCATTTCTTAAGACAGTTTCGGGAGGGTACGTGGCGTTTGCTGCTATTTCATGCAATTTAACGGGGCATGGAGTAAACGCTGTTCTTCCTTTAATATAAGTAAGTTATGCCGGTTAAACTAAAGAGTTACGCCCATGGACGGTGGGTGGAAGGTGCTGATACCGGCACTTCCATCCTGCATGCCGTTTCAGGCGAACCCATATTTTCTGTGTCCAGCAAGGGCCTGGATTTTAAAGCGATGCTGGAGTACGGCCGGAATACGGCCGGAAGTAAGCTCAGGAAGATGAGTTTCCATGACCGCGCCCGGATGATTAAAGCCCTGGCTCTTTACCTTACGGATAAGAAAAAAGACTTTTACAAACTCTCCGCAGCCACGGGAGCCACCAAGACCGATTCATGGATTGACATTGACGGAGGTATCGGCAATTTATTCGTGTACGCAAGCAAAGGCAGGAGAGAACTTCCTGATGAACCGTTCTATGTAGATGGCAATATGGAAATGATTTCCAAGGGCGGAACCTTCGTAGGCCACCATATTTGTGTTCCCCTGGAAGGCGTTGCCGTTCACATCAATGCCTTCAACTTCCCTGTTTGGGGTATGCTTGAAAAAATTGCCGTGAACCTGCTGGCAGGCGTACCTGCTATTGTGAAGCCGGCATCTTCTACATCCTACCTCACCGAACTAGTGGTCAGGGAAATTGTCAATTCAGGGATTCTGCCTGAAGGGTCGCTTCAATTGATCTGCGGAAGCACCGGCGATTTATTTGACCACCTGACCTGCCAGGATGTAGTCACCTTTACAGGTTCGGCCGAAACGGGAAAGATGCTTAAGCAGCACAGGAATATTATCGACAACTCCATTCGATTTAACATGGAAGCGGATTCCCTGAATTGTTCCGTGCTGGGTCCGGATTGTACGCCGGATACGGAAGAGTTTAAACTGTTTATAAAGGAAGTTACCCGCGAAATGACGGTCAAGGCCGGACAGAAATGTACAGCCATCCGCCGTACAATTGTTCCGGATCATCTTACGCAGGCAGTCCTGGATGCTTTGAAGGACAGGCTGCAGTCCAATGTTATCGGCGATCCCGCCGTAGACGGTGTCCGGATGGGACCGCTGGCCAGCAAAGGCCAGGTGCAGGATGTAAAGGCCAAAGTGCGCGAGTTAATGAATGACTGCGAAGTGGTTTACGGCGACCTGGATAAAGTGCAGGTTACCGGAGCTGACAGTGAGAAAGGCGCATTTATTTCTTCCATGCTCTTGTATTGCAACGAGCCTTTCCTCAAAAAGTCGCCGCATAATGTAGAAGCCTTCGGACCGGTCAATACGGTCATGTCCTATAAAACTACGGATGAAGCGATCGAACTGGCCAAGATGGGAAAGGGCAGTCTCGTTGGATCCGTGGTTACGGGAGATGATGCCTTTGCCAGAGAAATGGTTTTAGGTACGGCCTGCATGCATGGCCGCATGGTCATCATTAATAAAGAATGTGCCGGTGAATCTACCGGTCACGGTTCGCCGCTGGCCCACCTGGTTCACGGAGGTCCGGGTCGTGCAGGCGGAGGCGAAGAGATGGGAGGCATGCGCGGCGTGAAACATTATATGCAGCGTACGGCACTTCAAGGTTCACCGACTACGCTCACCCGGATATTGAATACCTATTTGCCCGGTGCTGCCATTAAAGAAGATGTCATTCATCCTTTCCGGAAATATTTCGAGGAGATCCATGTAGGCGATTCGCTGATAACGCATAAGCGCACGGTGACAGAAGCCGACATCGTCAACTTTGCCGGCATCAGCGGAGATTATTTTTATGCCCATACGGATGAGACTTCGCTGGAAGGTTCCATCTTCGAAAAACGTGTGGCGCACGGGTACTTTATCATTTCCGCGGCCGCCGGACTTTTTGTGGATCCGAAAAAAGGACCGGTACTGGCGAATTACGGACTGGACAACCTGCGATTCACACAGCCTGTGTATGTCGGCGACACGATCCAGGTCCAGTTAACCTGCAAGTCTAAAATCAAAAAAGATATCAGGGAAGGGCAGATACCACAGGGTGTTGTGGAGTGGTATGTGGAAGTGAAGAACCAGCGTAATGAAATCGTGGCGCTTGAAACGGTGCTTACTTTGGTTGCATGTAAAGAAGAATTGGTTTAACGAACACTGTTCTGACTCGATTACCTTAAAATAGATAAGTCATGTTGTACGAAACACTGGAGCGATTTGAAAAGAAATTTTCCGCGCTCAAAAAAATGGGACTCCGCGTGAACGGGTTGAAGATGATTGATCCGAAACGCAAAAAGCATGTCATTGACATCAGCCGTCCGTTGATTTTCGACAACCGTGCGTTGCCGAAGACTTTTGAAGGTCTCGATGTGAAGTCCGTGATCCATGGCGAACTTCCCAAGGAATTCTCGGTAAACCGGGCCTTGCCCGACTGGACCAAGCACGAATACATCTGGGCGCCGGAGCGCTTTGAGAAATTCGTGGACCGTTGTTCCGACGAAATCAAGAAAAAGCTGGGCAACCCGGCCATGACCCGCGATGAGATGCTGTCGGCTTTGTGCTTCGGCGATTACAAAGAGCATAAGCGCAAGACAGACGGACTGATCAAGGAAGGAAAGCTGCCAAAGTACAAAGTAGTAAAGCACTGATCTTTTCATGAACGAAGGAAGAGTTACCGTTTCCCTTGAAGACGGTATAGCATCGGTTACATTTTTTCACCCCCAGAGCAATTCATTGCCTGGAGCGCTTTTAAGAAAGCTGGCCGCAGCCATCGAAGAGGCCGGCAAGGATCCCGCCGCGAAGGTCATTGTCCTTCGCAGCGAAGGAGAGAAAACATTTTGCGCCGGCGCATCCTTCGATGAACTCGTATCCATTCAGAATCTTGAAGAAGGCAGGATCTTTTTCTCGGGATTCGCCGCTGTCATCAATGCCATGCGCAAAGCACCCAAGTTTGTACTGGCACGCATACAAGGAAAAGCGGTAGGAGGTGGAATTGGCCTGGCTTCTTCAGCCGATTATTGCCTGGCTCATGAAGGCGCATCCATCAAACTCAGCGAACTGGCCGTCGGTATCGGGCCTTTTGTGGTCGGTCCGGCAGTGGAACGGAAGATGGGAAAAGCAGCTTTTACATCGTTGGCTGTAAACGCCTCCGAATGGCATACAGCGCAATGGGCTCGTGAGCGCGGACTTTATGCCCACGTTTTTTCTACGACGGAAGAGTTGGATTCCGCCGTCGGCGATATGGCCAAACGTTTGGCTTCCAGCAGTCCCGATGCCATGCATGCCTTAAAAAAAGTTTTCTGGGAAGGCACCGAAAACTGGGACACCCTTTTAAAAGAGCGCGCCGAAATCAGCGGACGCCTGGTGCTTTCAGACTTCACCCGCAACTTCATTGAGAAGTTTAAGGCCGGGGTGAGGTAATTCCTATTTACTTGTTACTCTTTTCATTCGAATTTGATAGCATCGTTTGCCTGCGTAAAAAAGGGCAGCGAAGCGAATGCAAAATTCGGGTATCACAATCCATTATAAGCGTTTTAATAGAAACGGAAAGGCACGAATATTACAGGTGCAACAGCAGTTTCCTATGTTGCTACTTTAACGGGCAGCACCACTTCCAATACGATAACCGTCTCTACGGGCGCACCACCGGCAACGCCCTCCAATATTTCAGGCAACAATAAAGCCTGTCCGTCCACTACGGAGATTTATTCGGTGACAGCCGTCAGCGGAGTCACCTTTAATTGGACGGCGCCCACGGCAGGAACCGTAATCAGCGGGCAGGGCACATCAACCGTAACAATCAGCTTTGCTTCATAAAGCCGGCTGCCGATATACAATCTGCAGCCGGCTTTTTCGTTTACACCAATGTGAATTGGTCCTTTTCTTTCTTAACATTTCTTAACGTTCAATCGAACGGTTCTTAACCGTTCTTAACCGTTCCGTTCATAGGGAATTCATTCTTGTCAGGCGAATTTTGATGGCATAAAATTTGTCAGTACAGACTCACATAAATCAAAAACCAAATTCTGAAAGCCATGCTAAATAAAATCAAAAAAAGTATCGCTGTTCTGTTCCTGGCTTCCCTGGGGGGAATTGCCGGAGCGTATCTCTATGCTTCCTTATCTGATCACCAGTCCATCAGCACGAAAAACGCCGTTCCTAAGGAAAGTCTTCATTTTGCCGGCATGTCAAATGCAGGCGCTCCCGGACCGGATTTTACAACCGCTGCCGAGTTGTCAGTGCATGCAGTGGTGCACGTTAAAACCTATAGCAGCCGCGCTGTCTATAATCCCTTCGATCCATTTGGAATCTGGGGCCAGCAACAACGGACCCAGCCCATGCAGGAAGGAAGCGGTTCGGGCGTAATCGTGACCGATGACGGCTATATCGTAACGAACAACCATGTGGTAGCGGAATCTGAGAAAGTAGAAGTGACCCTGAACGACAACAGGACTTTTGCAGCCAGTGTAATTGCCACCGATCCTTCCACGGACCTGGCCCTATTGAAAATAGACGAGAAGGGTTTGCCATTTATCGTGTATGGAAACTCCGACGATCTGAAAGTGGGTGAGTGGGTGCTTGCCGTTGGAAATCCTTTCAACCTGACATCAACAGTCACTGCCGGTATTGTCAGCGCCAAAGCCAGGAACATCGGGATTCTGCCCGACCAGTTTAAAATTGAATCTTTTATCCAAACCGATGCCGCTGTGAACCCGGGCAATAGCGGTGGCGCCCTTGTTAATACACGTGGAGAGTTGGTGGGTATAAATTCAGCAATAGCATCGAGTACAGGTTCTTATACAGGTTATTCATTTGCCATTCCTGTGAATATTGTAAAGAAGGTAATGGACGACCTGGTAGAATATGGCACTGTGCAAAGAGGTTTTATTGGCGTGAGCATCAGGGACCTGGATTCCAGGCTTGCCAATGAAAAGGGAATTCAGAATTTAAAGGGTGTTTATGTAGCCGGGTTAACTACAGGAGGAGCAGCCTCTGAAGCTGGAATCAAAGAAGGAGATGTCATCACTAAAATAGGTGAAATTGAAGTAAATAGCTCTCCGCAGTTACAGGAACAGGTTGGCCGTTTCAGGCCCGGTGATAAAATCGCTGTTACTTATGTGAGGGATGGTAAAGAGCGTATTACGAATGTAGTATTGAAGAATAAGGAGGGAAGTACGGCCATCGTTAAAAACGAGCCTGCTGTAAACCTGCTGGGTGCTAATTTTGAAAATGTTTCAAAAGAGGCTCAAAGTGAGCTATCTATACAGGGCGGAGTAAAGATTGCTAAACTGGAAAATGGAAAGCTTAAAGCTGCCGGTATACGAGAGGGATTTATCATTACGGAAATCGATAAAAAACCAATTTCCAATACAACTGAACTTGAAAATGCGCTTCGTAACAAGCATGGAGGCGTATTAATTGAAGGTATCTATCCGAACGGCATGAAGGCCTATTATGGCTTCGGAATATGAGGAAAATAGCGAAAAGAGGAGGTTTTTTCATAACCTCCTCTTTTTATTAACATTGGAAATAACTTATGAACCTGGTCTGAAATAAACTTGCGCTGCATAGCTCTATTATCTATCTTCGCACTGTCTTCTTTTCTTCCAAATTATTAAGATTTAAACGTTTTACCTGATAAACCACCACCATGAGACAACTCAAAATAACCAAGTCCATCACCAATCGCGAGAGTCAGTCACTGGAAAAATATCTCCAGGAAATCGGCAGGGAGGAATTGATCACTGCAGAAGAAGAAGTAAGGCTGGCCAGGAAAATAAAAGAAGGAGATCAGGATGCATTGGACAGGTTAACGAAAGCAAATCTTCGTTTCGTTGTTTCAGTCGCAAAACAATATCAGAACCAGGGTCTCAGCTTGCCTGACCTGATCAACGAGGGAAACCTTGGTCTGATCAAGGCTGCCAAACGATTTGATGAAACCCGCGGTTTTAAATTTATCTCTTATGCCGTATGGTGGATCCGTCAAAGTATCCTCCAGGCATTGGCAGAACAATCCCGTATCGTTCGTCTCCCCTTGAACCAGGTTGGTTCCCTGAATAAAATATCCAAAGCGTATTCCAAGCTGGAACAGGAATTTGAGCGCGAGCCTTCTTCCGAAGAGCTGTCAAAGATCCTGGATCTTCCCTCTGAGAAAATTGCCGACACCATGCGAGTAAGCGGCAAGCATGTTTCCATGGATGCTCCGTTTGTATCGGGTGAAGACAACAGCCTGCTGGACGTACTGGAAAATTCCGATTCTCCCCGTGCCGATTCCCTGCTCATGAATGAGTCCCTGCAGAAGGAAATCGACCGTTCGCTGAGTACGCTTACCGAGCGGGAGCGCGAAGTGGTACGCCTGTTCTTTGGCATCGGCATGAACCACGGTTTGACCCTGGAAGAAATCGGTGCAAAATTTGATCTGACACGCGAACGCGTTCGACAAATAAAGGAAAAAGCGATCCGCCGGTTACGCCATAAATCCCGTAGCCGACTGCTGAAAGCTTACCTGGGATAACATTGTTTTTTAGTAATGGTATTAGTTGATTAATTTGTTGTGTGTTCAGCTTTCAGCCCCGGTTGAAAGCTGAACTCTTTTAAAGAGACTACTTACTTAACCAATATAACCTGAAACATCATGATAACCGACACGCTTGTGAAAGAAAAACAAAACCCCAAAAACAAATACGAATCGGAACTGGCCGACTGGATCAAACTGGAGAAAGCCGCCATCGAATTAATCCACCTGACGGGATCGTTATGGTTTGATAAATCCGTGGAGCTGGTCCTCTTCCGTAACCAACTGGTAGACCGCAGCGCCAGCGAAATCCTGAACCTGCACCAGTATTCAAAGGATATCGTTAAACAGCCCATCAACGTCATCGATACGCTGATGCTGGCCCGTGAAATGAACAAGCTGGACCTTGCCCCATCCCGTATCGACGTAGGCCGGCTGGGCAGCGAGTGGCTGGCAGAGAAAAGCAAATACCAGAACGCCACTGAATTTGTCGGACATAAGCTCCGTGAATTCATCGGCAAAGAGAAATGTGTCATCACCCCGAAAGATGTGGTGCTCTACGGCTTCGGTCGTATCGGACGCCTGCTCATGCGCGAACTGGTTTCCCAGGCCGGCAAAGGCGAGCAATTGCGTCTCCGCGCCATCGTCACCCGTAACAACAGCGATACGGATATCACCAAGCGCGCCGACCTGCTTCGCCACGATTCCGTACACGGTCCGTTCCCCGGAACGGTAATCGAAGATTTTGAAAACAAGGCGCTCGTCGTCAATGGCCACACCGTACACATGATTGCCGCCAACGACATGAGCACGATCGATTATACGACCTATGGAATCAACGACGCCCTCGTTATTGATAATACAGGTATTGCCCGCGACCGCGAAGGCCTGGGTCAGCATCTGAAAGCCAAAGGCGTAAGCAAAGTGCTGCTTACCGCTCCGGGCAAAGGAGATATCCCGAATGTGGTTTACGGCGTAAACGAAGAAAGTGTCGCCGCCGGCGAAACCATCTTCTCCGCCGCTTCCTGTACGACGAATGCCATCGTTCCCGTACTGGCAGTCATTGAGCGTACGTTAGGCATTGAGCGCGGACATATTGAAACCATCCATTCCTATACCAACGACCAGAACCTCCTGGACAATTACCATAAGAAGTACAGGCGCGGCCGTTCAGCAGCCCTGAACATGGTTATTACGGAAACGGGTGCCGATAAAGCCGTGGGCAAGGTGCTTCCTCAACTGGCAGGCAAGCTCACCGGGAATGCCGTGCGCGTACCCACCCCCGATGTTTCCCTGGCCATCCTGAACCTCACGGTGAAAAAGAATACCTCGAAGGAAGAGGTGAATGAAATCATGCGCGAGGCCGCCTTGAACGGCGCACTCGTTGAGCAGATCCAGTATTCCGTTTCCAATGAGCTCGTTTCTACCGACCTCGTGGGAAATTCCTGCGCTTCCATCTTTGACAGTCCGGCCACCATCGTTTCCAAAGACCAGAAATCGCTCGTGCTCTATGCCTGGTACGATAATGAATACGGATACAGCCGCCAGGTTGTACGCTTTGCAAAGCATGTTGCGGAAGTGATCCGTCTGAGATACTATTGATCACGGAATTCCGGCCAACTTCTTCATACGACTTCCCGTTCACCGGACAATCAGTCCGGTGAACCGGGTAAAGTTGTTTCATTTATTTTCAAAATAACTATGGACCCTTCCCGATTCAGCGAGGCTTCGATAAATGAACTCAGACAGTTGCTGTCGCAACCGCGGAAGATCGTGATCACGACGCACCACAGGCCAGACGGAGATGCCATGGGTTCTTCGCTGGGACTTTATCATTATCTAATTCAGAAGAAGCATACCGTCCAGGTTATTGCTCCCAGTGAATACCCGGATTTCCTGCAATGGATGCCCGCTAACGATAAGGTGTGGATTTATGAAAGCCGGCTTGCAGAAAGCGATAGGGCGATCACAGAAGCTGATATCGTGTTCTGCCTGGATTTTAATCATCTGAACCGTATTGAGAAAATGGAGGCTGCCGTAAAAAACTCCGGTGCCACACGGGTCCTGATCGACCATCACCTGGATCCTGAATTAGTTTTCCGGTTTGCATACTCTTATACTTCGGCTTGTTCAACCTGCGAACTCATCTATCAATTTATCGAAGCGATGGGTGATAAGCACCTGATCAACAAAACGGTAGCGGATTGTATCTACACTGGAATTATGACCGATACACAATCGTTTAAGCTGCCTACCGTGACACCATTAGTTCATGAAATTGTCGCTGCGCTTTTAAAATCCGGGGCAGCCAATGACGTGATCTATGAAAACGTTTACGAGAGCTCTACAGAAGACAGGTTGCGATTGTTGGGATATTGTCTGAAGGACAAGCTAACGGTGCTTCCGGAGTTCCGTACGGCTTACATAGCTCTTTCACAGGCTGAGATGGATACGTATGACTTCCAGCCCGGCGATACGGAAGGTGTGGTGAATTATGCTTTAAGCGTAAAAGGCACACGGATGGCAGCATTTTTTTCTGAGCGCGATGGCCTGGTTAAAATATCATTCCGGTCGAAAGCTGATTTTTCTGTGCGTGACCTGGCCTTTACCCATTTTGACGGTGGCGGACACCGGAATGCCTCCGGGGGAAAATCAACGCTATCTCTTGAAAGGACCGTAGCTAAATTTTTGGGACTTCTGCCTCAGTACAAGGCTGAATTAGTAAAGTAAGACATGAAGCTCCCGGTTCTTCTCCTCGTTACATTCGTCTTTTTTTCCTGCCAGCAGAAAAGCCAGGAACAACCTGTGATGAGCGAAGAAGAAGTAAAGGAACACATGATGAATGCCAACCAGATCCTGGTTCACCGGGAAGCGGAAGACATCGGCGACTTCATCAGGCGGCATGGATGGAATATGCAGGTTAGCGGAACCGGCCTCCGGTATGAACTATACAAGGAGGGAAAGGGGGCCCGGCCGGCGAAAAACAGCATCGTCTCACTGGCTTATTCCTTATACCTGCTGGATGGAACATTCTGTTACCGTACCGACAGTATAAAACCGCTCCGGTTCATGCTTGGAAAGGCGCAACAGCCGCACGGACTGGAAGAAGGGGTAGCGATGATGAAGGAAGGCGGGAAAGCAAGGCTGGTTGTACCGGCCCACCTGGGCTATGGCGCAACAGGCGATGAGCAAAAAATCCCGGGAAACAGTGCCCTGGTTTACGATCTCACACTGTTAAAAGTCAACAATGAATAAACATACCTTTTTCCTTTGCCTGTTCTCCCTGGCAGTTCTTGCTGCCTGCCGTGAAGGCCGTACGCGGCATACGCCTTCCGGAATGAAGTACATTGCCTACAAGGAGCATCACGGCAGGAAACCTCTACCGGGTGATTTTGTAACCTTTGATATGGTGTATAAGACCGAAAATGATTCCATTCTTTTTGATTCCAGGAAAAACCAGACTCCATTCCGGATTCAACTGGAGAAAATTCCATTTAAAGGCAGCCTGGAAGAAGGACTTACTTTCCTGTCGGAAGGCGACAGCGCTACGTTGTTTGTTTCCGCCGATTCACTGCTTAAATATGTCATTAAAAAAGAAGAAGCAGGAGCCACTTTGTTGAAACCGGGATCCTATGCGCTTTTTGATATCAGGCTGCTGCGCGTTCAATCGCCGGCAGATGCCATGAAAGAACTAAGAGAAAAGGCGGCCGAACGACAAAGGGCGGAAGTGAAGGCGATACGTGAGTTTCTCGAAAGAGAAAAAATCAACGCCCTGCCTGACAGTAACGGGTTGTATATCTCGGGAAATGAGGAACCGGGTAAGCACATCGTGGTAGGAGATACGGTTTCGATTTATTATACCGGCAAGTACCTGAATGGGATTCCTTTCGAAGCACGGACGAAGTCAGGTGAACCTTTGCAATTTGTCATGGGCGCAGGCCAGGTCATTCCCGGGTGGGAGATGGCTTTCAAAAAATTAAAGGATCATTCAAAAGCAATTCTGGTCATTCCCTCGGCACTGGCTTACGGTGAAGAAGGACTTTTCAATCCTTCGCTAGGAAATTTTGTCGTGCCTCCGTATACGCCATTGGCTTACGAAGTAGAGGTCGTCAGCGTAAAACGATAGCCCGTTTTACCAGGGGTGAGAAACGACGATCTTTTGATGAAGCACTCCTCTGCCTGTCGTCACACGTAAAGCATACACGCCCTCCGCAAATTGTGCAGTGGCGATTGCCGTTTCCCGGGTGGAAGGATTGGATACGTATATCCTGCGACCTGCCGCATCAAACAATTCGATGGTTTGGATGGCCTCGTTTTTCAGCCGGACAGTCAGCTTGTCGTTGGACGGGTTCGGATAGAGGGTAAGATCCTTGTTATTGAGCGGGGTTTGTATTCCCGAAGGCGCATTGATATGTACCGTATCAGAAATGGCATTAAATCCAACCGTATTGCCGGACGCTGTCACACCTGTAATATTTTGCGGCGTCACAATCAGGGCTACGTTGAAAGCTGTAATGCCGGACGGAACAACCAATGAAAATGTTCCTAAAGAACCGGACAAGCCCGTGGCGTTTGTATGATCGGTCCTCGTAACCGCGGCATGAATGAGTCCGTCCGGGTAAAAATCTTGTTCCATGGAAATCATATTTGTGCCTATTGTTCCCAGTGTTGAAGACGCGTATTGTACGGCGCCGGTAACAGGCTCAGCCAGGGAAGAATCGAAACTCAACGTAAAAGCAATGCCGTACAGGCTGTCGCCGGGAATGCCGGAAGTCAGCGTCATAGTATACCGGATCGTATCTCCAGGTAAGACGGTTAGGTGATCCGGCACCAGTTGAAAATCATATACGGAACTTTGTGAATGAGCGGGACGCAAGGCATGGGTCATGCCAAAGTTTAACTGGATAGCTACGGAATCATCGGCAGTCACAAGCCCGTCACCGTTCGCATCAGCATTATGGGAATTCAGTCCGCCTGCAAGCGTGTCTGTCCAATTGTCTGCGACCTGGGCAATCCAGCCTGTGGTATCACAGGCACGCGCCATGCCTGAATGAAGATAGGCGAGTCCGATATACAGGAAATCAACCTGGTCGGCAACGCCGTCCCTGTTACAATCGCCGGGCCAGACGTATTCTGAATTGTTCCGGGTGACTTCGATAAATCGCATGTTACGTGGCTCGCTGGCTCCAAAAGCATCTTGCGTACTCAGTTTGGAAATAAAGATATCATTCACGTAATCGTATTCGAAATAATCGTAATAATCGCTGGTGCCGTACATTTTACCGTTGGAAGCAAGGAAGAGCGTTCCGCCGGGATAATACGTATCTGTCCCCAGGGCAGCGACGGGGACAATCCGGGTGAGGGTGTTGGAAACCGTATCGAACTCGAAAATAGATCCGCCGCCAATGGCCGTATCTCCGCCATAACGGCTTACTCCATATAATTTACCATTGGGCGCCTCGATCAGCCCGCCGTTTCCTCCCGATTCATTGTTAAGGTCGCAGCGTTTCGTTAGCGTCAATGTTCCCAAATCAAAACTGAAAATGGCATTCAAGCCGGTATAGCCAAAAAATTTTCCAGTGGAAGACTGAAGCAGGGCATACGGATTTCCGAGCCCATTCAGGCCGTTGAAATCAACCAGTTTGGTGAATACAAAAGTCAAAGGATCGTATTCAAAAAGGGTTCCGTTATTGGAGGTTCCTCCCGCAACGGTGGAGCCATATAATTTTCCGTTCGTTGCCTGGATGAGGTAATTCGCGGGATAATTGCCCATCGTAGTGCCATTAAAATGGTATCGTGTAATACAAGTATCCAGTGCAATATCGTACTCAAACAATACGCCCTTATTAAAGCTGCCGCCCAGCTGAGTCAAACCATACAATTTGCCATTGGAGGCTTCCAGCAGGTTACCAATCGGAAAGTCGCCGTTCGCGCCGTCGAAATCCCATTTCTTCGAATAGGCACCAGTAACCGGATTAATTTCAAAGATCACGCCATTGCCGTTTAATCCTCCTTCGGATGCAGTACCGTAAACCAATCCGTTCGAAGCAGCAAGCAGGCCGCCATAACCGCCTGTCCCGTCTATCGTCGTGTCGAAGGCATAGGCAAGTTGCGCACAATTGCCGTTGCCATCTGCTCTGTAATACAGTCCGTCGTAGATCCCGAAATCACCCCATCGTGCGCCTGCCCATAATTCAGTGGTTTGTGCCTGCCCTAAAATGGAAGAGGCAAGAAGGGAAATAGTGAGTAACGTTTTTTTCATGGTTGGATATTTACTGGTTCAGTGAAACGTATTGAATGGCTAAAACTAACAAAATAGTAGAATGAAATACCGGCGAAAGGGCGAGTGGTTTAGAGGAATGGGTGAATGCCGGTTTAGGGGTAAGGAATTACCTTCCGAGCAAAAAAACGGCCGGTTTCTTGTTTAAGTCGGGCACTTCTTTTTTCCAGGAGGAAAGGGCCTGCGTCACGATCGATTCACCGGTGCCATTGATGTGGCAGGCTATGCAAAGGCGTGTTTGCGGATCGCAATTCGAAAGGATGTCTTCGAGTAAATGGTTGTTGCGGTAGGGGGTCTCGATGAAAATTTTGGTTTGCCCTGTTTGTTGGACCATATGGTCCAGTTCTTTTAGTTTTTTGATTCGCAGGCCGCGTTCCTTGGGCAGGTATCCTTCGAAAGAAAACGACTGGCCGTTCAGCCCGCTGGCCACGAGCGACAACAGGATGGAAGAAGGGCCTGTCAGCGGCACCACTTTTATTCCCTTGCTATGAGCGAGGCGAACCAGGTCGGTACCGGGATCTGCAATCGCTGCGCATCCGGCTTCGGAGATAATACCCAAATCGAATCCGTCCAGCAGGGGTTTTATCAGTTCAGAAAGCTTGGCCGGATCCGAATGTTCGTTCAGTTCGAAGAAGTGCAAATCATCGATGTGAATGGCTTTGTTTAGTCGGGCAATCAGCTGCCGCGCCGACCGGGTTTCTTCCACGGCGAAGTACTGAATATGGGCGAGTGTTTCCGCAACCAGGGAAGGGATAAGCCGGGCTTCCTTCCGGTCGCCAAGGAAATTAGGTACCAGGTAAAGAATCCCCTTTTTCACCATGTGTCTTTTTCGATTTTAGCAAGCAATTCCTCACAGGCCAGCTCCAGCATTTTATATACTTCCACAAACCCCTCACTGCCGCCATACCAGGGATCCGGAACATCCTTGTTGCGGCCGGGATGAGACACATTCAGAAAGAAATCAACTTTCTCCTTATGTCCCGTTTCTTTCGCCAGTGCCATCACATCCCGGTAATTGGATTTGTCCATCACATAAATGCGATCGAAGCGGGTAAAGTCATCCACGGAAAATTGCCGGGCTACAAGCCTCGAAATGTCCACGCCGAATTTTTTTGCCGTAGCCACTGCGCGGGGATCGGGGTTTTCTCCGGCATGCCAGGAACCTGTTCCGGCAGAGTCCGTTTCCACGGCCAATTTATTCTTCGAGATTTTATCACGGAATATCCCTTCGGCCAGCGGGGACCGGCAGATGTTTCCAAGACAGACGAAGAGAATTTTCATAGGTATGCGTTTGCGGCAGCCTTAAAAAAAAGCCGCCTCAAAAGTAAGGTTTTGAGACGGCTTTCGATTTGCTTTTTGATGAAATGCTATTTGCTGGTGAGGCTTATCTTTTTCTGCAGTTCCATCACGCTGGCTTTGAATTTCTTGTCGGTATCGATCAGGTTATTGACGGTGCGGCAGGCATGCAAAACAGTAGCATGGTCTTTGCCGCCGCAATGGGCGCCGATATTTGAAAGGGAGGATTTCGTCATACTTTTCGCGAAGTACATGGCAATCTGGCGTGCTTGCACCACCTGGCGTTTTCGGGTCTTGGACTTCAGCATTTCAATGGGTAGATCGAAGTAATCGCAAACCACCTTTTGAATGTAGTCGATGGAAACTTCATGGCTGGTGTTCTTCACGAACTTATCGATCATCTGCTTGGCCAGTTCCAGGGTCACCGCCTTGCGGTTCAGGGAAGATTGCGCCAGGATGGAGATGAGTGCGCCTTCCAGTTCGCGGATATTCGAAGTAATGCTGTAGGAGATGTATTCGACGATGTCGTTTGGAAGATCAATACCATCCATGTACATTTTCTTTTTCAGGATGGCGATACGTGTTTCCAGGTCAGGCATCTGCAGGTCGGCAGCCAGCCCCCACTTGAAGCGGGAGAGTAAACGCTGTTCCATTCCCTGGAGGTCTACAGGAGCCTTGTCGGAAGTCAGGATAAGCTGCTTGCCCGTCTGGTGCAGGTGGTTGAAGACATGGAAAAAAACATCCTGTGTTTTTTCCTTACCGGCAAAGAACTGGATGTCGTCCAGGATGAGCACGTCGATCATCTGGTAGAAATGAACGAAGTCGTTGTGCGCATTGTTCTTGATGGCATCGACAAACTGGTGGGTAAATTTTTCGGAGGAAACATACAATACCGTTTTCGCCGGGTGCTGGTTCTTGATCTCGATACCAATGGCATGGGCCAGGTGCGTTTTACCCATTCCTACGCCGCCATAGATCAGGAGGGGGTTGAACGAAGTTCCCCCGGGTTTGCTGGCCACGGCATATCCCGCGGAGCGGGCCAGCCTGTTGCAGTCGCCTTCTATAAAGGTGTCGAATGAATAATTCGGGTTCAGCTGGGATTCCACGTTCAGCTTCTTAAGCCCCGGGATGATAAAAGGGTTCCGGATGGTGCTGTTCACCGTCATGGGCACGTTCACCGGGTTGTTTTTCAACTGTCCCTGGTGGCGCGCAGGAAGTTTCACCGTGTAAGGATTGGAATTGTTGAAGGTGTTTTCCATGACAATGCTGTACTCCAGCCGGCCTTCGTTACCGAGCTGGTGACGGATTGTTTTCTTCAGCAAAGCAATGTAGTGCTCCTCCAGCCACTCGTAAAAAAACTGGCTGGGGACTTCGATGGTCAGAACTTTTCCTTCGAGCTTAACCGGTTTAATCGGTTCGAACCAGGTTTTAAAACTTTGTGCACTGACATTGTCTTTGATGATTTGTAAACATTTATTCCAGATTCCCTGAGAAGTTTTCTCCATACGTTTACTTCAATATTTTTATTTGCTTGTGTGTATCGAAGCTCCTTCAGAAAGAGCATGTTAAGTTTTCTAATTTCAGTCAACAAATATTTGTAGAAAAAAAAGAATAAAAAAATTTTTAAGCACTTGTTTTTTTAATAATTTTTACTGAACTACCATCCGCAGTTTTCCGGCCTGATTTTTTCTGTATATAGTAATCGATGCGCCCAAGGCGGATTCCGGCCCATCCCACCTGCGCAACGAGGATCTCTTTCCCTTCACGGTTTTTATAGCGCACAGGCTCGTCGAGAAACGTATGGGTATGTCCGCCGAGAATGAGATCGATATGTTTGGACTGTTTAGCCAGCACTTCGTCGGATATTTTCGAGTCGTCGTATTTATATCCCAGGTGGGAGAGGCAAATCACCAGGTCGCAGTCCATTTCTTTCTTCAGCAAATGCGACGTCTTCGCCGCAGCCGCTACCGGGTCCAGGTAACGCGTATTCCCAACCAGTTTCTTGTCTACCAATCCGGCAAGTTCTATGCCAAGACCGAAGACGCCGATCTTCAGGTCTTGCCGGGTAAACACCTGATAGGGCAAAGTCTTTCCATGCAGGGGTGTATCCGAGAAATCATAATTCACATTCAGCAAGGGAAAGGTGGCATGCGGCAGTTGCTTCACAAGACCCTCAAGCCCGTTGTCGAAATCATGGTTTCCGATGGTGGAAGCATCATACCCCATATCGCTCATCAGCGTAAATTCCAGCTCGCCTCCATAATAATTGAAATAGGGCGTACCCTGGAAGCTGTCGCCCACGTCGAGCAGCAGTACATTTTTTTCCTGCCGGCGTATCTGGCGGATCAGTGCGGCACGACGCGCCACGCCACCCATGCCCGGCCAGCGGTTGTGATTCGAAGGAAAAGGTTCGATATGACTGTGGACATCGTTCGTGTGAAGGATGGTCAGTTTGATCGTATCCTCGTCGGCAAATAACTCGAAGGGCAGGGAAGCCAATCCCATAGCAGCCGCACTTCCGGCCAGCCGGATCAAAAAGTCTCTTCTATTTTGCATGGATCACGATAATTCGCTTGTCCAGGTCACTGTCCAGCGTTTCATTGCGTTTGCTCTTTTCCGTCATGTAGCCGATCAACGCATCCCGGACTTTCAAGCCGATGTTCTCGTTCTTTACGGCGTCCTGTAAAAAGAAACACTGATCCCCGCCATTTGCCAGGTAATCGGAGGTCACCATTTTATATGTGTGCGAAGAATCAAACGGCATTTCATTGATATACATGTTCACCGGTGTGTTGTTTTGAATGCCCATCCGGAGGCCCGATACAGGCACTCCCCCTTTTGAAGCGATGAAGTTAAAAATTTTTTTGACAGTTGCGCCATTCAGCGTAAGAATTACGAGTTCATTCTCAAAAGGCATGAGTTCGTAAACATTGCCTTTCGTAACGGGTCCTTTGGGTAAAGAGTTCCTCAATCCTCCATTGTTGAAGAATGCAAAATCCGCCGCATGCCGGTCTTCCGGTTTGTATTTTTCATTCGCCTCATAGAGGCAGACATCAGCAAACAAGTTGCCCAACTTGCTTTCCGGCTGTCCCTTTTCCATGACGGTAACGGATTTAATCAGGACCTGGTTCATGTCTGCGTCCAGGCTGTCTTTGTAGGGTTGAATCTTTTTAATGAGCACGGAGTCTACCATGGAGTAATCCTTCGGAGATATTTTGTACTCAAACGTCTCAACTTTTTGCACCTTTGCAGGCGGCTGGCAGGAAACGGACAGCGTAATAAAGATGAGGTACAGTGCGTATTTTTGGCAGAAAGAAGGTGTCATGGAAGCGAATAGAATAGGGTAGAACAAGGTAAGAAAAAAATGACACTGGATGTTGGACACTGGACACTGGACACTGGACGCTGGATGTTGGACACTGGACGCTGGATGTTGGACACTGGACGCTGGATGTTGGACGCTGGATACTCGACGTTGGATGCTGGCAAGAAGGCAGAGGACGGAAGACAGAGGACGGAAGTTAGACGATAGAAGATAGAAGATAAACTTTAGATCGTGGTCCGTAGACTGTCGCTTTCCTGCCTGCACGCAGGCAGGGACTCCGCTCAGGGACCGTGATCTGTGAACCGTGAACGCATACTATGAAATCTAATTTGCAATCTAAATAATATCTAACCTATGTACATCACAGAAACCCAGGTTCGCGTGCGGTATGGAGAGACCGACAGGATGGGATATGTATACTACGGCGTATATGCTTCGTATTTTGAAGTGGCCCGGGTGGAAGCCCTGCGGAACCTGGGGTTGAGTTACCGGGAGATGGAAGACAATGGCATCATGCTTCCTGTGCTGCATTTTGAAATCAACTATATCAAGCCTGCATTTTACGACGACCAGGTCACCATTAAAACGACAGTGAGCGAAATGCCAAAAGCGCGCATTCGTTTTACGTATGAGTCATTTAATACAGCCGGCGACCTGATTAATACCGGGGAAACTACGCTGGTCTTTATCAATAAAGCAACAGGAAAACCCTGTGCGGCTCCTGAACATTTCCAGCATAAATTGAAACAGTTTTTCCCGTCGTAAAAGCGATGCCGGATTTTTGAATTCGGGAATTAAACAGCCATGGAGAGCACGTCACCGAGGGATGCCAGTTGAATGGCTATCCCGTTATCGACACGGATTTCTCCGCCGTCATTCTGAGGAACCTTCCTGTTGTATGTGGCCACGGAAATTCCAACCGTTATTCCCTCCCTGTCAAATAGCGGTCCTCCGCTCATGCCGTTCAGCGAGGGGTGCTGGGTAAGGAAGGCGCTGTACGTGTTGTCAGGCGTATTAAACGCGGTAAACTGATCGATGATGATCGTGGGTTGCCAGTATTGTCGCACCTGGCTGAGGTCGAAGCCTCCCTGAAGATTGAGCTGAATGACAGGAAGCGGGTAACCCGACAACACGACGGATTTGCCATCGTTCTGTTTTTCATGCGACAGTTGTACGGGTACGAAAGAGCTGCCTTCAATCTTGCCAAGAAAGATATCTCGCCGGGGATCGCGGTACACTTCTGCAATGGGCATCGGTGTTCCCGTGGTATGATAGGGCAGGTTGCCACAGAAAACCGGCCTGTAGGTTGCATCCGGAGCCGATCGCATCACGTGTTCAGCCGTGAGGAAATAGCCGGAATTGCTTATAAAGAAACCTGTACCGGAGGCAACCAACGAACGTTGGTTACCGCTTTCTTTCAGGTGAAACACCGGGAAAATGGAGTTGCGGACTAAGGCTATTGATTTTTGAAACATATTCTGCAATAGATAATTCGTTGCAACGTTAAGAAAATTCTGGGATCGTTTGGGCAAAGGTCCGTGAACCAGGTAATTGGATCTTTGTTCGTATCCAAACGTTCTGTGTTCTTCATCTAAACTACATTTGTGCAGTTGCCGGTGGTATGGTAATTGGTTTACACCTGATCGTGGTTACGGGACAAAAGAAAATCCAGCATTTGTTTTTACGGGCAGGATTCGGGGAGACCCCTGCCGGCATACTAGCGCTCCGGAAGTTTACACTCCCTGAGCTGGTATCGCAATTATTTTCCTCCTCCGAAAAGTTCAGGGATCTGAATTACCTGCCGTTTCCGTTAAACGAAAGCCAGGAAAGAAAGGGAGCAAGTCCATTCCAGGTGTTGAAAATGATCCTGAAATCCAGGCAGGATATGGAAGAATTGAATAGTGAATGGCTGTTCAAAATGACTTATACGCCCGCCGTCCTTCGTGAAAAGCTCACGTTTTTCTGGCATAACCATTTTGCGACTTCCGTACCCTTTGCCTATCTCATGCAGGTCCAGAACAACACCCTGCGCAGGCTGGCACTGGGTCCCTTCGGCGATTTGCTCCATGCCATAGCGAAGGATCCGGCCATGCTGCTATACCTGAACAACCAGCAAAATAAGAAGGACCATCCGAACGAAAATTTCGCAAGAGAGGTCATGGAATTGTTCACGCTGGGCATTGGTCATTACACTGAACAGGACATCCGCGAAGCGGCCCGTGCCTTTACCGGTTGGACTGTAAATGCCAGGGGGGAATACGAATTTCAAAAGGAGCATCACGACGATGGAATAAAGGAATTCCTGGGAAGAAAGGGGAACTTTAACGGCGAAGATATTCTCAACATCCTGCTGGAAGAAAAACAGACAGCCCGTTTCCTGGTCTCGAAAATTTACAGGGAATATGTAAATCCCACGGTACCGAAAGAAAGACTGGAAACACTGTCATTGGCATATTACAATTCCGGGTATCATACCGGTGAATTGTTGAGATCAATTTTTAATTCGGATTGGTTTTACGACGAGGAAAATATCGGAGTCAAAATTTGTTCCCCTGTCGAACTGATCGTACGTTATAAAAAACTGGTAGATCTTCAGTTTAAAAAGAACAAGACGCTTGTGAATCTGCAGTATGCGCTGGGGCAGGTTTTATTTTTTCCACCCAATGTGGCGGGATGGAAGGGTGGTACGCAATGGATTGACAGCACATCCCTGCTAGTGAGGCTCAGCCTGGCGAGATACCTGGTTCAGGGAATTCCGATCGGGTTAAAATCCAGGCCGGCTTTTGAGGCACCGCCGGACGAGAGCCATGCTGAAACGTTGATGCCTGCAACCTCGGACTGGGGGCCACTTACGAATTTCTTTAAGGATAAGGGCCGTTTGACGGAGTCCCTGCCGGAGCATTTTATTCAATGCGACCCGCAGGATATGAATGAGAATGGATTTGCGTACCCGGGAGCCGAAACCACGGATGAAAAGGACCTGATCCGGTCCATCGTCAACATCCTGTCCATGCCTCAATTTCAATTAATTTGAATGCCATGAGAAGAAGATCCTTTGTGAAATTCTCCGCGCTGGCATCGGCTTCCATATTGGTGCCGGATTTCCTCAAGGCCTTTGGTAACCATTATCGGGAACTCCCCGGAAACGGAAGAACCCTGGTGGTCATCCAGTTATCCGGCGGCAACGACGGGCTTAATTGTGTGGTACCTTACCGGAATGACCTGTATTATAAAGCAAGACCCACGCTCGGATTAAAAAGGGAAGAGTTGCATGTGTTAAATGATGAAACCGGCCTCCATGAGAACCTGGAAAGCCTGGCTGACTTATTTCACGATGGAAAGCTAGGCATTCTCCATGGTGTAGGGTATCCGAACCCGAACCGCTCTCATTTTCGCAGCACAGATATCTGGCAGGCAGCATGCGGAGAGAACGAAAACGCCACTTCGGGATGGATCGGAAGGTATCTCGATGCCCAATGTGAAGGCAGCTGTCCAAGGCCACATGCAGCCGTTGAGATCGACGATACGTTAAGCCTGGCCCTGAAAGGAAATAAAATGAAGGGTCTTGCATTCCGTAATCCGCAAACCTTACAGCAATTTTTTCAGAATCCTGTGTTACGCAACACTGCGGAATCCTACAGGCATTCACACGGAAACCCAGCAGCCGAATACCTCAACAAAACCCTGGCAGAAACCTATGAATCGGCCGGTTATATCTATGACCATTCAAAAATATTTCGTTCAAAACGATTGTATCCCCAGCATGAATTCGGTCAGCACCTGAAGACGATTGCAGAACTCATTGCTTCGGGTTCTGAGACGAGGGTCTATTATATCTCGCTTTCCGGTTTCGATACGCATGCCTTTCAATTGGGCCAGCAGTCCAGGATCCTGAAGGTTTATTCCGAAGCAATGAAATCGTTCTGCGCCGACCTGGCAGACGCCAACCGTTTTCATGAAACCGTGATTCTTACTTTTTCTGAATTCGGCAGGAGGGTGGAGCAAAATGCCAGCAAGGGCACCGATCATGGCGCTGCCAACAATGTATTTATTGCAGGTGGAAATCTCGCCAGGTCCGGCCTGCTGAATCCATTGCCCGATCTTGGTAAACTTGACCAGGGTGATTTGGTTCATTCGGTAGATTTCAGGCAGGTGTATGCTACGTTGCTGGTCAAATGGCTGCAGGCCGATGCTTCAGAGATCCTGAACGGTAATTATCCCCTGCTGAATTTTATATAAATAGTATTTGGTATGGTGTACAATCCAATAGCAACGTCGTATAAAAAATACCTGCTGGCTGTTTTCCTTTTGCAAGGCCTGCCGGTCTCCTCACAGGATAAGGGAATAGCCGGTGCTCATCCGGTAAAAACAGGATATGGCGTTTCCGCCTATGAATTTATATTCTCTTTCGGCAACGTGTCGAATGCCGGACAAAAACTCGATAATGTCGTACGCTTTACTCCTGTTTTTAATCCCCAGCACCAGGCGCATTATAATTTTTCGGGAGGATCAGGTATGTATACAGGAATTGGAATCCGCAATGTGGGTTTCATTAATAAAATAGCAGGCGCGCCAGGGGAAGAAATCACCCTGAAACAGCGCGCATACAGTTTGGGCATTCCGTTGGCCATGAAGTTAGGAAATATGAAGGGCGGAACGTTTCTCGCACTCGGTGCGGAAGCGGAACTGATGTTTCATTACAAGAAAAAAATACAGGAGGGCGGTCATTCGTCCAATACATCGTCCTGGTTTTCATCCGAAGTCAACACGTTTAACCCGTCCCTGTTTGCCGAACTTCGTTTTCACAGCGGAACGTTCCTTCGCTTTCGGTATTATCTCAATGATTTCCTGAAGAACCAGGATATGTCGTTTTATCTTCCCGACTCAGGAACGCAGGTATCGTACACCCCGGTAAAAAGCACCTTGTTTTATTTTTCAATCGGCACAGCATTTAAGATCAGGAAAAAGAAACATCTCACGCGGGAAGAAACATGATGAAAGCAGTCCATAATTAAAAGTCAAAAGTCAAAAGTCAAAAGTCAGAAGTCAAAAGTCAGAAGTCAAAAGTCAGAAGTCAAAAGTCAGAAGTCAAAAGTCAGAAGTCAAAAGTCAGAAGTCAAAAGTCAAAAGTCAGAAGTCAAAAGTCAGAAGTCAAAAGTCAAAAGTCAGAAGTCAAAAGTCCTCCGCCCTCCGTCATCTGCCTTCTGTCCTCCGTCTTCTAAAGGAGTCCGATCTTACGGACGATCGCTTTGAACCGTTCATCCTCACGGATCAAATCCCACTTGGGGTCGATATTCATGCTGCATAGGGATTCTTCCCTTACTTCCAGGCTTTTCTCCAGCCAGTGAAAAGTGGTGTCTTTGTCACCAAGCGCTGCATAGATAATAGCCATTCCCCTGAAATCGTTCGAGGTATAGTGATTGTTACTTTCTATTTCGGCCAGCAATTGCAGCGCTTGTTCCCGTCGGCCACCGGCCGCCAGGATATGCGCCTCTGCAATCTTGGTTTTTATGGTGTTGCCTGTCAAGTCGCCCCAGCGTTTGTTTTCTTCAAGCGCTTCATTCGTCTTTCCCTGGCCGGTAAAGGCCAGTGACATCAGCCGGTGAGCGGTTACAAATCCCGGTTCCAGCTCCTGTGATTTCAGGGCAAGTTCCAGCGCTTTATCGTATTGCCTGTTGTAATAGTAATAAATGCCCTTGTCTTTCAGGATGGCATGGGAGAGCGGATCCAGGTCTATCGCCAATGAAATTTCGCGAAAGCCTTCGGCTGTCTGGCCGGTGTAGAAAAGATATTCCGCATACCAGTGATGTCCCGTTGAATAATTCGGGTTCAGGGAAATTCCCAGCTTGAATTCTTTTTCAGCCTCCGGCCAGTTCCATTCGTTCAGCATGAACGAGATGGCCAGCGAGATATGCGCTTCTGCCAATTGATCATCTATGGAAAGAGCCTGGTGGATGGCATGCAGCATTTTAGGCATCATTTCTTTCCGGGGTACGTTGGAATATTCGCCCATGAGGCTGTAACAATCTGCAATGCCTGCCCAGGCCAATGCATAGTCTTTATCCAGGGCGATGGCTTGTTCAAAGTAGCGGATGGCTGTATTCAGCGCTTCTACATTTCGTTTGCTCCAGAAGTATCTTCCTTTCAGGTAAAGCTGGTACGCTTTCGTATTTTCCGTATACCGTTTTCGCAGCGTGCTTATTTCATTCCCGGTGAGCCGCATGCGAAGGGCCTGGACGATTTTATCGGAAACGCTTTCCTGGATGTCGAAAATGTCATCGAGTTGCCCCCGGAAAGTTTCAGCCCACAGGTGGGTGTCAAGGGCCGCATCTATAAACTGGGCAGTAATCCGCAGGTTCCTGCCCTGCGTGCGTACACTTCCTTCCATGACATAATGGGCGCCGGTCTCACGCCCGATATTCCGAATGTCCTTCGTCGAATTTTTATAAAGCATGGAAGTGGTGCGGGAAATCACGCGGACATCTTTCAGCCTCGAGAGGTTGGTGATCAGCTCGTCGGTAAGGCCATCGCTGAAGTAATCACTTTCCGGATCGTTGCTCAGGTTCATGAAGGGAAGCACCAGGATATTTTTTTTCGGCTTGCTTTTCCCGGGCATGCCTGCCATCATTCGAACGGGTACGATAATGCCGGGATTGCTGATGGCAAATAGATCCATAGGGTCTTTGACGTTCTTCAAAGCATACTTGCCCATGGAAACAACCTGGATATCTTTTTGATTTTTGATGTCGTCGTAAACCTTTCCGGAAATAAAAATAGAACCCGGACCGGCCGCTGCCTGTATCCGTGCAGCGACATTGACGCCGTCTCCGAAGATGTCGTCGTTTTCAAATACGACCTCGCCCAGGTGAATGCCGACGCGTAACCGGTAATCATTGGTCGCATTGCATTGTTCCTGTATATGAATGGCGGCATGTACGGCATCCGAAACGGCAGGGAAACTGGCAATGACGCCGTCGCCCGTTTCCTTGATCCATCGTCCGTTGTGATTTTCAATGATTGGTTTTTGCAAGGCCCTGTTTTGCGACAACAGCATCATGGCTTTTTTCCCGTCGTTTCCCATCAGGGCCGTATACCCGACAATGTCGGTGAACATGATGGCCGCAAGTTTTCGCTGGGAAGTCATCACCCTTTTATTAGCGTGTATGAATTTCCAAAATTAACAAACTGTTTGTAGTCATCAGGGCAAGGCACTGGCAGGGAATTTACGAAAGATTCTCTTTTGCATGCGTAAATACGATCCTGGAGATATTCAGGGATTCAAACCCGGATCCGGAGGTGTGGATGAAATTGGCAAAAAGGTGGTTACTTTGTGATGAATAAGTGTTTCCTAAAGACTTTGGAATAATGAATTCAAAATTGATACTTACGTCCAGCGCCGTGATGCTTGCCATCGTGGGCATCTTATTGGTTTTTGCGCCGGCTGAAATCCTTGCAGCCCTTGACCTCATCCCGGAGGCGATACCCCAGGTATACCTGCAAATCACGGGTTCTTTGTATTTCGGATTCGCCATGCTTAACTGGATGATCCGGGGTGGACTGGTCGGAGGGATTTATCATAAGCCTGCCACGGTCGCTAACTTTGCGCATTTCAGTATTGCCGCATTATCACTGGTGAAGATTATTTTCCGGCACCCGGATTTGCCCTTCATTTTTTGGCTACTCACTGTTTTGTATGTTCTCTTTGCGATCGCTTTTGGAATCTTGTTGAACAGGCACCCGGAAAATAAAAAGTAACACAAACGCAACTTCGGTTTCAACGTAAGCATGGAAAAGGAACCTGTCGAATTCAAAAGGAAGCTCTGCAGGCATCTTACTGCGGTGCTTGAAAAGCGGGCACTGGAAGCGGAAGAGGCCATGCAGGCATTGAAGGAATCGCTGGAAAGCGAAACCAAAAGCAGCGCCGGTGATAAATATGAAACGGCCCGTGAAATGATCCGCATAGAACTCGACAAATACGAAGTGCAGTTAAGCAACACGCGTCATTTGCTGCATGAACTTTCACAGATCGATTTGGAAAAAAATTACAACGTGGTGGAAACGGGCAGCCTTGTCGTGACGGACAGCGGGAAATATTTTATGGCCATAGGAGTCGGCAAAGTGGAAATGGCCGGGGAAACGATATTCGTGATTTCACTGGCATCCCCCCTGGGCCAGGCTTTGGCTGGAAAAAAGGCCGGTGAAACAGGCTCCTTCCAGGGCAGAAACTGGAAGATTGACAGGATGTATTAGCACTATTCCAGTACGAGTTTCCTGCTGACGGTTACCTTTTTGTCGGAGAACCGCAGGATATACATTCCCCTCGGCAGGAAAGATACATCCAGGGTCCCGGAATGAACTAGTTTTTCGTTCCATACTATTCTGCCGGTGACATCTGATATTACCAGGTCCGTCGGGGCGAAACGGTTCAAGGCATAAAATGTGAGTGTATTTTTAGCCGGATTCGGACTTATCCGGATCCTGTTTTCCGAACCCGCTTCCGTAACTCCCAATGGCGGAATTCCCAAAAAAGACCGGAGAAATGTTCTGATGAAGCCGATAGCAGTATCCATATAAGCAGCAGCCGCCGTTCCCGTGCCTACAAAGGGAACATGATTGGCACCCTGCCAGGTGTAAAGCGGATTCGTTACGCCCACATGATTCGCACGGATGTTCAGGGAGGAGCTTCCATCTACCGGTATCACGGGGATGCCGAATACCACTACGCTGGCGGAACCATAGGGTACGGTTTGATCTGAGTCGCCGTGCATGCTTACGAAGGGGATGTCGCCTGCCTGTATCCAGGAACTGTCGCCAAGCGCACCGCACAGGTTTATCACGCCCATTACACCGGAGTTAAAACCCGGATTTCCGCTGGATCCTTCCAGTCCGCCTAAACCGGCCAGGTTTAAATAGGAGGGGACTTCAGTTGAATCCATGTAGGCGAGATGCAGGGCAGTAAAAGCACCGGCAGAAACCCCACCGGCAAAAATATAATCCGGGTGGATGTGGTAATTGTTACCCAGGGAAAAATCTTTTCTTAAAAAACGGATGGCAGCCCGCATATCCTGCGTAGCCCGGATCACGGCTTTTCCTGCATTTACCGAATCGATGGGAAGATTCATTCCCAGGCGATAATTTATGGAAAGGCAGACATAGCCCCGTTTCGCAAAATGCATGCATAAATCAACGATATCCTGGTCATTCTTTGTACCGAAAATAAAACTTCCTCCATGGGCAAATACCAATACGGGCCTGAATTGGAACGTATCGCCCCAAGGCTGATAGATATCCAGGTCAAGCGACTGGTTTATGCCATTTACATTTACGGCCGATCCGTAAACTACGTTAGGGGTTATCGTAACAGTCGGAAATACTTCATTCCAGTAACGGCCATTGGTGGTGTCTATATAAGTTTGTCCGGAAACGGATAGGGAAAATAAGAGGGCTGCCAGCGTAAAAATGTTTCTCATATGGAAGTTATTTTATTCCAACCGGATTGCCGGAAACATGAGGAAAGGTACTTCCTTTCGGCAGCAATTCAAAGCAAATAATTTGCCATAATCAGAAGGGCATGGCATTAACTTTGTGTGCAGGATTACAATTCATGCAGAAGGAACTCGTAGAGTTTCAGCATGCTGTCGATATCCTTCTTATGAACTTTTTCATCGGGGGTATGCACAAATTCTTCCGGCGCGCCTACAAAGCACCAGTCAATAGGATAAGGCTGCTTCTGTAATTCGGTTCCATCGCTGCCTCCGGATCCTTCCACTTCAAGCTGGTAGGGAATTCCGCTTCGGGAAGCAAGTCGTACGATATGATCGGTGTATTTCTTCCTGGGAATACCGCTGTCACGGAGGGAAATGGCCACTCCCAGTCCCGGTTTCACGCCTTCCGTAGCCCAGGTAATGTCGGAAATGAGGGCTTGCCTGATGCGGTATTTTTCATAGAGGAATTTGGAGATATAAGCAACGCTTCCTCCGCCATGCTCTTCCCAGGTAGAAAATACGACGGCGCCATGTTCCAGCGTTTCACATAAACGCAATGCATTCCAAACGCCAAGCCTGTTGTCCATGTAACAACATTGCACATGCGTCCGGGACTCCCGCCAGTCGGGCTTATAGGAAAGGGTAGTACCGCGAGGCAATACTTTTTTAGCCTGGTAAAAAAGGAAGTCATCCTTTTTTGCCAGTTTACATTCCACCATTTTTCCGGTGTCCATACTATACAGCGGGGTTCCGTTTTTTGCCTGGGGACCGCCGATTCTAACCAGGCCGTTTTGATAACGTACCGTATACCCGATATTGTCTATATGTGCATATACGGCCGTGCGGGGTTTGCCAAACACCAGGACGATGCAGTTTTGGAAATCCTCCCCGTGAAATAAAACGAGCTTGTGTTTCCAGTTTTTTTTATTGCTTTTTATGTAATCAAGCAGGAAAGAAGTCATGGGTTCTTCATTGCCCGAAGGGGCATGTATGCTGCAGAGGTCTTTAAGTAAATTGAAATTCATACGATATAGGGATGGTTAACTAGTGAACTGACCATAGACCATAGACCATAGACCATTGACCATTGACCATTGACCATAGACCATAGACCATTGACCATAGACCATAGACCATAGACCATTGACCATTGACCATTGACCATAGACCATTGACCATTGACAGCTGTCCATGGCTAGTTGAAAGCAGGATTTCTTAAAATCCGGAGTTCGTCTTCGAGGATCATTTCTTTTCTTATTTCTGTTCCGGAAATATCGGGTGCCTGAATTCCATCTCCCAGCTTCTGCGTGGCCGTAAATATCCGGGCTTCATCCCAAAGTCCTTCATCCAGGAATTTCCGGAAGAGACGACGACCGCCTTCCACGATAACCGATTGAATGTTTCTTGCTTTTAATGCCTTGCATACCTGGACAGGCAGCGATTCTTCCGGATTAAACCGGATGAATTCCAGGTTGCCCCGGGTTTCGTCTTTCTTTACATTAAACAGCAGGGTAGGGCATTCCCCATCCAATACTTGTGAAGACGAAGGCAAACTCAGGTTGTCATCCACAACGATTCTCACCGGGTTCCGGCCCGGCCAGTCACGCAGGGTGAGTTTTGGATTGTCTTTTCGAATCGTATGATAGCCTGCCATGACTGCATCTTCCTCACTCCTCCATTTATGAACCAGTCTTCGCGAATTTGCATTGCTGATCCAGTGTATTTTTCCTTGTGAATCCTTTGGCGCAATAAAGCCATCCACAGATTGGGCAAATTTTAATATGATATATGGCCGTTTCCGGGTTTGCCAGGTAATAAACCTCCGGTTCAGCTCTTCACAGGCTGTTTTCAGGATACCTTCAGTCACCCGGATACCTGCCTGCTTTAATCGTTGGATTCCTTCGCCTTCCACTTTGGAGAAAGGATCTCTCATGCCAATGATCACTTCCGGTATCTTGTTTGTTAAAATCAGTTCGGTGCAGGGCGGCGTTTTTCCATAGTGGTTACAGGGTTCCAGGTTTACAAATAGCGTAGAGCGGGAGATCAAATCACTGTACCCGTTTTTCCTGCAATCGTCCACAGCATTTACTTCGGCATGCGCTTCGCCAAAAACACGATGCCATCCTTCACCGATAATTTTTCCTTCATAGACGAGCACGGCGCCAACAAGCGGATTGGGTGACACTTTGCCCAGCCCGTTGGAGGCCAGGTCAATGCAACGTTGCATAAAGGAGGATCCGTCTGTCATTCCTGCGAAGATAGCAAAGGCCATCGACTAAGTTCAGGTACGAGCGGCAAGGCGGAGGAAGATAGAAGATAGAAGATAGAAGGTGGAATACCAGAGTATGGCAGTTTGTAGCTCTTAGTGTATCTTAGTGACCTTAGTGTCTTCTATGTTGTCTTGCAAGAGTTGTATCAGTTTTTTGATAAAAATCTTTTTTATATGTATTTGTTTTGTTGAAATGGGTAATAAGCTGCCGGGCCCGTGAGTCGGGGCTTATTCTCATTTCAACA
>Ga0315912_10000221_pt1 | contig 121967 bp, 108 predicted proteins | sample VfabasoilMG_FD_204469 | JGI IMG/M metagenome (GOLD analysis project Ga0315912, IMG submission 204469) | Garden soil microbial communities collected in Santa Monica, California, United States - V. faba soil | ecosystem: Environmental > Terrestrial > Soil > Garden | place: USA: California... | reverse complement strand
ACAATCGGACAATCGGACAATCGGACAATCGGACAATCGGACAATCGGACAATCGGACAATCGGACAATCGGACAATCGGACAATCGGACAATCGGACAATCGGACAATCGGACAATCGGACAATCGGACAATCGACGTGAACGAAGCCGTACTCCGCCAACCCCTTGGCCACCGGCCCTTCGACGGGTCAGAGCCACTGCGCATGAGTGTGCGTCTGCCCAGCCTTGGCCGAGAGGTACAAGGGAACGTCCTCATGGTGACGGCGAGCCACAGGTGAACGGTTCGTTTACGACTGGACCAAAGTGCTCTAGGCTCGAGCGGTCAGTGCTCCCGCGACCTCCGTGGGAGGCCTGGCGGTTTCAATCGGACGAGTCTTCGACGCCCTCCGGCAGCGCATCGAGCTCGCGCCAAAGTGCATCGACGTCGAGCGCGAGACCATCACAACCGGGGACGAACTCGATGCGACCGCCCGTCACCGCGACGGCGTGCACGTACCGGCCGTCGGAACCAAGCTCGTTGATCTCGAATGTGCGCGTTTGTGGATCGACGAGCCAGTACCAACGAACACCGAAACCCGCGTACTCGATCAGCTTCTCCACACGATCGCGACGCGCATCACGGGGGGTCGGCGACACCACCTCAACCGCGACCGAGGGGGGAATGCGAATGAGCCCCGTGCGCGGTGGCTTGGGTGCGTCGGGGAGGTACACGGCCAGGTCCGGCATCCGTCCTTGCGTGGGCGAGACGGCATATTTTCCGCCCGAACCCAAGAGCACGATGCCGCGCGCCCTGCCCCAGATCCCGATCTCGATCGTCAGCCACGTCACCGCGCACTCGTGCATCGAGCTTGCCATTTCCTCCTCGATGAGTACCCCATTGACGAGCTCTCCCTGGTCGTCTTCGGGGAGTGCCGCCCAGCTCTCGAGCGAAAACGTTCGGGTCTCGAACGGTCCGGTGGCTCGCGTGGACACGAACGAAGGCTATCGAATCTCGCGGGTATCCGCCAACCCATCCGCGCCCTTCGGCCGCTCGATCGGCCACCGAACCGAGAAGGTGGAGCCTTGGCCGAGCGCGTTGTCGACTTCGATGTGGCCGTGGTGCAGTGGATCGATAGCAAGTGTCGAGCGACGTCTTCGTGTTGACCCTCGAACCGCGTCACCTGGCGCGCGATGAGTGTGCCGAGCTCGTTACATGCGGGGCAAGCGGCAGCCCCATCGACCACATCGCCCTCGTCGAGTACGAACGACCCGCTGCACCCGGTACAGATTGCGCCTGGTTCCTCGGATACTCATCGAGCAACCGCTGCTTCCCCCTTCGGTTGCCACTCCTGGCCACCATTTCGGAACTGCCCAACGAGCTCCCGCGACACGCCCTCACGGAGTTCATCTCGACCGGCACGGATCGTCGTACGCGACATTCCCGTCGCCCTCTCGACCAGCGCAATACCACCTGAGCCGATTGCCTCTGCTTCGCAACCTGCCCACAGCTTACGAAGGCGCTCGTCCATCACAGGCGACAGGGCTTCGAACTTCATCTTGATAAGCTCTTCAGGCGTCACCACGACCGTAGATCACAAATCGACATCGACGTCGATACCCGCGGAATCAAAACGGTCAGATAATTTCTGACCGGGCCCTTAGTCGTTCGCCTCGCTCTCTACGGTTGCCGACGTAAATACGATCAATTCGGCGGACAGCCGTCCACTCCCGAACAAGTGCATGCGGAAATTTCGGGGGCATCGGAGCAGGCACGCCACGGCGCTGGAACCGGATCGAGGGGCGTATCGAATACGACGACTTCGTCGATGAGCCCGCTGCGAACGTATCGTGTGGGTACTGGTTCACCCTCCAAAGGGCCTGCAAAACAATAGCCGTAGAGGACCGGGTCGTAGCAACTGCAGGATTGCGTGTCGAGGTGGAAGACCTCCCGGCCCGCGACGAGAGTGCAGCCGGCAAGGGTGCAGCCCGAGCTGGACAAAGTTGAGCAAGCCTCCAGCGTCGTGACCGCTCCCATGGCGGCCAGCAACGACGAGCTCATCCACCCAGGCCCCGTCCTTTCGGTGCTGATCCGACCTTCGAACGCTCGACCCTGAAGCGCCAAGTTCAGGACGATTTCGTCATCGTTCGGATCAGCCTCGAACGAGTGTTGCGACAACGAACCATTCGCGAGTGCCGGATCGAACGAATAGCGGATGCGTGTCTCAAGTACTTCGCCGACCTCGTAGGCTACGGGGCCGTGAGCAAGGACCACCTCCCAGCGTTCGTTCAACCTACCGTCATCGGATGTGAGTCGAATGACGACGTCGAGCTCTAGCTTATCCGTGCATGAACAGGCAAAGTCTTCATGACAGATCGGGGGGCGTTCCACATCAATGTCACGAAGTTCGCCACCTTCGTACGTTATCGTGAGCGTGAACGGAATTGGCTCGGTGGGAAAGCCTTCACCGTTCCACGTCAGGGTCCCGTGATACTCGCCTAGGTTCACTTCGAGGATCTGGCTCGGCGGAATCCCCAATGGACCGACGTTGTCGGGCCCCGCAAGGATCGTGATGGTACGCGGACAGTCCTCGTATGCGCTCTCGGCTTCCGTGGTCGCGGCTTCCGTGCTCTCGGGTCCCGTGGTCGCGGCTTCCGTGCTCTCCGAGCCTGTGGTTTTGGGTTCCGCGCTCTCAGCGTCCGTGCCCGACGTGCTCGACGACGATGGACTGCTTGTTGCGTCGGACAGATCGTCCGCAGCGGCCTCTCCTGCGGTCGAGGTCACCGATGTAGCACCAAGGTCACAGGCCGGAAGCACGACGAAGGACGCAACCGCAAAACGGTAGACGAAAGGTTTCATAGACATGGGTGTTGTCCACGAAGGGTTGGTTTCGTCACACCGATCTCCGGATCGTGCTGTTCGTACGTCACGAACGGCCCCTCCGGATCCGGGAGGAACCTGCCGAGCAGCCCTCGGGACACCGGAAGCGGTCTCGGCCAGGCATTCCGGATGCCCTCCGGACACCGGAAGCGGTCTCGGCCAGGCATTCCGGATGCCCTCGGGATACCGGAAGCGGATCTTTGGCACCTGTGGTTCAGCCCTGTGTTCCTCGGACGCTTGCGTGCGCTCGGGCGGAAGAAACTCCATTTACAGAAAGAAATCCCCACAAAATGACCTGAGCTCACAACCCTCGACCTGTTACCAACGTGTCGAGAATTTCTGTTACCAACGTATTCGCTTGCACAGCCGGGCATTCCGAATGCCCCGGGGAACCGCGGACGGTGTCGGTGCGGCGTACGCTCTACTGATCGCCGGGGTATATGGAGCGACGGGCATGCTGATGTTCGACGTCATGGTGATCGCCACTCATCTGGGGGTCGGCTGGGTGGGGAGCAAGTTTTTGGGAACGGTCGACGGAGCGGTGCGAGCATCGAGCCGTGCAGGAGTCGCTGGAGAAGATCATTGCTGAGCTGATTGCGACCGGCCGATTCGAATCGGACGTCGATCCGTCGTCCCCCCGCGGACGCATCGCATCGCATCGCATCGGCAGCGCTTGAGCTGTTCGTCGAGCGGTCCTACGAGGGGACCACGACGAAAGCGATTGCGACGCGCGCTGGCACCACGGAGCGGACGCTCTTCAAGCACTTCACGAGCAAGGAGCTTCTCTTTGCTCGGACGGTTTTTCCTGCCTTCTTGAACGCGCTGAAGCCGATTCTGATGGCCCCCGGTGCAGGTGCGGTACAGGCCGGAACGAGCGACTTTCGAGGCCGGCTGCGAGCGTTGTTCGTGGAACGAATCAATATCGCGATAGAATGGCCCGCACTCGCCACGATGCTCTGGCGCGAACTCCTGACGCGCCCGGCATTCCGCTCCGCGTTAGAGACGGTCTTCCTCCTGCGCGGAAGGCCTATCCTCGACGACTTCATCGTCGCCGCCCGACGCAGCGGCCACGTGCGGGAGCTGCCGACGGAGGTGATTCTTCGCACCATCGTGGGTCACCTTTTTGCGTATCTGGTCACGCGCGTCTTGTTCGCGCCGGAGCGGCCTTGGGACACCGAAACCGATGCTGACCAAATCGTGGATCTGGTCATGCGAGGCATCGGTGGCGTCCCCTAAACGACTGCCGTTAGTTTAATCGTTGACCGGCCAGCCCATACGGCCGATGCCGCTTCGACACGTGCCCTCGGCCGGCCGATTCCGGCCCCTCCGAGTCGCCACCCCGCCGCCAGGAAGCGCCCAGATCGCCTCATAGGACCGTGTCCTGGGCGTTATTGCCGTTTTTCACGATGACTAGCGGAAGCCCGCATCGGCTCCAGCAACTCTTCCAACGAAGGGGCCTCAGCAGGAACCTCCGAAAATACTCTTATTGCCAAGAGACTCGGTACTCCCCTTTGTCGATGTGTGTCCGTCAGGTTGGTCGGAGGTCTCGGGTCACGCGAGCCACATTCGAAACCTGGGCGAGGATCGCCACGTACGTGTGCGTGAGCGTGCGATCACTCGGCGGTCGCTCACGTCTGTCGTGAAGGCCCATTCAATCCCACATCGTTGTGCGGTCGTCGACAAGCCGCATATGGTGGCGCATCAACGGAAACTCGGCGGCCCGGGTGTGCATCCTCGTCCTCCGGTTCGCGGGCATCTTCAACGAAATAGGCCGTGAAGCCGACGACCAACGTGCCGAGAAACACCACTTTCGTAGCCAAGACCAGCGTACGCGCGTTTCCGGCGGTCATGCGTCCGCGAACAGCGCATCCGAGCTCATCGCGGTCGCCACGGCTCGAGCCCATCGTTCGAACTGCTCGGGATCGGAGCACGCCTCGATCCGCTGCCGTTGCTGCTCGGTGAGCCGCAAGCTGCGGGCTTCCAGAACCGTCAGCAGGATCCGCGGACCCATCTCCGCACGCCCTTCATCGCGGCCCTCACCTCGCACGCAAGGCCACTCGACAACCGCTCAAGGATGTCCGCTTGGCGCTGACGCGGCGTGGAAGTGACTCCGCAGCATTCGCCACGTGCCTGCATGCGGATGTTCGGCTTGGGGCTCGCACAGGCAGGTTGGCGCTGGCGCCTGAATGCACGGGGAGATGCCCTGCGAAGCGGTCTTCGTCAACCGATCAAATGGGCAAGCCCGGGCATTCGTATTGGGGATCGATCGATGGCTGACACGTCGCGTAAAACCCCGAGGGCCCCTCGACGGGGCTTTCGACGTCCGAGGCTGAAACGAGCTCGAACTGCAAGTTCCAACCTTCGCTGACACAGCGCGGGTCCATCACGTCCGGGGTTGTCAGAGAGACGTAGCAATGGGAGGAACCTGCAGGGACCCGATTGCCGTCCTCGCATTGTGGAATCGGGATCCGCATCGTGCTGCCATCATCGCGTCGAACCTCGAGCTCGAGATCGCATTGCGGCTGCAATCCGGTTTCGTCGACACCGATATCGGCCACACACATCGGCATGCACGCAGGCCGAATCTCTTCACGGATCTCGTCCGCGATCGATCGAAGCGCGGGACCGAAGTCGGTATCGCAGACCGAAAATAAGTTGTTTTCGCCGAACGCCGCAGCGAAGTCGCGAAGCCGAACCGGTGGAACCGCCTGTGCGTCAGCCGAAACGCAGCCCTGGCCCACACCGAAATTGGGGACGAAGTTGGGCTCTCCGGCGGGATCGGGGGATTCGGTATAGAGAATGCCGACATCCGGGTATCCAATGGTGACACCACCAATCACGCTCACAAGCACTTCTTGATTGTGATCGATGACTTGTTTGGCTGATTCGATGCCATCGACCAATCCAATGTAGCGGGAGAGCGGGCGCAACACGGCCTGCTCGTCGGCATCTTCATCAGCCACCAACTGACCCGATTCATCGAGGTTCACAGGGGCGCAACTCGAGTAGATCCCTTCACCTTCGCATCGCACCCCGGCGTTCCAACACACGGCCGATGTGGGTTGAGATGCGGTTGCGTCGAACGTCCCCGAGGGATCGTGCCAAAACGCCGCGAGCGTCTCCGGATTCGAGCCTTGGCGGTTTACCGGGACGAAGATCGTTTCGTGGTTGGGATTGTAGGAACAGTCCACCTCATCGGTGACGAACACGATCGAAAGGATGGCGGGTGTCGCGGAGAAATCCATAAGAAGCCTGCCCTTCGGTCTGCATTCGAACGAGGGACAAATACATGGACTCGAGGTGTTGCTCGAAGCCACAACCGTTGATCCCTTGCGGACCGAAGCACTGCAGCGCCTGGGTGGCCGTAAGCCCCGGAAGATCCGGTAGGTTCGTCACCCCATCGATGCTCTCGAGCCATGGTCGTGATCGAGCCTCAAAGTCTTGGGCGGTTGTCGTCGGGATAGTTTCGAGGTTCGCGAATTCCTCGGGGCAGAAATCGAGGCACGCCGCGGATTGGTCGAGCGGGCCGACAAGTCCTTCGGTCCTGAAGTCGGTCAGTCGGCCGCGGCAACTCGAGAGCACGAGATTGCCCCCTTCCGGGCTTCCGCCAGCACACCACGGGTTGTTATTGTCCGTCGTCGTGATGCCGATACGGTAGTTCGCTGCGACATCCTCCGTTTCGAGGACCGACAAAAAGTTCCCGAAATTCGCGGAGAGGTTTCGCTGTTCCTCACCCATCGATCCCGAGTTGTCGATCACGAAAAGAATGTCGACCTCTTGATTGACGCTGAGCCGGAAGGCGAATTCGCCGTTCTCATCACCCGCCCCCGTCGAGCCCGTCGCATCGTCCATTCCTCCCCCGGTCGTCGAACTCGACGCGTCGTCCGTTGCTGCCCCTGAGGTTAAACCCGTTGCATCGTCCATTCCTCCCCCGGTCGTCGGATCCATGGCGCCCTCCATGGTGGCCCGGGTGAGCGAACCCGTTGTGCTCTCCGTGCTGTTATTCCCCGCTTCTCCATCGAGATCGACGTCGACGGCATCAGACTCGACCGCGACATCTGTTGATTTGCACGCCAAGAGTCCAAGGAACGCTCCCGCACACCACGACCTCGATCGATTCATAGGGGCGCAAGACTATCCGAGACCCGCGACACACCGCTATGAGCGAGCGCCATGATGGCTTCACGAGCAAGACGAATTTTCTTCACGGCCCATAGGGCCTGAATTCGCACAGCCGTTGGAGCGAAACGGCGATGTCATGATCAAAGGATCGCGGAATCTCTTTAGCGGGGAGCGAATCCGCGTCTTTCGAACCGCGCTGGCCTGGACACAATTGTGCAAGAGAGGAAGCTCGTTCACGGCAGCGTCGAGGTCCGATCGCCTCAACCCTAGATCTTCTCCGTTCGACGATGCTGAGTCCCGGCCATATTTGGTGCAAACGGCTGGCCCCAACCCCACAAGCCGAGGCCGAGCAGCACGAGTGACGCGCTGCCAGACTGCGGCGTGACGCTGCCGGAGAATTGCCGACCACGCTCATTGCACGACCCGTCGTCGAGAACCACTTCACCGCCCTCGAGCGGGACGAGTCCTTCGACCGTGCAAGCGAGTCGGGCGAAGCTTGCTTGGGCGCGAGTCCGAACGACGTGCACCAGAAAAGCGGACGACGTGGTTCAAATGCATCGGAGATTCCGTTGTTCGTTGCACGACGACTCGTCCCCGGGTTGACGGGAGGCGACATCATGGAGGCAAAGGATCGATGCCAATTTTGAACGCGCTTTCGCTTCGGGAGGGTCATCTCGTCCTCATCGCCGCTGCTGTCCTTCCACTTGCGATCGGCCGTCGCCCAACGTGGCGTCAGCCATGGCCGAGCGTTTTTGCGGCACTGGTCCTCGCTAGCCGCATACGCGCCACCAGGCTGAGCAGTTCACGCCGGTCCGCGGTTGATTCGTGGGGATGGCTGGTTTGGCGATTTCGTTCACTCTTACGATTCCGAGCGTTGATGATGTCGCAATTTCGTCCGTTGCTGATGGTCGCCATGCTCAACGCGTGCAACCCGAACTCCGATCAAGCCGAGGCCGTTACGGGAACCGAAGCGAAGGCTGCCCCCAAGATCGAGTCCGAGCCGTCGGTGGCATCGTCGGTCCGCGAATCGCCGCCTCCTCGAGAGCCTACGGGCAAAATGGCCGTGGTCGGGATCGAGAAGGCCCACTTGCGCGGAGCGGGCTCTTTTCTTGAGCAGCCGAGGCCGTGCTTTACCCAGCCACGCAAGCCGAAGCGTTTGTGCGCCATGTTCGTCGAGGACGTAGACCCTAAAGATGATGCATTGTTCGCCCGCCTCAAGCCCGTCGCCAAGCAGTCGTGGATTGACGAAAGCGACATTCACCGGCTCATCTTCGAGACGGCGAGCCTCGAGCAGACCACCGAGGGCATCGTCCGCTTCGAGGTCGAGCGCGCAACCGCTGGCGCCGACGATTGTCTGTGGCGGTTGCGAAAGCGCGTGGGCGATCAAATCCTTACCGAGCTGTTGCCGGTCTCCGCTTGCCCCTCCCCTTTGCGACACAAGCGACACAAGTAAGCGCTCTGGCTCCCGGCAGAAAATCATGACGTCGATGCACTCGCTGTCCCCACAGGATCCTCGGCTCCAGCTCGTGGCCAAGCACATCCCCTATACCCGCGAGGATTGGGACGACAATCTCCGCCTACCGGACGGGCGGCCGCTCCGCGAGCTCCGAGGCACGAACCTCGAAGGGCCGGGCTTGCCATTCTTGTACAATCCGCTGCACCGGGCAGGCCGTGCCGCGAATCCCGAGGATAAGCCGTTGTTTGCAACGTGGCTCGGACCGGCATTCGCAGTTTGGGAATGCACGATCCCGTGTACCAACCATTTCGAGTTCGAGATCCTGCATCGACCGTTCTGGAAAGGTGTGCTCGACCAGGTGTGGTTCCATCGCGAGGTCTTGACGGCGACATCCACGACATCGTTCCGTCGGATCTGGCCCTTCTACATGCAAATCGGGCCCGTGGGTGCCGAAAACTTCGAGTTGCTGTTTCGCATTTGGTATTCTCAGCGCGCGTATTCACAGGCGCTCGCACAGCTGGGGGTGCCCTGCCCGCGAAACGCCACGGAGGCGCTCTCCATCATGCAGCGCGTCGAACCGACCGTGGAGGTCGACTTCGACGATGTGCTTCCGTTGGTCGAGGAGATCCTGCGGCTACGCACGCAAATCATCGCCCATAGCGAGACGCCGAAGCTGCGGCTCGGTGGGTCCATTCCGAGAATGCATGCTTATTTGAGTGCAATCGTTCGCGGGCGTGCGGCACGCGACCCATATGGCTCCCAATTCGACGCGGGTGAGAGTGCCGATCGTCAATGCATCGTGGGATCGCAAGGGCCAATGCGCAGGTGGCTGAACCGGCAGTGGCGATTTCGCTGGTCGAGCCCGCGATGAAACCAAGACAAGAGTGCCGATGCACTTTCGTCGGGATGGGCTGCCGGTCCCTATTTGTATCGCCTGGCGGTCACTGAGACGAACTTCTTGGCCACTGAGACAAACTTCAATAGGTGAACGACTACACCCATCAAATGCGGTCGGTGGCCCAGTGCTACTGCGACGGTTTCCTCGCGCCTCCGAACACCGTTCCCGCGGCCGATGGCAGCGTTGCTCGGCGCTCGCAGCATGCCCGCCGGGCATCTCGGGTCCTCAGGCAGCGCAGACCCAGCCCATCGTGAGAATCGGAGGGGCTCGGAATGGCTGCAAGTTCCCTCGGATCTGCAGTACCCTCGGAGGCAGTGGTGAAGTCATTTGATGCTGACTATGGAGTGAGTCTCCGCGAAGCGGCGTTGGGTCTCGACGAGCAGCTGGAAGTGCGCAGCGAGCGGGACGACGTACTGGCTAGCGTCGGCTTGTTTGCCACCTTTTACGTGTCCGCAGGCCATCTACGTGAGACACGCGAGCGGCTCGTCAGTGCGTTCGAACGATATCGGGAAGAGGCGATGCCTCACCTCGCATGGGGTGGGGATCCCAAAACGGCGAAGGCACGCAGGCTCCAGGGACCCGGGGCAGCGATCCTCGACGTACGAGCGTGGATGCCACGCGTTCGCGACTTCGACGATTTCCAGCCGGCTTTTCAGAGCGGTGCCAAGAGTGGGGACGCCGGTCGCTACTACTTCATTGCGCTTGCGCGCTGCAACATTCCGGGCACGATACTGAGCTCGGTGAGCTTTGGTCTGCCGCTCTCGTGGGGCGCAGGGAACCCTGCGGGGTCATTCATGAGCTTGGTGATGGATATCGCTGGAACGCTGCAACCAGCTCACGGTTACGCAGGGCTCGGCGTTCACCTGCCCCTCACCGAATATGGAGGGGGTCTCTCGATGCGCCCGGCAGTTGCCATGGCGGAGCGCTTCCGCGGGCTCGAACTAGAATTTTCATGGAGGCATTCACGTGAGCTGACCGAAGCAAATGCGATCAAGAGCATCAATTGGTTGACGGTACTGTCGGATGAATGGGTGCAGAAGGTCGGCGGTATCGATCAGCTGACTCTTGACTTGGGTTCGGGCGTGATCATCCATCGCTATACAGGTGGCGTCATGATTCAAGCGGGGGCTGCACCCCTGCTCGGCGACGTTCAACGAGCCGAACCGATGGAGACATACGAGCGTGTCGCATGTGTGCTCAAGCCGATACGAGCCACCAAGCTCAAGGCCTTGGCGGAACACTATGGCTTCGATACGGACCGGACGTTGCGTTGGTTGCAACGCTTTGATCAGCCTGTCGACTCCCCCCGGCCTGAGCCCAGACAAGACCCATGGCACAGCATTTCCCGTTTGGCCTGACGCTACCTTCTGATGTGACGGGTTTCGACGACCTCGGGCGTGTACGAGGCGACGACGGTCACATTCTTTTCGCCCTCGGGTATAGCTGCACCCTTTACGTGCCCCAGGGTGATCGACCCACCGTGCGTGAGGGCATGATGCGGGCCTATGAACGTTGCCTAGCAATGACCGGTCAACCATTCGTCTGGGGTGCCGATCCCCATAGCGGAACGCCGGAACCCATTGCTTCCGGAAATGTGGGCTCCGTGCGCCAATGGCCCTCCGGTGTCCTGCAGTCCTTCGATTTTCAGATGCTGTTTCATGGCGGATCAGAGCTCGAAGACGCCGATGGGTACCGATTTCTCGCCGTGTCCAGTGAACGCGAAGAAGGAGCACTGAGCTTCCTATCGATCTCGCTGCCGGTGTCCTGGGCGGCGGGGTGCGATCCACTCGACTTCGTCGAATGGGTTCGAGAGCTGGCCACTTTGGTGGGTCCGATCCATGGTTACGCGGGGCCAACGCTCATCCACCACGTCACGGGCATCGATGATCGCGTCGAGGTCCCGTACTTCGAACTCGGAAAGCGCTTTCGAGGGCTCGATCTGGATACGCCACAACAGCACGAGCCGTATCTCTCGACTCACCGTATCAAGCCGCTCGGCTTCTTGACGGTGCTCGATCAGTCTCTGGTCGAGCAAGTCGCCGGGCAAGGGCTCGCGTCCTGGCCCGCTGAATGGACTCACCCCTATCGCTCGATGCTGAACACAGCAGGCGTCGTTCTACAAACTGGTGCGATGCCACGACTCGGTGACACGCGAAGCCGCGAACCGATGCCAGAGTACGAGCAGCTATCCAGATTGCTCGAGTCGATCACCGAAACCAATCCGGCTTTGATCTGGCCGCGAGGGTTGCCTGGAATGAGCTATGACGAGGCGATCCAGTGGATGCGGCGCTTCTTGTAGGTCCTCTCCACGTGTACAGACTCGCAGTCGAGCTCCCTTCCTGCACCCCTCCTCAACGCGCCAGATCGCGAGCATGACTGCTTTGCGTTGAGCGTGAGACAAGCCGTCGTCGGACCAAGTTTGAACGAGCGTCTGCGCCAGACGTAGATGTTGTTCACGCGTCCGATCCAAACGTACGCGCAACTCGAAGGTCCGATCGAGAAACTCGTCGCGCGCGGCGGTCGGTTTGGCAACGTTCCAAAACCGCCAAAGCAATAACCGTCGTCAGTGCGACTGCGAATCCGAACATGCGTGAACTTTATCCTCGCGCACGATGTGGAGTCTTGCCCCGTCGATCGAGCCGTGCTCTCACGAGGTCGACGAGAAGTTTCCGAAGCAGCTCGGGTCGAACCTCGAGCGCCTCCGGCTCGTCTTCGGCAAGCGCGTCGGCCGTCCGCTCGAGGGTGAAAAGCAACAGCAGATCGGCTTCACGCGAGTCCGTGTCCCCGCTCCGATTTCGTCGAAGCTCGGCGAGAAGCTCGAGCTGCTTTCGCCGCTGGGCTCGGTAGAAGTCACGAACCTCCACGTCCGCGGTGACGAGTGCACGCAGGCTCGCGCGAAAGCCCCTCCACCTTCGGTGATGTCCGAGGAAGATGTCCACCGTGCGTGTCGCGACGTCCTCGGGCATTCCCCCCGCCTCGATCGTCTGCGACACGTCGCGCCACTCTCGCTCGACCCACTCGGCATACACCGCGAGGAAGATTTGGCGTTTGTCGGGGAAGTGCTTGTAAAACGTGCCCGGGGCGTAGCCAGCCTCGCGGGCGATGCGATTCGAGTCGGTGCCATCGTAGCCGTCGCGGTTGAAAATCTCAGCGGCGGCCTGGACGAGTCGCCCGCGCGTATCCTCGGGTGTACCTCGCCGTGGACGAGGCGGCGGCCTTGCTGCGATCGCGGGTCGGCGAGCCATCCTCGTCGACGATAGATCACGCCGAACGTATCGGCGACGAACCGTCACGCTGCGCAGAGCGGGTGGCCTCCGCCGAGCTGGGCACGGCCGCCAAAAACGGGAGTACTACGTCGAGAAAACCCGACGGATCCTCGACGAAAGGCACATGTCCCGTGTCGAGTTCGACGTACTTCGCGTGAGGCAGGACGGTTCGAACGCGCTTTCCCTCTACGTTCGCGCGGAGCACGGGGTCCTGCTTTCCCCATATCACGAGGGTCGGACACGCGATCTTTCGCGCCGCCTCTGCCATGTCGGCTTCCGGCGAGGCGAAGCTCCGCCACATCGCAGCGTACATGGCGATGAAACCTGGCTTCGAGTGCGCGGCGGAGACCCGGGCAATCGCCGCATCCACGTGAGCGTTTCGCCGCTTCAGGTACGACCTCGTGAAAGCAAGGCCGGTCCATCGGCGCACGAACTCCCGGCCCTGGATCCAGCAGATGGCCCGAAGCAACCTCGTTCGGGGTATCAGGCCACTCGTGTCCACGAGTACGAGCGCGCGAACGAGCTCGGGCCGCCGGATGGCGAGGCGCATGCTCGCCGTTCCGCCGACCGAATTGCCGAGGAAGATCGCGTCTTCCAGGCCCAAAGCGACGGCCACGTCTTCGAGCGCGTCCCCCATCAACGCCGCGCTCGCGGACGCCGGCGGCTCGATCATGTCGGAGGCTCCGTGGCCAGGCCAATCCAGTGCAATGGTCCGGAATCTCTTCGCCAGCTCCGGTACGACGTCGTCGAAATCGCGATGATCGTGAGCAGCGGCATGAAGAAGCACGAGAGCCGGCCCCTCCCCCGCGATGTGAACCGCCACCCTGCCCGCGCGTGTAGGAATGAACTGCATGGGTAGTGATATGTATATCACCAACCAACTTCGTCAAGCACGATCGGAAGGGTCAGCGGCCTGGTATGCCTACCGATTGCGCCTGCGTGATCGCCCACCCCGGGCTATGAGAGCTCTCCACATTCCGGGAGGACAAACATGCGCCTGTTGCTTTCTGTGGTTGGTACACGTGGGGACGTGCAGCCGCTGGTCGCGGTTGCGGTCGAGTTACGCGAGCTCGGACACGAGGTGCGGCTGTGCGTACCGCCGAACTTCATCGAATGGGTGCAAGGCCTAGGGTTCTTGGCCACACCCGTGGGTATCGAGATGCGGGCTCCCCGGACTGGGAGTGTGGTCGCAACCCAGCCGTTGCCTGACCTGTTCACCGACCAGTTCGACGCGATCGGAGCAGCAGCCAAAGGATGTGACGTGATCCTCGGCGCGAACGCGCATCAGTATGCCGCCCGATCGATCGCCGAGGTTCAGGGAATCCCATATGTCAACGCGGTGTACGCTCCGACGGCGCTGCCCGGAGCCGACAATACTCGCGTTTGGAACGAGCGCGCTCTCGAGCGGGTCAACACCAACCGCGCGCGGCTCGGCCTGCAGCCGATCGACGACGTACTGCGCCACGTCGTGACCGATCATCCGTGGCTCGCTACGGACCCGACTCTCGCTCCTCCGCCGTCGATACCGGGCTTGACCATTCTGCAAACTGGCGCGTGGATCCTCGATGATTCGAGCCCACTGGGCTCGAATCTCGAGGAGTTCCTCGATGCCGGCGAGAAGCCCATCTACCTCGGGTTCGGCAGCATGCCCGTCCCCAAAGGCACCGGCCAGACGCTGATCGAAGCTGCGCGCGCAGCTGGACTCCGAGCGATCGTGTCGCAGGGGTGGGCGGACCTCGGGGTCATCGACCCGGCTGTGGATTGCATCGTCGTCGGTGACGTCAATCATCAGGCCCTGTTCCCGCGGGTGGCGGCGGTCGTGCACCATGGCGGAGCTGGTACGACACTCACTGCCGCACGTGCTGGCACGCCACAGGTGGTCGTCCCCATGTTCAGCGACCAGCCTTTCTGGGCGAGCCGCGTGCGCGAACTCGGCATCGGCACGTCAATCCCAATCAACGAGTTGACCGCCGAGGGACTCGCCTCGGCGCTGTACGACGCGCGCGCGTCTGCCATCGTTCAACGCGCGGGGACGATCGCTGGACAGATCGCCGGCGACGGTGCTGCAGTTGCTGCGCGGCGCCTGATTGAGCATGCCACTTAGGAAGTATGTGCCGAACGATGACTTCGGTCGTCTTCGCGAAGTGCCGCAGGGCATGTCCGACCAGCGGCGTGTCCTCGGCCAACGAGACGATGCTCTCGGTTTGTACTGCGCCAGCAGCACGCGCTTGTCGGAATTGCTCCAAGCCTGAACCTAGGTTTACGAAGGCGTCCCAAAGTTGCAGGCGACGCTGACCGCAAGGCAACGACGTCCAACAGCGACGTCGGTTCAGCCGGGATGGTGGTCCTCTGCAGGCCCTGAAAGTCTAGACCCTCCGCTCGGGCGAGACGACCTAAGATGACTCCTGGGTCGACGCGGCGAGCCGCTCGAGCCGAGCGTTCGGGATTCTCTGCCCGCCTGGCTCGGGGGGCGTCCCAACGACCAGCTTGCCCGAGTCTCCGGAAGCGATTCGGCGCGCCTCCATCACTCCCCGTGTTAACTCTTGCGTGGCTGCACGTGCATGCTCCTGCAACGATCTACCTGCTGCAGTCAACGTGACGCTGCGGCGCGTTCGATCGAACAACGTCTCCACGAGGTGTTGTTCGGGCGGGGTCATTGGGGCGTTCCGTCATCGACGTCATCGATTACAGGAGGTGTTCCAAATCATTTCACAAAGACATCGCGGCGCACCACCCTAGTACTCGGTGCCGAACTGTGGATTTTTTCCCGCTCACGGCTCCAAGCTGCACGAACGCTCTGCAAGACCGTGCAAGCATGCCGAGCGGTGCGATCAGTCGATACAGGCTCCGGTCTGCAGCGATCGCCCGTTTTGCCATCGCTTGTGCGGGCGGCGTGGGACGGAGCGGTAGTGGATGCACCCTGGATGATACGGACGCGAACGAGACGACGGCAGGTTCGTCGGACGCGGGCCTCGAACTTGTCGACGACTTCGACGAGTCGGGACGGCGATGGCTCGGAGCGCATTCTCCGAGCAACGAATGACGCTGGTGGACGTCGCAACATTGCGACAAACGACACTGGTCACGACCGAGAATGGTCTCGATCAGCCAACCAGCGCTGCGTTCGCAAACGATGGTTCGCGGACAGCGTACCTGACCAATGGTGCGTTCGGATCGGCAACTGGGGTTCCGCATCCGTCGCTGATGAAGATCCGCTGGGGCGACGAAGTCGAGCCTCGATCCGTTAGGTCAGGGGTGGCTCGATATATTCGAGCGTAAAGCAATCGATGACGTCTCTCGCTGTACCAATAGTCCATGACACGCCCCATTCTCCCAAGAACGCTCGTCTGGTTTGTGGTGACCTTCGCTTGCCGGTTCGAGCTCGAACCTTGCCCCGAGCTCACAGAGGACACGCTGGAGGAGGCCCCTCCTTCGTTGGCGCAGACGGGGCTCTATACTGATATCGTGAACAAAGTGATCGCGACGGAGGCGCGCTCGTTCGCACCGCAGTTTCCACTTTGGTCGGACGGAGCGGACAAGCACCGTTGGATCATCCTGCCACCGGGAAGCTCGATCGACACCTCCACCATGGACGAATGGCAATTCCCCATCGACACCAAGCTCTTCAAGGAGTTCGTTCGCGACGGCAAACGCATCGAAACCAGGATGCTGCACAAAATCGCCGGAAGCGCGGGCAGCAACGCTGCTCCAAGCCCATGCGGAGGCGCACCGGGCACTTGGCGGGCGATGACGTACGTTTGGAACGACGATGAAACCGACGCAGAGGCGACGTTCTATGGGGTCGACGATGCTCGGGACACAGCGCAGGACGTCCCCGCGGTCAAGGATTGCATCGCTTGTCACGGCGGTGCACGAGATTTCGTGCTCGGGTTCTCGGCCATTCAACTCGCCCACGACGACACGGATCTCAGTATCGACACACTCGTGGCTGCGGGCACGCTCTCGAATCCCGTTCCTATGGATGAACTCATCGTCCCCGGCGATGACCCAACCCGCAGCGCGATCGGTTATCTCCACGGAAACTGCGGGCATTGTCACAATGCCTATCGTAACGATGACGCAAGCGAAATTTGCCTAAGCCCCGAGTATACGTCGTTACAACTCAAGCTCTATGTCGACGACCTCGTTTCGGTAGGCGACACCGCGGTGTGGCGAACCGCGGTCGGCGAACGCGGACATCGATTCGATGGCGCGTCGCGTCTCATCGAACCCGGCGATGCCTCGAAGAGTCTCATTTCCCGTCGAATGCGGCGACGGGATGACGAGCAGATGCCACCACTTGCGACCGAGAGCGTCGATGTCGACGGCCTCCAAGTCGTGAACGATTGGATCGAGTCGCTCTAATCCTGATGGAGACGTGGCCGCCAACCATTCACGTCTCCGCCGAATCGAGAGGGTCGGGTATGTGTGAAAACCGGGCGGCGAGATGAGCACGCGTGGATCGAAGTCGAGAGTTACCTGGAGATCTTGACCCGCGCTCCGGTACGAATCTCGCGTGTGGAGTAGAAGGTATCTCGCCAGATCGCACCACCGCGGTACGTGGCAAGAATCCCCGAACGCACCATGGCACTCGCGAAGAGGAGGATTCCCACCACCGGCACCACCGATGCCCAGAGCGGTTGTCGCAGCCAACGAGCGAGGCGTGCACAAGCAAGCATCGCGATGAGACCCGTCATCAGGGCGAGCCACCATGGGCCGAGGAGAAACCCGCCTTCGAGGGTGACGAGGAGAGCGAGGCCCAAACACAGAGATGGAAGTGGCACCGAGGCACCATTTTTTTCGACACTGCGCACCATCGCTCTGTAGGACGGGTAGAAGTCGAGTCGAATATGGTCACGGCCATTCAATACGAGGGAGCTCACCCCGGATTGTTTGAGCATGAGGCCAAGGCCCATATCGTCGGCCACTTCCATCTTGAGCCATTGCAAACCGGGGGTTTGGGCGAGAGCGGTCCGATGCACGAGGTTGAATGCACCCACCCCGGCCGCCGCTTTGGAGTTGGGTTGAGGCACCTTCCAAAGTCGCGCCCCCACGATGATCACGCGAAAGAACGCTGCGATCGTGGGGACGAGTAGGGCGCCCTTGGCCGTAATCCGGGGCAGCGCAGTGACGTGTCCGGCCGACACCCGCTCGGCGTAGGCAATGACGCTTTGAAGGGTACCTGGCACGAGGGCGACATCGGCATCGCTGAATAGGATCCACTCGCCTCGGGCATGTTCGAGGCCCTGATGCATGGCGTGAACTTTGCCCAGCCACCCCGCAGGAAGATGTTCGACAGCAACGACGCGGAGCCTGGGATCTTGCGACGAAATGGCATTGGCAATGCTTCGAGTTGCGTCGACGGAGCGATCATCCACGAATACGACCTCGAGATTGGGGTAGGAGTCTGCCAACTTCGATCGCAATGCCGATTCAATGTAGTCGGCCTCGTCACGCGCCGGGATCACCACCGAAACCATTGGCCAATTCGCTCTCGTGGGCGACGGTGCATCGAGGGTGGGCACGCCGCGCAGGGTGCGCTCGGTCGCCCAGGCGACGGCGAGCCAGTAGATGCAAGACAGTACAGAGAGGATGGTGAGCATCACTGACGAACCCTTGTGCACGAACCGTACCTGACAGAAACGGGTTGGGGTCGACGTGGGTCGGATCGCCGAGTGGAACACCGACGGATTCAAGCGTTTGTGTCGACGGAACGCGTTACGCGGCCGAATATGAGCGAATAGGAGGTCGCATCGCGAAATCTCGTGGTCGTGCGAGTTGACACGATTCACGCCGGCCAGTGAAAATCAGCGGAGGCCGGTGCTCATGGCCAGCTAGCTGGGTGCCCGTTCAAGGTTAAGATTGCATCAAGGTCTGAACGAAGTGGCATGGGCGGCTTGCCGAAGATCTTCTGGGTCCTTTGGGTGGGGACGATCATCAACCGCTTGGGGGGCTTCGTGGTGTCTTGCCTCTCCCTCTACCTCGCGTCGACGCTTTGGCCTGAGCGAGGCCGAGTGCACCACGACTCGCGAGGCTCGTCACGTCGGCGCGCCCATCACGACTGCGGCTGTCTCGGCAAGTCCGAACCCGACGTCCGTGCTGAACGGGTTACGATTACTGCGGAAGAACGGTTTTTGCTCACGGAAAAAAATCCACTCGTGGCTCACGTAGCCCACGAAGTTCGTTGTTCAAAACGACGGGACACCGAATGGGGAAGTTCGCATCGGAACGCCAACACTCCCGTTGTCCAACTACCACTGCTCGAGCGACATGGCCAGGAGGAACGCCCCGCGAAGATCATGGCACCGGCCAGCAACGACAGCGTGACCCGTCCGGCTGGCCCCAATCAGCCGCAGCTGTACTCGGCCGTGGGATCGCAAGCGAGATCCAGGAACACCGCCTCGCACGACTCGCGCACAATGCAATCCTCGGCTGATGTCAGGGTCTCGTCTTCACAATCATCCAGGCACGATTCGAAGAATCCTTCGTAAACGAGCTCGTCACAAAAGAGGACTTCGTCCGTCTCATTGACGCACAGAGCCTGGAGACATCGAGAGAACTTGTTGCAAAGGCTCGAGCATGTCGCTCGCGTCGATGGATTCGGAGCCTCGCAACCAAACGCCGATGCTTCTTCGATAACGGGATCACCACCACCACCACCACCGCCGTCATCTTTGCAACCTGAAATCAATACGAACGCGTGGAGGAAGGCGAAGAAACCGATTCGAGATGTCATGATGCTTTTTTGCGATCCGAGACGTTGCAGAGGTCGAGCGCCGCCGAGCACGGCCATGGGCATAGGTCCGCGTTCGTACTCGACGAACCGACGTATGGACACGTCGCGAACATCTTTTGTTTCACTCGACGGTGGAGGTTGTTCGCCCTCACGGAAAATGGTCGTCGACGCGATCTTTCAGGAAGCCTGGGATACGGTGCATGACAAGACCACGGTGACGTCCGAGGAGGTCGAGCGCGCGGCGGTACTCGGCTCGGAGCTCCATATCGCGCTGGGGCTTCGACGCGTGGGTGCCGACCTTCAATCGAAACCCCCGGAATCTCAGCTCACCCGCGATCGCGCATTCACGCTCTTCGTTCGCGCCTACGACGAGGTCCGTCGTGGGGTGACATTCCTGCGATGGTATGAGGGTGACGTGGACTCGTATGCGCCCTCGCTGTATGCAAGGGGACCTCGCAGGGTACCCACTCAGCCGGAAGGATCACCGGGAGCAAGCCCAACTCCCACCACCGAGCTCCCTCCGACGGCCGCTCTCGCGGAACCTCCTCCTTCCACGGAGCCCGCGCTCTCACGAACGTAAATTCCGCTCGATCGAGCCTACGTCAGGGTGTCGGCTCGAGTCCGCAAGCTTGGCGGACACGTTGTGCGAGCGCAGCCGTCGGGTGATCGCGTAGGAACGATTCCGCAAGCGATCGACCCGATGCGTCGCCGTTGCTTTGACATCTTGCGATCGCGGCGAGGCCTCGACGTTCCTCCACGAGCACACCGCTCTGAAACCGGCGTTCGTGTTCGGCCAAGGCGTGTGCGGCTTGTTTCGGTGCCCCATCGAGCAGGGCCTGACGGGCCCGCTCGATGAGGGCGAGCTCCTCCGTGAGCGAGGTGCTGGACCGCGTCGGAGAGTCTCGTGGCTCATTCGTCTTCGTTGTGTCGACCGTGCGTCGATCCGGGTTGCGGCGTGGCACAGGGACCGGCGCGAGCTCGGCGGGTGCCGCATGGCTGGAGGTTCCCTCGATGACGTGCGGAGCTGCGGTGCTGTTCGGATCGATCGATTGGTTCGATGAGCGATCGAACGCATGTCCGCCGATGGGTTCGACCTGGGTCTCGTGCACCGCCTGATGAGTTTCGTTTTCGCCGTCGAGACGATTCCATCCGCTTCTCAAGAGCAGGACAAAACCTGCGGCCAGGGCGACGACGATTCCGACAGCGATCGCCGCAAGACGACGTCGCGCGCGTGAGGGATCGATCCGGGTTCGGAGGTCGGCCCACACCCGAGTTCGGACCTCTGCGGGGATCTGTTCGGCTCGGCGAAATGCAGCGAGCATGGCTTCGCCGTCTTCGCCAAAGGATGGTTCGGAATCCTTCATTTCGATCGCCGTTCCCGCTTGGCGCGTTCACGGTCGAGCGCGCGTTGAAACTCCCGTCGTGCGAGTCGAAGGCGCGAATGGGCCGTGTTGAGTTTGACCCCGGTCATCGCCGCGACCGTGGCCACCGGCAAGCCTTCGATCTCGACCCACTCGAACATCGAGCGTTTGTCGGTTTCGAGCGAATCGAGAAAGTTTTGGACGAAGGCCACCATCCGAGCCTGCTCGACGGCTTGCTCGGGGTCGAGCGACGGTGCGGGCGTCGGATCGAGTGTGGCGATGCGGGCCGCTTCGCGCCTTCGACTGCGACGCCAATTGCTGACGACTCCTCGGGTGAGGTGAAAGAGCCAGGTCGCCATCGAGGCTCGTCCATCGAAGTCGGCCAGGCGGCGATGAACGATCAAGAACACCTCCTGCATCACGTCCTCCACGTGTTCGTCAGCGATCCCGAGCCTTCGTGCGGTCCGCCACACGAACCCGCAGTGTGCGTCGTATACCTGAGCGAGGGTTTGCGCGGCTTCGACCTGGTCGTTCGACCCGGATTCACCGTCGCGACCTTCGTCGGCTCGGCCTGCGCGCATGCTTCATGTGTAGTCCGCCGCCGCCCGATTTCGTCAACGGGATCGCAGTCGCACCTCGAAACCGGCGTCGATGCGGCCACCGACGGCGGGCTGGCGAAAGAGAATGCCGGATTGCGGGGTACCAAAGGTCGCTCGGGTGATGGCCGGAAGCACCTCGCCGCGCAGCCACAGGCCCCATCGCGGGTTTCGTCGCGGTCGCCAAACGATGCCGGATCCGAGTGAGGCGGCGATCCACGGCGACATCGATGAATCCGCGTTCAGTTCTCCCACTCCGCGTCCGTGGATGGCGCCCAGCTCGAGACCCACACAGACCGGGATCTCGATAGGGATTCGTCCAGGGACGACGCACCCCCGCGGCTCGAAAGCCCACGCTTGGAGGCGCCCACCGACCGCTGAATTGCCGGACGACTCCACCACGCGTGGGATCCAGTAAGCGAAGCCCAGCTCGACCTGCCAGAGGCGGCCCGAAATGAACGCCGCGAGGTTGAACTCGCCCGTCGCCACGGCCTCGGGGAGAACACTCCATCCGACACCGCCCGACACCCGAATCGCAAAGTGCCATAGGGGCCGCTTCCGCGGTTCCGGCATCGATGCTTCGCGACGCTCGACGGCACTCACGACAGGAGTTGGTTCGACCACTTGAGCGGCGGCCGATCTCGTGTCCCCGGCCTCGGTCGCGGGCGGTGCGTCGGGGTCGGGGATCCAAATCGCCGAGGCAGCTTCGTCGTTGGCTCGGACCGGTGGCGCGAGATCCTTCGCCGACCCCTCCGTAGCCCGGGGTTGGACGGCTTCCGGATCCACGGTGAGGGCGACGATGAGCACGGCGGCATCGGCAAGTTCCTGACAGTCGGTCGACTCGAGCACGCGTTCGCCCCCCACTTCGCCCTCCAGACGGAGGTCGAGGTGAAATCTTCCGTCGTCGGTCGTCGTGACGGTCGCGGTCGCATTCACTTGCGCACGACGGTCGTTCAGCGAGTTCTCGAGCATGTGCGCGAGTCGCTGCTCGACGAGGACGGCATCAGGGCAACCGGGAGCGCCCTGCCAATGGATGGGTACGCTGGGGCCAATGCCGAGCACGAGACCCACCCTGATCGAGACGAGCATGGTTCTGGGGATTCAACGGTACATGCGCGGCGTCCCCCACGACGAGACCGACTTGGTGCTTCGTCGATCAAAAAAGCTGACGGGGGGGCAGTGCCGCGGACTACAACCAGGTGAACCTCGATACACCATGATTTGGATTCGACATACTTTGCGGCTCGAGCTCTTGACGGTTGGACTTGCGTTGGGGGCGGCTTGTGATTTGCAGATGCGAAACCTCGGGGAGGAGCCAGGAGGCGATGCCACCGGGACCGACAAGCCGTGTACGCCCGGCGACACGCTCGAGAGGGACTGCACGAGCTGTACTTGTTCAGACGAGGGCGAGTGGGAATGCCCCGCCATCGCGTGCCCTCGGGACTTACTGCCCATATGCACGGAGGACACCCCGAACGATCCGCTCGACATCACGGATGCCTACATCGCGATCGGCGATACCCTCCACGTGACGTTCGCCTATGAGGGTGGCTGCGCAGAACACGTCTTTGGGTTGTGCCAGCAGGAGTTCTGGGAAGAGTCCCTTCCGGTCCAAACCGGTCTACGTATTATCCATGACGCCATGGAGGACACCTGCGAAGCGTATCCGACCGTCGAAATGGACTTCGATCTCACCCCCCTCGCGTCCCTCCATCGAGAGGCCTATGACTCGAGCCCTCCATGGCCGATCGACATCAATCTCCAAGGGTGGGACGAGCGGCTCCGCTATACCTATGAAGTCCTGCCGAACATCACGGCGTGCACGGATGTCGGCGGGATTTTCAAGCCCTGGCCGGGGGACTTCTCGCTGTGCAGGGATGAGGAAATCGCGATCGCCCGTGTCGTCGATGGGATCGATGGGGGCGTGTGTTGCCTTCCCCCTCCGTGGTTTCCGCCCGGGGACTGCCAGCTACCGTTCGACGCCGGTCCTTGTGAGGCGATCTTTCGCGTGTATGCGTTCGTGGATGGGCAATGCATTGAACAAGAATATGGAGGTTGCGAAGGAAACGACAATCGCTTCTTCACGCTCGAGGAATGCATGGCAACCTGCGAAGGTCGTCCAACCTTCAATCGCTGCCCGGCCGGACGCATCGAGCAGGAGATCTGCCTAGCCTGCGGCAACTCTGGGGGGTGCGGTCATTCGGAGGTGGTCTGTGCCCTCCCGTGCGAGACCTCCGAGGACTGCGAAACGACCTCCGGTCTCAGTCTCAGGTGCTTGGACGAGGTTTGCGAAGTCGGGCCTTGCATATGAAGAATCTATCGTGGGGGGCGTGGGTTGTCTCCCTCTTCACTCCCCTTCCACAATGGCCGCACTTTCATCACGAGCGACGATATCGTCATCGAAGTGGCATTCATCGCGGCTGAACGCGAAGGCGCTATCCCTCAGGTGTTTGTAGGTCGAGCCGTCGTGGAGCTGTTCGTACTCGACGAACGGAAGGCAGCCGTAGGAGTGATCACCGAACGTCCGATCGGGGATGCCGTCGGCAAATAACGGCCACACCCGAAAGCGAACGGTGTGGGTCACCCCCCACGCACTCACGACGTTCGCGACTTCGCTGCGGAGATAGGGCCCGCAATCGACGGCGAAACCGTCGATTTTCGATTGCGCGCACTGGACCGCGATCCTTGGCAGGCTGCCCTGTAGAACACCTTGCTCCGTGCGAAAGCCTGCCGAGTAGTCGCAGTGTTCGTGGCTCTGGCAGTTCCCTGTGCAGTGATACTCGACGTGGTAGCTGAAGTCGGTCGCGCCCTCAGGGCGAAAATGAATCGTGAGCGGACCCTGTGGCGATTTCGACCCGGCCAAGGTTTTCGTGCACTGGAATCCCCGCAATGGCGAAGCGTTCTCGGGGCCGGGGTTCTGTGAGACCACGGCCGCCGAAACCGCCTGGGCCGGGTCCTGAGGTCGCGCGTCGAGACCACATCGCGTCGACTCATCGGGTGAACGAATCGGACCGAGTGGCGTCTGTTCGCAAGCGGCGAGCGTCGCGATGAGCACCATCAGTGAGGTCATTGGACCCAGGGACGCCTGCATTCGTCGAAACCATAGCAAGCGTTCGGCCGTGCGGTACGGGTCCGCCTCGCTCGAGACCTCCTTTGAACCGTTGCGCTCGTGCGCGGTTCAAGTCGAACGCTCCTGTGAACGAACCGATGTCACTCACCCGGCGGTGCCCGACGACGCAGGACGAGATCGTCCGGTGTATCGATGTCGACGTGAATGCCTTCGTGGTCGACGAGAACGTCCACGACGCGATCGGCATGCCGCTCGAGCAACCCCCGAGCCCCGCGATCACCCGTGAGGCTTTGCAGCTCGGGAAACAAATCACGGGGCCAGAGCACGGGATGGCCACGGCGCCCGCGATGCACGGGTACGACGATCGCAGAACCGCACGATGCCCCCAAACCGAAGGTCGTGATCAACGCGTCCACTCCGTTGCGCGGGATCCAAGGCATGTCCCCGAGCGCGACGAAAGCCCCATCCACCCGATCGGCGAGGGCTGCAATGCCAACCGCAATCGACGTGCCCATCCCTTCCGCCCGACGAGGGTTCGACACGACCTCCGCTTCGCTTCCCGCGAGCGCCGTCGCAACCTCAGCCGCACCGACGACGGCCACGATCGGACGAACCCCAGCATCGCCGAACACATTCGCGGCTCGACGCACCATGGGGAGTCCAGCGACGTCTTGCACGAGCTTGTTCAGCTCACCCATCCGGGTGGAATGCCCGGCGGCCAACAGAACGACTCCGATGCGCACGCCCGATGGTGTAGCTCGGCCAGACTACACCGCAAGAATGACGAAGATGCTTCCGCACGCGATCAACCCAACGGCACAAAGCTTGGGAAGGGTCACCGCTTCGCCGAAGGCGACCCGCCCCGAGATCACGGATGCCACGATACCGATCGCGCGCTTCATGGCCTCGACGACACCGGTCAACACCACTTGAATCGCAGCCAGTTGCGCGGCCATACCGAAGGTTGCAGCCGCGATGGCAAGGCTCATCCATCCCACGCTGCCACGGATGTCCGCCAGACGACCGAGCTTCCGACCTGCGGCCAATCGGACGAGAGCCACCAACCCGATGCTGCCGTTGAGCCAAGCGGCGTGAGCCCCGAGCGACGCATGTCGTGTGGCGATCTTGTCGAGCACGATGCCCGCGGCCCACAGGATCGCAACGATGATCATGTAGATCGAACCGGGCTCGGCGAGCACACCCGATACGAGATCGCGCAAACGCCGAGACGGCATGTTCGAGGCATTGAGCAGCAGGATCCCGAACACGACCACGCCGATCCCCAAACCCTGTGAAAGCGAGGGCAGCTCGCCCAAGCACGGGTTCGCGACGGCGACCGTGAATACCGGCACGAGGGCGAGGAGCGGCACGACGAGGCTGAGGGGCGAAACTCGGACGGCGAGGAGGTAGAGGAAATTGGCGGTCGCGTGAATGATCAAGGCGATGAGCCCGAGCGGGCCATACGCGGACAGATCATCGATGCCCCGCCCTTCGATGATGGCCCAACCGACGAACATGGGAACCTGTCCGAGGGTCAAGAAAACGAGGAGTACAGCGGGATCGAGTCGCGTCACGAGCAGCTTGCGCGTCACATCGAGTCCGGCCCAACTCAGGGCCGAGATCACGGTCAGGAGCAACCCGAACGTCACTCGGCCTCAGGTACGAGGATCGCATTGTCGATCAAACGCACGCCGCCGAAGCGCACTGCGACCGCGGCGACCGCGGGACGAACGACGGCGACAACCGGCTGCAAGGTCGCCGCGTCGACGAGATCGACGTAGTCGACCACTCCGGGGACGAGAAACTCGTGGCTCCCCGCGAGCAGCTCCGTGCGTGATCTCGTGCCCGCCACGAACCTCTGCCGGACGAGATCGAGAAATCGTGGGATGGCGTTGGCATCGTGGCGTGCTTGCGGCGAGAGGTTCTTGTTGCGGCTCGACATCGCGAGGCCATCGGCTTCGCGAACGATGGCCATGCCGACGACCTCACCCGAAAGAAACAGATCGGCGTGCATCCTGCGGATGATCGCGAGTTGTTGAAAATCCTTCTCCCCGAAGATCGCAACATGTGGCTGCACCAAGTTCCACAGCTTGGCGACGATCGTACAGACGCCACGGAAGTGCCCGGGTCGCGACGCGCCACACAACCAGCTCGAGAGCCCCTCGACGTCGACCCATGTCGCGCGCGACGGGTACATGAGCTCGGGAGTGTCCGGGACGAACGTGACATCGACCCCACTCGCTCGGGCTTTGGCCAGATCGCCATTCAAGTCCCGTGGATACGCAGCAAGATCTTCGGTAGGGCCGAATTGCGTCGGATTGACGAAAATCGACAACACGAGTTCCCCGTCGGACTGTGGCACACGGCGGCGCCCTTCGTTCAGCAGGGAGACGTGCCCCTCGTGCAAGAACCCCATCGTGGGTACGAAGGCGATGCGCCGGCCGGGCGTGACCTCTTGCCGCCATCGTCGAAGTTCGTCGGGGCTGGTGATGATCCGCATCCTTTGCCTTCTACCGTAATGGTCCACCGACGGGGACGGGTCGGTTCGCGAGCGCTTCGACGTGCCGCCGAGCCAACTCTCGATCAGCCTCCACGGGCTCGGGCCTCGCAAGGTACGCGTGCCAAAGCCGGAGGGCACTCGCGCCCTCGCCGTCCGCTTGTTGGTCGAGCGCGGCCAAGTAGAGCCGCTCATGAATCGGTAGCAGACTGCGAACCGCTTGCCTCGCGACGAGATGACCGCTGTCGCGTCGCATGGCATGCAACACGCGTTCGGCCTGCTCGGTGGCCCCCACGCGATCGAGGATGAGCGCCCACAAATAGCCCGAGACGGCGCGCTCGTCCGGAGGGGCGTCGGTCCACGCGAGACGCCCGAGCTCGACCGCGCGGTGGAGATCACCGAGCAAGAGCTCGACCATGGCCGCCATCCGGTCGATCCGCCAACGACGAACCTCGCCGAGCGCACGGGCGCGATCGAGATCGGACCCGACCTCCTCGTATCGACCCAATGCAAACAGCAGATGAGCGCGCTGGTAGTAGGTTTCGAGCGGCGCCAACTCGCCGCGCCGCTGCGACTCTGCGACCGCGGCATTGAGCCAACCAAGCGCGGTGGTCAAGCGCTCACGATGCTCGGCGACCAACTCGTCGAGGGTGCCGTCGAGATTCGAGTCCCATGACAGTCGACTGACCTCGAGAAGCTCGTCTTGCGCCGCGAGCACCAACACCTCCGGAGCATGCGGACAGAGCACGGCTCGCTTGCCCCACACCATCGGTTCGGCGATGCCTCGACCGCCCTGCCCCATCCGCAGATCGAAGGCTTGACGATCGAACTGGACGCACATGGCCCACGAACGTCCCCCCACGTGCTCCCAAGCCGAAGACGACCGATCGTGGTTGGGTGCGACGCTCAGGTGCCAAAAGACCCACCAGAGGGTCGACAGGCTCGGTGGCATGGGTCGAAACTACGCAAAAACTTGCACGACCGGGGACGGATGAGACCATGGTCCCGTGAAGCCGTTTTGGCGCTATTTTCGGCCGATCGCCGGCCTGATGTTGCGGGCCGCCTGGTGGTGCGCACTGTGGCTACTCTTGGTGCACGGACACCATTTGGTCGACCTCCACGTCGCGTTCGAAGCCCAGCGTACGCTTCGAGGATTCGTCCTCGGCTTCGTGTTGGTGTTGCCGATGGTGATGCTCGGTGACACGCCGATCCACCGTCGAGCCGGCTTCGGGCTCGGCGCGTTGCACGGAACGGCTGCGCTCGTGCTCTGGCTGTTGCTGGCGGCCTGAGGCATCCTCAGTGAAAGGTGGCATTGCGGGTCGAGCGTTTCCTCTGGCTGCTTTGCGTCCCGGGGTGCTCTGAGTCGGACGAAACCCCTCCGCCAGTCGTAGCGACGGAGGCGATGAGTGAAACCGATGGCGATCGCGACGTTCGGGTCCCGCGATTCGTGGATCCCGCGAGCGGAAGGCTCGCGATCTCACTCGACGACCACGAGGACACCTATCTCGAGGTGGCCGAGATCCAGACTGGACGAACTCGCCTACTGCAGAATGGGGCGAGCTTGGGCGTCGCTCCGTTCATTGGGACCGACATCGAGTTGTCGACGGAAGCCGCGACCTTGCGGGTTCGCGGAGCCATGGTCGCGGGCACTCATACGCTCACCCTCGAGCAAGCGGATGGCTCGAGCGCGACTTCGAATCCGATCGAACTCGTGTTGGAGGCTCGGGGGTCTCATCGAGCCGACGCGACCATGGGCGATCGATTCGATCGCGCGGATCGATTGATCCTCGGCGGCCGCGGTGCACGAGCGGTGCTCGGAACGATCGCATTCGAGGGCCCAGCGGAGGTCCATGTCTTTGCTTGGGGGGAAGGGCAGTGGACCTCGTCCCCGTCCATCGTCGCGCTGCCGGGATTGAATCCCCAAAGCGAGATCACTCTCGAACCGTGGACCGCACTCGAAGAGGGCGAAGATGGACGAACGGTCGCCATCCTCTGGACCGTCGGGGCACCCACGAACGAGCTCTGGGGTGTCGTGCACGCGATCGGGGTTCCACCCACACCTCGCCGTTTGCTCGAGGCCAGCTCACTCGGCCCAAATCCGGGGGCTCATGCCGCGTTCGGTAACATCATTCTCGTCGGCAACACACTGCTCGTCGAACACATCGACCCGGGGCCGTCCGGGCCGGTGTGTTCAGTGTCCACGGCCAAGCTCGAAGGGCCGGCTCTCGAGCTCGGTCCACTGCGTCGCGTGACGCTCGAGGGTGGGTCGAACGTCGAGGTCCTCGCGCGACCCGTCGATGTTGCAGGGTTTGGAGACACACCACCGCATCATCGCGTTCTTGCCCGTGTTGGCGCTGCGCGCCCAGTGCTGTTCGATGTCTTCGATGGGCTCATCGGCGTCGAAACCCTGCCCGACGACGCCGTCGGACTCGACGACGACTTCCGAAGTCCTGCCGCGATTCTCGGGACGTTTCGCTCGCGTACGATCGCGGGTTCGAGCGCCGGAGTTTGGTCCCTCCAGTTCATCGATGGAACGGGCCGCCGTGCCACGCAGATGCATTCGGTGGATCGCGATCTCGTCGCGGATCGGGCCGTCGTCACAGCCCTACAGGGCTCGGCTGTGTTCCTCTGGGCCCAGGGCCCACTCGTCCCGACGATCGCGATCGTCGCCACGGACCGCACTCCCGTTTCGCAACCACTCGACGCGCTCCACTGTGACGAGATCGCGATGCCCGCGACCCCCGAAGGGGCCCGTGACGGCCGGATCGGCCTCGCTTGCCGTCGAGGTTCGGACCTCTACCACGGCACCCTCGTCCTCGAGCCGGTCTAACCGCACGCCCAATCAGGCGTTGTCGCCGACGCGGATCGCTTTCATCGCGGTCATGTAGCGACGAAGTTCGCGACCGACGGTTTCGACCGGATGGCTACGAATCGACTCGTTGACTTCGATGAGCCGCAGTGTGTCCACGGCATGGCTTCCTTGTGCGTAGGGCTTACCGATGACATCGGTCGAGACCCTCGTCATGAAACCCGCCAACAACGGAACGCACGCATGGCTGAAGAGGTAGCAGCCGTATTCGGCGGTGTCGCTGATGACTTTGTTCATCTCGTGGAGCTTCTTCCGCGAGATCAAGTTGGCGATGAGTGGTACCTCGTGCAGGGATTCGTAGTAGGCCGACTCGGGCTTCATTCCCACCGCGATCATGCATTCGAACGCGAGCTCCACCCCGGCTTTGATCATCGCGACCATCAACACACCGCGGTCGAAGTAGTCCTGTTCCGGGATCGGCTCGCTCGTGGCTTCGGTACGCTCGAAGTCGGTGTCGCCGGTGGCCTGGCGCCACCGCAACAGGTCGGCGTCTCCCGCATCCCAATCCTTCATCATCGTTTCCGAGAACGCGCCCGTGATGATGTCGTCCTGGTGCTTCTCGTAGAGCCCGCGCATCAAGCCCTTGAGGGTCTCGGCGAGCTCGTAGGCCTTGACCTTCGCGGGGTTGCTCAACCGATCCATCATCGTGGTGATCCCACCGTGTTTGAGCGCCTCGGTGACGGTCTCCCAACCAAATTGGACGAGCTTGGCGGCGTAAGCGGGGGCGATCCCTTCGGCGACCATCTTGTCGAAACAAAGCAACGATCCGGTCTGCAGCATCCCGCAGAGGATCGTCTGCTCGCCCATGAGGTCGCTCTTGACCTCCGCGATGAACGAACTTTCGAGGACTCCCGCCCGATCGCCTCCAGTGGCGGCTGCGTACGCTTTGGCGATCTCCAAGCCATCGCCTTGCGGATCGTTTTCCCCGTGCACGGCGATGAGGGTCGGCACCCCAAACCCTCGCTTGTATTCTTCGCGGACTTCGGTGCCGGGACACTTCGGCGCAACCATGACGACGGTCAGGTCTTCGCGGATCGCCTGCCCCTCTTCCACGATGTTGAACCCATGGCTGTAACCGAGCGTGGCGCCCCGCTTCATGAGCGGCATGATCTGCGCGACGACTTTGGAATGCTGCTTGTCCGGCGTGAGATTCAGGACGAGATCCGCAAACGGGATCATTCGCTCGTAGGTCCCGACTTCAAAGCCATGATCGGCCGCGTTGCGATAGCTCTGGCGCTGCTCTGCGATCGCACTCGAACGGAGCGCATAGCTCACGTTGCAGCCCGAATCGCGCATGTTCAACCCTTGATGCAAGCCTTGGGCTCCGCAACCAACGATGACGACTTTCTTCCCGCGGATTTTCTCGATGCCGTTGAACTCCTCACGCGCCATGAACCGGCATTTGCCGAGCTCGGCGAGTTTTCGCGCCATCGTCAACGTGTTGAAGTAGTTCTTGCGTGCCATCGAGTCCTCACTGTGAAGCGGAGCTTTAGTTGCGTAAAGCTCGAAGTTTTGCATGCTGTATTGCGTTTTTCGGAACACAGCGAGAATGGGCGTGGATCACAGAGACTATCGTAATTTCATACACTTGGCGACCACCCTCCACTATGGCCGCACGGCCCGCGCCCTGGGGATGAGCACATCCGCCGTGACCCGCGCGGTGCAGAAGCTCGAAGAAGAGGTCGGTCACCCATTGCTGGTTCGGGACCGGCGAGAGGTGACTTTGACCGCGGCGGGACACCGATTCCGGGCGTTCGCTCAAGCTCAGTTGTCGGAATGGGAGCGATTCCAACAAGAGCTCGACTCCGAGGATCTTTCCCCACGCGGGGATCTTCGGATCGCCTGCACCGTGACCGCTTGCTACTCGGTCCTCCCCGGCCTGCTGGCCAAGTGTCGCGAGCGATTTCCAAACATTGCTTTGCAACTGAGCACGCAAGATGCGAGCCGCTCACTGCAGCAACTGGACGCGGGTGAAGTGGATGTCGCGGTCGTGCCGACCGAAGAACCTCCTCCAGGCCTGCTCATGATCCCGCTCGCCCAAACGAATCTCGTCTTCATTGCGCCCGCCGAGCGGCCCCCGGGCAACGACTGGACGAACCTTCCCGTCATTCTCCCTTCGCACGGTATCGAACGGACACGACTCGATCGATGGCTGCGCACGCGTGAGCCGGTCCCCCCGATCGGTGCCGAAATTCGCGGGAACGAGGCCATCATCGCGATGGTGGGTCTCGGTTGTGGTTTTGGGCTGGTCCCCGAACTCGTCCTCGCGAGCAGCCCCATGAAACACCGGGTTCGCCGGCTGGATGAGCCCGCCCCCCCCGGGTACACGGTCTCGCTCTGCACCACGCCTCGCGGGGCTCGCCGCCGCGTCGTCGAAGCCTTCTGGCGACTCGCGTCGGGCGAGACGGTCGGTCCCGCCGTGGTTCCGGAGCGGAGCCGCAACGAGGCGTAGGCGAAGCTTGGGTTCGAGCTTCGGCATGCGCACTGCAGGAACGGTAGACGATGCCTGTCTCGCCCGATTCCGATTCGACCGACGACGCACCCGCTCCAATCACGGACGTGCTCGAACGTCTCGGGTCCTATGCGGACTTGTGCGCCGCCGTGCCGCTGGCGCTGCAGGCCGACGATGCGTCACGAAAGTGCGACCTCGCGTGGACGCTGCGAGCGGCCCGGGCCGAGCTCGACGTCGAAGCCTTGCGCGCGCGAATCGATGCAGCGAACGAAGGCGACGCCGCAATCTGGCGCTCGCGGTTCGAGGACCTACGCGAGCGCGCTCGTCCAGGCGAGGAAGCCCTACGAGCTTGGGCGTCGGCGCAACGGCCAGAACGCGTCGACACGAGCTGGGACGATCCCGAGACTGCCGACCGATGGATCGAGTCCGGCATCCCCCCCGTTTGGGACCCCGAACGCGACGTCGTCATCTTGTTTGGCCTGGCCCTCCGCACTTGGGTCGAGCGGCTTCGCGCACGGGGCCAAAAACGAATCCTGTTCGTGTTGACCCGACGCGAGGCGCGTTCGACCAGCGAAAGCGAGCTCGGAGCCAAGATCGTCGAACGGCACGACGAGCAGATCATTCACCTCGCCCCTTGGGTTCGTAAACCGCCCATGCGATTTGCGTGGTTTCGCGAGCCCAGCATCGACGCGGATCTTGCCGCGCGAGCCGTCGACCGGATCAAACACCAGCTGCCCGAGCTTCGACTGTGGCGCAACACGATCGAGAAACACGGGACGACGATCATCGAGCAAGCGCTGGAGAACCTTCCAGCCATCCTTCGCTATCCATGTGTGGATCGGCTCGAGCGCGCCTTCGTAGACGTACCTATGGTGATCGTGGCACCCGGACCATCGCTCGAAAAGAACCTCGAATCGGTTCGATCCTTTCGCGGTCATGCGGTCGTGGTCGCCCTCAGCCACACGCTCAAAGCGATGGCTACCGCAGGGATCGAGGCGGACATCGTCATCGCGATCGACATGCTCGATCAAACCGAATATTTCCAGGGCGTATCGTGTGAGCGCTCGACCTTGGTGCTGGCCGCGGGCGCTCACCCTCGCGTGATCGGTCTACCGGCGCGACATCTCGCGATCTGCAGCGCGGGCGCCTCATTCGACGCGTGGCCGTTCCACGCCGTCGGCGAGCAACCGTTTCTCAGCAACGGCGGAACCGTGGCAGGCGCAGCGTTGTCGCTCGGGCTGCTCATGGGTTGCGATCCGATCGTTTTTGCCGGCCTCGACCTCGCATTTTCCGAAGGTCGGTTCTACGCGTCGACCGTGTCGGGCGGCTCGCGGGCCGTGACGCTCGGGGCCGACAAAAAGACGCTCGAGATCCGCATGGCTCGCGCCAATGGAACTCCCGATCCCCGAGTTCGCATGACGGCCAATGCCCTCACCTTGCCCGGTTACTACGGGGGCGAAGTCCTCACGTCGCCGCAATTCCACGTCTTTCACGACTGGTTCCAGCGCCAAGCCGCGAAGCTCCGCGGCCGACCACAGTTGCTCAACTGCACCGAAGGCGGCTCATTCATCCGTGGAATGGACCACCTACCGCTCGCCGAGGCGGCTCGCCTGCACACGACGCGTACGATCGATGTAGGGGCCGTCCTCGATGGACGTTTGGGGGGCCCACCCGCGGACGCTCGCGCGACCACGATCGCCGACAAAACCGAAACGATGCAGCGTCAAGTCGAGGCCTTTCTCCGGATGGTCGTGAAAGGCCAAAAACACGCCGCACGGGTGATCCGTAACCCCGTCGACGCCGACTATCACCGGTTCCTCAAGGCCCATCCGCCGCTCATCGACGCGTGGAATGCCCTCCCATTTCTCCCGGTGCTCCATCAGGTCGATTTCGTCGAGGAGATCGAGCGGATCAAGGGGGCCGCAACCGAGCGCGATCAAGCTGCCGCAGCATTGCGCCTCTACGCCGCGGCCGAACGCGGTGCTCGTTGGCTCGGCGCTCGACTGAACCAAGCGTCGAGGAAGCGCAGACCGCATCCCCACGCGAAACGCTCGAGGGCGGCGTAGTCCCGTCGTTCGGTCGAACGAGCACGTAGGCACGCATGAGCGCCCCTTCTATACTCACGAGCATGTCGACCCAGGCGCAAGCCGGACTCATCGTGTGCGTCACGTTGGCGAGCTTGGGCTGCCCTTCGCCCGAACCCACGACCCTCGCCAAGGAGTCTGCGGACCACGGACCCTCGCCGATCCCCCAAAGCGAACGACCGCCAAAGAGCGACGAGTTCGAAGGTGAGGCCGATCTCTCGGTCGAACACCGAACGGGTTGGGCGATTCTCCATCCCGAGCGGGCCGCACGGATCGACGTTGGACGGACCGTGCCCGGGAAGTTGACGATCGTCGCCGAAAACGGCCGGAACTGGGCATGGTTTGCCGATGACTACGGGACCCTCGTCTACCGAGACGTCGTTGGGAACTTCGTCGTCGCGACCCGAATGCGAGTGGTCGACGATACCGACCCCCAAGCACGGCCCACTGGCCCCTTCAACGCGGGGGGGTTCGTGATCCGGGATCCCGGTGGCACGCACGACGACAACGAGAACTGGGTGATGTTCAACTTTGGCTCGCAAGGCAAGTCGGGATATGCGCGCGAGACGAAGAAAACCGTCGGCTCGAAATCGCGGCTTTATCTGAACCCGCAACCATTCGGTGAAGGCACCCTCGGGGTCTGCCGAGTGGGTCAAGAAATCCACTTCTACTTCGAGGACGCCAAGACTCGCGCGTGGGCCGAGGAACGCTACATCCCGGGCGAGACCGAAGCGACGGGCAACGATCCGGCCGACCCGGCCGAGATCGATACGCGAAATGACGGACCCTTGTTCTTTCGCCACGATCGACTGCCGCCGCGCGTGCAGGTGGGCGTGATGGCACATGCATGGGCAAGCCCGGATCCGACGCGGACGCGCGCCGAGATCGACTTCGTCAGGTTTGGCGACGTTCCGCCGGCCTCGGCCGAGGACTGTCTCGTCGCCCTCTCGCGCATGGTCCACACACCCTGAGTGCAACCGCCGCGAGGGGCCTTGGGCCCAAGGCCCCTCGAACAGAACCCTAGGGGTAGAGGCGGTGCAAAAAGTCGATCAGTTCTTGCCACGACTGATGATCGGCGGCCTCGTCGTACGCGAGCGGAATCCCGAGCTTCTCGCCGACGGCCGTAGCCTCGGGCACCGTAAAGCCATGCTTGGCGCCGGGATAGGCCACAAACTTCAAATCCACGCCCGCGGCATGCATCTCGTCTTGGAATGCTTGAGCCTGTTCGGCGGAGACCATCGCATCCGCGTCACCGTGCAGGGCCAACACCTTCGCCACCACGCCTCCTGGCTTGGCCGGTGACTGCGTGGCAAGGGCACCGTGAAAACTCGCGACGCCGTCGAGATCGGCCCCGGTTCGTGCCATGTGCAGCACGACACCGCCGCCGAAGCAGTAGCCGATGGCCGAGATCTTCGCGTCGTCGGTCGTCGGATGTTCGATGAGCAGCGTCTGAGCGGCTTGGAAACGAGCCCCGGCGGCCTCCAAGTTGCTGAAGACTTCTCCGACAAAGGCCTTGGCTTCGTCCGGATGTTTCGCGAGTTTGCCTGCGCCGAACATGTCCAGCGCAAATGCCGTATACCCGGCTTTGGCCAACATGCGGGCCCGCTCGCGAACGTACTCGTTGTGGCCCCACCATTCGTGGACGATCAGGATGCCAGGGCGAGGGCCCTGCGCTTTATCGTCGTAGGCGAGGTAGCCGAGGAACTCGACCCCTCCGGCCGAGTAGCGCACTTCCTCGCCATGAATGGAAGTTTCTGGGGTCGCGGTTGGGGTCGCGCTCTTACCGTCGTCCGGAGTCGTCGACGCTGGATCCGACTTGTCACATGAGCCGAGCGACAGCACTGCGGCGCAGAGCCACAGCGCCGCACCCTTCATCTTGATCGCCATCATGGACCGGCCCAATATCACTTCCGAACGAGCCGCAAAAGAGTGCCCGGGCTAACTTCGGCGAACCCGGGGCTGCGGCATTCGTCACGACCTCCGACGGATCGCATCGACCATGTCTCACACGGTTCTCGACCATCCCCTCCTCGCGGAACGCTATTTCTTTCCGCGTCCGGATCGCGTGGCCGAACCCCGATGGGTCGAGCTCGAAGACGTTCGCTTGGCCTGCGTTCATCGGCCCGCACCCTGGGGGAGTCCTACCCTCGTGCATTTCCACGGCAACGGTGAAGTCGTCACCGACTATGTCCCTTGGTTCGTCGATCTCGCGACCCGGATCGGTGTCGGCGCGTTTCTCGTCGAATACCGAGGCTACGGTGGTTCGACCGGCGCCCCGCTCCTCGGCCGAATGCTCGACGACGTCGCCCCGGTGTTGCGCGCCGTAGGGATCCCACCGTCGGCGATGGTCGTTCACGGCCGATCGCTCGGATCCATCTTCGCGATCGAAGCGGTCGATCGGTTTCCCGAGATCCCAGCGCTCATCGTCGAGAGTGGGCTCGGTGACATGTTCGCGCGCTTACGACATCGTGTCACACCGGCCGAACTCGGAACCACGGAAGTCAAGGTTCGCGAGGCGATCTCGGCTCGCTTGGACCACCGAGCCAAACTTGCCGGCTATCACGGGAGGTTGCTGGTTCTCCATGCGGTCGATGATGAAGTCGTCGACGTTGCGAACGCCCACGACGTCTACGAGTGGGCAGAACAGGCGGATCGCACATTGACCCTGTTCGAGCGCGGCGGCCACAACGAGCTCGCCCTCGTCAATACGCGATCGTATCAAAGCGCCCTCGAGCGCTTCGTTCGAATGCGGCAACCCTGAGGGCTCCCTGACGGGGACCGGCTATGCTTTCGACGAGGTGTCCGATCGTCATGCACTCATCATTGGCGCGGGCATTTCCGGTGTCCTCACAGCGCTGACACTTGCAGAACACGGCTGGGCGGTGACGGTCCTCGAGGCACGACACACGGGGGCGGGGTCGAGCTCCCGTACGGCCGCTGGAATCCGGCAGCAGTTCTCCCAGCCTCACACCGTCGTCGCGATGCGTCATGCGGTGAACTGGTACTCGGCGTTTGCGAAACGGATCGGCGAAGCCGTCCTCGTCCAGAACGGGTACTTGTTTCTGAATGGCGACGACGAACGCCATCGTGCGGCGTGCGCTCGCGTAGCCATGCAACGAGCCCTGGGCCTCGAGGTCGAATGTCTCGATGCAGCGACGCTCGAGCATCGCTTTCCCTGGGTTTCCACGCGGACGGTGGTCGGTGGCACGTTTTGCCCGACCGACGGATTCCTCCACCCGCAGGTGGTCTACAACGAAGGGGAATCCGAAGCCCGTTCGAGAGGGGCGGTGTTCGTCCACGGCGCGGCCGTCGAACGAACCGAGCACGGGCCGCGAGGCCTCACGGTGTTGCACACCACCCGCGGACCCTTTCAGGCCGACCTCGTGTTCGATTGCACGAACGCATGGACGCATCGCCTGCAAGCAAGGCTGGGTGCGACCGTACTTCCGGTCCGCCCGCTCAAGCGGTACCTCTGGTTCGTTCGCCGCGCGGGCTCGATGAGCCGTGAAACGCTTACGGCCATGCCGCTCGTCATCACGCCGAACGGGGCCTACGGTCGCCCCGAACATGCCGACTCGCTGCTCATCGGCCGCAAGCACGCGGTCGAACCGGATTGGAACTTCACCGACGAAGACCAGGATCGCGTCGAGGCCCGGTTCTCGCACAAGAGTGGCCCCGACGCGGTGCCCTACGAGGTTTGGGCCGATTTGGCCGACACCCTTCCTCCGCTCGAAGAGTTCGCGGGGATCACCGCCTCGACCTGCGGGTATTATGGGACCACGCCCGACGAGAACCCCTTTCTCGATTACGACCCGGCGGTCCCCAACCTCATTCGTTTGGTGGGCTTCTCCGGCCGAGGCGTCATGATGGGCCCGTTCACCGCCCGTGTCGGTCTCGCCCTCGCGGAGGCAGGCCACCCCTGCGACGACGTCCACCTCCCCGAAGGTCTGATCCCGCTCGCGCCGTTCAAAATCGGCCGGCCGTTCGTCTCCGAGGAAGCCCTCGTCATTTGATGCCCTACTCGAGAAATGGCTTCAATGCGCCGGCGAGTCCCGGGACTGCGGTCGCCACGTTGGCCTTGGCGGAACTGCGGAGACGCTCGTAGGTGCGCTTCAACGTCGCGTTCTTGGCTCGCTGGGCCCGCTTGTCGGTCACGGTCAGCAACGCATCGGCCGCTTCGTCGGTATGATCCGAGATGTAGGTCGCAAATGCTGTCGCAGGTGAAGCTTCGCCCTTCGTCGTCCGATCGTAGATCCCCTGCAACGAAGCCGCGAACTCCGGCAACAAGCTGTCGATGGCTTCGGAGACCATGCCGGGTTTGAGCGTGGTGATGACTTTATATCCCGCCTTGATCGCCATTCCGGTGAGGCCGCGCTTCGCCTCGACCTCGCTTTCGACCAAGTCGACGCAGGCCTTCACGACTTTGGGGCGGACAGTGGGAGCGGTGAGGGTTTGAGCGAGCGATGTCATGACTGATCGCGTTGTTTCGCATTTTCGACGTGCGCGCAAGCCGACCCAGAGGCGAACCTCAAAACCAGAGGAACCGATGGTTTACAGATCGAGGCTGAAGACGGGATGATCGCCGGAGTGAGGGCTCATGGGACGAGGCGGTTGCTCGTGGCTTGCATGCTGACCGCATGCCAGGACGTTCGATCCCCCGCGGGGGTTCCTCCACCCCGAGGCGATGTGGCGCGAAACAGCGCCACGTCCTCGGATGACGCACCCGAGAAGGTCATGACAGCCGAACATCCGATCCCGATCGAAGAAGTCGCGAGGTTTCCGTTGCCGGGAACCGCAATTCCAACGGCGATTCGCTTCACCCCCGACGGTGAGCAGCTGACCTACCTCGCGAGTCCGGATGCCAGTCTGACCCAGGAGTTGTTCCTCCATGACCCCGCGACCGGGACGACCCAGCCGTTGTTTGCTCCGCCCGAGGGGGGCGCTACGGAAGAAAATCTGAGCGCCGAAGAGAAACTCGAGCGGGAGCGTCTGCGCATGCGGGCACTCGGCGTGACGCAATACGAATGGGCGCATGCGGCCAATCGCTTCGCGGTACCGCTGCGAGGTGACGTCTGGGTCCAGGACGGTCGTGCCGCCAGCCCCCGAAAACTCGTCGATGGGGACGGAAGCCCTGCGCTCGATGCTCGATTGTCACGCGATGGATCCAGGCTCGCCTACGTGTGGGAAGGCGAACTGCATACTGTGCAGGTCGACGCCGGGTCACCGATCGCATTGACCCGGGAGACGGAGGCTGCCGGAGTCACTCATGGGTTGGCCGAGTACATCGCCCAAGAAGAGATGGATCGCCATCATGGCTATTGGTGGTCCTACGACGGCGCAACCATTGCGTTCGCGGAGGTCGACGAACGGCGGATTCCTGCGTATCGCATCGTTCATCAGGGCGATCCCCTGCGCACGTATGAAGACCACGGATATCCGTTCGCCGGAGCGGAGAACGCCATCGTGCGACTGGGGATCGTACCCGCGCATGGGGGGACCATCACTTGGCTCGACCTGAACGCGACCGGCATCGCGCCACCCGAGCGATCGGACGATCTCTACCTCGGACGGGTCCACTGGATGCCCGACGGCACCCTCATCGCCGAAGTGGAGAATCGGGAGCAATCGCGTCTGCACCTCATTCGCTATCGCCTCGATGGGGGCGACGCGGAGCTCGTCCTCGAGGAACGCAGCGATGTCTGGATCAACCTCCATCGGCTCTTCCGCCCGATCGAACGGGTCGATTCACCCTACGCGGGGGGCTTCGTTTGGGGTTCCGAGCGCACCGGATTTCTGCACCTCTATCTTTACGACGGCCGTGGACAGCTCGTGCGTCCGCTCACCGAGGGTTCCTGGATCGTCGAGGGGATCGAAGGCATCGATGAGACGCTGGGCGTCGTCTATTTCACCGGGACCAAGGACGGAGCCACCGAACGCCACCTCTACCGCATCGCGCTCGAGGGCGGTCCGCTCGAAAAACTGACCACCACTCCTGGGATGCACGGCATCGTCATGGATCGTGAGGCGACCCGCTTCGTCGACGTCCACGAGTCGCTCGACCAACCTCCTCGGATCACGATCCATTCGGTGACGAGCGGCCTCGTCGAAAGCCGCGTCCCGGTTCCCGAAGATCCGCGTATCGCGGCGCTCGCGTTGCGACCACCCGAACTCGTTCGAGTGACCACGCGCGATGGTGTCGAGTTGCATGGAGCGATCTACCAACCCGAAGGGCAAGGTCCGTTTCCGACGATCGTCGCGGTCTACGGTGGACCGCACGCTCAACGTGTGCAAAACGCCTGGAGCCTCACCGTCGACATGCGGGCACAGGTCTTGCGTAGCCTCGGATTTCTCGTCTTCAAACTCGACAATCGAGGGTCGGCGCGCCGTGGTCTCGCGTTCGAGGGGGCCTTACGTCACGACATGGGCAACATCGAAGTGCAGGACCAAGTCGACGGCGTCCGCTGGCTGGTCGAACGAGGGCTCGCCGAGCCCGATCGGGTCGGAATCTACGGCTGGTCGTATGGCGGATACATGGCCGCCATGGCACTGGCGCGAGCCCCTGAAACCTTCAAAGTGGCGGTCGCGGGAGCGCCCGTCACCCATTGGGATGCCTACGACACCCACTACACCGAACGATACATGGGGACTCCGCAAAGCAATCCGGACGGCTACTCGCGCAGCAGTGTGATGGCGCACGTCGATGCCATGCGAGGCCATTTGTTGATCGTCCACGGACTCATCGACGAGAACGTCCATTTCAGCCACACCGCGCGGTTGTTGAACGCGCTCGTGACGGCCGGCAAACCCTACGACCTCTTGCTATTTCCCAACGAGCGACACATGCCCAGAGCCGAACGGGACCGGGTGTACATGGAGACGCGGGTCCGCGATTTTTTCCTCGAGCATCTATGAAATACGAGCTCGAGACGGTAGCTCCGTCCCAGCCTCGCTACGACATCGAGCGCGACCTCAATGCCGATCAGCGTGCGGTCGTCGAAGCGCCTGCCGGCCGACTCCTGGTCATCGCCGGTGCCGGCACGGGCAAAACCCGAACGCTCATGTATCGGATGGCTCACCTCATCGAACGAGGCGCGGCCCCCGAACGGATCCTGCTCTGCACGTTCACCCATCGAGCGGCTCGCGAACTGCTCGGCCGGGTCGAGGAGTTGCTCGGGCTCGACATCCGGCGCTGCACGGCGGGTACGTTTCATCAGATCGGCAACAAGATCCTGCGCCGCCATGGCCACGCGATCGGGCTCGCGCCCGACTTCGGGATCCTCGACAACGAGGACGCTCGCACGATGCTCGCGGGCATCATCACCGAACTCGGCCTCAAGACGTTGAGCGCGCGCCGGTTTCCGCCTGCCAAGGTCTTGCACGACCTCATCGGCACTGCGATGGGTACCCAAACCCCGCTCGAGAGCTTGTTGCGCTCGCGGACCCCGAGCTGGGCGCCCGAGTGGCCGGTCATCCTCGACGTCGTCGAACGATTCACGAACCGCAAACGGCGAGCCAACGTTTGCGATTTCGACGACTTGCTCGGCCTCTGGCACCGCCTGTTGTTCGATCCTTCGGTCGCGAACACCGGTATGGCGCTCCGCGAGGGTTACGATCACGTCCTCATCGATGAGTACCAGGACATCAACGCACTCCAGGGGGCCCTCTGCGACGGCATGTCCGAGCTGAGTGGAAGCCTGACGTGCGTCGGCGATGACGCGCAATCCATCTATGGATTTCGCGGGGCCGACTTCGGACAGATTGCGGACTTTAGTCACCGCCATCCGAACGCCGCAGTTCACAAACTCACGACCAACTACCGAAGTTCGCCAGAGATCCTCAATCTCGCCAACCGAAGCATCGCCTTCAACGAAACCGGCCATCCCAAAACCCTACGCGCAGCAAAACCGACGGGCCTATTTCCAGCCGTGGTGCCACTCCGTGACGTATTCCAACAGGCGGAGTTCGTCGCCCAACGGGTCCTCGAGCTTCATCACCCGCAGACGTTGCCACTCGCCGATATCGCAGTGCTGTATCGCGATCACGCTCACAGCCTCGAACTTCAGGTCGAGCTCAGGCGCCGCCAGATCCCTTACGCGGTGCGCAGCGGCGTTCGTTTCTTCGAACAAGCGCACATCAAAGATGCGATCGCGTTCCTGCGCGTTCGCGAAAATGTTCACGACGACCTCGCTTGGCTGCAGGTCCTCCGTCGATGGTCGGGGGTTCAACGAAACACGGCTGAATCGATCGCTTCGAGGCTGAGTGGAACCGATCACACCCAATCGGAAGGGAAGTCCATGGAGGCGGTCGAAACCCGACTTGCGGTGCATCGACAACTGCTCGCGTTGGCGCCCGCGATGCCTCCACGGACTCGCGCAAATCTAGAAAAACTCGCAGCGCTGTGGACACGACTCCTGGACGAGGACCATCGCAGTCCGGGCGCCGCAATTCGCGAAATCATTCGGATGAATGATGATGATGCCGAACGAACGTTCGCCGCTCCGAACTATCATCGAGAGGACCTAGAGCGACTTGCAACCTATGCTGAGCGCTTTTGCTGTCCGAGCGACTTTCTTGCGGACCTCGCTTGGGTCCAGGGACTACCCCTCGATCATGCTGGCCCTTCCAAGCCGGTCGATGACGAGCTCATTCTTTCGACCGTACATCAGGCCAAAGGGCTGGAATGGCCAGTGTGTTTTGTGCTCGGACTCTCGGAAGGTCGGTTTCCCAGCTCTCGAGCTGCAACGTCCCCGACCGAAATCGAGGAAGAGCGACGATTGTTCTATGTCGCTGTGACTCGGGCAAAATCAGAGCTCTACATGTGCTACCCGACGATCGACACCTACGACGATACGAGTGAGTCAGGTAGCGCGGGGCAAGACGGGCGTTCCCGTCTGCTCCGCCCGAGCCGGTTCTTGCGAGAGCTCGACTACGGCCCCCCGGTGTTCGATCGTTGGCAGATCTCCGAAGAGCCTTTGTCCGAAACGTAGAGCACCGCAAGACGAAGCGGCGCTCTTCGATGTCGACCTAGAGGTCGTAAGGGCGAACGGTGCTGCGGCTGTTCTTCTGGCAGCGCTCGACCGCGTCCGCGAGCAGGTCGTGGACTTTGTCCGAAACGGCTTGCACGAGCTCGCCGTCGCTCCTCAGACCTGCTTCCTTGATGACATCTTTGATTTTCGAGCCAACAACGACGATCTCCTTGGGCTTGCTAGTACGGGCCATGTGCTTTCTTTCTCTATTCTCTTCGAATGTGTGGGGTGGATTGTGCTGACTGGATGCGAAAACACCGAGCAGCGGGGTTGTCATCAACATAATCGCCTCTCCACCCCCTTGAAAAGGCCAAATTCGGGGTGGACGAGTGGAATTATTGCGAATTAGGCCCCAACCGAAGAGATCTACCTCGGTCGGAGGCTCCAAACGGGCGGCGGCGCCCCTTTCCTTCACCTCGACCCCGCTCTCCAGCGCTCTAGCCACGCCTCGGACCGAGATCCATGAGCTCGGGCCTCCAGATCCCGCGTCGAAGCCTCCCCCGAGGCCCGATCGATGTGGATCGCCAAGGATTCGGACCGCATCCGCGAAGGGCCGAGGTCGGCCCACTCCACCAGCACGACTGCACGCTCTGCGGCCGTCCCACTCGGATCTGCAGCCTTCGCCATGAGGTCATCGAGCCCGATCGCTTCAAAAGCAGCCGTAGGATCGCTTCCTCCATCCCCCGGTTCGCCGAGCCGAAACAAGTCGATGTGAACGAACGGCCGTGGACCCTCATGGATCATGCAAAGATTGAAGGTAGGGCTTCGGACCCGTTCTGGCCGGAGAACACCCAAGCCCTCAGCAAACGCCCGGGCGAAGGTCGTCTTGCCGGCGCCCATCGAGCCGATGAGCGCCAGAACGTCACCTGCATCGGCACTGCAGCCGAACCTGCGCGCGATCGCCTCCATAGCCGCTTGATTCACTCGGTTCCAACGCATCGTCGTTACCCATCGTAACGCCGTGTGGGCTGAGCTCGTCCATGCCTTTGCCCACATGCCCGTGCATTCGACGACCAGCACAACGGAACCCGCGCGTGTAGATTGGAGCCCGTGGCCGAACTGAACCGCCATGCGGATCCGCTGTGGCATGCCACGCCACCCGTGGACGATGTCGAGGCCCGGCGAGCCAGGGCAGCGATCTCGGGGCGATTGTTCTCCGGCCCTGCGTCGCGGGTCCGCGTCGGCCGATACGAAGTCCAAGGAAGGATCGGATCCGGTGGGATGGGTGTCGTCTATCGAGCGCACGACCCGGAGCTCGTCCGAGACGTCGCCGTCAAACTGATGAACCCAGATGCCGTGGACGAGCACAATGCGAAGCTCGCCCGGGGCCGGTTGGTCCGCGAGGCTCGAGCGATGGCCCGCCTGGCCCACCCCAACGTCATCCACGTGTATGACGTCGGTACCGTCGAGGATGGAGTGTTCATCGCGATGGAGTTGGTCGAGGGGCGGTCGCTCGCGAACTGGCTCAAACAACCGCGCGAATGGCTCGACGTGTTGCCCAAGTTCATCGAGGCGGGTCGGGGCTTGGCTGCCGCTCATGCCGCCGGTATCGTTCATCGGGACTTCAAACCCGAGAATGTCCTCGTCGGAGACGATGGCCGCGTTCGCGTCGTGGACTTCGGGCTCGCGGGAGCACCCGCCGAACCGCAGGAGGAACGATGGCACGAGACCCCAGCGTCGACGATCGACTCCGAGATGGGGCGCGCTTCGATTTCGGGGCCGCTGACCAGCACAGGGACAGTCCTCGGCACGCCGAAATACATGGCTCCCGAACAGGAGAAGGGCTCGGTTCCCGATGCGGCGAGCGACCAATTCAGCTTCTGCGTCGCACTGTTCGAGGCATTGCACGGGATTCCGCCGTTCGCAGGAGACGCGGTCGCGGAGTACCGGGCGAACGCCCAGCTGTCGCGAATCCAACCCGTTCCACCCGAAACGCCAGTGCCGAGCGCCATCCAAGCCATCCTTTCGACGGGCTTGGAGGCAGAGCCGACCCGACGACACGGGGACATGGAACGCCTGCTGCGGCACCTCGAGGATGCCCTTCACGCTCACAAGCGCAGGCTGTTGTTCTTTTCGCGCAGGCTGCCGATCGCCATCGGCCTTTTGTCCACCTGTGTGTTCGCAGCTGGCCTAGGATGGGCGGCGGGGCGGCGGCCGCGGTTCCCGCCCAAGCTCCAGTCGATGACCCACCAGCTTCCTTGGGTCGCGCACGGCTTGGCGAGTGCGTCGCCACCTTCGTCTTCGACTCCACCTACGGTGGCGACCGATGCGCCCAACGAGCCTTCTCTCGAATCTTTCGCAGTCGTATCCCCGGATGAGTCACCGCCAACACCTCCCCGACCGGCCACCACTTCTGCGGCGCCCCCCGATCCGTCGGATCGCGAAGCGAGTCCCGATCGAGAGGCTCGCCGCCGCCTTCGTGCCGTTCACGTCTGCTACTGGGAAGAAGACTCCTACAAGTACCTGGGCGATACTCGGAGCCCAATCCATCCCTTGCTCCTTCAAGTCAGTGTTCCGCGGTGCCTCGACTGCAACCGACCCGCCACGCGACGCGACATCGAGAGCCGCCTCGGACTACCCGACGACGTGGCTTGTGGCGAACACTGGTTGTGCGCCACGACCCCAGGGGAACGATGCGAACACGCGACCCATGGGGAGAGCCGTTGACCGGACCATGCGGCAGGTTCGCGCGGTTCGTCTGACATGGATGGTGGGCGGAGTCCTGCTCGCGGTCGTTGGTTCGCGCGACGTCCGAGCCGAGCCCGATCATGGGTTCGGGGTCGTGACATTGGACTTGAGACCCGAGGGCGGCGACGTACCGACGCACCTGTGTGTGGTGAGCGAAGCCAAGAGCTCGCGGACCCGGCACAAACTTTGGGAGGCACTCGAGGCCGCACCGAGCGACGGTGTGCTGTCCGGGGCGCGAGAACGAAGCTGGCGAGTGCTTCCTTGGGTGTGGTCGGGGGATGAACAAAGCGTCGAGAACCAGCGTTGCACCGAGGACCCGATCGGGGATTGCCGCCCACGGGTCGAGCTGCCCAACGGGTTGAGCCGGCAAAGTGACCTCTATGTCGCGTGCGCGGCCGACAGCTTGACCGAGGGCACCCCCGGAAGCGAACCGCGGCCGCTCTTCATTCTGCTCGAATATCTCGAGGGCTCACCCCCGCAGATCGAATCGGTTCGGCTCACGGGGGGGGTCGCGACGATCGGCGTCTCAGGGGCGAGCTTCGAACGAGTGGTCGTGACCGGCCGAAGCCTGGGGGGTCACTATCTTCCACACCGCCGCAGCGAACGAGGTCAGGCCGATCCCGGTGTTCCGGTCGACGAAGGTGCCCCGAAAAACCGAACCATCGTACTGCGCCTGACCTCCCGATGCCGCACGGTCGAAGTTCGACTGCCGCGCACGACGATCAAACCAACGGACCGGGCTCGGCTGTCCGCACGCGTCCACGGGCATCTCCTTCACAACGATCGCTGCGTTTCTCACCTCGTGGGGAGCGAGGTCATGCAGCTCCGGATCCCTCCAGCCCCGCTCGGGGTGGGCAGCATCGACGTCGAACTCGTCGCGACCGAAAGTGAGGCCGCAGCTCGATTTGGCGGAAGCTTCGAGGGCGCTTGGCCCAAGACACCGTTTGCTCTCACGCTCAACCAGGTCGCGTTTACCTGGACTCGTCCCGCTTGTATCTACCCGGAGGACCGATGCCCGGTCGCAACACTGGAAACCGGGACGACGTGTAGCGCGACGTTGACTCGGGACGGATGCAACTACCGCTGTCCCGGCAACGTCAGTGAAGAAAGTGCGATCTCTCTCGACCTACCGCTCGAGGTCACGTTCGAGAAGGACGAACCCAAACAACGGTGGCACGACAAGCTCGCGCAAAACGGGCAAGTGTTGACGGGGTACGTCCCGGCCGACGAAATCTACCTCCAAGCCGACCTCCATCGCTGGCGCACGGAAACTCCCGACAACCGGATCGGTCGAGTCGAGATCTACGGAGAGGACGGCGAAGCGCATCGCTACGGCGTGACACGGATCAATCGCCTCGTGCTCAAGGTCCCCGGGGCCTCATGCGAACCCGTCCGGTTCAAGCCCTCGGGCGATCGCGACTACGAAGAGGCCGTCGCCACCGTCGACGAAGGCAAGCTGGATTTCGGCAACCCGGACAGCTTGGTTCGCCGCGTCAATTTCAATGTGACCCTGGCGCTCGGCGGTGGGCCGGCCTGGTCCGATGGCATCGAGACACCTCCCCTCTACTTCAGCGGTCTCGGCCTCTTCGCGGTCCAAGTCCGCCCGCAGCGGACCATCGCCAATCGATTTGCCTTCGAACTCCGGGCTGGAATTACCCTTGGCCAATGGGCGACGACCGTCACGGACGAAGGCGACTCCGGGGACGACTCGGAAGTTCCGGCGGAGGGAGACACGGCTTCCACGACAGGGAGTGAAGAACTTCGACGCTTTGGTTGGGCTCGCGTGTTGTTCGAACCAGGGCTCGTGGCGTCGCTCCACTCGCGTGTGTCGTTGGGAGTCGGTGTCGGCGTGGGTTTCTCGCTGCCGTTTCGGAACGACAAAGAAGACCTCACCAACAAGAGCCTGAACTTCATCTGGAGCCCAAACGTGGACCTCCGCTTTCGCTTGCGGCGATGGCTTCGACTCGTGATCCAGTTTCGCGGGGTGCTCGGCGAAAAAGCGTTCTACCGTGAGAACGACGAACCCGAGCAAAACGAGACCGAGGCGCTATCCATCCTGATCCTCTTCGGTCTCCAAGCCGCTTTCTGAATCCTCGCCACGCCCCACCCTCGGGGCTGCATTCTCTTCCTTCCCCTCGGGGGCCAGGCGACCTCGCAAACCACGAGCCCAAGCCTCGAAATTGTCGAGAGTGCTTTGGAGCAAATCTTCGGATTCGCTGAGCTCCACGATGAGTGCGTCCAAACGATGTCGCGCTCGCTGAAGCCGGCTCTTGATCGTACCGACGGGGGCCTCTACGACCTCCGCGATTTCCGCGACGCTCATTTCCTCCCAGTAAAACAACTCGAGGACGAGCTGCATCTCGACCGGCAGACGGCGTAGGGCATGCAGTAGCAACTGCTGCTCTTGATGCACGGCGACCGCTCGTGACGGCGACAGCAATCCGAAGTCCACGACCGAGGCGGTATCGAGCGCGAGCGGTTCGCTCCTTCGGTCGCAATCGCGCAAATACGAATACAGTCGTTTTCGCGCGATCATGAACACGTAGGTTCGGAAACTGGCCTCCCCACGAAACCGATCGCGCCCTTTGACCAGCGCCATGAACGTTTGCTGGGTGAGGTCTTCCGCGGCGTCTTGGACCTTGTTGCGAAAGAAACGAAAGACCGCATCGAAATAGCGCCCGAACAGCTCCCGGCCTGCGTCCTCGTCATCCCCGCGCCAACGTTCGAGCAGTTCGAAGTCACTGACCACGATCGACCTCCGGCATCCAACCATCTCGACGAGGTAGTGTCCGGATCGACTCGTTCGGCGTGAGGCGATCGCCATTCGAAAGCGAAGGCGGCCTTTCGACCGGCCCGGGTCGGCGCGACGGTGAGAGATTCGCTCGCTTGAGGCTGTCCATCGCGCGTCCTGGAGTTATTCCGCTGGAAGCACGCGGCAGCAGGACTAGAGACGCTCGTCGCGCGCGAAGTCGGTCAGACTCTTGAACATTTCGAAGCGAGCCTGAATCGCCTTGGTATCGAGATGACGGATCTCGTCATAAGAAAACCCTTGGACACAGTAACTCGCGAGTACCGAACCGTAGATCATCGCGGTGCGCAGGTTGCCCCGATTGAGCTCGACCCCGCGCGCCAAGTATCCCATCAGGCCACCCGCGAACACGTCGCCGGCACCCGTGGGGTCGACGACCCGCTCGAGCGGAAGCGCAGGTGCGGAAAACACCCCATTCTCATCGAACAGGAGGGCGCCGTATTCCCCTTGCTTGATGACGACATACCGGGGGCCGAGCGCCGCGATCGCGCGTGCCGCCAACACCAGGTTGTGCTCGCCACTCAACTGGCGGGCCTCCTCTTCGTTGATGACGATGAGATCGATTTTCGCGACGACGTCGATCAGATCTTGGCGGGCGATGTCGATCCATAGATTCATGGTATCGAGTCCGACGAGCCGCGGACGCTTCATCTGCTCGAGGACCTGCAACTGCAGTTTCGGCTGGATGTTCGCGAGAAACAGATACGGGCTATTGCGATAACTCTCGGGCAATCGCGGTTCGAATGTTTCGAATACGCCGAGTTGCGTCTCCAGCGTATCGCGCTGATTCATGTTGCGGTGGTAGCGACCCTTCCAACGGAAGGTCTTGCCCGCAGGGATGACTTCGAGACCCTCGAGATCGATCTGTCTCGCGTTCAGGTCTTCGATCGCATGGCTGGGAAAGTCACCGCCCACGACCCCGACGAGCCGCACCGGAGCGAAATACGACGCAGCGATGGCAAAATAGGTTGCGGCACCGCCCACGCTGACGTCGCGTTCGGCATGAGGAGTGATGACGTTATCGATGGCGACACTGCCAACGACGACGAGTGATGAATGCTGAGTGGACATGAGAATTTTGCCCTAAACGAGGTAGTGACCAATGATCAGATCCAAGCGCTCACGGGCTTGCGCTGGAATCGCAGTGGGCGAAGTGAGCACGGCGTTTTCACAGGCTTTTGGATAGGGAAGTTCGGACGTGGTTTCGGGCAAGGAGCCTGCGACTTCGACGATGATGCGCTTGGCCAACGCAACGTTGGCCCGGAGCACCTCCACGACAGCTTCGACGCTGACCTCGGCCGCTTCGGTATGCCAACAGTCGTAATCGGTCGACAATGCCATCAAGCAGTACCCGATCTCGGCCTCACGGGCCAGCTTGGCCTCGGGCAAGGCCGTCATGCCAATGACGGTCGCTCCCCAACTCCGGTAGAGATTCGATTCGGCGCGAGTGGAGAAGGCGGGCCCTTCCATGACGATGCACGTACCTTGCGGATGCACGAACGCTCCCACACGTTCCGCCGACGCGATGCACACCGCCCGCAGTTCCGGGGACGTCGGGTCGCCAAACTGCACGTGTCCGACCACGCCATCGCCAAAGAACGTGCTCGCACGGCCGTGGGTGCGATCGATGAACTGATCCGGAAAGACGATGTGCCCTGGAGCGACGCGTTCCTGCAACGAACCCACCGCCGACACCGACAGCAGATGCGTCACCCCGAGCTGTTTGAAGCCATGGAGATTCGCGCGGTAGTTGATCTCGCTCGGTAGCAAGCGATGACCCGCTCCATGACGCGGAAGGAACACCGCTCGCAAAGGGCGACCACTCGAACGCGGAAGTCGGCCGGTGGTGTATGAACCGCTCGGAGTTCCGAACGGAGTCTGCAATGTCTGCGATTCGACCCCCTCGAGCCCGTCGATCGCGTAAAGGCCGGATCCACCGACCACGCCAAGCACGACTTCTTGACGATTCGCGTGGGCTGCCGGATGAGCTTGAGCAGGCATTTCCGCGCCAGCATACCAAGGTCCCGCTCCGAACGCGGGCCCCGAGTCCCGCTCGGACGGAGCCCCTCAGCGCTCACCCACGACGACGACCATCAGAAACTGCGCATCCCCGGTGGCTTTGAGCCGTTGGACGTAGATCCCCGCTTCGAGTGGATCCTCCGCAAACAGGTCGATCCCCACGAGGGCTTCGAAGTCGCCGCTCCGAGCGATATGACTTTGCACCGATCGAAACCCGAGGCCCTGCAAGTGAGCATCCCACCCCTTCTTCGGTGGACGATCCTTCGCCTCCGTGCGTCCGAGTTCCGCGGCCGTGTCTTCCAATGCCTGGACCCAGACGACCGCCGATCGACCGGCCGCTCGGCGCGCTCGATCGACTCGGTCTTTCATTTCGGGGATCATTCGTGCCTCGGTCGGCGCGTCCGCACCCGGGATGCGGAAGTAGTTCTGCGTGCAGAAGATCGAGCGAGCCGTGTCGCTTTCCCCTGCTGGATCGCCGATCGCGACGCCGATGCCCACGTGAGTGACATCGGTCGCGAGGATGTTCAGACGATGCCCGGGTGAATCCATGAGTCCATCGTGGATCACCTTCGGCCCGTAGCCCTGAGCCACGTTCTCGCGCAGCGACGCGACCGGAAAATGGGCGCGCTCGAATCTGTCGGATGGCCCGCCCGTCCGCGGCGACCGATGCCCGAAGAATCGGTGGCGCTTCATGTCTAGGCTATGACCTTGTGCGATCGCAGCAGCTCGGTCGCTCCACTGCAGCTCCGTGAGACCTCGTCGGCGACGCTCGTCGTTGACGTATTGAAAGTTCGCGTCGGCGATCTGATCGGCGGTCACCGACGGATCGATCTGTTCACTCAAGACGGTGAGGCGGCGGGGTGGCTCATCCTCGCAGTAGAGCGGAAAGTTGGCCGCGACTTCGGGACCGTGCGTCCCTTCGGCCAGGACTTCGATCTGGAGTGGACCGCGGACGGGTCCGCAATGGATCGTCGATTCGAAGTCCGCGCGCGACTTCGATCGCGGTGGCACCGATGTCCAACCGCCCAGGGAATCTATGATCTCGATCCGTGGATCCGTCCGACCCCCGAGCAAGCGACCGCGCAAGGTCGCCTCCTCACCCATCCGCAACGTGCTCGGGATGGGATCCAGTTCCACCGCGACCGTGAGCAGCGCGACCACCATGCGCGTCGTATCGGACGAGACTTTCGAAACTCCGACACCGAACTCGATGGGGCCCTCGGTCGGCAGCGCCGCGCCAACCTGCGTTGCCAAGGAATCGATGGCGCTCGCGCATGCCTTCGCGGCCTTCGTATGGCATCCCGCGGGATCGGGCGACATCTCGAACAGCTTGAGGTGCGGCGACTGATCGACCAGACCCGACCAAGCCATCAATCCCAAGATGAGCGCTGGAGGTGGGATCGAGTTTTGGCCAGGACTCGACCGCGCAAGTTCGCGACTCATGCGGCTGAGCGCAGGGTTGTGACGGACGGGCAGCCCTACCAGTTTGTCCGCGATCGCCGACTCGATTGGGGTCAGCACGTGATCCGACGGCCCGCCGTACTGCGAGGCATGAGGTGCCGAGAGCTCGATGGTGGTCTCTACGAGTGCGATCCCATTGTGCGGATCGCTACGGATGCGCGGACCGGTCCTTCCCGGCTCACTTGGCCCATGAGTCGCCACGCACGCGGCGACCAGCACGAGGACGCTCAGGAACCCTAGTCGTACGCGGCATCGGTTCATGGGAACAACCCGAGAATGGCCGCACGTTGTGGGGCGTGGAAATCAGGAACACCCGGGGGGGACAAGGCCACGGCCAACGGATCGCCGCCACGGGGCCGCTCGAGGCGAAACGCGTTGATCCGGAGCGTCATTCCAAGATGCGGAGGACACGTGACTTCGGTGTTCTCGCAGATCTCCGACCAGGGCACTGCGGCCTCCATCCACCATCCGCGGTCGCGATCGTGTTCTTCCCCCACGGTGCCCTCGACCGCTACGCGCGAGCGCCAGGCGCTCGTCCAACTTCGGTCAGCTCGTCGATAGGTGAGGAACCGAGCGTCGAAGGTCGTCCCCCGAGGGGAAAGTTGATACTCGAGGTAACGTTCGCGGCTCGCATCCCCAAACACGAACAACTCGAATGCTTCTTGCTCCCAGAGCGGATCGTCGTGATGTTCGAAGGACGAGCGGATGTCCGAGTCGACGTGGTGAGCTCCGACGAAGAGGTACTCGTCGTCCCACGCGAAGCGGACCTCGCTCTCCGCTTGCTCACGTCGTTCTCCGTCACGCGAATCGACCAACGTCGCGGCCGGTACGAGCGACCAAGCAGGTTCGTCGAGGACGCCGTCGATCGTCATGCGCTGCGTTGTCCTGGGCGCCCTCGTGCGGCTCGGTTGGGCTTCGACATCCAACAGCGCGATGAAGCCCTCACCGGTCGCCTTGCGTGGACCCATCGTCGCAACGAGCCTCCGTTCGGTCCCGATCGCAAAGCCCTCGACCATCACGATCGCGGTGGCTGCATACCAGGGTTCGGGAACGTCGAAGGCGACGTCGATCGTGCCGCTTGCATGCGGTACGTCGACGATCCGCGATCGTCCGTCCGGCAGAGCGAAGATCGAGGGTGCATCCATTCCTCCTTGCGCGACTTGCCGCGAAGCATCTCGGGGGGGGCGCAGGCTCACCCGCAGATGAATCGCGGCACCGCTCACCGCGAGGCGAATGTGCAACGGCTCACCGGGGCGCATTCGCGTCGGGGTGAGATCAGTACGTGCGACGGCTGTCCCCCCCTCGAAGACGACACGGTCGACCCCGCTCGCTCCTGCGATGGCTGAGATCCCGTCGTTCTCACGCGCCCGCACCGAACAACCTGCTTCGAGGGCGCAGAGCAGCACCGAGCGTTGCATGCCCAAGGATTCAAAACCTCAGCGCATCGAGCCCCATTGGACGAGGTGCGAGACGCGGATCGAGGGCGTCAGGACGATCCTGCCGATTGGCGCGAACGCCTACGACGGTCACTGCCGCAACACTCCCGACGAGCGCTAGGATCGTGACCCAGAAATACCACTTGCGGTAGACCGGCTCGGGCGGCGGCACGTCGGGGACCGCAGCAGCAAGCTTCGGACGCGACTTGGACGTTTCCTTGCCCGACGAGGGGGCGATGACCATCCAGCGAGCATCGAACATCTCGCGATGGGCGGACTCGGGCTCGTCGCTCACGCGTCCGCGAGCGCGCTCGCGGACGCGGTCGAGATCCTCCTGCGCAGCTTTCCGCGGAGCCGCGGCGTCCTTGGGCAAGGCCTCGAGCTCGGAACGGTAAGCGGCTTCGGCCCCTGCGAAGTCTCCCATCTGTTCGAGCAGATCGGCTTCGGCGTGCCAGGTCGCGGCCGACGGGGCAGCTTGCCGCGCGGTTCGAGCGGACTCGAACGCGGTCTGCAGATCTCCGGCTGCACGTGCCGTCTCGCCTTCGGGATCGCTCGGCACGGTCGAGGCCGCGGGTACGGGTTTGGCTTCGTTGGCAGGCTCGAACTCAGCGGCTCGTGCGATCCCCGAGGTCGATGCACCCAAGCTCAGGACGGCCGTCAGAACTGCGGATTGGCTCCTCGTCGTGGTCATCGGTCGGTGCTATACGGGTCGACTGTAGTGCAAGCGACGGAGAAAATCGACGCACTCCTTCGACGGCTGGAAGAGAGCGGAGCAGAGCCTCGTCGACTCGAGGCGCTTCGGTGTACCCAGAGGTTCAAACGATCCTGGCTCGAGCTCGCGGAGCATCTCGTCGGATTGCGGCGCGAGCGGGCCTATGAGACCTGGGGCTTTGCCGATTTTCACGCGTACTGCAACGACGAACTGCACTTGCGGCGTGGGACCGTGGACAAACTGACGGCGTCGTTCTCCACGTTACAACGCCTTGCCCCACAAGTCTTGCAGTGGGACGGCGTGGCGAAAGAAGTCCCCAGCTACGAAGCCGTCAACTACTTCGGCAAGGCCATGGACGCCGCCAACGAGCCGATCCCCGCACGGCCTCCCCGCGAAGTCCTCAAAGAACTCCGGCAAGCAGTCTTCGACGAAGGGCAGTCGGTCGCGGAGCTTCGCCGTCGCTTCGATCCGATCTTGCATCCCAAACCGCAAGGGGCCGAAGAACTCGAGGTCCTCACCCGCGCGCTGGCGCTCGTCCGCAAGCTCGCCGAGCTGTTGCCGGACATCGAAGGACTGACCGAAAGGCGGGTGACCGGCGTGGAGAAAGCACTCGGTGGTCTGCGGCAGGAACTCGAGGAGTTGGCCGAGCCACTGCGAGCGAAAGCCGGACCCACTCCAGCGACCAAGAAAAAGGCGCCCAAGCGAGCGACGAGCGCATCCGCTTGATCGGCGCCTATGCGGGGGCCATGCCGGGCTCCTCGGTGCCGGGAGCCGGAACGAGCACTCGCTGGATCTCGTGATACGCGGCAAGAACGAGTTCATCGGCTTCCGATGGCGTGGCACCGCTTTCGTCGGCGCAGTCTTGCAACGCCTCGAAGACGTCCCACAACCGTAGCCAGTGATCCATCTCGGACACACTCGCCCGATCGTTGGCCGAGCGTTCGGCGACGTCGCTCACCACCGGGAGTCCCTCGATCGATTCCCCCTGCGCCCCGTCGACCTGTGACCCCTTGTACAACGACTCCATGCCGCCCTCCGAGCCGAGGATCTGCATCGACCCAACTTGCACTCGTTTGAGGGTGTCGTTGATTTCAGTGGGGGGTAGAATTACACAAACGCACACTCGACGATTCGTTGTGGACGACGATCGAGGAGCCATTCGCCCCGACGTCTGTTACCGTCCACCAAGATGGTTCTGCTACCGGGGGGCGAGGCGCCGAAGCAAGGCCCAGCAGGGCCTGGTCGGAGGAAGAAGGAGGTTTCAGCACCGGCCCCCAATCCTGCGTCCGATGCCCTGAAGGGCAAAGTCGTGGGTGATCGCTATCGGCTGGTCAGCGTGATCGGCGAAGGCGGTATGGGAACGGTCTACTTGGCCGAACACATCACGATCGGCAAGAAGCTCGCGGTCAAGGTCCTCGCGACGGAGTTTGCTCGGCAGCAGAGCTACCGCCGACGGTTTCTCCGCGAAGCCCAAGCGATCTGTCAGATCTCCCACCAGAACGTGATCGAGGTGACCGACTTCGGTGTCGCCCACGGCTCGCTCTACCTCGTCATGGAATTCCTGCGTGGCGAGGGTCTCTCGGAGACCTTGTCCGAGCACGGCTACGTCTCGTGGGTCCGCGCGAAGCCCATCATCTTGCAGATCTGCGAAGCCATCTCGGCCGCCCACGAAAAGGGGATCCTGCATCGCGACATCAAGCCGGAAAACTGTTTCCGCATCAAACGCGGTGACGATCCCGACTTCATCAAGGTGCTCGACTTCGGCCTCGCCAAGATCCTCGGCAGTTCCGACCAGCTCGACACCGTCCTCACCGGTTCCGGCCGCGTGATCGGAACGGCCGAGTACATGTCGCCCGAGCAGATCAAAGGCGAAAAGCTGGATCCGCGCAGCGACATCTATTCCGTGGGCGTGCTGATCTACGAGTTGGTGACGGGTTGTGTGCCGTTCTCGGCCCCCCACTACACCATGGTCATGGATCAACACCTCTATGCGCTGGCCGTGCCTCCGAGCCAAGCCACTTCGGGGGTCCAGCTCCCTCCCGAACTCGACCCGATCATCGTTCGATGCCTGCAGAAAGATCGCGACGCGAGGTACTCCAGCATGAGGGAACTCGTGCGGGCGGTTGCGGCGATTCCAGCCCCCTACGTCCCCCTGGGGATGCCGATCACCCAAACGACGTCGCTGCCGGTCCCGATGAGCGCGCCTCCGATGCATCAGCAAGGCACGCTCCCGGCTTTTTCTCCGGCCGAGCTCATCCCGGCGGCGTCGAAGGAGCGGCTCTACCTGACGATCATTGCGGTCCTCGGCGCTCTCGTGGTCGTGCTGACCGGCCTCCTCATCGCGGTCGGCTCTGGACTCTTCCCTCGCTGACTACACGCACCCCACCCCAACCCCACCCCAACTCACGGGGGGGGGCCGACATTCACGCGCTGGCCGAGTTTGGCGAAGCGTCAATCGTTGGGCGCGAAGAACACTTCGCAGCCACCCCTGGGATTGGGGACATATTGGTGGCCATCGAGGGGCATGATCTTGGGCCCGAATGGATTGGCCGTTCCAATGAAAAACCCATACGGAGTGGAGACCAGCGTCCGCAGCCCGATGTTGTAGGGATTCGACATTCCGGTCGTCGTCACCGGTACCCAGTTTTCCCCATCATGACTTCGATAGAGATCGAAGCCGGATTGATGCGCGAGAACGGCTTCGGGAGTGACGTGATTGATGATGTTGACGAACGTCTGTGGCCATGTCGCACGATTGGCGTAACCGAGCAACGCACTCCATTCGAAGGTACCCATGTAGAGCCAGCCCTGGTGTTCGCACATTCGCCAGAAGTAGCCGTTGAAGAAGTTGTCGAAGCCAGGAAGATAACCGGACAAGGCCGGTTTGTAGCCCTCGGGAGTATCGCGTGAATCCCCAACGATGAGATCCCAGTCGCCGTTCGGGTGAATGCGGATCATCTCGGGAGGCGCGGGACCAACCTTGTTTTGTTTGTCGATTCCTCCGCCTTGGATGCCACTGCCCACGTACAGGGCACCTTTGAACGGGTACATGCTGAGGACGCACTGATTGAGCACCCCTCGCCAAGCGCCTCGGTCGATCACCTTTTCCCAATGGTACGGCTGCTCCCCATCGACGGTGCTGCGCCACACCTGGAAACCGGTGAGATTGAACGTACCGACGTACAAATGGTCGCCCATCCCGGCCATTTCGAAGATCGTCAGATTGCCGGGTTCGCCGAATCCGAAATCGCTGACCGGCTCCCATTCGCCCGCCCGCGGGTTGCGGCTCTCGTAGACCACGGAATGCGCCGACACATTGGGATTTCCGCCGCGGGATCCGGCTGGCGTCGTGAACAGCCGCCCCTTGAACGGCACCATCGTGCGGATGGTGGTCACCGGCAACCCGATGAGGCCCGGTTCACAACTCGGTTCGAAGCGCAGCCCGTCTTCCGAGCAAAGCAAGAGCGGACCCGGGCCCTTGGCCGGGCACCACGTCGAGACGAACAAGAGCGGTTTGGCTTCGGGCGTCGGCTGATACACCGTCATCCCGCGAAAGCCGAGCTCACGCGGGATCCTGCTGCCATCGCTGCCCCGGATGATCGGTGCTTTGAAGACCCGCTCCCAGCTGTCCGCGGCGACGCTGTAACGCCAGATCTCGGCCCGCAAGTCGAGATCGAAGGGGTTTTCGGGACATTCGACCGGCCAGACATCCATACCGATCGGCAACCGCTTCTTCATCAGCGGAAAGTTGCCGCGCGTCGTCGCGACGTACAGATACCCTTTGAACCAGGCCATCGAATGCGCATAGGCGTTGTGGCCATCGCCGAACCCTCGGCGCGCGATGAGGCGAAAGTCTTGCTCCCGTAGACCCGGACGTGGACCCACTCTCGGCTGGGGCTTAGCCACTCACCGCCTCGGCCTGCATTGCCGACAAGGAAGGAACCGGCGGCGCGATCGGTTGGTCGAACCAATCGAATGGGACGGACGAGCTTGGGTCGAGGAACGGCTGCGCGGGCATGTCGAGCGTTGGGCGGAGGCGAGTATCCCAGAACCATTCGCACGCCGCGATGACCTCCGTCGCTCGGGAGCTGGGAAAGAAATGGCCGGCGTTGCGCAACGTGTGGAAATCGGCGTGAGACCAGAGCGTTTGGAGCAGCTGGCTCGTCGCCCGAGCCTTCGAGCGGTCACCATAGAGCGCGAGTGTGGGGAAACGGAACGACTGCAAGGTTTCCACCGACAGCCCATCGTCGGCCATAAGCTCGTCGCGCCCCTGGCGGATGAGCTCGAGCCATCGCTTGGCGGTTCGCCGGCGGTCCTTCCCGAGCGTCGGCCCCACGAGTTCGAACAGCTCCGCGGGAATGTCCCCCTCACGCAGCAGGAGCTCAGCGACTTCGGTGATCAGGTCATATCCGAAGAAGGGAGCACGGGTATCGAGATCCAGACCATACCGATCTACTAACTCTTGGATCACTTCGCCGTGGGCCCACGTTTCGCCGTGGGTATGACGAGTCACCGAAAGCTGGGTATCGGCCAGCACCAGGCTCGAGACGCGTTCGGGATCGAGATCCGCGAACCTCAACGTCACGACGCCACCGAAGCTATGCGCAACGAAGTGCGCACGTTCGATGTCCAAATGGTCGAGCAGCGCCCGCAGATCGGTCGCGAGGCTCTCGGGCGTATAGCCATTCGGTGTGAGTTGCGAGCGCCCGTGACCGCGCAGATCGAACACGGTGACGCGAAATCGCTTGGCGAAGGCTTGAGCGTACGGGAGGTACCAAAACGCCAAGTTGGTGGCGAGCCCGTGCACCATCACCAAGTTTTCGGGCACCAAGTTTTCGGGCACCAAATTCTCGGGCACGCCAGCTTGGACATTCGCCGCGTCCGGTTCTACCTGGAGGTAGTTGATGGACGCACCATTCACCAGAGCGACCGGCATCCTACTCCATGTAGCCCAACATCTGCAGCTGGGCCATGATCTTTTCCTTCTCACTGTCGGACATGGAGGCTGCGTTTGCGTCCGTGCGTCGTCCGAGAGTTGCCGCTCCGATCTCGATGGGATGTGTCGCGAGGTACCGCTCGGTCAGCATCGCTTCGGGAACCCGGCCTTCGAAATCGGACGGCACCGGCAGGCCCACGCTGTAGAGCAACGTGGAGCCAACGTCGGTGATGTTGCGGCGGTCGAGTATCGCCCCGGGTTTGATCCCCGGACCATAGGCGATGAACACCCCATCGGGATGATGTGTCCCCGCGAGGGTGGGACGTGGCTCTACCGCGGGGTGTTTGTTCTTGATCGATACGAATCCGAAGTCGCGAAGCACCAACAACAGATCGGGAGCGTCCTCCATCGCCGAACCCGAAAACACGTCTTCGCGCTTGTGGATCTCGGTGACGATGCGTTCCCCGCTCGTCGGATCCCTGAACTCGCCCAAGTCATGGATCAATCGATCCCGCAACGCTTCGTAGTCCTCCGGCTTCACTCCGGTGTCGCCGGGTTTGCGGATCTTGCGAATCGTGATGCCGTTGCTCGACGGCGTACCACAATAGGCAAACGTGTTGGCCCAATCCAGGTACGCGAACATGCTGTCCTCACGTCGACGGCCAGCGTCCGTGTTCGGCACGTCGAGCCATTTCAAATACCCCTTCTCCTCCAAGTAGGTATTGATCCGGACGATTTCGTGCGTGGCAGTGAAACCGTGGTCCGAAGCGAGAAAAACCTGAACCTCTGGACCCGCCAGGGTGACGAGTCGTTCGATGAATCCGTCGAGCTGGCGGAAATAGGCCATGCACAGCACCCGCATGCGCTGGTGGTACTCGCTCAACTCACCGAGTTGCTGGCGAGGATCGATGTATAGCCAGGCTTGATGCTGCAGCTTGTCGACCCCATCGAACATCACCGCCATTAGATCGGGAGCTTCCTCGCGCAACAGATGCTCCGCGATGCGGAACCACTGTTGCTCGCGTGGAAGGTGGTAGCTCACCCACTTCTCGCGATCGTCATCCGACAATTCGTCGAGCGCCTGCTTCTCCTGTTCGAAGTCCCAAGCGAGCTCCTTCGGGTTGAAGTCGGGAATGCTCTTGAGTCGATCGTACAGGTCCTTCGGTGCGCAGTTACGTCGGAGATGCCGCCACGGCACGAACCCGGGGACCATGAATCCTTGGAGGTCTTGCGGCGGTGGTGCGGTGAACGGGAAGTTCAACGCCGCCACGCGCTTGCCTTGACGGCTCGCGATCGACCAAATCGTCTCCACCCGGCAGTCGCGCGAGTCGTAGAGCGTGAAGAACACGTCGTCTCCGCGTTCTTCGGTGCGAATGAAGTCGAAGACGCCGTGATGACCCGGGCTCCGTCCAGTCATCAATGACACCCACGCGGGGGGAGTCAACGGATTGGGTGTCGAGCGGAGCTTGGCACGAGCGCCTTGAGCAAAGAGCTTGGCCATGAACGGCATGACCGGCTCCGGACCTGCCGTGAGATCGTCGAGAACGGTGAACGTGGCACCGTCCATCCCGATGAATAATGTACGTGTGGTCATTGGACGATCCCTGCCGGTTGCATCAATCGGGCGTCGACGAACTTGGCGACCTGCGCGATCGACAGGTCGCCGACGTAACTTCCGTCGACCATCAAGAGGTCTTGAAACCCGAGCTTGCGTCCATAGTGCTGCTCGAGCGCCACACACAACTGAATGATGTCGACCGACGCAAAATCGAGTTCTTCGACCAGGAGTGTGGCGCCATGGAGGCCCGTGGACAACTCGAGACCCCAGTCCTGAATCAAGTCTTCGACGATCGTGAGCACTGCGCTCTCCGTCATTCCGTGCCTCGGTTTTTCCGCTGCCTGCATCATTGAATCTCCTGTTGCGACTCGCTTGCCAAAGCGATGATGGACGTGTCTTCGCGAATGAAATCGACGTAAACGGTGGTGCCCGCATGCTCGACGTGCGCGCTGCCACGGTTCGGGTCGGCAAACTGAACTTCGAACGCTGCCGGTACGCCTTGCAGCCCGATGCCGAGGAATTTCGCGGCGGCCTCCTTGGCGCACCAGATCCGCAGCAACCGGTCTTGCAACGATGCATCGTCGAGCCCCGTGAGCAGGGCTTGCTCGCGGGGGGTCAACGCCTCGAACACGAGCTCCGGTTTTTGGATACGGCCGATTTCCTCTCGGTCCACGCCGATCCGGCATACCGGAGCCGCGACCGCGGCCAAACATGTCAGCTTGTCATGCGAGAGTGAAACCGTAGGGGCATCGACCAAACTTCCTCGCCACCACCCATCGACGAAGGGTGCTCCACGCTCGTCGTGCAATACCCATACATCGGAGGGATACAAGAGTTGTCCGCTCTGCTGATAGACCCAATAGCGCACGGCTTCTTTGATGCATGCACGTCCGAGCAACCACTCGCGGCGACGTCGAAGGTTGCCTCCGAGCGCTTGCCACTCGCTACGCTCCTCCAAACCCAGAAAGACCTGCGCCAGGATGCGGAGAAAGATGCCGCCCGATTGCGCACAGAAGCTCTCGGAAAACATCTCGAGTTCCCACAACGTGACGCCATCTCGCCCCTCCAGGTGCGTGGGTCGTCCGAGCCAACCCTGCAGTGGATCGCGACGCACCTCGTAGAAGCGGGCGGGAACGGGGAAAAAGACGTTGCGCAAGTTGGTCATCCGGCAGAGTGGCTGCCCCTCCGCGTTCACGCATTCGAAGTCCCAAGCTCGCGCGGCCGAAACGTCGTTGGTTCGCGGCTCGATCGGCTGCTGACGGGCGCGCAACTCGACACCGGGTACATCTTCCGGACACGGTGCGTAGAGTTCGATCCGCTCGATCGTCGACGGGAAACAGTTGAATCCAGTCCCCGCGTATTGGGCGATCCAATAGGCGGCGAGCTGCCCCATCGCATCGAGCATCACTGGATTGAGCACGAGCTCCGCCGGCTCGCCGGCGACGAAGAAGCCACGCAACGCAAGCGACGAGAGCTGGGCATCGATCCCATCGTCGTCCCACCCGTCGATGTGGCGGATGCTTTGAAACCGCGGCCCGTGAAACATCCCGCACGTGTAGAGTTCGCCGTCGTTCCACACCGATGGACGGTGCTCTCGAAGGGGCGACAACGCCGAGCAACGCGGCGGTGAAGCGTCGAAACTAAACTCTGCGCTCACAGCGACGCCCGAAGCCCCGATCAAGTGAGCTCCATATCGCCCGCGCTCGCGGTCGAGGACTCCCGCGTGGACCTCCAAGGTCACTTCGAGGTTGTCGAGCGCGATCCAATCGGTGGCACGAACGTTCTCGATCACGTGCACGATTCGGCGACCCGCCAGCATCGCGCACGCCTGCGCCATGATCTCGAGGCTCACCATCAACGGAACACACGCCAGTCCGAGCAGATCCGGGTTGCACTCGGATCCAACGCCGGACAAGACGTGGTCGCGGAGGAACGCGTCGCGGTGAACGTGAAGTCGACATTCCGCGATGAGATGCTCCTCGTCGCATTCACGGACCGCATCGAGGAAGCTCGTAGGAATCCGTGTGCCCGATGCCTCGACGCGCGTAGACGAGGGCTCGCCTGCATGAACCTGCCAGTCCTGCATCACCCGGCCTTGATGATCCAAAAATGACCGCATCAATCCGAAGTAATCGGCCATCACGTCGCTCGGCGTGATCGTCCCGAGCCCCGCCCCACGAGGAGGCGTCGAATCATCGACTTCGCCGTTGGGTTCGGCGACAGGGGACGCGACCATCGTCTTGTTGGTTGGCGTCGTTGCCGGTTGCACCAACCCCCGCAATTGAGCGATCGCCGCTTCACCGAGGCGGATGCGCGGCATCGTGTTGTCGAGCACCACACCTCGTCGAGCCCGCGGGGTGTCGCCGCTGAGATCGATGCTCACGATGGCCCGAGTCTCGAAGAGCCGCGCCAGCCGCAGCGGTCGTGCTTCCACATAGAGTTGGGCAACCACTGCGAGCACTTGCTCGACCCCACCCCGGCGCCGCACGTTGGTGGGCAATGCAACGTATTCGTTGCCCGCCAGGATGTCGTTGACGAAGGCCGTGAGGTTGCCCGACGGACCGACCTCGACGAAGGTCCGGACCCCGTCCGCGAACATTTGTTGGATCGTCTCTTGGAAACGAACTTTGTTGGACCACTGCGCGGCGGCGAGCTCACGAATCGCCGCGACTTCGTCGGAAAATGGTCGCGCGGTCGCGCACGAATACAGCGTGACATTCGGACGCGTGAGCCCAATGCGATCGTAGTAGTCGCGAAACGCTGCACTGGCCTCGGTGAACGCCGCCGTGTGGTAACCACGGTCGAACGGCAGGACGATGCAAATGCCACCCGCAGTCGTCAAACGATGCACGAGTGTGTCGATCGAGCTGCGGTCCCCGAACAGGACCAACTGGTTGCCGCAATTATGCATCGCCACCACGATGCTGCGGTCGACTTCGGCCATGTATTGCTCGACCGTCGTGAGTGGTAATGCCCCGACCGTGACCAACGCACCGGTCGGGATCTTGCCGTCGTCCAGAATCGTTCGATAGACGGCATTGAGCTGTCGGATATGCTCGGCGAGCGTGGACCGATCGGACCAAGGAATGGCACCCGAGGCCGCCAGCGCCGACGACTCTCCGGAGCTGTGACCCAACATCACATCGGGAACGACACCGAGCGCACGCAACAACGCATACAGAGCTTGTCCGCCGACGAACACCGCCTCCGACCCTACATCCATGTCATGGAGTCGCGCCTCCAAGGCTTTGCGATCCGATGCCGTGAGACCCGCGGCGGGCGGAAACACGATATCGGTGCGGCGGTGTCCTGGTGATTCTGGATAGAGCCCAGACCAGAAGTCCAACCACTCGCGCACGTCTCCGAAGACCATCGCGAGATCGGCCAACATGCCCGGGTATTGCGAGCCCTCACCCGGAAACACGAACGCCAACTTGCCACCCAGGGGCTCCGAGCTATAGGCCGCGCCGGTTCGCGTCGACCAACGCTTCTTGTCGTTCTGTCGCAATCGTGTGACCGCTTGTTCGATCGCCGTCGACAACGAGTCTCGGTGTTTGACCACGATCGCGAGGCGGTGTTGGAAGCCTTCGTCGACCGACGCCAGCGCAGCCGCGATCTCGGCGAGCGACCATTCCGGATGCCCATTCAAGCGGACCGTGAAGGCTTCGAGACGAGCGATGAGCGCAGCCTTGTCCCGAGCCGAGAAGATACACAGCTCGGCGGGCCATGGCGTGGACTGTTGGGGCGAAAGCGCAGCTCTTGGTGCTTCTTCGACGATCGCATGGGTATTGATGCCACCGAAACCAAACGAGTTGATGCCCGCGCGACGCACCGCATTCGAAGGCTGGATCCACGGAGCAGGTTCCGTATTGATGTAGAGCGGCGCTGCGAGACCGAGCTCGGGATTGACTTGATCACATAGGGTGGGCGGCAGGACTTTGTGATGGAGCGCCAACGCGGTCTTGATGAGCCCCGCGATTCCGGCCGCCGGAATGCAGTGACTGATCATCGACTTGACAGACCCGAGCGCAACGGTCGGTGGCGTGTCGGGCTTCGAGCCGAAGACATTGGCAAGCGCCGCGATTTCCGTCTTGTCACCGAGGGGAATGCCCGTACCGTGGGCCTCGATGAGACCGATCGACGACGGGTCGATTCCGGTGTGGGCATAAGCGCGGCGAATCGCGAGGGTCTCACCTTCGACGTTGGGTGCGAGCAGGCCTCGACCACGACCATCGCTCGCCTGCCCCACGCCGCGGACCACCGCATAGATGCGGTCGCCATCCGTAAGCGCGTCCTCGAGGCGTTTGAGCGCTACGACCCCGAGACCCTCGCCCAGCAACGTACCGTCGCTACCGGCCTCGAACGGTCGAACCTTACCACGCCCACTCAACGCGCCGAGCTGGGTGAAGATGACGGACACCTCCGCCGGCAACGAGGCATTGACGCCTCCTGCCAGCATCATGCGAGAACGCCGAGCCCGCAATTCATCGATCGCGGCGGCCACCGCCAACAACGACGAGGAGCAGGCCGCATCGATCAAATAGTTCGGGCCGTTGAGATTGAGCCGGTTGGCAATACGCCCGGTCATCACATTGGGAACGAGACCTGGCGCGATATCAGCGGTGGATGCCGGCAACGAACGCTCCAGGACCTTGCGGACCTCGCGTAGGCTGTCGTCACCGAGATTCGGCAACAACGCACCGAGCAGTTCGAGGGTCTGATCCAGCACGATGTGGTTCTGGATGAGCGTCCCTTGACCACGATGCAGGTAGGTGCTGTGGCCCAACACGATGCCTGTATCGCGGTGGTCGTGGTCCTCCGACGTGTACCCAGCGTCGATCAACGCTCGACGAGCGACATGGAGCGCGAGGAACTGATCGGGTTCACCCCCATCGAGTGAACTCGGCATGATACCGAACTCGTGGGGATCGAAACGAAAGAGCTCACCGAGATACCCCCCCGACGAGGTCTTGATCCGCCCGGAGTCCAAGTAGCGGCTCGCTTCCCACGAAGGCGGAGGATCGCCAATCGCGTCGACCCCCGAGATGATGTTGCGCCAAAACGCCTGCAGATTCGGCGCCTTGGGGAAGATACAAGCCATGCCGACGATCGCGATGCCTTCGAGGTCACGGCCTTCTCCTGGTTGCTGCTCGCGACCCGCGAGACCTCCGATGCCATCATCCATCAGTTCGTACTCAGGCTGAGGTTCGAGAGCAAAGAAGGAGCCACTGCAAGACGGTTGAGTGCTGCACTGCCTACTCCTTCCAAATCTTCGATCAACATCACGACGCGATTGTCCACGTCGAGATAGTAGACATTGGCCCGCACCCGACTCGGATCGTCCACGGGAACGCATTCGAAGACCATCTGCATACGTTCAGGCAGGACTTCGCGGTAACGCACGATGCGACCGAAACGGGCGGGCAGGACCGTTTCGTCCCGAAAGCAGCGCGCCATCACGATCGCCATCTGCGGTCCGGCGTCGACGAGGGCGGGATCGAAGATCCAGCGATCGCGCTCGGTAGCGTTTCGCAGCCACTCCGAAGGCTTGGACGCACGGACGAGGGCCCGTGCTCCCGCCTTCGACAATCCGGCGAACTGTTCGATCACCCGAAAGCAATCACCATGAAACAACCACTCGTCGTAGGCTTTGGCGACCGAAATCTGCCGTTCCGCGTACCGCTCGTGCACCGCCTCGAAGTCTTCGGGAAACTGCTGCGCGACCCGGACGACCCCGCGATAATGCGTACGGGCGGGCCGGCTTCCCTCCGCCGCCGACCGCAAGACCGCGTGGACTTCGAAGCCCTCGCTGCTGCCATACACGGGCGGACTGACCACGATCTCGAGCGCTCGCTCCGAACCCTTGAGATCGATCCCTTTCAGCAGTCGGCAGTCTCGAACTTCGACCACTTTCCACGTGGGCCAAAGTCGAGCCACGGCTTCGGCGAAGAGCTCCACGGCGGCCGCGGCCGGTAAGACGGGCACAGCGTCGATGCGATGCGCGTTCAAGTACGCATGGTTGGAATCGAGCCGCAGCGACACGATCTGGTCGCCTTTGGGTTCGACCTCGACCTGGGCGTCCCCGAGCAACGGTCCGAGCTTCACGCGCGAGATTCCCTGCGACCTCACCATCTCGAGTTCGAATTTGCCGAGGACAGATTCGCGCTCTTCCCACGGGCCTTCACCACACACGATCTCGACCCGATCGTCGGTTCGGCGTTGCAGTTCGTCCGCGAACAACCTGCGTCCGACGGCGGCCGAGACCAGCCGAACCCCTTTGGCCGCAAACTTGGCTTCGGTTTCGGCATTGACCATACCCGCACCGAAGGTCGTTGGACCCCACGGGCCCCAACACAGCGCCATCACGTTCACCGCCCCTTGCCATCGAGAGCGGAGCTGGCAACAAAGTCGATTCATGAGTTCGTTTGCCGTTGCATAGTCCGCTTGACCGCTATTGCCATAGCGCCCGGCGACGGAGCTCATGACCACGAAAAACTCGAGCTGATCCGGCCGTAAGTGCTTCTGCAGCAATAGCAGCGACATGACCTTCGTTTCGACGACCCGCGACCAGCTTTCGCTCGTCTTGTCGACGACCCGCTTGTCTTCGATGATCCCCGCACCATGCACGACCCCGCTCACGCCCCCCAAGCGCGTCCGTAGATCGACGAGCAATGTCTGGAGGGCCGGCTCGTCGGTCACGTCGACCGGGTGGTATTCGACGATCGCCCCCCGCCTTCGGAAATCCTCGATGTTGTTTCGTGCTTCACGCGCGGCGAGGATTGTCTGCACGGTCCGCCCGATCTCTCCAGGTGTGAGCCGACTCGCACCCTGTCGAACCTGGGCAATGAAATGGTTGCGCAGCTCCGTGGCCGACGTCAGAGCTGCGAGCTCCGCGGTCTCGGCTTCGGGCAGAGGGCGGCGACCCGTCAAAATGAGCGTATTGCCTGGAACCGCGAGCTCCCGCAACAGTTCCGCGGTCACGCCACGTGCTCCTCCGGTTCCGAGCACGACCCGCCCCTCGCGGGGCATCGCTCGTTCGACGGACGTCTCGACCGACGCTGCGATCGTGTGGAACGCCGTACGGCGCCCCTCGGGGTAGCCGATTTCCTGGCGTCCCCCGACCAGGCTGAGTTCATCGAACAGATTCGCGGCGATCGTCTCGGCGAACAGATGCGGATCGATATCGACAGCCTTCACTCGAAGGGTCGGCCGCTCTTCGGAATGAGATTTCAACAACCCTACGGCACCGCCCTGAAGCCCGGGACTCACCTTCGCGGGCACCCTCGCGGGCTTGTCATCTCGCCCAAACCAGCCCCCGAGGCTGCTCGCGGCGAGCACGTGGCCGTCGTCCGCGAGATGATCGCTGAACTCACGCAGCAACAGAAACAATGACTTCTCATGGAGCTGGAGCTCGCGACGCCAATGCTCGAGCGTGCCGTCGAGATCGAGTTCGTGGACGCCGAGCGGCGCCAGATGGACGATGCCTCCGAGCGTGCCTCGTTCCACCGACGCCTCGCGGATCCATCGTAGGAGCGCTCCCTCATCCGCCAGGGTTTCACGCGGAACGCGATGGATCGTGCAGCCCTCACGCAGGAGTCGCTCTGCCAAGATCTCGGCGACCCCCAGCAAGTCTTCCGTGACCACGAAATGGCCCTGACGGATCCGACGCACGGCATGAACGTCGACCGCTTGTTCACGAGCGACGACCAAGTACCGAGGCAGGTGACCGATCTCGGTCGCTACTCCTGCCTCGGCGACATCAAAAGGGAGGGTGGCCCTCGTTTCCGATCCGTGGATCGACGCGCCATTGTTGGGGTTCCCGTGATGGGGGTTCCCGTGATGGGAGTTCCCGTTCACCGACCCCAAGATATTGAGCATACCTTCGAGGGTCGGTTGTGTATTGATTTGGCCGCGCATCGACGCGAGCGCCTTGCGATGCACCTCTGGCAGGAATTCCAACATCGCACCGACGACTTCGATGCGCTTAATCGAATCGATGCCGAGGTCGGATTCGAGATTCTGCGTCAGACCCACCATGTCGCGTGGATAGCCGGTTTTCTCTTCCACGATCCCGAGCAAGAGCTCCGTCATCTTGCTCCGATCCAAACCGGGCGAAGCCGTCGGTTCGGCCTTCGGCGTCGCCTCGACTTGGACCACGGGCAGGACCGGGGACGGACTCGGCGCTACCACGGGGGGTTGGGGTATGGCGGGCTGTCCCTCCGGTGGTTTTGCGATCGCAACCGGCCGAGACGGGGTCGGCATCGGCATCGGAGCCATCCGGGGCTGCAGCATGCGTTCGGGTGGAAGGGACGTATGAACCGGTTGCGCTCCCGTGGAGGCGCGCATGTACATACCCATGACGCGTTCCTGCGTTTCCAGGAACTGGCGCATCATGGCGAAATAGCCATTCATCGTCGTTGGATCGTGTTCGCTCATGGTGGGCGCACTCCGTACGGTCTGGAGGGGTGTTGAAGGTGGTGCGGTTCTCCGAAAGATGGGCGTCGCAGTGACGGCCGAGGGGGACGTCGTCGTGGGGTTGATGCGCAGCCGGGGCGTCACGGGTTCGCTGGCGAGAACCGGGGTCGAAGGCCGAGGCTGAAGTTGTTCGTGCGTCACTCCGACCTGTTTGGCCGGTTCGCCAACCCGCCGCACACCACTGCCATTGATCACCCACGCATGCTTGGGTGGCACGGGTGCGTCGGGCAGCTGATATGGATCAGCAACGGGAGTGGCTCGCCCCTCGAACAGCTTCGCCACGCCGAGTTCTACGCCCGCACAGATCAGTTGAGCCAGCATCGCGAGGAACCCCTCGAGGCCCCCGTTCGAGTCGATCGAAAGAGCGAGATGGGGGCGACCATCGAGGATGGCGCCCACGAGACGGCTCTGCACCGACTTCGGGCCGAGTTCGAGAAAGATCCGAGCACCGGCTTCGTACATCGCCTCGATCTGTGCGACAAACTCGACCGGCCGAACCAGGTGATTCGCCATCGCTCGTCGCGTGGCGTCGATCTCCGCGATATGGGGCTTCGCGGTCGTATTCGAATAGACCGGAACCGTCGTCGGACGCCACGGCGTGGCCTCGATCACCTCCGCCAATGCCTGTTGCGCAGGCATCACGAGCGGAGAGTGGAAGGCGGCGGCCACTGGAAATTCGCTGACGCGAACGCCTTGCTGAGCAAGCTTGGTCGTGGCCTCTTGGATTGCCGCCCGACTGCCCGAAAGAATGCTCTGGTTGGGCGCGTTGTGATTGGCGATGACGACGTCGGCGAGACCAGCAATCGCTCGTTCGACCTGCTCGCGCGGTGCCGAAACGGCCGCCATCGTGCCGAGCTCGGCACCCGCAGCCTTGGCAGCATCGACGATCGAACGCCCCCGAGCCGCCGACAACTTCAACATCGAATCGAAATCGATGGCACCGCCCGCATAGAGGGCCACGAATTCGCCAAAACTATGGCCGGCGAACATGTCGGGTCGCAGACCCAAGGTGTCCATCAAATGGAACATCGCGCCATCGACGGCTCCCAAGGCCGGTTGCGCCACATCCGTTTGGGTGAGCGCCAATGCTGCGGCGCTCTTGGCTTGTGCATCATAACGACCACGCGGGAAGATGAAGCTGCTCAAGACGCGATCTTGACCAAACCTCGCCTCGAACTCGCTTTCGAGAATCGCATCCGCCCGCGACAGCGTGTCCGCGCAGACCGGAAAATGCAGCATGAGTTCGCGCAGCATCTCCGGGTATTGTGATCCCTGCCCCGCGAACACGACCGCCACCTTCCCGCGATCCGATGAATTCTCTGTGGGTTCGGAACTCGTGCGAAGTCGAAGCGAATTGCGATAGACGCCTGGTGGCAGTGGGCTGGTCGCCCCGCGAAGAACCGCGAGCGTTGCCGTCAGCTTTTCGGACAGGTCTCCAGCATGACGAGCAACGATCGCGAGGGTTTGCGTTCCGGTTTGGTAGCGACTCGCCAACCCTGCCGCGAGGTCACGGAGGATGATCGTTTTCCCAGGCGCCAGCAGTTGCTGCTGGAGACGCTGCAGATCGCCCATGAGCGCCTCTGCGTCCGCAGCCCCCCACAGAAACACTTCCGCGGGCCAACGCTTGGCGGTCGTGGGACGAAGCCAAGGCCGGTACTCCGCGGCGTACTCCTCCATCACGACGTGGAAATTCGTGCCACCAAAGCCGAATGCGCTCACGGCAGCGCGACGTGGCTGGTCGGGACGGGCGAGCCAAGGCAAGGCTTGGTCGACCAACCGGACGGGACAATCCGCTTCTCGCAGAACCGCATTCGGATCCTGCACCCCGCGATGGGGGGGCAGAACGCGGTGATGCAACGAAAGGGCCGCTTTGATGAGCCCTGCGATACCTGCGGTCGCCTTCGTGTGACCGATCATCGTCTTGACCGAACCGACGACGGCTCGATGCGGACGCCCACCGCTTTCGCGAACGAGCCGCGTCGTGCTTTCGAGCTCTGCCGTATCCCCGGCCACCGTTCCGGTACCGTGAGCCTCGAAGAGTCCGACCGTCTCCGGACCGAAGCCCGCCACGGCATAGGCTCGCCGCATTGCACGGAGCTGACCCGCCGGCAAGGGTGCCGTCATGCTGCGGGCTTTACCGTCGCTACTGCCTCCAATGCCTTTGATCACGGCATAGATGCGATCGCCATCTCGTTCCGCGTCGGCCAGGCGCTTGAGCGCCACCATGGCGACGCCTTCCGAGATGACGATGCCATCGCTCGAAGCGTCGAACGCCATGCAGCGTCCACGGGGCGAGAGCGCCTGCGTCTTGCTGAAGCAGAGGTAGCCGAACGGGCCCTGCACCGTATCCACGCCACCCGCGATGACGAGATCGCTGCGACCAGCCGTGAGTTCGGAGATCCCTTGATAGAGCGCGGCGAGCGAAGACGCACAAGCCGCATCTGCGGTGAAGTTGACACCGCCAAAGTTGAGCCGATTCGCCACACGACCCGCGATGACGTTGCTGAGGATCCCCGCGAAACTGTCCTCGGTCCACTCCGGAAGCCGATCCGCGACCGCGTCCGGTAACTCCCCAGTAAATCGGGGGAGCTCCGCTCGTAGACCGTATTGGGTCCCGACATCACCGGTTCCTCCACTCGCCCCGATGATGATCGACGTGCGATCGTGATCGTATGCACGGTCGGCATAACCTGCATCCACGAGGGTACGGCGAGCGACTTCCAGGGCAATCAGCTGCATCGGGTCGACGGACTGGACCGACCGAGGCGGCATCCCGTATTGCGCAGGATCGAAGACGAGGTCATCGAGGAACCCACCCCACTTGGAATAGATCTTGTCCTTCGCGTTGCGATCCGCATCGAAATAGAGTCGCCAATCCCAGCGGTGCCGCGGAATCTCTGTGATCGCATCGACATTTTCGAGAATGTTGTCCCAATACTCGATCGTGGAATTCGCTTTGGGAAGTAAGCTCGCGATGCCGACGATGGCCACATCGGCCGGCTGCGATCGAGACGAAGGCACAGTTTCATCGAGGTCGTACAGACGCGCGGCCAAAAGGGCGGCAGCGCCCTCGGTCACCTCGTCGTGCAGCGTCCTCACATCGGTCACGCGATCGCGGAGCGTCGCCACTTGACCCAGCATGTACATGCCTTCGCTGTGTTGCCGGGATTCGTCAATCGTCTCCAATTGACCGTTGTCGGCATTGCGCTCGAGGCCCTTCGACGCGATACGCAACCTGCCCATGATGAGGTCGTCGAGGACCTTGCGTCCCTCGTCCGCAGCCACCCCCTCACGCTCGAGACGTTTCCGCGTGCGAAAGAACTCTCGCGCAAACGGTGTATACGCGCAGCGACTCGCATGACCTGGTCCGGAGGTGAGATTCACCGTACGATCACACGCGAGCACTTCCTGTTGGAACCTCGGAACGATCGCACCGCTCGCGACGATCTCGCGGGTGAACAAGTACGCGCTGCCCATGAGGATGCCGATCTTGACCCCCTGGGCAGCGAGCGGAGCGACGAGCACCTGCACCATCGCTGAAGACACGGCATCGTGAATGCCGCCCGCAAACAGAAGCTGGATCTCGTCCGGCCGGATTTCGTTTTGGCGCTGCTCCAGCTCCACGAGGAGCTTGTCCACCATCGTGCTCCACAACACGAAGCTGCTGAGCGGTCCAATATGTCCACCGCACTCGCGGCCTTCGAAGATGAATCGGCGTGCGCCTTCGCTCAGAAAGAGTGGGATGAGATTGGCGGCTGGAACGTGGAGAAAACTCGGAATGCCCGCCTTCTCGAGCTGCACCACTTGGTCCGGACGACCTCCTGCAATGATGGCATAGTGCGGCGAAAACCGAAGTGCGATGGACAACTGCTCATCGAGCAATGCCTGCGGCGCAAAACCCAGCAGACCGATGCCCCAAGGCCGACGGCCGAGCAACCGCGTGGTCTCGGTCAGCACTTCTTCGAGCGGTGTGCCCTTGAGCAATGCAAATGCGACCATGGGCAATGCGCCCGCTTCGGCCACGAGTCGAGCGAACTCAGCCCGATCCGATACCCGCGTCATCGGCCCCTGGACGATCGGAAGACCGATGTTCCAGGCTTTCGCCAATGGAGCGTCCGTCGATATGGTCTTCGCACGAACCGCTGTGCGCAGATTCTGTTCGAGCGCTGCTCCGACTGCCCGCAGTAGACCGGGCAAGTTGCGATACTGCTTGCGCCACGTTCCGGCGAAGCACACATCCTGACCGACGGGAAGCAAACCGGTACGGAGATGATCCCAATCGAGCTTGCCCGCCACCATGGACCGGAGCTCGGTAAAACTTCGACCTTCGCCTTCGGCCGTGAAGGTCCGCGCGGCGTTGTGGCCGGGCCGGACCAAGATGCGGAAGTATTCGCCACGTTCGCCGTCACCGACTGCCGCGGTTTCGCTACCCGACAGCTTTTCGAACAGTGCCTGATGCGATTTCGGCGGATTCAGGTCCTCCAGCAACAGAACCTGGCTGTCGAAGATACCCCCCGCGACGCCACATGCATGGCAGGCGGCCGCGACCTGCGGAGTGAGTCCACCGTGAAGGAAGAGCGGAACGTTCGTCTTCCCGAGCCATTTCTGGAGCAGAACGAAACTGCTGTCTTCGCCCACGAACCCGCCGGCTTCGTTTCCCTTCAAGACGAGGCCGTCGACAGATTCTTCGGAAAGCTCCGCCGGCCACTCGGAGGTCGTGATCTGCGCTAGGACTCGCAGCCCCTGCCGTCGGAGATCACGGAACAGCTCTTCGCTGTCGCGGAACAAGTGAGCCTCGGCGATGAGCCATCCGAGCCCCCGACTCGCGAAGACGCGGAGGCTCGTCGACAAGCTGCTATCGATGGCATCCACTTTGAGGCCGAACGGCGTACGCACGTTGGCCGATACCAACTCGATTTCAGCCGCGATCGATGCCGAATTCGCCTCGAACTCACCATTGATGATCCCGACGCCGCCGGCCCGACATGCAGCGATCACGGCCGGGGTGCTCGTTCTTCCCGCCGGCATTTGTATGAAAACTGTGAAACCCGTGATCACGGCACTCCGACGCAATAAGCCTCGATCTGAAAGAATCGGGCGAAGGTACGCTGTGGACTCAAAACGGTCGAATCACCATCAAGTGGTTCGGACGCATCGGCTGAAGTGGTACGACACGGACTCCCTGGTGTCAAACCAAGTCCGAGGTTTGTGCGAGTTACAAATGGCTTTGCCACAGAGTCCATGGATCGAATGATTCGCCAAAGTAATATCTACACGAAGCGCAACACAGCATTGACCCGCAAACACGGATCAATCGAACCAGATCACGGGATCCAAGACCAAACTTGGACTTGAGCGAATCGAACCACCGCTCGCGAGAACGCCTCCCACACCAGCAGTGAATCGCCGTCGATCTTCGCGTACCCCGTCATACCGTTCTTCAGACGACCATCCTCGTTGTCGATCGTCACGATCACCTTGATCACGTTTCCAAACGTCTGTTCGGTCACGTTCCAATCGATCAGGCTGACGGTTCCGTCGAACAGTTCCGAGCTGTACGCGTTCGGCTTGAGCGAAACCGTAGCCCCCAGCTTGACGAATGCTGCCTCCGATTCTGGCAGTTCGATTTCCGCGGTGACTCGACCCGAATCCTCTGCGGCGGCAAAAACCTCTCCGCTCTGGTAATACGCATTGCCCTTTTGCTTGAGGTGCAAAGTCAGCAGTCTTCCGTCGAACGGCATGACCATCACCGAGCGGTTGACGCGATCGAGATAGGAATCTCGTTCGGCCTGGAGGCTCGCCAACTTGGCCTCGGCCTCCGCGATTTCGTATTTCGTTGCCCCGAGCTTGGCCACTCGTAGCGCCGCCTGCTTTTCCGCCACTTGTTTCTGATCGACGGCGACCTGGCGGCGGGCCTCTTCCAGCTCTTCGAGAGGGACGATGTTGTCCTTGTACAGCTTGTTGATTCGGTTCATTTCCGAGTGGCTGAACTCGGCGCGGGTCTTTTCGACATTGAGCGCCCCTTCGGCCACCAACACATCTTCGGGCCGCGGGCGTGCTTTCAGATCGTCGATCACCGCTTGTTGCTCGCTCATTTTCTTCGTGTAGATGTCGACCTGGGCCTGATTTTCGGTGCTGGCCAACCGAGCGATCACGGTGCCTTTCTGCAGGGTTTCACCACCATCGAACAAGACTTCGTCGACGCGACCGGACACGTCCGTCGTAATGACTTGTTGCAGCCTCGGGTAGATGATGAAACTGCCACCCGGGCGATAGGGGTACGGCAGGAACAACGCCACGAAAACCGTCAGGAGGACTGCCCGCGAAACATACGTCGCAGCGCCATGCTTTGGCGGCGCTGCCGTCTCTGGAGCCTCTTCTTGCCGGTGAGTGCGCTTGCGCCAACGGTCGAATTGCAACGAACGATCGTAGGCAGCCTGGACCCTGCCAAAATAGATCATCGTCCGCCGCAACAAGGCGATCCCAACGACGGAAGCCACGATGATCGCGCTACCACCGAGTTGAATCTGGTGCAGAGCGGTACCGGCCACCACCGCCGCCCCGACGATCAGAACGAACATGAACACGGCCATCGCGATCGCATACGTCGCGAGGAGCAAGTCGTTCGCTTCTTTGAACGTTCCACCCCGGAGCTTGTTCAACAACGTCTTGAACGCTTTGCCTCGCAGGTGGGGTTCGTTGGTGAACGCCTCGAGCAGGTGATACCCGCTGCTCTTGATCAAGGGATTCGCAGCGATCAGAAGTCCTACGATGGCGGTCACTCCGAGCGCAATCGCGGCCTGCGGAACCACGTTGTTCATGTGCCGCGTCAAGTACCAGGCGAAGACGCAGACCGTGAACAACAACAACCGTAGCAACAATGGCGCCGCGTGTAGCCATATCCGCTCGACGCGAGAAAGCTGTTGCACGTAGCTCACCCGCAGGGTGAAGCGTGGGTAAAAACCCATCACCAACGCGATGCCGAAACCGCTCACCGTGGCGCGATAGTTGAAGGCCATCACCGCGGTCGTACAGGTCACCAACAGATTCACTCCGAACAGGCTGAGCAGCCAATGCTCGAAGAAATCGAACGTCTCCACCAACTGCCTCGAATCCTGCAGAAGCAATTGCGCCTCGCCGAAGGCGAGCATCAACGCTCCCAACATCAGGAGCGGCAGGACGTAGATACTGTATTGCAGGGGTCGCAGGATCGGTGTGAAGATTTTGAGCAATAGGGTTGGATTGAAGAGCACCCACATCCAACGACTTGAGCGTGGATCGAAATTGATCGCGTCCTGCATTCCCGCGGGGAGCGCTTCTCCGTCACCTGGGGCGCTCGTCGACTGGCCTTCACGTGCCGATCCGCGACCTGCCGGCGAGTGGACCTCACGAGATGGAGCAGGGCGAGCGTCGCGAGCTGAAACCGCAGCAGGAGCCGAAGCTCCTCCGTGAGTGGGAGAAGCCGGGGCGCCTCCGTGACTGTGCGGAGCCGAAGCTCCTCCGTGCGCGTGGGGAGCCGGGGCGCCTCCGTGACTGTGCGGAGCCGAAGCTCCTCCGTGAGTGTGGAGATCGCGAGCGGGAGCCGCAGCAGGGGCTACACCATGGATGTAAGGAGCCGGAACTCCACCGTGAGTGTACGGAGCGGCACCTTCTCCGTGATGATAGGGAGCTCCACCGTGCGCGTGAGATGGGATGACCGCCGGGGGGTTCGCTACGACGGTACGGTGAATCGGACGACCGGGGGCCACGGCGTGCAATGGAATGACACCGGGAGTTCCAGTATGCAGCGGAAGGACGCCGTGAAGCGTTGCCGTAAAGCCACCCCGAGGAGCGGCCTCCTGAGTCGGGTAGGCCGCGCGAACCGTCACCGAATCGTTGACGGAAAACGTTCCTTGTGCGGGACTGGGTTGAGTTGGGTAGGCCGCGCGAACCGTTACCGAATCGTTGACGGGAAACGTTCCTTGAACCGGAGCGGGAGCCTGAGGTTGCCACGCACCTTGAACAGGAGTCGATGCCTGTGGTTCGGTTTGGTTCGCGCGGTAGTAGAGAACGGTCTCTTCCGAGGCAGGCTCCGGTTTGGGCGGAGATTCACTCATCGCCGCGGAAAACGATCTGACTTTCGCGCTCTCCCCCTCGACCACATAGGTCTTTTTGCAGAACGGCGCGAGCAGGGGATGAGACGCCGCGGTCTCACCCAACAGACCGGCATCCGCCAGTGACGCGAACAGCTGGTGGAGTTCGCGTCCGGGTAGTGGGTACCCGAACCGATCACGAAAGATGCCCGATAACTTGGTCTCGTCCTCACACCCGGGAAGCACTTCGAGTGCAAAGAACTGCCAAGGTTCGAAATCGTAACTCTTGCTTCGCAAGTTGTCGCGCAGGACGTAGCTCTGTCGGTCGCCAGTTCCGACGCGAAAAGCCATCAATCGTTTGGCAAGGTACGCCGGTGTAGCGACCTTCTGGGTTCGATCCGCGGAGTCACGATGGCCCATTTTGGAGCTCGGATTGGATAGCATCGCTCAAACCACTGCACCAGCGACGTCTGCGTACTTCATCCACGAATCCGAGACGTTCAACCGACGGTTGGACACAAAAGTCATCGCTCAGGTTTCCGGAGGTTCTGCGCCCAATGATTCGAACGCGTAGTCTTCGATTTCCTTGATCTTCACCAGTCGGCTCCGTAACTCGATGAGGATCGCTTCGAACCAGCGCATCTGGTACTCGATGGATCGACGCTCCTCGAGGATGTCTTCGAGCGGTGCGTTGCGCGGTGGCGAGCCCTCCTCGTCGAACAGAAACTTGATACCTTCGACGAGCTGTCGATTGGTATTGAGGTGCTCGACTTGCTTTTCGATGAACTTTCTGACTTTTTTGGCCTTGAACTCGTGAATGACCGCGAGGCGCAGTGCTCGCTGTCGAGGCGTCAAAGCCTCGAGATTCGGCCTCTTGTTCACCGGATCGCCCTGAATGGGCCCGAGTTTGGCGCGCAGCTTCGGCCGATGCGTTGGCGGTTGGGTCATAGATGTCCGAATTCAGCCCTGTGGGGCGTGGCGTGACTTCAGCCCCTGTGGGGCGTGGCGTGAACTTCAGGAGTATCCGAACTCCTGCGCCAGAGCGACGACACGTGGATGCAATCCTTTGCCATCGTCTCGCCAGGGGACCGGTTTGTCCAACCGAGGAACCTTGACTTCGTGAGGCCGGAACGTAGGTCCACGGAGGAAATTGGGGTCATTGCCGAATAGCGCCGTAATCGGACCGAAACATGCAAACGGCGAACGCTCGGGGTGCATCATCTCGTCGAGGGCGGCTTGATCGTCCCGAATCCCGAGCCATTGGCAGATCCGCGCCAAATGTTTCGGCGGATCGGACATCAGGTCCTCACCGCGGATCCGCAATTGCTGTTGCGGCGGTACCATATCCAAGAAATTCAAGATATTGATGTTCAGATCGTGCCACGCGAACTGAGGCTCGATGATGGCACGATCGTCGAGGAAATCGATGGAGTTTACGTATAGCGCAAAAGCGCCATCGTTCATGCTCATCACCGATTTGCACTGGCCGACGGGATGGCGCGTGAGGTGGAGGAATCGCGCGTCCGGGAAGGCCTCGTACATCGCGACCATACGGTTGAGGGCGATCGTGTACGCGGGGCTCTTTTCGACGGGGATGAGCGGATCGATCTTTGCGACGAGCTCCTGGTACACTTCGGCCGTGGTCTTGTCCTCGCGCGCAGCGGCCCAATGGTTCGCCATCGCGATCGTCACTTTGGTTTGCTCGCCTGCGTAAATTTCAGCAACAGCTCGAAGTACGCCTTGCCGCGCCCGGGTATCGTCGCTCATTTCGTCCGAGTCGCGAATCCACAATTCCTTCAGCAACTTGACGTTGAACAGACACAGCTCCGGCAGACCGTAGGCTTGCGGATGCTGTCCGAGCATTGCATTGACGAGCGACGTGTAGGAACGCGGCGGAGCCAATAGGAATAGCGGGGCGGCCATGACACGGCCCCTCTACTTGACGATCCCTTCCACGAAGGGAACTTCGAAGCATTTCTCATGCATGATGGGCCCGTGCCCGAAATATCCCCCCTCGCCAAAGAGCTCGCCGTGATCCGCGGTGACGATGAAGTGCGTGCGGGGAGGCGCGATATCCATCAGATCACCGATCTTGCGATCGATATACTCGACACAAGTGCTTTGTTGCTGGTGCAACATCGCGAATCGCTCCGGTGTGAACGCATCTTTGATGCCAGCTGTCGCAGCTCGGGTAGCGTGTTGTCCGTCCATGGACTTGAGCACCCCATGCACGCCGCCGACGTGAGGCAAATCCTCCCCCGAAAGCATGTAAGGATAGTGAGTTTCGCCGAGATTGAGGAAATAGTAGTGCGGCTCGTCCTCGGGAAACTCCATTTCTTCGACCATGCCCGCAAAATCGTTGTGATGGGGCATCTGTTCGTAGTCGTCAAAATGGTGGCTAATCGCCGTGTATTTATTGAGCACCGGCATCGAAACCTTCGCCACGGTGCGGTATCCGAGCTTGCTCAATGCCTTGGGTAGCGACAATTCCGGAAGAAAATCCTTGAATGCGATCGAGGAGGAGCCGGTACGTTCTCGCCAATGTGCGAATTCGTCCTTGTACACTTCCGAAGCAAAAACTTCGGTCGGACTGCTGTGCGGCATCATCCCCATCGTAAACGCGTAGTGCGAAGGGGCCGTCCAGGACGCATAGGAATAACGTTTCTGCGCCGAACCGAGCCGATCGATATTGGGCGTCCTGGCTGCCATGAATGAGTCATAACGGCAGCTGTCCATCACAATGAAGACGATTGGGTTCATGCCTCGCCCTTAACCCCGTGAGTGTGGCGACGTGTTACCCGTCGCACGATGCGGATGCTATCTACACACATCGAAGAACAAGCGCTCCAAGCGCTGGACGTCTCCCGGCGTACGGTGACGATCGAGTTCGAGGTGGGTGAAGCCACCACAACATGAATCGAAACCGCGGCCTTCGCAACGTTGATTGTGTCCATAGCCATGCGATTTCCCAGCAGACGCCAGGCTGGGTCGAGGGATGACTCTAGGAATTTCAAGTGTTTCTCGCACCTCACCAGGCCGCTGGCTCGATTCCCTCGCCGCCCAATCGTCGACCGGAATCGCGTCGGCTTGGAATGCCGACTCCGTGAATGGTACGTTCGCGGTAAGTTCTCGAACGACCCGGAGTTCTCAATGACCGAACCCGAGTCCGCGAAAGTGGCTTGATCCTCACGATTTCGCGCCCCATGGTTGGGGCCCCGCATCCCATCGGGTTTGCGAAGCACGTTCGAGCCGACGACATGCAACACAACTTTCTCAAAGGCGGCCTGTTCGTATTCGTGATGCTCGTCCTGGCCGATAACCTGGGCTGTTCACGGGGGAACCCAAGCGGTGGCAGCCCAGCGGAAGAAACGAAAACCATGCCCATCCCGAGTGACGGACTAGATGACATCGACGAATCCAACGCGGACGAACCCGTAACGCTCCCGGCTGGCGCTCGAGCGCAGCGGGATCTTGCGTACGGCCCCGATCCTGCACATCGGATGGACGTTTACCTGCCCAAAGTGCCACAGAACGCGCCGGTGTTGTTCATGGTGCACGGCGGCGCTTGGATGTATGGGGACAAGGCGGCAAGCGGGGTGGTGTCCAACAAGATTTCATATTGGTTACCCAAAGGTTACATTTTGGTGTCAGTCAACTACCGTTTGTCACCGCCGGAGCCGCTGCAGCAAGCTGAAGATGTCGCGAAGGCCTTGGCGTTTGCACAGTCTCAAGCACGCCTCTGGGGTGCCGATGAAGCGCGTTTCGTCGTGGTGGGGCACTCGTCGGGGGCCCATTTGGTCTCCCTCCTTGCGTCCGATCCCTCGATCGCGCTGGGGCAAGGGGCCAAACCTTGGCTCGGGACGGTCGCTTTGGATAGTGCGGCGTTCGATGTCGGGAAGATCATGGGGACTCGACACTTTGCGTTCTACGATCGAGTGTTTCGCGACGACCCGTCCTATTGGCGCAACGCCTCGCCGATCCACCGACTCAAGACCGCGCCGAAACCGATGTTGGCTGTATGTTCCAGCGAACGTCGTATTTCGTGCCCACAGGCACAAAGCTTCGTCGACAAGGTCATCGCGTTGGGCGGACAAGCGAAAGTCGTACCGATCGCGAAGTCGCATGCAGCGATCAACCACGATCTGGGGCTACCGGGACCGTACACGGAAGCGGTGGACGCTTTCATGCGGTCGCTCGGATTGCCCTGAGACGACGAATCAAAACCCGCAATGGAGTCACGGGACGGGCAAGGCATCGAACCAAACCCGACAATCGTCTCCGCGAGCGCGCAAACAGGCGATGTGCGTGAGATTGGGCAACGAATCGTAGGTGCACGTCCGAAGCTCGTCGGCGTCGATCCGGCTGCATAGCGTGGCGATCGGACCTGCCGGGAAGACGTCGCCCGCACAAACCTCCCGCTCGCTGCCGCACTCGACTAGCCGAAGGTCACGAATCGCAAACTGGGCGGGATCGACGTCGACGATCGCATCTGCGAGCGCTGCTGGATTTGTGCTCAGTTCGCAGTCGCCAGCTCTTGGGCCGCGCCCGCAGTAGCGATCGAGCCACCGTTGATACGACACCGGAAGCGTGCAGGGCTGCTCGCCCTCCGCCCCCGTGGACAACAACTCAGCCGTGGCCGACGGGTCGTAGCTCCCGTCGAAAAAGCAACCAGCCGTTTTACCGGTACCGTGCCAATACACGTGCTCGTCGAGGACCGTTCGTGCGATCGCAACCATCGGGGCGGTGGCTCCGTGGCTGATCCCGACGAACAAGAGGTGTTCGCCCGACCAATGGGCGCGTGCCCATGCGCCGGTGGTCGCTTCGCGAATCGCTCGATCGTAGCGAGCTTGCTCATCGAGGTAGGGCACAGCCCCCGAGGCGATCGGGGTTTCGAACGCGTTGATCCAGGCCGTCGCCCATCCCTCGACGACGTAACCGGCGAGCAACTCTGGATCGACCTCGCCTTCCTCTCCACCCGAGAATGCGACGATCAACTTCGGACAAGGCCGTTCGATGCAAGCGGTTGCGTCCGTGGTGAGCGAGCAGACCTCGTTGCTGCTCGCAAGTCCCCGGCAGTCCTCGAGTGTGATGGTCCCCACAGCCGACGGTGACAAATCACCCCCCGTGGACAGCGAGTCTGAGAGCGAGGTGACCGTACCCTCCGTCACCGTATCCGCACCCTCCGTCACCGTCCCCTCACCCTCCGCCACCGTATCCGCACCCTCCGTCACCGTCCCCGCATCCCCAGTCACCGGCTCCTCACCCCCCGAGGATGGCTTCTCAGCGTTCGATGAACCCGACAACGTCGGGCGACCCGACGACGATACCGGGTCCGCTGGACAACCCCCGAGCAAGAGGCCGGCGGCGAAGAGTATCGAAGGGGCGGAACTCGGCGGTCCGGATTCCGTTCGTTGGGAAGGCCACTGGCAGCGAAACGGCAAGGACGGCACGTAGACCCTAGAGCCCAGTATAGCTGCGAAAGACCCCTTCGGAACAAGCGGTGCAGTTGGGGGGACCGCTCGGATCCACCGAGGGGTCGAATCGATTGAAATAGATGTACGGCCCGTCGTTCGTGATGAAGACCTCGGGGTCGTTGCGCATCCGCACGGGATCATCGACGGTCAACTGCCTAAGCATGGGCTGCGCCACGTCGATGTTGCTCAAGAAGACGACCCCTGGGTATCGTGCGGGCGGAACCGTTGCGGCCAAGAAGACGTAGGAATGGCCGCCATACGTGAACGGCTCGGGAGAGTTCAGCACCCCCCCGTCGGGCGAAGTGACACTATGGATCATTGTCCATGGCGCATCCGGATCGAACGAATAGTAGATGCGCAATTCCACATCGTCGACAAGGGTGGAGAGCACATAGTCGTCGCCGAACTCGGGCGCCTGCCACATCCATGGCACCGAATGCAAATCTTTGTCGCCACTATCGAACGTGAGCTGTTCGGTGTCCCCAGTATCGAGCCAGTGTCGGAATACCTGAGAGATCCCGTCGACCGGGGCCACGAATACCACGGCCCGCTCGCCCCGCACGAATCGCATCGATCGGAAGGAAGGCGGGTACGCGCTCACCGACGTTTCACTGGTTCCGTCGAACACGTTTCGCCAGTAGTGATTCCCTTGGGGATCGACGTAACTGATGCGGGGAACCATGTCTCCACTGTCGGTGCTGGTGTAAGGAGCATTGCGTCTGGAGTTGACCGTAAGAAAGGTGTGAGTCCAGCCTCCACCGATTTGTTGCAGAGCGAGCGCCAACCGAGCGTCCGCCATCGTGTGTGGCTGACCCGGCAGGAACTTCGTATAGGCGATGTGCTGAGTCCTGCCGTAGCTGAACCATTCGGGTCCATTGCCCACGACCGACAAATCTTCTGACGTCATGGCATCCGAGTCGATCAACACGCCTTTGCCGTTGGACGGCCGGAACAATCCCGTCGTAGCATCCACTGCGGCGATCCATAGGCTTCCGCTGCTGTCGACCCACGTGATCTGTCCACGGATCTGACTGTATTCAGCATCCAGCAAATCTGTCTGCTGCGACACCAACGATTCATTGGGTGTAACCGCGGGGGGTTGCGCTAGGGACAATCCAGACGTGAGCGATATACCCAGTGTTGCGACCCCAGTCGGTAGCCATCTCGAATTTCGGGCGACACGTCGACGCATAGCTTCGATGATATGCGACGCTCGGCGTGCGACGGAAACGTCAAACCCGCGAAACGTCAAACCCGAAGGCTGTGTACCCCAGAAGGAGTGAATCGAACTTCGAGCACATATGGGTTGCGGTTCCGACGCCCCCCGAGCATGAGGAATTTCGATTCTCGCGTCGTCACCTCGTTGGGACAGTCAGGGAACGTCGACGTGAGTCGCTTCCGCAATGCTGGCATCGAGACGTGAGCACTATGTCACCGGTGAAATGCCTTGGAGTTCGTGGGGGTGCTTGGAGCCAAACCCTACGACCGAGAACGACTTCAGACCGAGATGAAACTTCTTCGACGTCTTCGTTCCGAACAAACCCTCGTCCTGAACGGCTGGCCTCTTTTCCTGCGCCACGAGACGACCGTCACAACTCGGGTCCCGGAGTCCCGCGCACGAGCAACAAGTTGGCGAGAAAAATCTGCACCACTCCGCCCTCCGGCCAGTCGAACGGCACGCGAAAATGAGACATACGCGGACGAAGGCGTTGGCTGACCGGAGTCGGTGAAATTTGCGTGCAGCACGGCTCGAGCCGCTTGGAATAGCGCACGGAAGCCATGGGGTCGCAGGGTCTGCGGCGCATAAACCGAAGCGCAAAAATGCTTGGTTGCCGAGGGCTCACCGCGCGAGTAGCTCAATACGAAACCCGATTCGTCTGGATTCGTGGTTGGAGGTCTCATGCGTATCGCCCAAGTGTCCCCGCTCTACGAAAGTGTTCCGCCCAAGTCCTACGGAGGAACCGAGCGCATCGTTTCCTACATCACCGAGGAACTCGTCGCTCGCGGGCACGATGTCACGCTATTCGCATCAGGAGATTCTGAGACCCAAGCGCGATTGATCCCGGCGTGTTCGACCTCCGTGCGTCTGTCCAATACTCACGACAAATTTTGCCCCCACATCCTACTACTCGAGCACGTATGGCGTCGCGCCAAACAATTCGACGTGATTCACTATCACATCGACTATCTTCATTTCGTCACGTCGCGCCGAATGGGAGTACCACACGTGACCACCTTGCATGGTCGTCTCGACCTCCCCGAACTCGGACCCGTGTACGACGAGTTCGATGACGCCCCCGTCGTTTCGATCTCCGACGCTCAGCGGCAGCCTCTGCCCCAGGCTCGGTGGGTGAAAACGGTCTATCATGGGCTCCCGCGCAGCCTGCTCCAATTTTCACCGGGGCCCGGTGAGTATCTTGCGTTCCTAGGCCGCATCTCCCGGGAGAAACGGCTCGACCGAGCCATTGAAATCGCACGTGCGCTCGATCTTCCGCTCAAGGTGGCAGCGAAGATCGATAACGCGGACCGGGAGTACTTCGAAAGCGAGATCAAACACCTCATGAACGATCCGCATGTCGAATTCGTGGGGGAGATCGGTGATGCCGAGAAACAAGAATTCCTCGGCCGAGCGAAGGCGTTGCTGTTCCCGATCGATTGGCCTGAGCCGTTCGGACTCGTGATGATCGAGGCGATGGCGTGCGGTACGCCCGTCATCGCCTTCGCCAACGGTTCGGTTCCCGAAGTCATCGACGACGGCGTCACCGGTTTCGTCGTGAACGACATCGAAGGTGCGATTCGTGCAACGGCCAAGGTCGACTCCCTCGATCGACGGCGCATCCGCGCGACCTTCGAGCAACGATTCTCCGTCGAAAAAATGGTCGACGGCTACCTCGCCGTCTACAAGGCTCTACTCGGACCCTCGATGCCGGTAGACAAGCGCCCCTCCATGCAATTGGTCCCCCTTTCAGCGGAGTGACGGAATGAGCGACGACCATCGATTCGACGACGAACGCTACCTTGTCCAGGCACCCGCTTCCGTCCGCGACGGCACCGCCCGAGTGCTGAAACACGATGAGACGTTCGCCGTCTTGGATCGCATGGGGAACATTCCGTTCCGCGGCAGCGGGAGCTATGGCCTCTATCATCGAGGCACACGCCACTTGTCTTCACTGCGACTTGGGGTCGAATACAAGCCGCTGCTCTTGCTCGGCTCAGCGGTGTCGGCCTCGAACACCATACTCGAGGTCGACCTATCCAATCCCGCGCTCCATCAAGACGGCCATCTCACCGTTCACCACGGTGAGTTGCACATCCAGCGACGTGCCCTGCTCTGCAATGGAGCATACTGCGAACTCCTGCGCCTCGTGAACTTTGGGCGCCACGCCGTCGAGTTCGACCTCACGCTCGGATTCATGGCCGACTTTCGCGATCTGTTCGAGGTTCGCGGGACCGAACGAGTCAAACGCGGGCACTTCGGGGACCCGGTCGTGAGCCACCATGCGGTCATGTTCCGATACATTGGGCTCGATGGGATCGAGCGACGGACACGAATTAGCTTCTCTCCCGTGCCGGAACGCCTCGACAGCGAGCACGCGAGATTTCGCGTCGCCCTCGCTCCCCATCACGGGCGGGAGATCGAGATCGTCGTCTCTTGCGAAAGCGGAGTTCGGGAGGGTGTATTGCATCTACCACCCGGCCATGACGCGGTCCCATCGACCTTCGTCGCCTCCGATGGGTTTTTCGCGACCATTGCACACAAAGCAGAGGAACGCGCGGAGCACCATCGCCGACGAACCTGTACGATCGAGTCGAGTAGCGATCCACTCAACGCATGGATCAACCGATCGGCAGCCGACATCTTCATGATGACGACTGAAACTCCCTATGGGCCATATCCCTACGCGGGCGTGCCATGGTTCAGCGCTCCATTTGGACGTGATGGAATCATCGCAGCGTACGAGTGCCTATGGTTCTATCCGGACCTCGCCCGAGGGGTACTCTCCTACCTCGCTGCGCATCAAGCCCAAGCTGAGGACGCGGACGCGGACGCGGAGCCGGGCAAGATCCTGCACGAATGTCGCGACGGCGAAATGGCGGAACTTCGCGAAATTCCATTTGGGCGCTACTACGGGAGCGTCGACTCCACGCCGCTCTTCGTGATGCTCGCCGGAGCCTACCTCGAAGCGACGGACGATATATCCCTCATCGAGCGACTTTGGCCCCACATCGAGCGGGCATTGTTGTGGATGGAGCGTTACGGCGACGCCGACGGCGATGGGTTTCTCGAATATGGACGCCGCTCGAAAACTGGACTGCTCCAGCAGGGTTGGAAAGACTCGCACGACTCGGTGTTTCACGCGGATGGCGAGATCGCCCCGGGCCCCATCGCACTCGCCGAAGTTCAGTCCTACGCCTATGCGGCGTGGCGTGCTGCGGCGAAGATCGCCGAGACGCTCGATCGCAAGGCCCTCGCTCGGGAATACAATGCATGGGCCGACCGCCTACGTGAGCGGTTCGATGAAGCGTTCTGGTGTGATGCTCTTGGGATGTATGCGCTCGCTCTCGACGGGGCGAAACGACCGTGTGAGGTCAAAACGTCCAATGCCGGTCAATGCTTGTGGGGGGGGATCGCTCTGCCCGAACGAGTGCCCGTGATCGCAGAAGCGTTGCTCGGCGATTCGATGTTTTCGGGCTGGGGAGTTCGAACCCTCGCAACGACGGAGGTCCGCTACAATCCGATGTCGTATCACAACGGTTCCATTTGGCCGCATGACAATGCACTCATCGCGCTGGGCCTGGCCCGCTACGGCTACAAACAGCATGCGCTGCGGATCTTCGAAGCGATGTTCGATCTGAGCGAGGCCGAAGACCTTCATCGTCTGCCCGAGCTGTTCTGCGGATTTCGCCGTACCGAAGGACGCAACCCCGTTGGGTATCCGGTCGCGTGTGCACCCCAAGCCTGGTCGGCGGCAGCCGTGTTCGCGTTGATCGGCGCGACGCTGGGCGTACAGGTCAACGCGACAGGGAATCATCTGTGGTTTGACCGCGCCGTGTTGCCCTCAAGGATCGATTCCATTCAGATTCGGGATCTACGGGTCGGCAACGGCCACATCTCCGTCGATGTGCAGCGTCACCCGGATCAAGTGCGAATCGACATCATTGCACGTTCAGAAGCCATCGACATCGCCTGCACGTAATCCTCGCACACCCACAAGGACCTCCCCGATCACGAGTCCGACGCGCCGTGCCGTTCAACGGCTTGCGCTTTGCTGAACGGCGCGAGACCTCCGAGCAAGCGTGCGATGAGCTCCTCGACCCCCGCTCCTGCGGGGCTCGGGGTCACCCAGTCGGCGGCGCAACTCAGCGACTCGACAGCGTTTTGAACGGCGACGGTACAACCGCACGCGTTCACGAACGCGTAGTCATTTTCGGCATCCCCAACGCCGACGACATCTTCAGGAGATAGATCGAGTTCGGCGAGGGCAGCACGCAACCCGCTGGCTTTGTCGACCCCCGCCGGCAGGACCATCACGGCCCCCTTGTTGAAGACGATCTGATGTTCGAGCCCGAGATCGCGAATCGTCGTGAGCACGGTTGTTTCATACGGTTGCGATGTCGCCACGATGACTCGACCGACCGAAAGCGGTTCGACCCCGCGTTCCTGCAATGCCAGGACGAGATCGACGGGAGGCGGTGCGGCCAGGAGCCGTTCGTCCTTTCGCGCAGGGTCGAAAAGCACTGCGCCGTTCTCCGCGACCACACGATCGAACAACTCGAGCTCAGTGCACGCCTGGCGGAGATCCTCGAGCTGTCGACCCGTCACCAGCACCAGGCGGCGGCCCGCAGCGCGGAATTGCTTCAGCGCCGCGAGGGTCGACTCCGCCACGTTCCCCTCGCGGGCGATCGTTCCATCGTAGTCCGTCGCCAGCCCCATGTATGACTTCGCGCGCAACACCCATGGAGCCTACGACACGATCGCGTTTTTGCTCCTATGGCGTTCCGGACGCGAGCGCGGAGCGAACGGTCGTTCGACTGTGATTCTCCGACGGAACACCCGACGCAGCACGTCCTTCCCCCACGGCACGATCCGGTTGGAGTCCCGGGACCCGGGGCGTCATCATCCTGGCCATGACACTCCGAGGCGGTATCTGGAAGAGTGCGATGGTTGCGAGCCTTTCGACTGGGTGCTTCCTCGAAGGAGAGCCTCCGCAATTCTACGGGCCTCCTTTCTATTGCGACAACCACAGCTGCTCGAGTTCTTCGTCGTCGTTCGACCCATCGTCGGTTGGGGATGACCTTCCTCCACCCCCGGACGACACGGGAGGTCCGCCAAGGAATCTCGATCTCGTCTGTTCCGACAACCTGCTCGGTGATCCGGGGTTCGAGCAACCTTCTCCCACCCCCAATTGGGTGGAGACGACCGGTGTGTTTCCGACGATCATCTGCGATGAATCCTGCAGCCCGACCGACGGGGCAGGTCCGCATGGCGGTACTGGTTGGGCGTGGTTCGGCGGCCACGGGGAGATGGAGACCGCAACGCTGTCGCAGCCCGTCACGCTCGACGGGACCGTGGCCACGCTCTCGTTCTTCTTCTCGATCAACCGTGCGAGTATCGACAACAATGGTGTATTTGCCGTCTACCTCGACGATACCCAGCTGTTTGCCCAGAACGATGGGGTCGTCGGGGGTTACCAACACATCGAATTGGATATCTCGGACTTCGCCGACGGCCTGACTCACATGCTCCGCTTCGAGTCCGTGTTTTCAGGGACGGCGATCACGAACTTCTTCGTCGACGATGTCACGCTGCAAACCTGTGCGCCGAGTGGCTCGTCCGGGGTGGAGCGAACCGATCCTTCCACCGGGACGGGGAACGAAACGGGAACGGGTGGAGGAACGGAAACGGACGCTGGGACGACGGGCAGCTCGAGCGACGCGGCGACCGGCACGGGCGACGCCTCATCGGTCGGAAGCGAAGGCGAGTCGAGTGCAGCAGCGGACGCTCCTTCGTGAGCGCGGCCAGTCGCGCGATGAGGTCCTTGGGCGAAAAAAGGATCATGCGTCGGATGTCATCCGACCACGCTTGCTTGAAGACGTCGCGCATTCGCGCGCCGCTTGGACAAACGCCCCGCATCTTCGACGCTCGTCGACATGTTGAACACGACATGGGCGTGGCCATCCTCCAACTTCGATAGCCGCTCGTTCGAGAGTGCGGGCTAGGTCAAGCACTCTGACCATGCGCTCGAGACGTTTGCGGTCACGACCATCGAACGCCACCTGGGCATCGAGGTCGAAACCTTGGATGCGAACCTTGAGCCGCGGCTTTGCATCGGTGGGAGTCGGCTGCGGACCGATAACTCGCAACGTGGGCTGCCCCGGCGCGAGCACCGAAGAGGTCCTGGCTCTGGAGCGATGCGGCGTAACACGAAGCCATCACGGAGGATTCGGTTGCGACCTCGTTGTCACTGACCCCACGCTCGTCGCCCCATCGCTCGCGCAACTTCCGAAGCATGCGGACGACGAATGCGCTCGAGGTCGGCGGTCGTGGGTTCGGGCAATGCTGCGAACCGCAGACCCTCGCCGTCTTCGACGTGACCATCTCGGTGTGGTGGCGGCCGTGGCTCTAGGCAAGAGGCAGGCCGATCAACTCCTGCCGCATTGCGAACCCGAGCGAATGGAGGAAGTCGCGATACGTCCGCTCCGGAGGCTCCGACCGAGATCCCAGAGGGCAACGGTCCTCCAACGACGAATCCGTGAAATAGGTGCATTAGGCCCGACTCGGCCAGGTCCTTTGCTACCCCCAGGAAGCGGCTCGGCTCAAGGTGGTGATGGCGGGCTCGGCTGAGCGTCCTCCTTCAGTGCGACCGTCAGCGATTTACGCTGGCCGCCCGTGACCGAAACTTTCGTCAAGGCCGAGTTTCCGGCGGCGACTTGGTACGTGCCCTCGCGCAGGCTCAGCACGACTCGCCCAGCTCCGTCGGTCGTACCGCCAGCCGCGGGGGACCTTGCTCGTTCATCGCGACGACCTCAGTCCCACCCACCGGAGTGCCGGCTCGCAAGGCAGTCACCTCAAGCTCGCCCATCGGCGGCAGGGGGTACACGGTCTTGGTCGGGTTTTTGCCGCTCGCGACCGTCAGCGCGACGAGCGGAGCATCGGCGTAGCCGAGCGTGTAGTTGCCCGGCTCGAGCGCGAGGAGTTCGACTTGGCCGCTGCCGTTCGTCGTGCCGCCGGCCGCCGGCGAGTCGTCCGCACGCAGAAGAACCACTTTGATGCCCGGCGCGACGACTTTGGTGTGTTTGCGGACGACGATCAGAATGCCGCCCTTGAGCAGCTCGGGTCCTTCGTGCTCAGTGATGAACTCGATCGCGTTGACTGCGTTGGGCATCACTGGAGCCGCAAGCATCTCGTGCGTTGGGTCGTCTGGCTCATCAGGGGCGAGCGCCCGAGACGTCGCGAGACGCGGATCAAAAACGTCCTCGCAACTCCATACCAAGTCCCGCCGGGAGGCCAACCATGGGCGCAACGAGGCGACGGTGGTGCTGCTTGGCTCGCCGTACTGCCCCCGCGATGAGCCCGGTGCCAATGCTGGCCAGCACTACGCCAGCCCCAATGATCGCGGAGCTCCCCACGATTTCTTTCTGGTGCCAGTCGTCGATGTCGTCGCAGAATGACGGGCGAGGATCGCAATTGGCAGGCACGCGAACGTCGTCCCGAAGGTTGCCCGCAACCGTGATTCGACTGGCGCCATAGGCCACGAATCCGACGGCGACGACGATCGATCCCGTGCCCCCGAGTAGCAAACCCAGGCCGACCTTGTCGTGCGGCTGAGATCTCGACGACAGCGGCGTGGCCAGGGGCGGAACCGGCGGTTGTCGGGCCGCGTGCTCAGCCCGTTCCAACCAGGTGAATCGTTTGCGAAGGGACACGTATCGCTCGCGGTCGACGTCTAGATCTAGACCTTTGCCGGGCGTGTCGAGGAGGAGAATGTGACGATCGAGTAGGACCTGGGCCTCGCGGAGTGGAATCGGCACCTTTGCGGATACATCGCTGCCGGTCGATGGCTCGCGAAGCTCTTCGAAATACCATGCTTCGTAGGCCGCAGCCGCAGCGACGACGAGCTCGCCCCCCGTACCATCACTCGACCTGGTCTCATCGTTGAGCAAGCCATATGCCCCCACGAAGCAGCGAGCGGCGACGGAAAACTCCCCGCGTTCGAACGCGGCTTCAGCCGTCTCACGGGCACGAAACCAAGCCTCCTCTGCGGGCAGGTGGCCGCCGGTATCACCCGTACAGCCGTCGACGGCGGGACGCTGATCGAGACTAGGCTCGGATGCCGGTTCGCGGGAACGCTCTTCGATGTCGACCCCGGTCAATGCAAACAACGCGATCGCGTGCAGGTGCATGGCGTCCTTCGTGGGCGGGTGCTTTTAGGAGCCGAGGTCGACCACGATGCTAAGTTCTTGCTGGTTCGGGGTCGAGAATCGGTGACCGTCGATCTTCGGTCCGATGCATCGCTGGAGGGCCTGGCTCCGAGTGCGGACCCAATGGATCGTGCCGTCCTGCTTGGTGCTGAAGACGACCTTGTGGGTGCTTCTCGGGCCAGGAACTTTGCAAGCGAGGGCTCTCGCAACAATATCGGCGTTCGAGAGGATCTCCCGGTCTCGATCGGGTGGGGTGGCCGGCGGATCGGTCGCGGTGCTCGCTGGACTCGCGATCGAAGCCGGGCCATCAATAAGGGGTATCTCCGCGGTTGACGATGGAATCGTCGGGTCGACGCCCTCGGCTGTCGGCTGTCGATGCCGGTCGACCGCGCCGATGGTTGATGAGTGCCGACCGGCTCGCTTGTCGTGCCGGTCGAAAGCTCCGAACGCCGGTGGTTCCCGAGCGGTGGAAAGCGATCCGCGGGGCGTAGGAGCCGTTCGTTGCTCCGCCTCGGGGTCTCGCGGAGGCGCGAGTGCAGCTTCCACCGTACCCACGAAAGCGACCGAGCCACGATGCTCGACGTCGACCGGCAGCGTATCGCGGGCTGTCGTCACGTGAAGCTCGGGAGACCCGTGGGGTATCGACCCGACGCGTTCGTCTTCGGCTTCTGTGACGAGCAGCGCCGGAGGCTGCACTCGAGCAGATGGTGCGAGGGTCGAACCGTCTCTCCAAAGGGAAACGGATGTGGCGAGACACGCACCCGCTGCAATACCCGCGATGAAGGTCGCCGTTGACCGGCTCGGTCGCGAGCTTCGATGCGTCTTCAGAACACTATCGAGGTCAAGGGTGAGCCGCTGGGTATCCGCTTTCACATCCGCGAGTCGACCATGCAAAGAATCGATCGACGGCCGTTCGAAGGTTCGGATCGTTTGGATCTGCGTTCGAAGGCTCGCGGTCTCGGTGAGGATGTCCTGCAGCCTGCTGTGGAGCGGGACAACGGCGTCGACGCGTTGACCGAGCTGTTGCAGGACCGACTCGAGGCGAGCAAGGTCCCGAGTCGCGGTCTCGAGGCCTAGGGTTCGCGTCGGCGAAGCGTCTCGGATGAAGTTGTCGAGGTGTTTTTGCATCTCGACCGCCGTGGGGCGAGCGTCGATGTTCCAAGCCAGCGCTTGGTCCAAGACTTCGAACAGGGCTTGCGACATTTCACGGGGGCGCTCGCGACGATCATGCTGGTCTCGCGGCCGTCGTGGCACTTGACCCGTCGCGACCTCCCACAAGATGGCGCCGACGGTATAGACATCGGAGGCGAGGGTCAGCGGCTGTCGCCGGGCTTGTTCCGGGCTCATGTACCGGTCGGTCCCCGCCCAATATCCACCATTGCCCATTCCCGTACTGCCCATGGCGCTGGCACACATCACCCAAATGCCCAGATCCGCGATCTTGACCCTCCATTCGTGGCCCGAGCAGGTAGCGAAGATGTTGTCTGGTTTGAGATCGCGGTGCACCCAGTTGTTGGCGTGCATCTTCGCGAGGCCGCCCAGCACTTCCCTTCCGAGTTGAGCGACATCCGTGAGAGAAAACGCAGTCGGTCGTTCACCGACGCTTTTCAAGTGTCGAGCGAGGGTCGGCATGTCGACGAATTCCATGACCATGTAACAAGGTCGACATCCTTCCTCGCTGGCCCCGAAGACGCGTACGAAATTCTCGGAGGATCGACCGAGCAACTGGGTAGCGTCGGGCTCCTTGTCGAACATCTCCGTCGCTCGTCGAATGCTTTCGAGTCCACCGATCTCCTGAACGACTTTGATCGCTCGAAGACCGTGGTCGGCGCTTTCGATTCCACGCTCGTCGAATGCACGAAATACGGCTCCCATACCGCCACGACCGATCGGTTCATCGAGCACGTAGCGGCTGTCGAGTCGGTAGGGCAGTTGCGGCCATCCGCCCGAAGGCATAGTCGCGTTGCATTTCCTCGTTGGGCAGCCAGCGATCGGATCGTCGAAGACGTTCCAGCACCTCGTGCAGAGGTAGCGGTCCGTTGCGAAGACCGTCAACGTCGATGCCAGAGCCATTGGTTCGGGTGCGGCGGCTCGGGGAGTGCTCTGCGACCCCGCTCGAACGCGACGTAGCCACGCCTCGCGTTCGGGGCCGTAGGTGTCGGAGTTTGCGTGTGGAGATGGTCTCGAGACAGGTGGCTCGGAGGCTCCCGATCCGGCGTGGCTCGGGGTGATCTCCGACGGGTCGCTCACCCTAGGAACGCTACATGAAAAGCTTGGTTCATTGGATGGTGGGCTCGCGTGACGGCGAGGCGATTGAGGACGCCTTGAAGCTCCGCCTTTCGTTGCGACCCGCCGGTTTTTTTTGCTGGATCGTCCCGTGTGATGAGCAGCCGGACGAGGAGCCTTCGCGGATGGCCGCGGGAATCCATTCACGCTCCGCTGACAGCGAGGCGCTAGATACCCGCTGAGTGGATCCGGAACAGTGTTCAGGCGCCAGCCAGCCGGAATCTCGTCGACTCTGCATACACTCCAGGTGAATGACGGGCGACGCGGAAGACTTCGCGCTACTGACGCGTTGGCGGGATGGGGATCACGCTGCAGGCGATGAACTGACCAAGCGCCATTACGACACTCTCCGTCGATTCGTCGCTGCCCGTGTTCACGGATTTCACGGAGACGAAGCGGCAAAGGCGGAGCTCTCGCGCGACATCACGCAGCAGGCTTTCGTGAAGCTCTGCGAAAAGAAGCACGATTTCCGTGGGCACTCCAAGTTTCGTACGTTCGTGCTCGGCATCGGTCACTTCACGCTTCTCGAGTTTCAGAAGAAGAGGCGCAAGGACGAGCACCGCTTCGAGCCGCTGACCGAGACCCAACCCGATGGGAAGCTCGACGTGGGCATATCTACGTTGTTCGCCCAGCGACAGGAATTGAGGCGGTTGGCGGATGCGTTGGCCGAACTACCTATCGAGGACCAAGCCGTGTTGCGCCTCCACTACTTCGAGGGCTTGTCTCATCGAGAGATCGGTCAACAGCTTGACGCCACGAAAAACCAAGTCAACGGCCGGGTCGCTCGGGCGAAGGCCAAACTTCGCGCGGTGTTCGAGCGAGATCATGGGCCGACGACGGAGGGGGAGCTCGATGACGTGCTTCGGGACGTACTCGAAGTGCTTGGGCGTGAAGCCGGTCGGCCGATAGTCGACAACCGGGCGGGCTGACCTCGGGGGTGGACCCTGGGCGGGGGGACCTCCGAGCCGTTTTGGCTTCGTCTTGGTTCGGTGCGTCTGGCTGAGAGTTTTGACCCGAAGCGTTTGTCGGGAACGGCCACTCATGGTTTCGAGGTGTTGATGATTTCTACGACGAAAGGTAGCGCACCGGTTCGTTCACCGGTCGAATCCAATGTACACGGCAAGTTCCTTCGTGTTGGTTCGTTCGAGCGCAAACGTACAGGAGGCACGTCGTTGTCCGTATGCGCGTTCGCCACGCTGACGGGTTGCTTCGAATCGTTCCCCGATCTTGGTTACGGGTCGACGTCGGATTCTGCCGCCAATTCGGGGGAAACGGGTCAGGACTCCTTCGAGGCGAGCACCACCAAAGACGGACCCGAGAAGGACTCGAGCGACGCGGATAGTGGAGACCCATCTGTTACATCGAACGGAGGCTCGACGGAGGGGACGAGCGCTGACACTACCGCCGGACCAGGTTCGAGCGGAGGAAGCATCGGGTCCGATGCCGATACGACGAGTACGGCTTCACTGGAGGAATCAACCGGTATCGATACTGCCAACGAGCCAGGGTCCGGATCAGGCGACACCGACCAAGGCACCGACGCACCCTGTGAGCTTGACGAACCGTTCAGTACTCCTCGGCCGCTGACCGACATCAACCAGGCGTCCTATCAAGACTCCTCGGTTTACCTTATTGAAGATCAGCGGACGGCTGTCTTCATCAGTACTCGCCCAAACAACGCAGGGGTGCCGAGGACGCACAACGTTTGGACTGCGTCGCGAGTCGCAATAGATTCAGTGTTCGATGAAGCCGCTTTGCTCGAAGGAGCGAATCAGATCGGTGGTTTTACGTATAGCGTGGCTATTGCACAGAATGGCTTGAACCTGTATATACAGGCCGATCCGGCGGGTATTTCGCAGCTTTTCTTTTCGACTCGGAACTCGTTGAGCGAACCGTTTCAACCGCCTGGACTCCTTGCATTGGGTACTGTCGACGGGGGTGATCCCTGGATCGATGAGGATGGGAGACGGCTCTACTTTGAGTCGAGTGGAGGTATCTTTTTTGCCGACGGAGAAGGTCCGGATTTTACCTCCGCGATCCCACTTGCGGAGCTGAATTCTGGTCAGGATGACGGTTCGCCCGTTCTTACGCAAGACGAGCTCACTATTTACTTCCGCCGTACACCGATAGGCGAAGGGGCGGGAATGGAGATCTGGATGGCTAGTCGCGCAAACCGAAACGCACCATTTGATGATCCGCGCGAGGTGGCGGAACTGAACTCTGATATTGAAGACGTACCCAACTGGATAAGCCCGGACGGGTGTCGAATCTATCTTCACAGGTACTCTGCGGGTTTGTCGGACCTCTACGTTGCAGACAAGCCTGGAATTTAGCGCGACCAGCAAGTGCCCGTGACTCCCGGCCCTGGCCGAAGCGTTTCTTTGGGAACGGCTTCTCATGGGGTTGAGGTGCTCAGCAAGGATAGCGCATCCCCCATTCTTTATCGATCCCGCCCTTCCGCTTGACCACTCCCATGACCACCCGCTCCACCGCACCGACCCCGATCGGTCAAACGCTCGATGGTCGATTCAAGATCATCCGACTCCTCGGCGAAGGCGGCATGGGATCGGTATACGAGGCCCATCACCTAAAGCTCGACGTTCCTGTAGCCGTCAAAGTCCTCGACGATCGCCTCGCGCGTGACGAACGTCAGCGCAAACGCTTCCTTCGCGAAGCTCGCTCGGCCGCTCGGATCCACAACGAACACGTCATCCACATCATGGACTTCGGCGGGGAGGACTCCCTGCCATTCTTCGTGATGGAGTTGCTTCGCGGAGCCGACCTCGACAAGCTCCTCAATCAGGAAAGCAAGCTCCCGTGGCCGCGGGCACGAGAGATCTTGGTCCAGGCGATCCGAGCCCTCGGTGCGGCACACGAGATCGGAATCGTGCATCGCGACGTCAAACCTTCGAACATCTTTCTCCTCCACCGGAGCGGAAGCTCGTCGCATGTGAAGGTGCTGGACTTCGGGATCGCAAAAGTTGCGGAACCCGGAGCAGAAGCGGGCGCATTAACTCGGACCGACGAGGTCATCGGCACCGCGTTCTACATGTCGCCCGAGCAGGTCCTTGCGCAACCGGTCGACGCCCGAACCGATATCTATTCACTCGGGATCGTGCTCTTTCAAATGATGACCGGAACGCTTCCGTTCACGGGCGTAAGTGCATATCAAATCATCGACCAACACGTCCGTTTGCAACCTCCGTCTCCATGTTCGATCGAGCCATCGATTCCCGCGGCGGTCGAAGAGCTAATCCTTCGCGCAATGGCGAAGTCTCCCAATCAGCGATTCTCGACCATGGGGGAATTCGAACGAGCGGCGTTAGCAATCCCAGACGGTGATGACATGACCGTCGCGTCCATCCTTGCGCCGCGCCACCTGCATGAGCGAACGAAGGAACGGTTGAGTTCGATCGCTCCCGGAACCCGCGGGGAACGGACGGCACTGTTCGAAAACGGTTCGGCGCAACGACAGAGCCAAGCCGCAACCTCGCCCGTAGGCTTGGATCTCGAACCGACCGAGGCTTCACGTTCTCGATCCCGAAGATTCGCGGTCAACCGTCGCGGCATCGCACTCGTTTGCGCTGCACTGGTGACGCTGGGCGGCAGTGCGACACTATCCGTCATAGCGTCGAATCCGGGTTCCGACTTCCCAAGTACGGTTCAGATCGCCCGGCCAGCAACGTCGGCCCCATCACCACCGCCAGAAATCGCGTCGGTCGAACCGACGTCGCAGGACCAGGCCGAACCCATCCTACAAGAAGCGCGTGCGGTTCATGTCGAAGACCCCCCGACATTGGATCGCGCCCAGCCTTCGTCGACGACCCGACGAGAACAGACGCCACAGCGTTCTGCACCAAGAGCGGCTCAAGCTGCCGAGCCCCTTTCGCCCGAGACCACGCCGCCACCGGAGACATCCCAGCGAGCCTTCTCCGATGCCTCGACCCTCAAGCTACTTCAAAGCCGGGCGCGTCGGTGCAAGGTCGAGACAATGGTGACCGCGAAGTTCCAAGTGATGATGGACGGGACCGTTCGCGCAGTTCGGACGATTCCATCGAACGATTGTGTGGAAGAGATCATCGAATCCGCCAAATTTTCCCCACGCTCCAAGAGCGCCGAAGACTCATCACATTCGGCGATCACGAGCCTGAGTTTCGAGGTGACACCATGAATCCCACTCCCCACGCAAAGCGGTCGTTCAACCCCAGTGGCCCCAGCTTCTCCGCGGTTCGAGTTCTTCTCGGCGGGCTTGGCCTCACGCTCGCTTCCGAAGCCTCGGCCCACGCCATGCATCCGCTACCCCATCGAGGGGCATGGTTCGCACCCACGACCGAGGACGCATATGCCAAGACGCTCGAGGAAGCTGAACAAGCCGTGAGGGACCGACGGATCCTCGTCGCGCTCGACCTGTACCATCGTGCATACGAGCTCCTGCCGATCGCTGAACGCTCCGGAACGCTTGGCTCGGATCTCATCGAATTGGCTTCGATCGATGCGCAGGATGCCTATGAGCGCGGGACCCGAGACGTGGAGATGCTTGTTCGCATGATCGCCTTGCTGGACGCACATCTTCGCAACGTCGGAGTCTTTCGCCCCGAATCCGACACATCGATTCACGAATCATCCAAAGCTCGATTCGAAACGTACCTGTCCGACCTTCAATCCGGAAAGGCGGAAGTTTCAACATCACCAACATCCGTCGCTCTCGACACCTCGGCAGCGGCGACGACCGCCACGATCGCTACGGCGATGACAACCGGTACGATCCGCGCGACCGTCGAATCGCCCGATCCACCTTCACGACCCAAGATCTCGGATCCCGTCCGCAGCATGCGGGGTCCGAGCCGAGCGGCGTCGATTGGGCTCGTGGCCGGTGGTGGCCTTGGACTCGCGGCCGGTGCTTCACTCTTGGGATATGGAGTTTGGTATCGCGGCCAGGTCGATGCGGAGTATGCTCGAGGACGACCGCAGTGCGAATCGCTCGATCCTGTGAACTATGAATCGTGCGTACGCTCCGCGGAGGACTATCTCGAGACGGGTCGTTCGACCACGAACGGACTCATCGCAGGTGGAGCGGCTGTAGCGACATTTGGTGCTGCTGCCTTCGGCACCGGAATCTACTTCTTGGTCCGTCGCAAACAACCGCAACGCTTCGCCATGGTGCCCACGATCGGTGCCACGTTTGGATGGCAGGCTCGCGGAACGTTTTGACATGGCAACGGTGCGTGAGCGATAGCCCGAAGCACCCTGTCTGCTACTTGCAGTGGCTCACGAGGTCATCAGCATCCCGTGTGCTATGGAACACCGTCCGCGCGAGTGCCCACGCGGCGCCCGCTCGTGCCCTTTTTCTTTCCGCCCCCCTTGTTGTCCGCGGACCCAGGTGGGTCGCTGGAGGGCGGAAGATGCGAATTTCGCGAGTTTCGCCCAAGCTTCTCTGTTTGCTCGACAACCTGCTTGAGCAATGTCGCGACCTACCGCTTGAGCGCCGCGACCTCGGCTTACAGCTCGGCTATCCGCGCATCCTTGGGGTCGGGCGCTTCGTGTCGATCCCCTGGTCCTTGTGGTTTCTCACACTCGGGAATCAGGGGGGGTGAACGGTTACCCGGAGCACTTTGCTTTCCAGGGCTGCGTTCCGGTGGTCGTCCACGGCCCCTCTACATATTCACGCAACAAACCACAAGTTGCGCGAACCACGCTTGCCACTCCTAAAACGGCGAAACCCGAGTCTGACATCTACCGCCTCGCCGTCTGCGCGAACTCGCGCACTTATCGTGGTGGGGGTTTACGGTTGGACAACAGAACCGGAAGCTACGGGGACGAAGCCCCTAGCGAATAAAAACTCATGCCCAATAGAAGAGAAAGCGAACTCGAGAAATTGCCGTATAGTCTCATCCACATCGCCCTCCGCGTCACGCTCGATCGTATATAGCAGGAGGGGCCTTGTCAGTGGATAAGAGTTGTCGATCAGTCTACTGGGAGACGGCCTTACCGCCTGTCCGATCCTGTCATCTAGGATCGGAACGAACGTCACATCTCCTCCGAGGGCAGGTCCGAGAGAAACATAACCAACAGATAGCCGATCACTTGCGACTGTAGAAATAAGTTCGTATGAGTCGGAAATTTCCCTTTCGACGCTAAGGTCTTGGTCCGACTGCATCCCGATGAACCTTCGAAAGGTACTCGTCGTTCCAGACTCGGAAGGTCGAGCAAAGGCTCGGATGGCGCCAAGTGGTTGCGGAACAGCTTCACCCGAAAACCCGACGAACCCCCAATCGCCGATATCCCCTAGAAAGATGCCCCGGAGTTCTGCCCTAGATAGGCTGCGTTCATGGATGTTTCCGTTCCCGAATATGGGGTTGTCTCGATTAACAATTATGACGACGCCATCCAAAGCGATCACGGTTCCAGAAAGAGTTCTATTCGTGAACGAATTGCGAGTCTGATCGGACATCCAGTCAGACGAGGCGGCAACATCACATGATCTGTCTGCAAGACGCTTCTGTCCCTCCAAACTGCCGCGCAACCTCATTTCGAACCGAGCGTCGGAATTCCAAACAGCAATCTCCGGCGCCCCCTCTTCGTGAGGCAATCCATCCACATGATTGCGAGTTCTCTCTTCGAGGAAGACGGCTTCGCCTTCGCGCACCAGGAAGGCTTTTGTCAAGTCTTCTAGAGCGCCCTTCATGCTGTTGCTCCCGCAGACTCGAACGAGCACCAAGTCAGTTTCAGTGTCGGAAGCGCAGTCGCACGCGACCCCCCTCTGTGGTGTGTCGGGGGGGGGCGTTGGAGCCATGTTGCTCGCGCACCCGCACAGGAAAGAAAAAATGCACGCGAAGCAGGCCTTGCGCCAAGGTGATTGTCGCTCCATTTACGGTCCTTCACTTTCGCCGATCAACGATGCCTATCGGATCGAAACTCTTCAGCGTACGATGGTATTGGATCGGGCATGGTCGCCGAAGTGGGTTCGCCCGCGGGCTCAAGGTGCTGGATAGTGGGCGTGGAGGGGGGAGTCGTTCGGCGTGGGCCTCTTTTCGCTAATTCGGCGTGTGCGCTCGAGGGTTCTGGCGGTCGGACATTAACGTCCGACTCGGCGGGTTTGATAGGACCGGTCATCTCAACCTCGACGGGCATAAGCAAAGAACTGGTAACTACCAGTTTCTGAGCGTCCGCAGCATCCGCCACAGGTTCATCGGGCTTATCCCTCATCGTTGCAAGGTTGAGTACAACCTCGTCGGCCAGGGGTTCGTTAGGCTCATCCGTCGTCTCCGTCGTCGTGAGCTGCTCAAGTTTGTTCTTCGTTGGAGTCTGATCAGCCTCGCCATTCGTGACGTGCTTGTTGTCGGCGGAGAACACGTATATCAGCACACCTGTCCAGACCGACACGACAATACCAGCGACAACGAGGACGCTCTTGAAAAGCGGTCCCCTAGCACGCCGTGTTGCAACGAGAGCACGTCCAGTCTGCCTCCCAGTCGCAGTCGGCAATTCGGCCTGAGACACACCCGATAAGGATTGCTTGGCTTGCTCGCGTACCCGCTTACGTACAGCGGAAAGCTTGGACTCAAGATCCAACTTCTGTTCGTCGAAACAATTCTTCCAGTAGTCCGTCGCAGCTTGCCGCCATGTCGGACTCAAGGTGCATTTTAGGAAGTCGTCCAGGGCATTTTCAAACAATTTCGCAGTCGGATACCTACGATCAACGTCATTATTGATCGCTGTCACGACAATCTCCCGCAACAGCGCATCAGGCCCCGAAAGCTCGACCTGTGGGTTGAAGACTATGCCTACCTCTTTGAGGAGTTGATAAATTTCAAGGGATCCGTACCCGGTCCAAAGTCGGTATCCAAACCACGCCTCAAAAAGGACGAGGCCCATGCTGCAAATGTCGGCCCGCAGATCATATGTCTCACCGCGGGCAATTTCTGGCGCCATGTAAGCTGCAGTCCCTCGGATGATGGGACTTTGTATTGAATTTGCGACGCTCATGAACTTCGCAATGCCGAGATCAACGACTTTTGCCACACCAGCGAACGTGATGATGATGTTGCTCGGTTTAATGTCACGATGAACAAGACGATCCTCGCCGTCTTGAATACACTCGTGTATTGCGTGTAGCCCCTTCAACACGTCACAGAGCAGAGCTACGAGGTAGAGACGGCGACGGTCACCTGCAGGTACTTCTTTCCACTCCTTAAGTAAATCAAATAGGTCCTTCCCCTCGAGCAACTCCATCACGATACAGGGGTGATCTCGCATCACGACGGGAGTTTCGGAGATCCAGACCACATTCTCGTGCCGGACCCGACTTGCGCAGCCCAGTTCTCGCCACACTTGTCCGGCAGCGGCGGCGTCCTTACTGATTGGATCGTTCGTAACCTTGATCGCAACGTCTGTGTCGGTGTCGGGGTCGAAGGCTTCGTAGACGACAGCCATACCGCCACTACCGATTTCGCGGACTATGAAGTAGTGTCCAACTTGCGACCCCGCTTGCAGTTTCAACACGTCTATCGAAACCCCCGTTCAAATCTACGATACAGCATGAGGGATCCGAACAAGTGCCATGACGGAGACGATTCTGTTACGTCGGGTGACCCACGGTCCAGGAGGTGGAGTTTACATTTTGCGTCTGCTGCGTGAGTCGTCGACTGCCGGGTGATATCGCGGATGTCCCGACGATCCAATGTCGTCAGGCGCAAACCGCGTTGGATAGCCTGCGGGCGAGTGGTTAAGACGAGGGAAGTGGCAAGATGCGTTCGCGGATGGCGCGCGAGGTGGGGTGGGGTGGGGTGGGGTGGGTCCCTCAAGCTGGTAAGCGCTGCTCGGGAAAGTCTCGCGGTAGTTCACCACGGCGACCCAACCACTCGAGGTGGGCGCGTTTTTTCGCGCTCATCAGAACATATGGGCCTTCCCGCGCGATGTTTTACAACGGGTTACTGTCAAACCCGTGCTCGTGATGCATCGGGTTCGGGGTGTCGTCTCGGTAGCACTTCCCATCCTTCTACATCGCAGGTATGGCGAGCCGAAAGCTGAGCTGCCGGCTGGGCGGCCCACGAGATGGGGGGGGGTTCCACTCGTCGTTGGACTTGCGAAGCAACCCGTGTCGTTGTAGTCCGGCGACGATGGCCTCGGCTGTCGTTGCTATTTCTCGGATACGCCCAGCCAAGAAGGGGGCGAGTACGAGCGGTTTGGACACGTCGTGACATCGAGTAAGAACACCCGTGCGAAAAGCGAAGACCAGGGCAGTCGCCGACGCGGTGTCTTCTTCGTCGGTCGCACATCACCCGCTCCGGTCCCGCTTCGATGATCGAGTGGGTCGAGCAGCGAGCCGCCGTCGAACAGTGCCAATTGGAGCGGAGGGCGAGGCGGTGGCTGATAGGGCTTGGGGATGGCCTGAGCACGCAGGTGATGATGAGCCGACAAGACGCCGAAGCTTCCTCACGGCCCGTCCGGGCCTGAAGGCCGCAGCAGATGGAAACTTGGGCGGCGGGACCAAAGCGGCGAGTCGCGCGATGAGGTCCTTGGGCGAGAGGAGGATGCTCGCCGTGCGATCCGACCACGCCTGTTTGAAGCGTCGCGCATCCGCGCGCCGCTTCGACAAGCGCCTCGCGTCTTCGACGCTCGTCGACATGTTGAACGCGACGCGGATGCGGCCATCCGCCATCTTCGTCAGGCGCTCGTTCGAGAGTGCGGGTCGGGCCAAGTACCGGACCATCCGCTCGAGGCGTTTGCGGTCGCGACTAGTGGACTAGCCGACTACCTAACCACGCGACTCGCACGAATTCAGGCCTCTAGACGCTATTTTGAGCATCCTCGAGGCCTTTTACAATTTCTGCCCCAATCGCGCCCCCCGCTCAAACACGCTCCCGCTGGCATGTCTTTTGGAGAATCTGGGAGAACTGATTTTGAGCTTCGTTGCGGACGGGAGCGTTGTCCCAGACTCGGTCGGAGGTGTTGGCACGGTGGTCACGGCTTGTGCTCTTCAAGGAACCTGCGCAGATCTTGAAGCATCCCGGGGACGTCGTCCGGCTTGAACGAAGGATCTCCGTGGGCAGCGGCATTGCCAACGCCTGACAGCCAGAGAACCTTCTTGTGCACCAATGCGTCGTAGACCGGCACCTTCACCAGGTCTTCACTCATCTTGATCAGCTTCGCATATGGGATCCCGTTAGCGGTACACAGGCTCTTGATCGCTGTCTCGAGAACGACCCGACCGATCACGGCGGCCGGAGAATCGTAGCCGCTTCTGAGTAGTTCTTCGGCCTGTTCGAGCTCGTCGTCAAACACCTCAGCTCTAAGAAGGGCAGGAAACGAGTTCAGCCAACCGTTCTCGAAATCTTCCTTGGCGGCGCGAAAAGAAGGCTCGGCACGCAAGAGCAGATCGCGGTTCGTATCCCCGGGTAGGTAGGTCGTAACGGCCCCGGTGAAAGACTTCAGGAACTCCTTTGCAGGTTCCGATAGCTGGGCTAGGAAGGTCGTTACCTTCACGTTCCACTTTTTGTATGCTGCATCGTCGACGAAGCTGCGGCGGTCCCCAGAGGTGCCGGTATGCTGGGTCATCTTGACGGCTTCAAACTCCGCGGCAAGTTCGTCAAATCGTTTCTGAAGGAGCAGTTGCTTCATGAGGACGCGAGATCTTGGCACCCGTTTCGTCGCCCTCAAACCATCTTCGATGCATCACGTCTGTGTCGACGGCCGATTACCTCGGTGGTGCTCGACGCCGTTAGGCCGACCCGCGAAGTCGCCATCGTCACACCCGTGGTGACCCAGCCGAGCAGAGGGACCTCTCGACCCCCGCGTTGGCGTTGGCGCTCGTCCAAATCCTCCACGAGTCGTTCGAGTCGGCGGCGAGTCGATGGCTCGACGAGGGGGCCAAGCAACGCACACGCGATGACGAGCGCGGTGACGTCGTCGGCCTCGGGATCGAGCAACGGCAGTACAAACGTCGGATCGGCAAGAAATCGACGCCTCGTCTGGGCGCAATACTCGATCCGCGCGCCCGCTTCGTCGTTCAGCCACTTGATCGCTTTCAAAACTGTGGGCTTGGGGGTCCGACAACGGCGGACAAGGTCCTCCACAGAAACGCCTGCGTGCTGCTCTCGCAATGCACGGTGGATGCACCTCGCGCAGCGCAAGAGCTTGGTATCTCGATGCGACGTCGGCACGCTCGATGAGGCCCGACATGGACCGATGGCAAGCCTACCGGATCACCGCACCGGCCCACGGGAATCCGCGGCTCGAAAGCGGTCTACCTCGAAACGCGGCGTCATCCTCGGAAATGGGAGCCTTGGAACCGGCCAGATCGGCCTCGACCGAACAGCAGGGGCGACCCCGCTCTGCCGACTCGCAATGGAAGAAGAATGAGATGCTTGGATTCGGGTCGGAACCGATCGGCCTTCTCGGCAAGCCTGCTTCACCTTCGGGAAGCTTCCGACAGCTCCGGGAAGCCTTCCGACACGCGAGCAAACCCTTCCGACGCGCGCACGAAGCTTCCGCCGCGAAAACGAAGCTTCCGTGACGTCTAGGAAGCCTCCAAACCGCGTGCGAAGGTCTATTCTCGATCTCGGAACGCTTCGACCCTTCGCCGAAGGCCGTTCCGAGCGCGTCGGAAGCTTCGTTTTCGCGGCCGAAGCTTCGTTCGCGCGTCGGAAGCCTTCGAGGCGCTCTCCCGATGCTTCCAAGCCCCATTTCACCCGGGTTGGTTCGCGTCGGGCCTTCAATTCGCGACGCCCAGGCAGTTTCGGCGATGGCGACTCGAAGACCCGGTCGCGGCCATCACACGGTTGGTTCGATCTTTGGAGCCTTACGATTCGCGAGACCCAGACGGATCAGATATCCGCGCTTCTTCAAGACCGCACGGGCAGTTGCCGACCAATCGTCGAACCACGCCTTGAGTGCGTTGAGCTTGAGGAGCCGCTCTTCATCGGGATCGGCCTCGGGCACCTCGGGAAGCGTGGTCGTTGGCCCAAGGGCGATGTCGACGAGGTTTTTGAGTCGCTTCCTTTCGTCGCGCGTGAGGCCGCGCGTCACCAATACCTCCATCGCCTTCGCGTCATCTTTCTTGGTGATGATGGGAGACCCATTGACGCCCTTTTCGAGTTTGTCCACCCTCGCCAGGAACGTTGCGACGCCTTTCACCGATTCGGGCCCGGTCGAGGCTTTGAGGTCCTCGAACACGTAGTCGTGCGCCTTTCGAGCCGAGCGATATAGAGCAGCACTGTAGCGAGCAAAGTTGGGCTCGTCCCATGCGTCGAGTTCGGCTTGGGCTTCCCGAGTGGCCTTGGCCTCTTCTGTATCGAGTTCGGGGGTCGTCGCCTTCCGCTCCGCCAAACAGGCCAAAAGGAGTTGTCGGCCTTCATCGATGTCGTCATCGGTCATTCCACCATGGGCGAGGCGGGTTCGGATGAATGCAACGGCACCCATACCTTGAAGAAATCTGGCAACGCGAGCAGGCGTTGCCTCGAGCACTTCTATCGAGTAGTCGAGTTCGATCGCCATTCAATTGGCCTTTCAGTGAGCACGGTTCGTGCTCGGGGTACGGCTCATACTATGAACCGCTTCGTATTCATTGCAACTCGACGAGACATCCGAGATGAGTTGCTCCTTCAAAGAACCGGCTATGGGGCCGGTTCTCAAATCGGATGGGGCACTACGAAAACGCAAGAAATTGTATCAGATATGGCACCTTTTGTGACGTCATTGCCTCAAACACTACCCGCTCCGGTAGCGCACGATGATCACGCCTGGCCCTAGAGGACAATTTCACGAAGACGGGGGAGCTGATATCTCCTCCTTTGTCACCGGGTGCGGACCGTCCGATCGGACGTGGAGGACATCATCATAACCACGAAGAGATGACTTCGAGCATGGCCGTCTGCACCCAAGGTGAAGCTAGAAACGGCCAGAGAAAAGGAGCCCAACGGTGTTCCGATTCGCTTGGGGCACAACTGCAACCGCACGGTTCCGCTTTCGTCGGTGGAGGTTCACGCCGATCATGGCACCACCGACAGCCGTCACGACAAACCCAGAAACCAGAGTGATCACGCCGAGCGTTTGGGTGTTGTTCGTCGTGACGATCGTGCGTGTGTCCGCATCTGGGGCAAGTTCCTCGTCCACGACGCGACCGTGAATCGCAAGCAGAACGATGCCGGCCGCAATCCCGAGGCCACCCAAGGTCATGACACCGATCCCGGTTTTGCCAAGTGGATCGAGCGAACCGCGAGCCGGAACCGGAAAAGACGATGACGCGGGAGTCGGCTCCGGTTCGGCGTCCGGCGGAGTTGCGAGGGGTGGAGATGCGGGCACAGGCACCAATTTGGACTGTTCATCGAACGCGACGACCATCTCGTGCAACGCGGTGATGAGACGCTCGATGAGCTCATCTTCTCCACAAGTACATGTGAGCGAGTTCGTGAGGCGGTTGGCACCTTCACCGATGGCCAACGTCGCGATCTGCCCACCATTCGATGGGTCCGAGACCCATGCAACGTCGATGGTTAGAAGTACCGACGAAGCGCTTGCAACAAGCATCCCGCTTTGCTGGAGCTCAAGCGTCGCTCGGCGTTCGAGCTCCTGGCCGATCGCTCGATTCATGGCGGCATTCACAGACAGTTGCACGTTGACTTCGATCCGGACGGATAAGGTCTCGTGCGGTACGGTGGGTGAGGAGAGAGGTTCGACGGCTGGAGCGGTGGTCTCGACGTCACTGGAACCAGTGGGCTCAGAGGAGACGATCGCGAGAACCACACATGAGGCTTGTACGCTGGATCGGATCATGGCGCTTGCGTCTCCAGAGTGGCCATAGGAATGTCGGCACCCGCAACATCCAAGGTTCCTTCGATCATCGGACGTGGATCGCCATCGATGTCGACCTCGGGGTCGCCGGTTCGCCAACGTGCGGCGATCAAGAGATCCTCGGGAGGTCGGGTCAGATGCAGGTCGCCCGCACCACTCTGGACGAACCAACCGTTGGTCGGGTCCGGGTCGAGATCGGCGACGAGGCTGCCGAGTGCGACGTTGTCCGTTCCCTCGATCAGGTTCTCGGACGCCGAGTTGGACACGGCGGCAACGGGGCAGTCGAACTCCGGTGGATCGTCGGGAGGATCGTCCGGAGCGGTCGCAAACAAACTATTGCGAACGGTGACCGTGGATCCCGCGTCGCACGTGAGAGCCTTCCCGATATTGAGCGGGGCCTGCCCCATCGCCATATACGGTTGCACCACGACACTCGCGTAGAGGAGGTCGACCGTCGACCCTTCGATGTGGACGGCCTCGTGCGCATAGACGTCGCTCGTAAAGATGAAACTACTACGCAAGACGACGTCGGGACTCGATACGATCGAGATGCCATACGATTGGGACGACCCGAGGCGACTCCGTTCGAGCCATAGTTTGGAACCCACGATCGAGATCCCGGCCTCGGCGCACTGCAAGATCCGGCTATCGAGAACGGTCACATCCGCGACGGTGGCGAGAATGCAGGCACTTCCACTATTCACGATCGAGGTGTCGTCCCTGAGAATGAGGATGGAGTTTTCCACCGAAATCGAACCGGCCGCGTTCCTGAAGAAGGCGCTTTGCTCTACAGTCACCTTGGCTTGGGCTCTCGCCGCAATGCCGATCCCGGCAAGATCGCCGATGCGGCAACTCTGCAGGGTGGCGATCGCATCGTCGACGTCCAGTGCAGCGGCCTCGGTCTGGGTGTTATTCAGCAGAGGAATGTCATCGAGATACGCGATGGCGCCGCTGCCGACCCTCAGCGTCGGCTGCCCCATGGCTTGGGTTTGCACCCACGCGGATCCCGATACGGAGTCGCTCGCCCACTTGAACGCGACGATTCTCCCCTCCGTGAGTTCGGCCGATTCGTCGAACGGGGTCGTGCCGTGCAGCACGAGGACGGCCTGCTCGCCCGGGCCGACCGATGCCAATGCGGTGCCAATCGTCTCGAACTCTTGCCCGACCCCGATGTGATGGACAACGTCGGGTTCACTCGGGAAGCAGGTTCCGCGTTCGAGGTCGCAAGCCGCTTCGTCACCCGTGCCGCACTGGGCATGAACGGTACACGCAACGCATGTGTGCGTCGCCTCGTCGCACGTGAGGAGGTCGGCGTCGCAGGCCTCTCGCGCTTCCGTTGTGCACTGCACACAGGTGTGGCTCTGACCGTCGCAAACGCGCAGGTTCCCCTCGCAGGCTCGAGGATCTTCGACTGTGCATTGCACGCAGACATCGTCGACACAAATCGGCGTTCCGGGTTCGCGCATGGCACAGGCCTCGTTCCCGCCTTCCGGAGCTCCGCTGCACGGAATGCATACACCTTCGCGACAAAACGGCGTCGCCCCATCCGCGCAATCTTCGTCATCTTCGCAATCAGGGGCCGGTTCGTCGGTCGGCAACGCCATTTCATCCGTACCGGCCGCGGTCTCGCCATCTGCGATTTCGTTGCATGCGAGGCTTGGGTCTTCGGCGAGCGTGACGAGGCCACCGCAAGGGATGTAGCAATCGTCCGCGGGCCGAGTTGCCACGCATCCATCTGCGTGCGGGCTCGATCGAATGCACATGCCGCTACAATAGGGCAGATCGCCCCCGTGCCTTGCCCGACACGTCGCATCGCCCTCGTATCTCGCGCAGTGATCGGCGACGAACTTGGTCTCGGTGCATGCGAATGCGCCGAAGACCGCGCAGAGCCACACCGCGACTCGAGACCAGGCTTCATGCGCTCGCTTCAGTTCGTCATTCCACTGCATCTCCAGATCCCTTCAGTGTTCGATCGCGGTCCTGGCTGCATCCATCCGAGGTCGGCCCTCCCAGTCGGGCCCTCCGCTCTTGGTCGTGCAGAGGTTTTTCGTGTTGGGGCACAGATCGTCCGAGGGTCGTTCGTGTTGGCGAACAGGTGAAAGCATGGTGGTCATGGGCTGGCGGGGACGTCAGCTCCAGCTATGTCGGGGCTTCCGGGGGTTCAACCTTGTAGAAGAAGTACGAAACGGGTCCTACTTGCAGCGCCCTTCGACGCACTGGGGTTCGGCGGGAGGTTTGCACGGAGGATGAGTCACCTTGCACCCGTCCTTCGCGAAGGCATCGCACCATTTCTCATTGGCTTCGTCCATGATCTTACGTGCATTGTCCACGTCATTTTTGTGGATGGCACGGGTACAGGAATCGAAGCAGTTGGTTCGAAAATCGATGACGATACAATCCTTCGGCGCCGTGCACGAAGTTCGCGACCATTGATCCTCGACGTGCTTTCGAGCTCGGTCGGCATACTCATCGCAAGAATAATGTGTCGCTTCATGGGCTTGCGGAGGCTCGGCGGTGTTTTGCGCCGGTGGCTCCGCATCCGACTTCTCGGCTTTCAGTTCGTCCGACGAGAGACGTTCGGAAGGGGGGTGCCCAAGGTTTCCGTCGACCTCCCCCCCCCGCTCTTGCTGCGTCGTCGCCGGCCGGCAACAGATGAGGAGAATGGCGACAATTCGAATCACTCTATTGACAGTTGCCATTGTATCCTGGCCCTCCAAAATAGAAGTACGTCCCCCAGCTCGTCGTGTTTTTGATCGAGGAAATGTCGTAGCAGTCGTTGTCGGTGACGAAGCTCGTCAAGGTGCGAACATTGACTCGAGTCGTGGATGAACTGTAGTAGAGGATGTTGCGCTGGTAGGCAGCTCGGCGATAGCCAGAGGAAGGGAGTGCACCTGTACCCATATCCGTCCCCGTATGACCGGCGTGACTCGCCCGGTCATCAATGATTTCACCTCCGAAAATAACCTCGCTCGCCTTATCTCTCACACCCGCGGTGTCGAACAAAGTGAGCAAGTAGAAGCCGATCGGTTTCCCCTCGACGTAGATCCACCAATTGGGTGAAGACCCAGTTCGAACGATGTCGACAGTGATCTCTCGTTGGGTACCACCAGGCAAGCTCGTGGCCGTCAGGGCTCCTCCTATGATAAACGAGGGATCCGTTTGGATAAATCGACCGCAATCGAGATTGTAACATCCGGAGGCGAACGATTTGCCCGAATAGTTGTCAGATGTCGAGTAGATGAAGAAGTGCGTCTTCGTATCGCCATAGTGGTCTGGATATACTTGGAGACCAGCCTCGATTGTCTCCAAGTCCGCGCCTGCGCCCCGAGATATCCAGATTTGTGTAAGGCTAAACTCCGCAGCACCAGACTCCACATGAGGACGCCAGAGATTGAGCCGTGCACTCGCGCCGTAGTTCGTCACGGATCGTTCGGCGGTCGCGTATTGATGGTGGTCAGCGCTTCCCGGCCGCACTGGCGGCTCCGGCGTTTTTCGGAAGAATGCCTCGAGATCTGAAAAAGCCTGCAGATCCGCGAGCGTCAGCTTGCGAACAGGGATTGATCCCTTTGGGCATGTTTGCTGCCGGTTTTTTGCGTCTTTGCCCGTCATCCCAAACAAGTCGGTTACCGGCAATGGATCATCACTGCTCGGCTTCAGCGTCCCATCTCCTCCACCGGGCGGTAAAGGGGGCGGAGTCGGAATCGGCTTGCCCTTCATTTCCGGAGTTCGCATCGCAGGCTGCTTGTTGATATCGACACAATCGATCTCATCCCCGGCGGGCGACGTGAATACGTGCCTCACGTCGGCGGGGTCGTACAAGCCGGCAAGATGGGCTCGCATGCGCTCGAGCTCCTTAGCCCCGCGTGCCCGTACGGGCCGGACGATCCGTTCCTCGGCTTCGTGCAATAGCGCTTTCGAATCTAGTTTGGGAACCTTCGGTGCTTTCGGGATATTGATATGGGGACTCGCATGTTGGGCACTCGAAAGGAGCGGGGGCGCTGTGGTCGAAAATCCACCTACGGTCGTATCTGCTTGCGAGGCCATCGCGTCCGTTCTGATCACGGCTACGAGAAGGAGAAGACTACCTAGACTTATGCTCCTGCAAATCATGGACTTTCTGCTGAGAATGGAAGCGATGCTGGTGCTCAAGCACCGTAGGTGCCGAGCCCGAGGGGGCCACGCGACTGGGGACGCGGCTGCACTCGACCGGCTGCGTCGCCCCGTTCTGCCGGTCTCCTCGAGATGCCCTTCGGACTGCGTGAAACGTTCGGCCGACTTCCAACGACGATGCAGCTCGTCGCCGTCACCCACGTGTCGACGGTCCGGTCGGGCCCGCCGCTCGAGGTTATGCAAGCGTCCTGCGTGTTGGCGAACAGGTGGAAGCATGAGCGTCATGGGTTGGTTGGAACATCGGCTCCGGCCACGTCGGGGCCAGGGGCCATTGGCCTTGGGTCGCCATCGATATCCGTTGGCGGGTCGCCGTCTTGCCAGACTGCGATGGAATCGAACGGGTGGCCATCAACGAGATGAAAGTCGCCCGAGTTGTAGCCGGTGAACCAGTCGGGGTCGACCACGACATCCAATGTGTTGTTACCGGCTACGTCGACGAGCGTTCCGCTTACTGCCGAGTTGTCGATGGTTGCACCCGGGCAATTCACAGCATCGAGGTCTCCTCGGGTGAGCAACAGGGAGTTGCGCACTCGCACCGTGGAGGCTCCTGTGCACTGTAGGGCGCGAGAGTCGAACGCACCAGCGCCGATGCTGCCGTACAACATCTCGAGCGTAGAACCATCGACGGCGACGGCAATGGCATCCTCGGGCCCGCTCACGAACACGTTCGTCAGCGTGATGTTCGAGTTCGCTGTCGCCGCGATGCCGCCTCCGTCGTTGTTCGTGATGCGTACGCCGTCGACTTCGACCCTCGCGTTGTCGGCCGAGATGGCAAGGCCCGTGTTGTCCGAGATGTCGCCATCCTCTATATGGACGGTCGCTCCGTTCGCGGCCACGACCGCGGCACTGTCGTCGAGGTTGCCTCGCAGGCGGAGGTTGACGAGATACACCGTCGCTCCGTTGCTCACATCCAAGGTTGGCACGTCGTCGCCCGGGTCGGGGTCCGACTGCGATTGTATCCACAGCAGGTTCGGGCTTGCATCGCCTGCCAGCTTGAACGCCACGACCCGATTGCCTTCGAGCGTGCAGGCCTCATCGAAATTCGTCGTGCCGTGCAGCACGACCACCGCTTGCTCGCCCTCGCCCACCTCGAGCAACGCGTCTTCGATGCTCGTGAACTCGGTGACGGCGTTCTCCGTTGCATCCACGTCATACACGCTGCCTGGGTCATTCGAGAAACACGTGCCCGCTTCGATGTGGCACGCGGCCTCGTCTCCGGTTCCGCACTGCTCGTGCGCCGTGCAGGGCACACACGTGCTGCTGGCGACGTCGCAGACGTGTTGCTCTGCGATGCAGGCCTCGGGTCGTTCCGTCGTGCATTCGACGCAGGCGTTGTCGATGCAGAGATTTCGCGTTCCACCGAGGCTCACACAGGACGCGTCGCCTTCCGCTTCGCCACACGGCACACACATCCCGTCGGCACAAAAAGGACGTGTCGTGTCGCTGCACGGTTGAGCATCGCTGCACTCCGGTACGGTGCTGCTCTCTCCACTCGCCTCCTCTATAAGAGAGGTGGTCGACTCCTCTGCCGTGGTCGAACCTTCAGTCGTCCCCTCGGAACTCGACGGCTCCTCCGTACCCTCCGCTGTGGCCTCAGTCGACGTGCCGTCGTCCGCGACGCCCGAGCATTCGAGGAAGGTCATGCCGTTGCCACATGGGCTGTAACAAGCATCGTCCTCAGGCCGGATCTCGACGCAGCCGTCCTTGCCTTCCGCTTTGACGCAATCCATCGCACAGAACCGTCGGCCATCGTCATAGCGGTCCTGGCAGGTTTGATTGCCGTCTTGCCAGGCGCAGTGATCTTCGTTGCGGACGCGGCACGCCGTGTCCAAGGCGAGAGTCGTGAGCAGTGCAAGGTAAACGGCGGGGGCGTTCTTGGAGAGCATGTGAGGTCTCAACCTAAAATCGTCCGACAGCCATGACGCTGGCGGATCGGGGTCCTAGGGTTGGAAGGATCGCTCGATGATTCTTTTTGGCCCGAGTGCGATCGAAGCCAAGCAGGACGAGGCCCGCGACGACGGACGCACCCGAGATCGCGAGCGTGATGTAACCGGGGAGGCGATAGTCCGTGGCATACAGGTGGCTTTCCTCGTCGAGCCGTCGGCCTGCGATCGCGAGGCCGGTACCGATGCCCAGGCCAACCACGCCCACAGACAAAAGTGGGATGCCGATCTTTCCTTCGAGACGGAGTGGCGGCGCCTTCGAGGAACTCGAGGTAAGATGCTCAGTGGAAACGGTCGGCGAAACAGGCGCAGAGTCGAGGGTGGTCGGAGGAACGTTCTCGGAGCCATTCACGGGTGGAGACGACGACGGCTCGATGTTCGTCTCGGACACTTGCGTCGTCTCGGCCGACTCGGCTGCGCGAAGAGCCTCGAGTTGGCGATCGATCGCAGCATCTATATGTGTGAGGAACTCGTCCTTCAAGCAGCCGTTGCATTCGTCGGTGACCACAGCCTCGTCCAAGCGTTCGCCCGCCAGAGTGGATGACACGGCAATGTCGTAGTCGCCCACGGTCTCGACGGTGACGACGATGTGGATACTCGCTTCGGCGGTGGTCGAAATGTCGACGAGCCTGTGGCTCGCCCTGAACTCGGTAACCCCCCGCATCTCGTCGCCGTGGTCACGAAACTCTGGAGGTTGCTGGGTTTCCACCCGGACCTCGACGGGGGCGGCCGATACCACGAGCCAAGACAACGACCAGACGGACCGTTCGAACCATTCGATCATGGGACTTTCGTTCCTTTGGCCTTGCAGAGCTTCACCATGGCCTGAACTTCGGGATCGGCCGCGTGTTCGCCCACGCGGACACACTCGACGAACCTGCGAGTATTCGCGAGCGCGTCGACGAGCAACTTGAGATGCGTTTCTCGATCCTGCCAACAGCCCCGTTCCGAAAGCTGTTCGAGCGCGGTCGCTGCATCGTTTCTGCGGATCGCCGCTTCGACGGTCCGTCGTCGCTCGAGGCAAGGTTTCGTTTGCCATCGCTTCGTCGATGACGGCGAGATGATCGGAGGCTTCGGAGGGGGCACATCTGGTTCATGCATCGGAACTGTGGAACTCACGCGAAGAGCCTGCGGCTCGATCGGCTCAGAGGAGGGCTCGGACTCCACCGGTGTTCGTGCGGCGGAGGGCGGCTCGACCACGGGTGCCTCGATCATGGACGGAGCCGGGGGAGTAGCGATCGAGGGGGCACGGACGACGTCGAGCGGCGCGGGAGCGGCGACGTCGAGCGGTTGCACATCGATGGGTTTCGTTCTCGACCACGCCACCGCGCCCCCCACGAGCACCGCGGTCACCACAGCAGCCGCGGTGACACCGATGCGGAGGTGCCCGCGAGTCCAGCCACGAATCGAGGCGGCGGACCGTGGTAGGCGTTCAGAGGTCGTCTCCCCGCCCGACGGAGGGGCTTCGGGGTCCGGATTCGCGACGAGCGTGCTGCGAGGCCCCATCAGCCCCGCAGGGGCGTGAAGCATGTTCGCCGAGCTTCCACCGCGCATGTTCTCGATCAAATGATCGAGACGGTCCCGGAACGCCTCGGCCGTTTCGATCCGCTTCGCACGTTCGGGGTGGATCGCCTGGTCGACGAGAGCGACGAGTTCGGGATCGAGACCGCTCTTGGCGTCGGCCAAGGAGCGCATCGATCCTGTGGGATTGCATTTGCGTCGAAGAATCTCGACCGGAGGGAGGCCTTCGAAGGGCGAAGTTCCAGCCAACATCTTCCAGAGCGTCACGCCGAGCGCGTAAACATCGAACTGCGGAACGGGGGGATCGCCGATCGCCTGCTCGGGCGACATGTATTCGACCGTGCCGGGGCGCTCGAAGATCGTGGTCAACTCGTACGCGGTGGCAGGATCCTGGGGCTCGGCCGTGCTGCGAGCAAAGCCGAAATCGAGGAGCTGTACGACGATACCGACGGCGGTCTCGAGCACGATGAGGTTCGAGGGTTTGACGTCGCGATGGATCACCTGACGCGCATGGATCTGGCGGAGCACGTCGGCCACGTCGCGGGCGATCGAACACGCCTTCAGAGCGGGCATCGAACGCCCGAGGATGGCGTAGTTCAGATCCTTCGCACGGAGAAACGGGAACGCGATGAAGGGGCGATGGTCGAGTTCCGGAATTTCGCCGTACCCCACGGGGGGAACGATCGCGGGGATGTCGCAGAGCGTTTCACCAAAACGAACTTCGCGACGCAGTCGTTCGACGACGCTGGGATTTCGTGCATGGCGAGCTTCGAGGATCTTGAGTGCGACGGGCATTCCTTCGACATCGAGCGCCTTGTAGACCGTGGCGACTCCACCTCGCCCCACGCGGTGTTCGATCCGGTAACGGCCGCCCTGCAAAGGGGTACCCGAAGCGAGCTCGTCTCTCAGATCGTCATCGCTCATGGCTTGGCCGCTCCTTCGCTCGCCTTCGTTCGTCCATGCCGGAGGCCCCCTTCGACGATGTAGATGTTGTAATCGAAGCCAGGGACGAGTCCGTCGAAGTCCGTTGCGTCGACCCAGGAGCCATTCGGTACGGTGCGCGAACGCAGGGTATGGGCTTTGGCTTTGTTCGAGCCCGGGCGGACCAAGAGGACCTCGCTCTTGCGCTTGATCTCGAAGGTCCTCCCGCCGATCTGGAGCTCTGCAAAATCGACGAAGAGGCGGTGCACCGTGACCTTGACCTTCGGCGTAGGAGCGGGTTGGGGTGACGATCCCCTGGACTTCGAGGCGGCCGGCTTCGTCACGGCGGGTGAAGGGGACGGAGCTTCCTCGACCCTCGAGGATTGCGCGACCACGGCAGTGGGCGATAGGACATCGCTCTTCGCTCGTGCAGAAGGAGGAGGACCGATCGATTCGTCGGGTGCTCGCGGAATGTCGGCATGCAACACGCTCGTTGCGGGCAACGAGACCACCAGGGCCACCGAGGGTTCCGCGAGTGGTTCTGGCTCCGTCACGACCTCCGTTCGTGTATCGACGAGCTCGCCCGTCAACGCATCGATTTCGCGGCCGCGATCGCCGAGGGTGAGATCGACCGAGATCCCCACGCCGATGACGGTCGCGATCGCGATCGTGCCGATCACTCCACCGATTCTCATGGCGATCGTCCCCCGTGGCACTTCCGCTCGAGCACGAGGAGGCTCCGCGGCCTCGGCATCGGCGGGAGTCGAGTGTGGAGGCGGAGGCCAAACGGGCTGCTGCATGCGGGCTGCGGAGGTGCCGGTCGGCCAACCACCGGCCCACGCGACGCCGGTCCCTGAGATCGGGGGATCCAACGGTGGGTCTCGCAGATCATTCGAAGTCGCCTCGCGCTCGGCCCGTGGTGGCTCGTGGTTCAACCGCGAGACCACGTCGGGGTCCGTGGCCAGTGTGGCTCCACCGACGAAAGATTCGAGCCCCGAGCCCATGTGCGACCACGCCTGGAAGGCGGCAGAGTCGATGGAGGGAGCGGAGGCAGTCGGCCTCGCGAAGGGGACCGTCGGTTCGGGGAGTGGAAGGATCGGGGCCGTGGGTTCGAGGGGTGGAGGCACCGGAGCCGTTGGGGCCAGGCCTTCGGTGGCCGAAGGATCCGGTGGGGGTCCGAAAGGCGGTGACGGTTGCGGAGGCCGCGGCATCGTGACCGTCGGGGCCCTCCCGTCGGTCGAAGCCTGGCCGGGGGACGTCGGGTCGAACGCGAAGCCGGGGTCGGCCGAGCGGGAGCCCGCGGTGGGGCCCTCACCCGGCGGTGGGGCATGCTGTCGCTGGCCCAAGAGCTCCACCGGCGAGCGCCGGATCGTAGAGCCCACGGCAGCCTCGAGATCGGAGGCGTGGCCGCCCGCCCGCACGAAGACTTCGAGCGGGTTCGAGATGCGAAGCTTCGCGGCGGCCACGGTGTTGCGGAGCTCGTCCGTGATCGCTGGCATATCGTTCGTCAAGCCCGAACGATCGGCTGCGTGGCCAAACTCGAACGTTACGAGCTCGCCGAGCGCCATGCAGCGGTTCGGAATCCCCTCCTCCTCCAGCATGGCCAGGATCTCGGCCGCCGTCGGCCGCATGTCCGGATCGCGATGAACCATCTTCTCGCAAAGCATCCGGGGGAACGCCGACACGTGGGAGGGTAACGGTTCGTATTCACCGGTCATCGCGACGCGACTGAGGTCCTTGTCGACCCAGGGGCGGCGAAACGGATACCCCACCAGGCACTCGTACAGGACCGTTCCGGCGCCGAAGATGTCGCCCGCGGGGATCGTCAAGCCGCCGACCGCTTCCGGAGCCATGTAGCGGAGCGTGCCCTTGATCGTGTGGTGGGAGGTCTCCAAGCGGTTCACTTTGGCAACGCCAAAGTCGACGAGGTGCACCAACCCCTTGCCCCGGACGAGCATGTTCTTGGTCGCAATGTCGCGGTGAACGATTCCCTGCGGTTTTTGGTCGATGTCAGCGTTGTGCACGTAGTGCAGCACGACGCAGAGCTCATGGAGGATGTGGAGCGCCAGAGGCTCGCCCACCATTTGTGCCTCTTTCGCAAGCCGCCAGATCAACTCGGACAGAGGAACCCCTGGGATGTACTCCATGACGAGAATGAACAGCCCATCGATCTCTGCCGCATCGATGAGCTCGGGGATCAAGGGGTGCTTGAGGCACGCCAAGACGTCCGCCTCGAGCCGTAGCCCCGCGATGACCCGAGAATCCAACACGGCCGACAGCCGCGCGAGCTTGATCGCGACCGTCTGGGGTCGCTGACCTCCGCCACGCAGACGATAGGCCTTCCACACTTGGCCCATGCCGCCCGCGTTCAGCAGACGAATGAGCCGATAAGGTCCGAGCTGAAGGCCCGGCTGAAACACATCTGCCATCGTTGCCGTGACCCTAGTCCGCGTAACGATGCCCGCTCGGCGTGATACGGGCCACCCGAAATTGCTTCACGCCCCACGGGGACTGATGGCTTCACGCCCAACGGGGACTGATTGCTTCACGCCCCACGGGGACTGATGGCTTCACGCCGGGTTCCCGGAGGTGCGCTTCGATCGCGTCATCGATCCGAAGGCCAGGGCACTACGACCAAATCCGCCCTCGCGCCTCCGTGAACCGCGGAAGCCGATTTCCGGGGTTTCGCGCAAGCTGGTCATGAACCCAGGGGACTGGTTTCCAGCCCCGCAGCCGGTCACTCGGCGTCACGATCGAGTGACACTCGATCGTGCGCTCTGCCGAATCGCGATCGTATACGGAGGTTGCACCACCCATGTAGATTTCGCCGGGTGGTAGATCCATCGGACCTCGAATCGACCTTGAAAGGAGCGCGCCGTGAAGAACGGTTGAAGTCCATGCAGGGGAGCCTGCATCTCGTCGTGCGCCAGGGTGCGGATGCAGGAGCCTCGTTTGCGCTGCAGGGACCCGTGATGACGGGGGGGCGGGGTAAAGCTCACGACATTCGACTGACCGATCCGACCGTGAGCACGACCCACTTCGAGCTGACCCTCAGGAACGGCATGATCGACCTTCGCGATCTCGGCAGTAGCAACGGCACGTACACGGGTGGTCATGGATTGGGCAAACTGCCGCCCCATACGGGTCTCGTGCAGGTCTACCCCACGTCCATGTTTTGGGCTGGGTCCGTGCTGCTCGAGGTCGTCGGCGCCGAAGTCGTTCCCGAGGTCTCGACGAAGACGCAGCTCGGATCCCTCCTCGGCAACAGCGTACCGATGCGAGCCCTCTTTGCATTGCTCGAGGAGTTGGCACCCACCCCCCTCGATGTCCTCCTCATTGGCGAGACGGGTACAGGCAAGGAAGAAGTCGCTCGAACGCTGCACGAGTTGTCGGGGCGCTCGGGACCATTCATCGCACTCGACAGCACCCAACTCACGGAAGGCATGACCGAATCCACGCTTCTCGGCCATCGCAGAGGAGCTTTCACCGGAGCGTCAGAGGACAAAGCGGGGTATTTCGAAGCCGCCCACGGAGGCACGCTTTTCATCGATGAGCTCGGCGAAGTCCCGCTGGCTTTGCAGCCACGATTCCTTCGTGTCATCGACCGCAAAGAGGTGACCCGGATGGGGGAGACGTTCCCCCGAGCGCTCGATGTCCGAGTCATCGCCGCCACGAATCGAAATCTCAAAGATGAGGTCTCGGAGGAGCGATTTCGGCTGGATCTGTATCAGCGGATCGCAACCATGACCGTGCGCCTACCGCCATTGCGTGAGCGCACGAGCGATATCGCCTTGCTCGCCCGGCATTTTCTCGCACTCGAAGCCGCCAAAAGCCAACGCCACGTGACCTTTGCCGACAATGCAATCCGAGCCCTCGAGCAGCTCCGCTGGGAGGGCAACGTTCGTCAACTCCGCGCGGTGATCCAACGGACCTTCAACCTCGCAAAGGGCGTCCCCATCCTCACCGCCGACGATCTCAAACGCTACGGCACCGAATGGGATGGATCGATGGCTCCACCCCTACCCCTCACGACCGCGTCGATTCTCGACTCCTCCCTGAAAGCCGGACGGCAACGCATGATTGACGACTACGAGCGTCGCTATTGCCTTGCCCTCCATGAACGGTACGGCCCAAGCATTCGCGAGGCTGCTGAGCATTCGGGGTTTTCAGAACGCCACCTGCGTTCGCTCTACGAACGATCCGGGATCCGACTGCGAACGGACGCCGACACCGAGCCGTAGGCTCCGTCCGGTTTTCGGATGGAGCCGCTTCGAGCCGATAGGCTCACGTTTGGGGGTATGCGAAGGCAGCTTTGCCGCCGAAGCGATGGGGCTTTGCGAAAGGCCCCTTTAGGATTAGCCCTCGATCGAGGAAGCCCGTTTCCGAATTTCCGGGCTCGAGCGTTCGCGAACGCGTCTGCTCCTTGAAAGTTCGGTCGTAATCGAGTGGCACAAGCTTTGCTCACGCAAGCGAGCATATGAATGACGAGGCGAGAGATGAGTTTCAGAAGATCCACAAGACGATCTATGAGATCGCGGGCGGGATCGCGAACGAGCTCCTGCCGGATCGATACGAGAATGTGGCCGCGACTCCCGGGCTCCTCGTCGCACTCGGCGATTCAGCCCTCGCGGTGGATGAGATCCACCGCGCGCCGCATCCCGAAGAGCCGGCGATTCGAACGACCCAATCGGCTCTCTCGGCGGCTACGCACGGTGCGAAGCTCGGTCGTGCACCGTCAGCCGTGACAGCAGGCATCGAGGCCGCAAGCAAGGTCGCGGGCTATCTCGACGAGGCCGCCGGATTCCTGCGCAAGAAGTTGGGTCGACGCCTGGATCCCGTAGAATTCGAGTTCACGCTCTTCTCCAAAGCCGTGAGTGAACGGTTCGAGGTTCGCGGCCTGCGTTTCACCGAGGCCCTCTCTGTGCCCTACGAGATCGATCTGGTGCTCGAAACCGAAGACCAGGCCGTGGAAGCCCGCAGGT